>Ga0075425_100010045_pt1 | contig 10089 bp, 5 predicted proteins | sample SoiMethybrSBSTD4_FD_75300 | JGI IMG/M metagenome (GOLD analysis project Ga0075425, IMG submission 75300) | Bulk soil microbial communities from a Populus tree surrounding site in Tennessee, USA - Soil MetaG P. TD hybrid SBSTD4 | ecosystem: Environmental > Terrestrial > Soil > Tree plantation...
AGAAACAAGTTGGTTGAAGCCTTGCACAAGAGTAGGCCATGGACATTGCACGGCCAGAATTCAAAAAGCAGAAACGCCGCCGCCAAATCATCGGCGGATTGATTGCGTTCGCGGGTCTGGCGGCAGCGACCTTTGGAGTTTCGCGCCTGAAGCCCGCTGCGCCATCTGTGGAGAGGAGTACGGTCTGGACCGACACGGTGAAGCGCGGTTCGATGCTGCGGCAGGTGCGCGGGCTAGGCTCGCTGGTTCCGAGCCAGGAATTCATCCGGCAAATTCCGGCTGAAACAGACGCGACGGTGGTGCGGATTCATGAACTGCCTGGTTCGCAGGTCAAGGCGGACACCATCCTTGTCGAGATGAGCAATCCCCAGGTGGAACAGGCGGCGTTGGATGCAAGGCTCCAGCTTAGAGCGACCGAAGCGGCGCTCGAGAGCACGCGCGTCAAGCTGCAGAGCGATCTGATGAACCAGAGAGCCGCCGCGGCAACCGTTACCTCCGACTATACCCAGGCGAAGTTGCAAGCCGATATGAACAAAGAGCTGCGCGACCTCGGCCTGACGCCTGAAATTACGTATAAAAATTCGAAGACCAAGTCGGAAGAGCTGGCGATCCGAAATTCGCTGGAAGGCGAACGTCTGGATATCAACCGGAAGGCAATTGATTCGCTGATGGCCGAACAGCAAGCCAAGGTCGACCAGATGCGCGCGCTGGCCGCCCTAAAACAGAAACAGCTGGAGGCGCTGAAAGTGCGGGCCGGTATTGAAGGCGTGCTGGTCGATCTGCCACTGCAGGTTGGGCAACACGTTCTGCCCGGAACGATGCTGGCGAAAGTCGTTCAGCCAAATCACTTGATGGCCACCTTGAAGGTTGCGGAAACGCAAGCGCGTGACGTGCAGATTGGGGAGCCCGCAATAGTGGATACCCACAACGGCACGGTTGCCGGCACCGTGATGCGCGTCGATCCCGGCGTGCAGAACGGTACCGTCACAGTCGACGTGAAGTTAACCGGCGACCTGCCAAGAGGCGCTCGGCCCGACTTGAGCGTGGATGGCACGATCGATCTCGAACGGCTTGAAAACGTGCTCTACGTAGGCCGGCCAGCGTTTGGACAGGAGAACAGCACGATCAGTCTGTTCAGGCTTGATCCCGACGAAAAGGGAGCGGTGCGCGTGCCTGTGAAAGTTGGACGAGCGTCGGTGAATTCCATACAGGTGGTGGAAGGGCTGCACGAGCGCGACACGGTGATTTTGTCGGACATGTCGCGCTGGGACAGCGCCGAAAGAGTTCGGTTGGACTGACAAACGAGGTGAAGGCTCATGAGCGAAGCGGGACTGGCATTGATCGAAATCGAAGGACTGACCAAAGTTTTCTATACGGACGAGATCGAAACGCACGCGCTTTCGGGAATTCACCTCAACATCCGAAAAGGCGAGTATGTCGCCATTTCAGGACCCTCAGGATGTGGAAAGTCGACGCTGCTTTCGATTCTGGGCCTGCTGGATTCGCCGACGGGCGGAAAGTATCAGCTGAATAGTCAGCCGGTGGAGAGCCTGGATTTCGCGGCGCGCGCGCGGATTCGCAACCGTGAAATTGGATTCATTTTTCAGAGTTTCAATCTTATTGGCGACTTGACCGTTTATGAAAACGTCGAGCTGCCGCTGACTTACCGGCAGAAAATGCCGTCGGCAGAACGCAAACCCAGAGTGATGGAAGCACTCGAACGCGTGGGCATGGCGCACCGGCTGCGTCACTACCCTTCGCAACTTTCCGGTGGTCAGCAGCAGCGCGTGGCGGTCGCACGCGCGCTCGGCGGCCATCCCTCCATCCTGTTGGCGGACGAGCCAACCGGAAACCTCGACTCCCACAACGGCGAAGCCGTGATGAAGCTACTGCAGGAATTGCATCAAGAGGGGGCCACGATCTGCATGGTTACCCATGACCCCCGCTTCGTACTGCAAGCGGAGCGCGAAATTCGTCTTTTCGACGGCAAGGTCGTTGCCGAAGAGGATTTACAAAGACAAACGCAAGACGCAACGGCATAAGCACGGTGTTGAGAGATTTGATCCGGCGCCGGGTGTGACGTTAGAAACGGGCGGGGGTGGCCTTGCGATGAACGGAATAATCCACGATCTGCGGTATGCACTGAGGCAGTTGCGGAAGTCGCCGGGTTTCAGTTTCGTTGCGGTTCTTACATTGTCGCTTGGGATCAGCGCCACCGTGGCAATTTTTGCCTTTGTCGACGCTGCTTTACTGAAGCCCTTGCCCTATCAGGAGTCCTCGCGGCTGGTGGATGTCACCGAAGGCAGCGCGATGTTTCCGCGCGCCAATCTTTCCTATCTTGACTACGTCGACTGGAAAAAGCTGAACACGGTTTTCAGTTCGATGGACGTCTGGAATGGCAGCGGTTATCTGTTTCAGACGGCGAACGGTGCCGTCCCCGTGTCGGCCGTGCGAGTCAGCGACGGTTTTTTCCGGACACTTGGCGTAAAACCCGCGCTCGGCAGAGATTTCTATGAGGGTGAAGACAAAGTAGGCGCGCCGCCAACTGCTCTCTTGAGCGCCGCGGCGTGGCGGGACAGGTTCTCCGGTCGCCCGGATGTTATCGGCCAAACCGTGATGCTCAGTGGAAAGGCCTTCACCATCATCGGGGTCCTGCCAAACGAATTCCAGTTCTCCTTACGAGGCCGCGTGGAATTCTGGACCGCTCTGCAGCCCAGCATGGAATGCGAAAAACGGCGTAGCTGCCACAACTTGTACGGCGTTGCACGTTTGAAGGATGGAGTCACTGTGGCTTCGGCCGACGCGAACCTGAACGCCATCGCGAAGCAGCTCGAAACGCAATATCCGGATTCCAACCGTGGCCAATTTGCCTCCGTCATCACTCTTAGTGACTCGATGGTGGGAAATGTCAGGCCGCTCTTTATGATGCTGCTGACCGGCGCCGGACTTCTCTTTTTTATCGCGTGCGTCAATGTGGCCAGCCTGCTGCTGGTTCGTTCGGAAAGCCGCAGGCGAGAAATGGCTGTACGCGGTGCTTTGGGTGCTTCTGCTGGCCGACTCTTCCGCCAATTCGTGACTGAAGGGATGGTTCTCACTGCCGCTGGCACTGTTTTGGGACTGGTTCTTGCCGCCTGGGCGGTGGGCGTTCTTATTCAACTGATTCCCGCAGACATGCTTAGCCGCATGCCGTACTTGCAGGGACTCGGGCTAAGTTTCCGCGTAATTCTGTTCGCCGTGGGGATTGCACTGCTCGCCGGCGTGGTGTTCGCCGTCGCACCGGCACTGCGCACATCATTCGTGGATTTGAGAAACGACCTGGCCGAAGGAGGGCGCGGCGCCGCGGGCCGCGTCTGGAGAAAACTAGGCGCCAACCTTGTGACGCTCGAATTGGCAACCGCGGTCATCTTGTTGGTTAGCGCCGGGCTGCTTGGCAAGAGTTTCTTTCGTTTGTTGCATGTAGACCTAGGCTTCGATCCCGGGCACGTCGCATCGTTGCTGGTCATTGCTCCGGACGTCGGTTATGAGAAGGAAGAACAGCAGATCGCGCTCGCCAACAAAACGATGGAGCAGTTCCGCCAGTTGCCTGGCGTTCAAGCGGTCGCCCTTACCAGTACGCTGCCTGTGAGCTGCAACTGCAACACCAATTGGATCCGCTTTGTTGGGAAGCCTTACAGTGGCGAGCACAACGAAGTGAATTATCGCGCGGTCACGCCGGAATTCTTTTCTACCATTCGCGCCAAGCTTTTGAGCGGCCGGTTCTTCGCGGATACAGATGACGCCAACAAGCCGCATGTCTCGATCATTAACAAGACTCTGGCCCAGAAGTATTTCCCTGGCGAAGACCCCATCGGTAAGAAATATGGGGACACCGAACTCTCGCCGAAATCTCTGCGCGAAATCGTCGGGGTCGTCGACGACGTGCGCGATGGTTCGCTGGACGCCGCTGTTTGGCCCGCCGAGTATGTTCCGTTTAGACAGAATACCGACAGTTCGTTTTATGCCGTGGTCCGTACATCGCAAGACGAGCGTGCTGTATTGCCGACGCTGGTATCGGCCGTTCGCCAAGTGGACCCCGCTCTCGGCACCCTCGAAGAAATGTCCATGAACGACAAAATCAGTGATTCACCAACCGCATATCTCCATCGCTCGTCTGCGTGGCTGGTCGGCGGCTTTGCCGGTCTAGCCTTGGTGCTTGGCGTTGTCGGTTTGTATGGCGTGATTGCGTACTCCGTCAGCCAGCGGACCCGCGAAATCGGTGTTCGCATGGCTCTCGGAGCACAACGGACCTCGGTCTACCAACTGGTTCTTTCCGAGGCGGGACGATTGACGGCAGTTGGCATCGCCCTAGGTCTGGCGGGCGCGATCGCAGGCGCAATGTTGATGCGCGGTCTGCTTTTTGGAGTGAGTTCGTGGGATGTGCCGACGCTGGCTGGTGTTGCTGTTTTGCTTGGGGCATCAGCGCTGCTGGCCAGTTACATCCCGGCGCGGCGTGCGGCGCGCCTCGATCCGATAGTCGCGCTTCGCTGCGAATAGGAGGCAAGTAAACATGAGCGGCCTCATCCAAGATTTTCGATACGCGCTTCGTCAGTTGCGCAAGAGCCCGGCATTCGCGGTGGTTGCAGTGCTGACTCTTGCGTTGGGTATTGGCGCCAACACGGCTATCTTCAGCGTGGTGAACGGCGTACTGTTGAGGCCGCTCGCCTACAAGGATCCCGATCGCCTCGTTCGCATTTGGCACGTCCCGCCCAGCAAGAGCTTTCCCGGCATTCCCACCTTTTCCGTTTCTGCAGCGAACTATATCGACTGGCAAGGCCAGAACCACGTGTTCGAGCAGATGACGATTTACTCTTACAAAAGCTTCACTCTGACTGGGAATGAAAAGCCTGAACAGCTGGACGCGGGAGCTGTTTCCTCCACTTTCTTTTCTACATTAGGAGTTCAGCCACTATTCGGCCGAGTATTTTTGCCGGAGGAAGATCATCCGGGAAAAGCGAACGTAGTAATTCTGAGTCACAAATTTTGGCAGACGCACTACGGCAAAAACCCCGATGTCGTTGGCCGCAACATCCATTTGGATGGTCAAGCCTACCTGATCGCCGGAGTCATGCCGGCAGATTTTCGTGTACCGGACTACGCGCAGCTGTGGACGCCTTTGGCCTGGACGGATCAAGAGCGTGCCGTTCGCGGAGAACACCATTACATCGTAATGGCGCGCTTGAAGCCGGAAGTTGATTTGAAGCAGGCGCAAGCGGAGATGAACACGATTTCGGGCCGACTCGAGCAGCAGTATCCCGAAGATGACAAGGGATGGGGAGCGGTTGTAAAGCCATTGCACGCGGATATCGTCGGCGACGTGCGGCCGGCACTTCTGGTTCTCTTGGGCTCGGTGGCATTTGTGCTGCTGATTGCGTGCGTGAATGTCGCCAATCTTACGCTGGCAAAGACCTTCAGTCGGCAAAAGGAAATCGCCATTCGAACTGCCATGGGCGCCTCGGCTTCCCGTGTATTGCGGCAAATACTTGTGGAGGGCGTGCTGCTCGCCCTTATGGGCGGAGCCATCGGCTTGATCTATGCACACTTTGGGGTGCGGCTGATCATGGCGTTTTTGGCGGACAAGGTTCCGCATGCAGTGGACGTGGGGTTGGACGTCTCAGTGCTGTTGTTTACGGTGGTCATTTCCGTGTTGACCGGAGTGCTCGCCGGAGTCCTGCCCGGCTTGCGTTTGAGCCGCCCGAACGTGAACCAGGCGCTGAAGCAAGGACTCGGCCGAACGGATGCGGATTCGAGTGGCCACAACACTCGCGGAATTCTGGTTATTGCCGAGGTGGCGCTGTCGCTCGTGCTGCTGTTTGGCGCCGGTTTGATGATTCGCAGTTTTCAGCAACTGCAGCACGTCAACCCCGGTTTTGACGCCGACAACGTGATGACCATGTCGCTAGCGGTTGCAGGCGCGAAGTTTCCGACCGCGGCGCAACAAACCGCATTCTACGAACTGGTTCTGCAGCGTGTCCGGTCGCTGCCTAGCGTCGAATCAGCCGGGGTGATCGACGATGTCCCATTGAATGGCAACGGTTCCCATCAGCCGATCGCTATTGAGGGACGTCCAGCGCAGGCGATGGCCGATCAGCCCGAGGTCGATGTTCGCCTAGCCAGCACCGGCTACATGAAGTCCATGCGAATCCCGATTGTACGAGGACGCGACTTCAGTGATGCGGACATTGCCGGGAGACCCGCCGTCATTCTGATCAGTGAGTCGATGGCCCGAGAATTCTGGTCCGGCCAAGATCCAATCGGTAAGCGCCTGACGATGACCTTCTTTCCCGGTGTGGTGCGTGAAATTGTTGGTGTTGTCGGCGACGTGAAAATCGACGGACTCGATCAGACACGACCCTCCGCGACTTTGTATGTGCCAGCGAGCCAGGTGGACGCGGGCTTTGCAGGTCAATGGAGGTCGTTTCCTATGACCTTGGTCGTGCGAACCGCGAACAGTCCAGGCGGCATTGTGTCGGCGGCTACCAACGCCGTCCACGAAGTGGATCCGGAACTTCCGGTGCGCGATGTTTTGACCATGAACGAAGTGATGGCCAACTCCGTGGCGCAGCAGCGATTCAACATGATGCTACTGGGAGCGTTTGGCGTCCTTGCCCTGTTCCTGGCGGCGATAGGGATTTACAGCGTCTTGTCCTATAGCGTCCGGCGCCGCGTGCAGGAAATTGGGATTCGGTTGGCTCTGGGAGCCCGGCTTGCCGATGTGCTCCGGATGGTCGTCGTCGAAGGCATGAAACCCGTTTTGTTCGGCGTCGTACTGGGAATTGCCGGCGCTTTTGCGCTTGGTCGGCTTCTCGCGAGCCTGATATATGCGGTCAGACCTACCGACCCTCTCACGTTCTTTGGCGCGGCGGTGCTGCTGGCGTTGATTTCGTTGCTGGCCTGCATGATTCCGGCGTATCGCGCGACGAGAGTCGATCCGCTCGCGGCTCTGCGTTACGAGTGAGGAGGCGTCGCCGTCCATGAGCTCTCTCCTTCAAGACCTTCGCTACGCTTTGCGGCAGTTGCGAAAGAACCTGGGTTTTACTGGCGTTGCGGTGTTGACTCTGGCGCTAGGCATCGGCGCGAACACTGCGGTTTTTAGTGTGGTGGACGCCGTCATGCTCCGCCCATTGCCGTACCACCAGTCGGAGTGCTTGATCGAAGCGCAATCCGTCAATTCCCACAATCCGCAGCCGAGCGCCATCTCTTACCCGGACTTTTTCGACTGGCGTTCGCAAAATCACACGCTGGAACATTTGGTTTCCTATCACGACAACGAATTCACCTTGACTGGTCTCGAACGGCCAGTACAAGTGGATGCGCAGGTTGTCTCCTGGGATTTGCTGCCGGCGCTTGGGATCCAGCCGGAACTGGGCCGAGGTTTCACCGTTGACGATGAGAAGGCCGGAACGAAGGTTGCCCTGATTAGTCACGCTCTTTGGGCTTCGCACTTCGGCGCCGACAAATCAATTGTGGGCAAGGCGATACAACTGAGCGGTGATCTGTACACCATCGTAGGCGTCATGCCCCAAACTTTCAGATTCCCGGTGAACCAGCCCCAAGTTGGTATATGGACAACGTTGGCCCTGGACGATGATCCAAAGGATCCCAAGCCCAATACGAGCAACCGTGGTTCTCACTTCCTGAACGCTTTCGGCAGGCTCAAACCTGGAATCACGCTCGAACAGGCGGATGAGGACATCAAAACAATTGCGGTCAATCTTGCGAAGGAGTATCCGAACACCAACACGCAGCACGATTCCGCCCGAGTGGTTACGCAAGTATCTGCGTTGCTCGGCGGAACTCGCGTTGTGCTTCTCGTCGTACTGGGCGCTGTCGCGTTGGTGCTGCTGATCGCCTGTGGCAACATCGCCAATTTGCTGCTTGCCCGCATGCGCGAGCGACAGCGCGAAATCGCTTTGCGATCTGCGTTGGGTGCAGGCCGCAGGCGGATCATTCGTCAACTTTTGGCGGAAAGCGTCTGCCTCGGCATATTGGGCGGATTGGCGGGATGCGGCCTGGCTTTTCTTTGCACTCCAGCGCTTCTATCCCTGATCGGCGATAGCGTGCCGCGCGCCGCGGACGCCGGCGTTGACTTGCGAGTTCTCTGGTTTGCCTTCGGCTTATCGCTCGCCGCGGGCGTGATCTTCGGCGTCATCCCGGCGCTCGCCGCCACTCGCTCCGATCTTGTTTCGACATTGAAGGAAGGCGGAAGAAGCGAGGTCACTGGGCACGATTGGTTGCGTTCATCTTTGATCGTAGGCCAAGTGGCTCTCGGTCTTGTGCTCACCGTCGGCGCCGGATTACTTATCACCAGCTTCGGTCGTTTGCTGCATACCCAACAGGGATTCAACCCTGATCATCTGACCACTCTCTTCTTTGAAACGCCCGACGCGCATTACAGCGAAACGCGTCCGCAGTTTTATCGGGAATATTTCGAGAAAGTCCGTGCATTGCCGGGTGTGGAGTCCGCCGCCGGGGCGCTGATTCTACCGATGACTGACAACGCAGCCATGGTTAGTTTTGAAGACCCCGAGCATCCAGTACCCGAAGGACAGCAACCCGGGGCTGACCTTAATCCCGTCACACCTGATTACTTCCGCGCCATGCAAATTCCGCTGATTGAAGGACGCGATTTTACAGAACGCGATGAGCGGAAGTCTCAAGCGGTCATGATCGTAAACCAGGCATTCGCGCAGAAGTTTTTTCCGGGGGAACATGTGCTGGGCAAGAAACTCAAGCCCGGCGCTGGTATTGGCGATCCGGCCGGACCGCCTTGGCGCGAAATTGTGGGCGTAGTCGGTAGCATCAAGCTCGGGGCAACCCAGCGCGAGATACACCCAGCTATGTATTTGCCTGCCAGCCAGCTACATACGTGGTGTTGCCTGTACTCAGTTGTACGTACGTCCCTCGATCCACAAAGCTTGAGAGCCAGCGTCGAAAGAATCATAGCCGGTATGGATAAGGACATTCCTGTCACGCAGCTTCGCACCATGAACGAGTTGATGTTTCTGCAACTCTCCCAGCCAAGATTCGCCATGGTCTTGCTCAGTGCCTTTGCCGGTCTTGCTTTGACGCTCACAGTCGTCGGCCTCTATGGCGTGATGACCTATTCGGTTACTCGCCGCACGCGCGAAATTGGCGTGCGCATGGCGTTGGGCGCTCAACGCGAAGCCGTTTTGAAGATGGTGCTGCGCGACGCCGCGATGTTGCTGGGAATTGGAATCGCGCTCGGGGTAGTAGCGGCACTTGCCTCGGCTTCGCTGCTGCAGAGCATGTTGTATGGGACAGGTTCGCGGGATCCGTTGGTCTTGAGCATGGTGTGCGCCGGCGTGGCGCTGGTTGGATTGATTGCGGCGTATCTCCCGGCAATTCGCGCAGCGAAGGTCGATCCCATGGTCGCACTGCGGTACGAGTGAGAGAGGTCCGACAAGTCATGGGTACTTTTTTCCAGGATGTTCGATACGCGCTCCGACAGCTGCTGCAGTTCTTGCGATTTCCACGCTCCTGGCTAGCTATCTGCCGGCGCGGCGGGCAGCCAAAGTAGACCCTATGGTGGCGCCTCGCTGCGAGTAGCGATCGAGCGTGCCGTTGTTCGTACAAGTTTGAGTGGTTGTAGCGAGTGGCCAAACGTGAGAGCGGCGTCGAGCCGTTGGGGGAAACCATGCAAACGATTTGGCAGGACATTCGGTTTGCACTTCGGCAAATGGTGGCGAGTCTAGGCTTTTCGCTTACCGCCGTGCTCTCGCTAGCTCTCGGAATTGCGGCCACCGTGGCCGTCTTCAGCGTCATCTACAGCGCAGTCTTGACTCCCTGGCCGTACAAGGACTTCGATCGCGTTTGCTCCGTTTGGACCATCGACAAAGCCGGTCAAGAAGGCACGCCAGGGCTCTCTGGCCCTGAGATTAGAACTCTCCGCCAGACGGCCAGCGTCGAAGACGCTGTTGCATACGATGGCTGGAATCTCATCATCACCGGCAGCGACGTTCCAGAAGACGTGCAAGCTGTCTCCTTCACCGGCAACGCGTTCCAATTTTTTGGTTTGCCCGCCATGTTGGG
>Ga0075425_100010046_pt1 | contig 10088 bp, 10 predicted proteins | sample SoiMethybrSBSTD4_FD_75300 | JGI IMG/M metagenome (GOLD analysis project Ga0075425, IMG submission 75300) | Bulk soil microbial communities from a Populus tree surrounding site in Tennessee, USA - Soil MetaG P. TD hybrid SBSTD4 | ecosystem: Environmental > Terrestrial > Soil > Tree plantation...
ATATCGCACGACGGTGTCTGCTCAGCGTCGCGGTGTCGGGCGACCCGTGGCGCAGCGCCCGGCACTCCTGCGCCAGAGCGTTCGCCATGTCCCTGAGACAGCGTGATTCAGCGACGAGGTACTGAAGTTCGTCAAAATCGGTTGGTGGATTCGCGTTGCGACGATGCGGGATGCCAAAGACCCAGCCGCAGCTAGGGCAATACCTGTAGACCACTGACTCGCTGGCGATCATGACCTCAGCGTCGCTGGCACCACACCGGCTGCAGACCGGAGTGGACGGCTGCTCAGCCATACACACTCGTACCTGAAAGGTGTATAGCACCGCGAGTCACGCCGCCCAATACAGCGAACTACTGATCCGAGCAGTATCAGTACGATTTCGCGAACCAGGCGTGCGTCGTCGCTGCGCCGCCGCACTTCAGGCATTTCTTCCCTGACGCCGAACTCGCGGTAAACGGAATATTCCTGATCGTCGCCTGCGTCTCGGCCTTGATTTCCGCTTCGCACTTCGCTGACCCGCACCAGGGCGAGATGACGAAGCCGGGACGACCGTCCATGACCTGCTTGAACTCGTCGTAGCTGTCGGTCTCGGTCGTGTGCTCGGTACGGAACTGGACGGCGCGATCGAAGAGTGCTTTCTGAATGGTCACGAGCATCTCCTCGACCTTCGCAGCCAGCCCATCCATGGGCACGAACGACTTCTCGCGGGTGTCGCGGCGCGCCAGCACCACCTGCGACTTCTCCAGATCCTTCGGGCCGATTTCCATGCGCAGCGGCACGCCCCGCATTTCCCACTCGTTGTACTTCCAGCCGGGCGTCTGCGAATCGCGATCGTCGATCATCACGCGGATGCCGCGGCCGACGAGTTGGTCGCGGATTTCACGGGCCTTGGGAACGATCGTCTCCTTCCAGTTGCCGCGCGGAATCGGAATGATCACGACCTGATACGGCGCGACGCGCGGCGGCAGGATCAGTCCTCCGTCGTCACCGTGCGTCATGATGACGCCGCCGATCATCCGCGTGGAGACGCCCCAGGACGTACCGTAGACGTACTGTACGGACTTGTCGCGCGCCTGGAATTTGATGTCGAACACCTTGGCGAAGTTCTGACCGAGATTGTGCGATGTGCCCGCCTGCAGCGCGCGGCCGTCGCGCATCAGTCCCTCAATCGAATAGGTTCGCTCGGCACCCGCAAACTTCTCGCTTTCGGTCTTCTGGCCATCGATCACAGGCATGGCCAGCTCGGTCTGGGCGAAATCCTTGTAGACGCCGAGCATCTTCAGCGTCTCTTCCTGCGCCTCTTCCGCGGTTTCGTGCGCGGTGTGCCCTTCCTGCCAGAGGAACTCGGTCGTGCGGAGAAACAGACGCGTCACCTTCTCCCATCGCACGACGTTCGCCCACTGATTGATCAGGATCGGCAGGTCGCGCCACGACTGCACCCATTTCGCGTACATCGTGCCGATGATCGTCTCGGACGTGGGGCGCACGACCAGCCGCTCCTCGAGCGGCTCGTTGCCGCCCTGCGTCACCCACGCCACCTGCGGAGCGAACCCCTCGACGTGCTCGCGCTCCTTCATCAACAGGCTCTCGGGAATGAACAGCGGAAAATACGCGTTGACGTGGCCGGTCGCTTTGAAGCGGCGATCGAGCGCCTGCTGCATCAGCTCCCAGACGGCGTAGCCGTACGGCCGGATTACCATGCAGCCTTTCACCGGCGAGTAATCCGCCATCTCGGCGCGGCGCACGACGTCGATGTACCAGCGACCGAAGTCGTCGGACTGCTTGGTGATTTCGGTTGGGAGGTCAGGAATCTCGGTTTCGTTGGACATCAGAAATGTGTCTTCGCCATTTTATGTCGTCGCGATCGGGAAAGTCCGAGCGAAAGTGCCCGCCGCGGCTCTCCTGACGACGTACAGCGGCGCGCGCAATCAGCAAGCCGACGGTGACGATGCTCCGCAGGCGACGGAATTCACGAGTCGAAATGCTGGACTCCGGCGCATGTTGTACGAGCGAATGCCACGTCTCGAGCTGCGCGATCGCAGTCTCCATCCTGCCGCGGTCTCGCAGCAGTCCGCAGTTGCTCCACATCAGCGCCCGAACATCGTCGCTGGAGGGCAGATCGATCCCAGACACAGGTCGCGAACCCTCGGCCCAGCTGACCACTTCCTGCGTGCGCAGCTTCGCGCATCGCAGCGGCTCCGTCATCGCGTACGCCGCGCGCGCACCGAAGACCAGGCCCTCGAGCAGCGAATTGCTCGCCAGTCGATTGGCGCCGTGCACACCGGTGCAGGCCGCTTCGCCAGCCGCAAAGAGTCCCTGCACCGATGTGCGGCCATCGAGATCCGTTTCGACGCCGCCCATGATGTAGTGCGCTGCCGGACTCACAGGGATACGATCGTTTGCGAGGTCGAGCCCCGCATCCGCACACGCCTTCGCGATGGTCGGAAAGCGTTCGTGCACGAACGCGGCATGCATGTGGGCGAGCGACAGATAGACGGCCGCTTGCGTCCGTTCCATCTCTCGCACGATCGCGCGTGACACGATGTCGCGCGGAGCCAGCTCCTCCGCGGCGTCGTATCGCTGCATGAACCGCTCGCCCGCCTCGTTGACCAGACGCGCGCCTTCGCCGCGCAGCGCTTCGGACAGCAGAAAGCGCGGGCTGCCAGCCATGCTCATGACAGTCGGATGGAACTGGATGAACTCGAGATCCGATACGCGTGCGCCTGCCCGCCCTGCCATGGCAATGCCATCGCCCGTCGCAATCGACGGGTTAGTGGTTTCACGAAACACCTGACCGGCGCCGCCGCTTGCCAGCAGCGTCCGCGAAGCGTTTACGATGCCGCTGCCACTGTCGCCGACGCATCGTGCGCCGCTGCACATGCCGCCGTCGATGATCAGGTCCGTGGCGCTCGCATCCTGCATCACGCGGATACGTCTGTTGCAGCTGACGCGCGACCACAGCAGGCGCCCGATCTCCCGTCCCGTCGCATCGCGGGCATGCAGCACGCGACGAACACTATGCGCGGCCTCGCGTCCGAGCGATGGAGACCCATCGGGTGCGCGATCGAATTGCGCGCCCCACTCGAGCAGCTGCAGGACGTACTTCGGTCCTTCGCGCACCAGCACATCAACCGCGTCGGGATCGCAAAGACCGTCGCCGGCCTTCAGTGTATCTTGTGCGTGCAGCGCTGGAGAGTCATCTCGACCGATGGCCGCGGCAATACCACCCTGCGCGTAGCCGGTGTTGCTCTCCTCCGGATCGGCCTTCGTGAGAATGATCACATCACCAGCATCGGCAAGCGCGAGCGCCGCGCGCAGCCCGGCGATGCCGCTGCCGATGACGAGGAAGTCTGCGTGTACATCCACTGGGTTATGCTACCAATGCAACAATGCCCGAAGCTCAGGGCTCGACGCTCAACGCCGCGACCCGCCTCGATGTCGACACGGGCGCGCGCTCATCCGCAATCTGGATCGGTGAAGGCATCGTCGATCAGCTCGCCGGACTGCTCGATGCGCACGGCGTCGGCAAGCGCCGATTCATCGTGTCGAGTCCCATCATCTGGCGCTTTCACGGCAAGCAGCTGCAGCGCCTGGTGAGCGGCGCCGAACCGATTCTCATCCCCGACGGTGAGCGCTACAAGAACCTGCAGTCGGTCTCACGCATCTACGAATCGTTGATCCGCGCCGGCGCCGATCGCGGAAGCGCGATCGTGGCCGTCGGAGGCGGCGTCATCGGCGACACGGCCGGCTTCGCCGCGGCCACATTTCTCCGCGGCATCGCGCTGGCGCATGTGCCGACGACGCTTCTGGCGCAGGTAGACAGCTCGATTGGCGGCAAGGTGGGCGTCAATCACGCGCTCGGCAAGAACATGATCGGCGCCTTTCATCAACCCGCCGTTGTCGCCATCGATCCGCTGCTGCTGACAACGCTGCCGAGGCGCGAGTTCCGATCAGGCCTGTACGAAGTCGTCAAATACGGGATGATCGCCAGCCGTGAGCTGTTCGACCGGGTAGCCCATCACACGAAGGAGATCTTCGCGCGAGATCCGGACGTTCTGCTGCCGGCAATCGTTGAATCGTGCCGCATCAAGGCCAAGGTCGTCTCGGAAGACGAACGCGAGAGCGGTCTGCGCCGCATCCTCAATTTCGGCCACACGGTCGGGCACGCGCTCGAGGCCGTGACCAAATACCGCCGGTATCGACACGGCGAAGCAATTGCTCTCGGAATGCTCGCTGCCGCTGACCTCGGCGTCGTTCGCGGAGCGCTGGCGGAACGCGAGCGTCAGGCGCTGGCGCAGCTCGTTGCCCAGCTTGGTCCGCTGCCGGCTGTCGCGGATCTGTCCATCGACGAAGTGCTCGAAGCGATCCGGCGCGATAAGAAAGTCGTCAACGGCCGCCTACATTTCGTGCTGGCGATCGAAATCGGCGCGACGATGACGGTAGACGACGTGACGGAGGAGGAACTGCGAGGCGTGTTGAGACGATTGGGGGTTCACTAGATCGCCTGAACGCGGATCCGCCGTAGGAACGATGCGCATTCATCAGATCTCGATCCGGACGAAAGACACTGCACGAGCCGTTGCCTTCTATCGAGACGTGCTCCGGCTGAAGCTGCTCTTCGAGGCACCGCCCCAGCTCGCGTTTTTCGACTGCGGCGGCGTGCGGTTGATGCTGTCGCCGGCAGAGCCCGAATTCGATCATCAAGGGTCGGTGATCTACCTCGGCGTGGAGGACATCAAGGCCGAGCACGCGCGGCTGTCGGCAGCGGGCGTGACGTTCCGCACCGAGCCGCACATGATTGCGAAGCTGCCGGACCGTGAGGTGTGGCTGACTGACTTCCTGGATTCCGAAGGAAACGTTCTCGCGTTGATGTCAGAGCCGCGGATTTAGGCGGTCTCCGCGATCCCGTACTCGCGTACCTTCCCCGTCAGCGCCTTGAACGAAATCTGCAACGCTTCGGCCGCCTTCTGCTTGTTCCCGCCAGCATCCTGCAGCGCCTGCTCGATCTTCCGGCGCTCCACTTCCACGGTCACGCGGCGCGTCGCCTCCTGCATCGAACCGGCCAGATCGATCTGATCCCACGGGCTGACCGGCACAGGCACGCTGCCCGTGCGGAACGATAGGTTCAAATGGCGCGGCTGAATCGTGTCGGCGTCACACAGAATCACAGCCCGCTCGATGCAGTTCTGCAGCTCGCGCACGTTGCCCGGCCACGGGTACCTCTGCAGCTCGTCGAGCGCTGCCGACGCGAAGTGCACTTTCTTGTTCAAATCGCGCGAGAACTTGTCGACAAAGTGCCGCGCCAGCGTGGCAATATCCCCGGGCCGATCGCGCAGCGGCGGAATGGAGATGGGAAATACCGACAGCCTGAAATAAAGGTCTTCCCGGAACTGCTTCGTCGCGACCGCCGTCTTGAGGTGGCGGTTGGTCGCGGCGACCACACGCACGTCAACATGCAGCGACTGCGTGCCGCCCACGCGCTCGAAGCGTTTCTCCTCCAGCGCGCGCAGAATCTTCGCCTGCAGGGCCAGGGGCAGGTCGCCGATTTCGTCCAGGAACAACGTGCCGCGATGCGCCAGCTCGAAGCGCCCCGGCTTGCGCGCGCCCGCTCCTGTGAACGCGCCCTTCTCGTGGCCGAACAGCTCCGTTTCGAGAAGGGTATCGGGAATGGCCGCACAGTTGATGGCGACAAACGGGCCATCTGCCCGACTGCTCAATGCATGCAGGCCGCGCGCGAAAAGCTCCTTGCCTGTGCCGCTCTCGCCTTCGAGCAGCACCGTGGTGTCGGTACCGGCCGCGCGATGCAGCTGCTGCGATACCTGAAGCAGCTTGGGATCGTCGCCGATGATCCGGGGCGCACCACGCCGTTCCGCGAGTTCCTGCTTCAGCAGCACGTAATCGGTGGCCATCCGCCGCTGCGCGATGGCACGCGCGACGAGCAACAGCAGATGATCGGGGTCAACGGGCTTGGCGAGGAAGTCCATGGCGCCTTCCTTCATCGCCGTCACGGCATCCTGGATGCTGCCGTACGCCGTCATGACGACCACCGGCAGCTCGGGATCGAGCTCCTTCGCGGCACGTAGCACCGCGAAGCCGTCGCCCTCAGGCAACTTCAGGTCCGTCAGCACGACGCCGGGGCGCGCCTGGTCGAGCTGCTGGACCGCCGACGGTTGGTCCACGGCCTCGACAACGAGGTGGCCCTGCGCTTCGAGCGCATGCCGCAGCATGGTTCGCAGCGAATCTTTGTCTTCTACGAGGAGAACGGGTGTGGACTGCAGCAGTTATCTCCGGACGCGTCTATAGTTTCGGCCGAACAAGGTACGGGCTTCAACGCCAGAGGATGGTTTCAATCGCGCGGACGCCTTGCGCATCGGGCGGCAGACGCATGATCGACACCTGCACGCTGCGTCGATTTCCGCCCGGACCTGCGGCCATGGACTCCAGGACGAGCACATCCCGATTTCCGTTCGGGTCCGGCGAGACGGTGACCATAGTGCCGAACCGTGAATCGAGCGAGTTGGTCTGCACGACATCCGCCAGCCGCGCGACCACGAACGTGGTTGTGCCTGCCGCAGCGACCGTATTCCAATCCTGTATCGTGCGAAGTCGGCTGATGGCGAGGTCGATTCCGGCCTCCGCCGTATAGAGCGTCTGAACGCCATCGCGGTGATTCGCCGCAATCGACGACTCCGTCATCGTCGTCAGCGTGAGGCCGCCGCTCAAGCCAAGCATCAAGAGGACCGCCATCAACGACGTCAGGAGCGCCATCTACCGGGCAAAGAGTGAGTTGCGTAATGCGGCGTGGAGCACGATGTCGTCGTCGGGCACGAACAGACGAAGCGAGGGTGCCGTCGCCTGCAGCCGCAGGGCGATGCGGACTTCGCATATCCGAAGGACGTCCATGTCGAACCGACGGTGCGTGGCGTCCTCGGTCCACGGACCGTCAACCAGAGTGGCGGGATCCACGGTGACCAACGCCGTACCGGGGACCGATGCTGGAGCGAGATAGTCGAATGTGAGCCGCACGACATGGTCAATCATCGGTAGATCGCTCCGACCACCGTCGTACTGCATCAATTGCAACGTGTCACGCTTCCAGTAATACGTGGTCATCGCCGTGCCAATGACCGCAATCGTGTCGGGCCGGTAATAGATGCCCGCAAGTCCGTCGTCTCGGACCGCACCGATTCGATACGGCCGCACCGACGTGGCCACGCGGAGATCGTTCGTAAGCGCGTCGGCGGCCGCGCGCAACCGCTGATGCATGTCGCCGGCATCACCCTGTGCGCGAACGACTGCCTGAACCGGCGTCACGACGGTCAGAACCGCGCCAAGCACGAGCACCGAGAGGGTGCTGGCGATCAGCAGCTCGATGGTGGTCATGGAATGTGCTTCGTTCGCAGCGCCACCAGGCGCGTTGCGCTGCCGCGCGTCGTGACGACGATCTCTATGACGGCGACGTGTTCCGGATCGGATGCAAGGTCGCCGATTGTCCACTCACGTGTGACGCCGGGCTCGGGCGAATCGCTGCCGCTCGCCTCGAGTGCCGTTGCCGATGATGCGCGGAGATCTTCGATCTTCTGCGCGGCGAGCAGTGTCGCGTGCGTCAGGCGGCCGGCTGCATCGTTGGCCGACACACATAGAGCAAGGACCTGCGCGAGCGAGAAGAGGGCGGTGGCAAGAATCGACGCTGCGACAAGTGATTCGGCGAGCACGCCTCGTCAGTCGCAATCATCCTGCCTGACCGCAGCCGCCGTATTTGCCAGGGAAAAAGCCAACGAGCCGCGCTCAGCCTGAAGTTTCTGCCGCAGCGCGACTCGAGGAACTGGTCAGAAACTGAAACGCTTACCGGTACCAGGATGCCGGAACGCCCGCCTTCCGCGCCTCTTCCTGGGCGTCGGTAATCGCTTTCGTCTGATCTTTGATCTCCTGATTGACGCGATCGAGTTCCGCAAGTGCCTTCTGGCGATCGCGCTCGATGACCGCGCGCTGTGCGGGATCTGATCGCGCACTGAAGTCCGCCGTCAATGCGTTGATGCGGCTCTGAAGCGCATCAGCAAATGTCTTGGACCGATCCAGGTTCGTGCGCGCCTCGGAGAGACGATCTTTCCAGTACTTCTCGTCCTTCTTCTGATCGTCGGCCGGCTTATCGCCCTGTTGAGGCTGCGCCGCCGCTGGCGGCGTCGCGTTCGGCTGTCCCGCGTCGCCGGCCGGTGTCGGCGCCGGTGCGCCGGTCGAAGAGGATTGATCGGGATGCAGACTTTCGTTGGTGTACAGCTTTCCCGGGTTCTTGACCGCCTTGCGTCGCGCTTCTTCCTTTCGCGCCAGGTCGCCGAGCGACTGGGCGGACACCGCCGTTGCGCACAGCGTCACGGCGGCAATCACGACGGCGGCAAGAGGAGCTTTGATGCTCATGGCTTCATTTTCCCGCCAGTGCGGCGAGGCGTGCTTTTACTTTTTCGGCTTCAGCTGAGCCCGGCTCCAGTTCCAGATAGCGGCGGTACGCGGCGGCCGCATCCTGCGGCCTGGACGCCGCCTCGAGCGCCAATCCATATGAGAGCTGAAAATCCGGCTGGCCGGGCGCAAGCGCTATCGCCCGCTCGTAGACGGGCAATGCCGCCTTCACATCGCCATTCGCCTGCAGCGCCTTCGCGAGGTTGTACTGCGTCGCGTAGTCGTCGGGGAACAGCTGGCCCGCCCGCCGATAACCGGCGATTGCAGGATCCCACTGTTTCAGCTGCGCGTATGCACGTGCGCGGTTGAACTGATATGCCCATGCGTCAGGCGTCAATTCCACCGCCTTGTCCAGGTACGCGATCGCCTCTTGTGTCCGACCGAGGCGCACCAGGACCTGGCCGAGATTGTTCAACGCGCGTGGATCATCGGGATGCTCTGCAACTGCCGCCTGATACGCCTCCAACGACCCCTCGAAGTTCCCGGTGTTATAGGCGCGCTCGCCGCCGACGAGTCCGGCCGCCGCGATCGGCGTTGCTACACCCGCCGCGGGTTCGACGTCCGATGGCAATCGCACCGGCACCGGCGCGTGCGCATTGGAGGCGGTCGTCGCGCGCGTCGTTGATGCAGGTGCAGTGGGTTTAGTACTGTTGAAAATGACGAGGCTGAGTCCCGCGACCGCTACGCATCCGACCACCATACCGATGGTCAGCCATTGATTCGAGGCCGTCGTGGCGGTGGCGGGAGCTGGCTTGGCGACCAGCGGCTCGCGACACCGCGGACAGCGTGCGCGGTCGGCCTTGACCTTCGCGCCACACGCGGCGCAAATGACCGCGTGCGCCACCTATCGCACCTCACGCCATGACAGGATGCGGACGCCTACCTGGCCGACGCCATTGTTGTAGTCATTCGGGTCGCCGAACATTTCCGCCTTCGTGCCCGCCGAGAAAAACAGATGCTGATCGACGACGAACGGAGCGGTTGCGCGCGCGCCCGTGATGGTTTTCGCCTTTACCGAATCGGCGCCGCTGAGGCCGCCATCGCCGGTCGTATCGTAGGCAGGTCCGCCGATGTAGGTGAGCGCGTATAACGTCGCATCTGGCATCGTGCAGGGGTTCGCCGCGTGAAACGTCGTCGTTGTAAAGAACACGATGTCACCGGCAACTGCGGGGAACGAGGTCACCTTCTCCTCATCCGCAGTGCTGTTCGCTACCGCGGTCAAGTTGATGGTGAAACTTTGCTGGCCAGTGACGCCGTCGTCAAGGAAGCCAATCAACTGGTACGACTGGTTCACGCCATTCGATGGCAGAAGGTCGCTTCCCGTTCCGAAGAAGATGTACTGCTGCGTCCCGCCGACGGTCACGCTCGCCATCGATGAGAACAGCGGCTGCACGGCGCCGACCTTCTTCGGGCTGCCGTGTCCACTCGACAGGCTGGCGTTGAACAGCATCACCGGATCGCCGGTAAAGGATGGCGTCCCGCTGTTGTCGGTCTGAATGTTGAAGCGCCACACGCGCCCATCGAGATCCCCGATATAGACCTTGTTGATGAAGCGCGAGTCGGCAGGACCGGTGGCGACCGGGTCGGCTTGCAGCGCATTCTTCATCACCTGACAGTTGTTCACCGACGAGGCC
>Ga0075425_100010047_pt1 | contig 10088 bp, 12 predicted proteins | sample SoiMethybrSBSTD4_FD_75300 | JGI IMG/M metagenome (GOLD analysis project Ga0075425, IMG submission 75300) | Bulk soil microbial communities from a Populus tree surrounding site in Tennessee, USA - Soil MetaG P. TD hybrid SBSTD4 | ecosystem: Environmental > Terrestrial > Soil > Tree plantation...
TATCGCAAAACGTGCGCATCGAACCGGGCGAGAGCATCACGATTTCCGGCGATTTCACGGGCGCCCACGGGCGCATTCTGACTCGACGGACGGGCGCCGCTCCGTAAAGGGTGAGCGGTCGCGCTCAGCCCATGAAGGTCTGGACGAGCGCCCCGGTCTGGCGCAGAGCTTCGTAGACGACGATCGACGCAGCGTTCGCCAGGTTGAGCGATCGAACCGGGCCGAGCGTCGGGATGCCGAAAACAGAATCTGGATTCTCGGCGAGAACGTCGTCGGGTAAGCCCACACTCTCGCGACCGAAAATCAACGCGTCGCCCGGACGAAACGCCGCGTCGAGGTAGCTCCGCTGCGCCGACGCCGAGAGCAGGATCCGCCGCGCGTTGGGCAGCGCGTTCTTGAAGTGCGCCAGATCGAGGTGGCGTTCGATACGAACGAGGTGCCAGTAGTCGATTCCAGCTCTTCGCACCGACTTGTCGTCGATGCGAAAACCGAGCGTCCCGACGAGGTGAAGGACGGAGCCGGTCGCCGCGCAGAGCCGGGCAATGTTACCGGTGTTGGGCGGAATTTCTGGCTCCACGAGCACGACGTGCAGGGGGGCCTGTAGGGGCGTCGAGCGAAGCCTTCGCGCGCTGTTCCGAGCCATTTTCTCGTACAATGTGGTCCAGATGGATGAGCGGGACGGCCGAAGCGCCCCTCGCGACCGACAAAGAGACTTTCGCGCCGCTTGACGGGGATCATAGCGGGAAAGTAGCCTCGCGAATTCGGAGATGAATTGATGCGAACTGGCCCCATCGCCGCCGCACTACTGATGTCGTCGGTCATCGCCATCTCCAAACCGGCTGGCGCCGATTCCATGGATCCCGCGCTCGAGCGCCTCGTCTCCGCCGTGGGCGGTGGAAGCTGCGCGAACGCGGGCCGTTACAAGCCCGGCTCTCCACCGTGTGTATTCGACGATGCGGGCTTCAAGAGGATCATCAGCCAGTACGGTTTCGCGTTCGCCCCCATCGTCATGTACCCGGCTCGCACGACGGGCTTCGGCGGGTTCCAGATCGGGGCTCAAGCGGCGTACACCAGCATCGACCACAACGCCGACTACTGGGTGAACGGCACGCAAGGCCCCGTCGATCCGAACACGTCGCAAAACTCCGTCAAGAACAACAGCCCCGACAGCTGGCTGCAGGTCTACTACTTCAATCTCCGCAAAGGTCTCCCTTTCGGCTTCGAGCTCGGGACCAGCATCGGCTACATGGTTCACACGTCGATCATCTCGGGCGGCGCCGACGTGCGATGGAGCTTGCTCGAGGGCTTCCGCACAGGGGTGCTCGGCGTGCTGCCCGATATCGCGATTGGCGGCGCCGTCCGCACGATCACGGGCACGCCCGAATTCCAACTCACGATCGCCAGCGGCGACGCGCTCGTCTCGAAGCCCATTCCCATCGCCGACTCATCCGTGTTCACGCCGTACATCGGTTACCAATTCATTCGCATCTTCGGCGACTCGGGTCTCATCGATCCGACGCCGGCCACCGATGCGCTCGGCTATTGCAACTACCGCGGTCAGAACGTGCCAGGCGGCTGGGTGGATCCCGCCACCCCCGGCGTGCGACCGCCTCCCCCCTACAACGGCCAGCCCGTCTGCGGCGACAACAAGGGCACGTCGCTTGGCTCTCCGGCGGATCTCAACAACACCAAGATCTTTCAGAGAACGCGTATCACGCGCCACCGCGTGGTGGCCGGCATCACCTACCGATACGAAATGGTCGTCATGGGCGCGCAATTCATCACCGACGTGGTCGATCCCGGAAGCGCCAATTCGGGAGAGGAAGCGACGGCGCTCAGCGGAATGCCGCGGCAGAACACGATCGCCCTGCAAATCGGGGCAGCTTTCTGATCTGCCGGGGCGATCGACGCTGTCGTATCGTCAGCGGACGAAGAGCGCCGTCATTCCGATGAGGGCCAAGATCACCGCGACCGCCGGAACGCAGATGGACATGGCGATGCGCATCGCGCGGCGCTTGGCCTTTTGCGCCGCGTCCCTCTCGAGATGAAATACGCCGTCGAGCGCGGCCTCGATCGCACGTGCCGGCGCGGTCACCGAGGTGACGACCAAAGATAGGCTCGCCCGTATCCCACCGGCGAACGTCGCGGCGACGACGCCGGCCGGGCTCGAACCAAAATCCCAACCGCAACCGTAGAGGCCGAGCCTCAGCGCTCGCGTGCGCGAGGCGGTGGGGCCGAGCGCAAGGCCGTGCACCGCGTGCGCCACCACCAAGAGCACCGTGAATCCGACGACGCCGACGAGTGTCGAAAGACCGACCGCCTCGCGCGTCGTACCGTTCGAAACGAAGCGCAGCAAGAGCCCGGGCACGGAGAGCACGGCAAGGGGTGCCAGCACGGCCGCCGTCGAGCCGACCGCAAGAATTTCTGCCAATAGGGCGAATCGGAACGCCGGCGACACCGACCCATCCGGCAGCGCGCAGAAAAAGCCCTCGGCTCCGCGCGTGGTGGCCTGCACCGTCGCGAAGAAGCGGGCGGGCCACGCAGGCTGCGGCCGTTCCCAGGGGATGATCGCGATGACGCCCGACGCGCCCGTTCGCTCCTCGTAACATCCGGGGCAATCTCCTCGGCCGCAAATCACGCAGACGACGGCCGCGGGGACGTCGATCGAATCGACTCCTTCCTCGTCGATCTCCTTCGCAGGCCGCAGTAAACGCACCAAAGCCATTGTCGTTTAGCATGGCAGAATCGACTGCCTCCTGCCAGCCTTGCCGCGCCTTCCCTCGCCGGGGTTGCTCCCCTTTTGCGGCGTAGTTCTCGCTCAATGCAGCGTTTCGCCACGACCTGCGAGCGCGCCGCGAGCGACCTTGATGTCATCGATTCTCCCACCAAATCTGACGGCGGCGATAGTCGCGACGAGACTCAAAATCCAGGTCGCGTAGAGGCCCCACCCCCAGTCGAACCGGATGGGCACGTAGCGCGCGTGCGGCGGCATGAGCCACAAGATCGACACTGTGATGAGGGGGACAGCGGACAAGAACGCTGCGGCGACTCGAGCTCCGCGCATCTGATCGATCGAGCGGCGCGTGAGCGTCATCGGAAAGAGGATGAACCACCCGACGGCCGCGCCCCAGATCCACCCGCTGCGCTTGGCGAGATCGACGCCCGACAACAAGCGGAGCTCGGGCGAAGTCATGTCGACCCACGGTGCGAAAAACGCAACGAACCCGAGCACCGCGCACGCCAAGAGGAGTCCCCTCCCTCGCCGCACTTCGAACCAGGGAAGCGTCTCGAGGTGCGGCTGCATCGGGATGCCGAAGTCGTCTTCGGCCACCGCGTCGTGCGAGAGCGGCAGCTTGGACATGTCGGTCAGGGTAAGCCCGCAGGCCGGGCAATCCCGTGCCTCGCCGCGGGCGAAAAGTTCGTGGCAAAAGGGACAAGCGATGAGATCGCTCACGACCGATGTAGGATAGCACCCTCGCAATCCCGAGGTTTGCATGGTCAAGACCGTCGACAGCGCGCGTGTTGCTTTGCTTGCGAGGCTCGGTCTCGACGAGGCGCCCCGCCACTTCGCACAGGCCCTCACGCACCCGAGCTATTCGAACGAGCACCGGACCGAAAATGCGCCGGACAATCAGCGCCTCGAATTTTTGGGCGATGCAGTGCTCGATCTATGTGTGAGCGAGCTCTTGCTCGAAAAGCTGCCCGATGCGGACGAGGGGGTGTTGTCGCGGGCGTACGGCGGCCTGGTCAATGCCGAATCGCTCGCACGGTGGGCTCGCGAAAATGATGTGGGTGCCGCCCTCCAGGTGGGCAAGGGGGCGGCCACGACTGGGATCAGCGAACGCACGAACGTGCTCGCCGACACCGTCGAAGCGCTCGTCGCCGCCATCTACCTCGACGGGGGCCTTCCCGCGGCGCGCCGCATCGCCGCTTTCATCGTGGAGAGCGGGCTCGCCGACATGGCGGAGCTTGGACGCCGCGACGCCAAGACCACGCTGCAGGAGCTGGTGCAAGCCGGGGGAAGCGCGGCGCCGGCTTACCGGCTCCTGGCCGTCGAGGGACCGGATCACGACCGGCAGTTCTTGATGGCCGTCGAGGTCGCGGGCCAGCAGCTCGCCGAGGGTCGAGGCCGCACGAAGAAACTCGCCGAGCAGGCCGCCGCGAGCGCTGCCCTCGAGCTCGTCCGGAAAAGGGAGACGGTGGTCCCGCCCGGCGAAGAGGAGTCCCCATGATACGAAGGTCCGTTTGGCTCTTGATCCCTCTCGTGATGCTCACCTGGGCGCTCCCCGCGAGAGCCGGCGCTTACCTCGCCACCGCGGCGATCTTGCTCGACGAGACCCGAAGGAGCGACGACTGGATGAACACCCATTACGGCGACATGCAGCTCGCCGACATCCTGCACCAGTTGTCGGAGGCTCGCGTGAAGTCCGGCCGCAAAATCCTCGTGCCCAAAGAAGCCGACAGAGCCCACCCTCACCTCTTGCTCGCGCTCGAGGCCTCGGAGCGTGCGATGGCAGCAGCTCTGGAGGGTGAAGCCAAGCATTTCCTCCATCTGCTCGCGCAAGCGCGCGACGAAGAGCGAATGTTCCGCGCCCTCCTCGGCCAGCAGAACATCACGTTGCCCGAGCTCGACAAGAAGAAATAGCGGCCGCGCCGTTCAGCGAAGCCCCCATGGGGTGGCCGACGGGGCCGGCGGCGTTGCTGGCTTGCGAGGCACGACGCCGGGTCGCTTGCGCTGAAAGACCGAGCCGCTCGAGTCGACTTCGATGAGGTCGATGAGCTGCGGCTCTTCCTCGACTTTGCGATCGGCGCGAAGCTGCTTGATGAGATCTTTCGTTCCCTCTTCGAGTTTTTTTCGAGCGAGAACTTGCCGTATGGCCGTTGTCTCTTCTTCTATGGTGCGGTGCACGGCGGGGAGCGTGCCGCGGCGCCACACGACGGCGAACGCGTCGCCCTCCTTCACGGGCTCGGAGACGAACTCGCCGTCTTTCACGCGCGCCGCGGCGGCAAAAAGAGCCGGGTCGACGCGAACGCTCGCTTCGCTCGACGAACCGTCGGGTGCGAGAAAGCCGAGGTTGCCCCCTCGTAGCGAAGTCGCCCTGTCGAGCGAACGCTCTCGCGCGAGCTCGTTCCACCGAGCGAGGCTTCCGCTCTTTTTGGCCTCCGCGATGACCATTGCCGCGTCCTCTCGGGTGGGACAGAGGATGCGAAAGACTGCGATGCGCTCGGGAGAATCGAAGCGTCCGTGGTTCTCTACGTAGAACGCGGCGATCTCCTCCGGGGTGACGGGCAGCTCGGTCTTCAACGAACTGAGCCGGGCCGCGCGAAGTACGTCGTCCGAGCGTTCTCGCACGAGCGCGCTCTGTTCGAGCTTCTTCGCTCTCGCGCCCTCGGCAAACAGCGCTTCTCTCACCAACACCTGCTCGAGAAAATTCCGCTTTTGCTCGTCGTGGGTCTTGCCGAACGTCGCGAGCTGAAAATCTGGAATCGACTTCATCCGCTGCTCCAACGAAGCCACGGTGATTTCGGTCGACCCCACCCTCGCCACGACGGTCTGCGAGCGCGCATTCGGTTCGGCGCGGACCACGCCCAGGCTTGCCGCGAGCGCGAGCGCGACCGGCAAGACGACCGTGGGAAGTCCCACCCCTCCGGGTGTTCCACCCCTTCGGGTGTTCCGCAGCGGCTCGAAGCGGCTCCGACGGGAGACGATTGCGACACCCGTGCCGATACGCATGTGGGACGACCTATCCGCTGGAGACGGCTTCGTCGCCCTTGAGCCGGGCGGCCACTTGCTCGGCGCGCGCGGCCGCGGCCGCCTTGCGCCGGCGGGCGCGTTGCGCATAGCCCCACCCGACGAGGAGCGAGCAGGCAAGCGGAGAGAAGGCCATGGCGCTCGTCGCACCCGGGTGAGCGAGCAGCCAATCGTAGGTCCCTCGCATGTACGGATCGAGGGCGTCGGCGTAGAGAACGCCGGCGAAGATCGCGACGGCAATGACGAGAGCGATGGCGTTCAGGACCAAGAAGTAGCCCCAGCGCAAAACCCCCTTGGGGTGGGACCCCGCGGGAAGGACGACGTGCGACGGGCCGGACTCGGTCATGCGAGGCCGACTTTAGCAGGCTTCCTCGACCAGGCTACCGCTTCCTTTTGCCTCCTTAGCCAGCAGGAATGCAGCGATCGCGCATGGGGTCGTGGCCGAGCGCTCGGAGGCGGTTTTCGCCAACCTGAATCGCGACGGGACTTTCGTCGATCCCCAAGGCGCGCCGCCCGAGACGCGCTGCGACCGCGAGCGTGGTCGCGCTCCCGGCGTAGGGATCGAGGACGAGATCGCGAGGGTGAGTACAGGCGAGGATGAGTCGTTCGAGGAGTGCTTCCGGCTTTTGCGTAGGGTACCCGGTTCGCTCTCTTGCCACCGGGGCGATGATGCCGATGTCCCATACGTCGCCGAGCGGCGCGCCGGGGGACGGCTCTTCGGTCGTGCTGGACCGGGTGCGGCGACCGTCGTCACCCACGATGGCGCGCTGCCTGCCGGAACCCCAGGTCGATCGGGTGGAGGCCGCGAGCGGCTCGAAAAGCTGGACGAACCGCGGCGTCGCGTCGGGGTCTTTTACGTACCGGAGTAGGACGTCATGCATTCGTTGAAAGTTCGGCGTCTTGCTCGGCCAGCGGCGGTAGCGCCAGACGATCTCGCTCGCGAAAGCATTTTCGCCGAACACTTCGTCGCACAGGACCTTGACGTAGTGGCTCGTTCGCGGATCCACATGGACGACGACACACCCCTCGCGGCAAAGAAGATCGCGAAGGATCGAGAGTCGATCGCGAAGGCTCTCGAGGTAGCTCGGCAGATCCAACCATCGGTCGTCGAAGGCCGGCGAGCGCGCACGCAGCACCTTGCCCGAAGCGTCTCGCCGACGAGTGAGTTTCTCGTGCAACCGCCCCGTGAAGAAGGGGGGATCGAGGTAGGCGAGCATGACCTTGGCGCGAAGCTCCGTTCGGAGCGCTCCGAGCGCCGCGAGGTTGTCTCCCTGAACGAGCCGAAGCTCCGGGGACCCTGGCGAAACCCGGACCAGGCGCCCCGCCGGCCGAAAGGGCGCTTCGTCGCCCTTCCCGTCCCATGCGAGCCGGACGCGTTCCCCATCGACCGCGATCGGTGCCGCTCGACCCTGGGCTCTTTTCACGCTTCGAATCGTGCCCTGTCCGATAGGGACGCGGCCAGTTTTCGGCCCAACGCCCGAGATGTCTATTGCCCCTAGACGAGTTTGTCCATCGATGCTAGACGACGCTGGAGCACCCCATGACCATCGACGACGAGCTACTGAGCAAGGCGCGCGGAGCAGGCACCCGCCTGGCCGAAGCGGAGCAGCAGGCCGCGGTTGCCAGGGCGGACTACAACACTGCCATTCGCCGGCTTCACCTGGGTGGCGCCTCTTTGCGCGAGATCGCGGAAGCGCTCGGCTTGAGCCACCAGCGCGTTCAGCAGATCGTCGACGAAGCCGGGGGCAGCTGGTGGCGTCACGTTTGGCGGACCCGCACGGTCAAACGGGACGCGGTCTGCACGTTCTGCGGCCGCCCGCCGAGCGAAGTACCGAAGCTCATCGCTGGACCGAATGTGTACATCTGCGACGCCTGCGTCGGCCTCGCCGAGCAAGTTGTATCGGGGGTCCCCAGAGCGCCGAGCCTCTTTTTCCTTTCGCGCGGCGGTGCCCGATCGGCATGCTCGTTCTGCGGCGAACGCCGAGACCAGGGTCGCCCGGTCGTCACGCGGCACGAGGCGAATGTCTGCGGCGACTGCTTGCGGCTCTGCCGCGAGATCTTGAGCGAGAGGGCTCCGCCGGACGCTCCCGGGGCCGGTCAGGGGGCATAGCACCCCTTTCGCCGGGTGGCCGCATCGACGCCTGACAAGCCGGCCCGCGGGTGTTAGGCCTTCCTCATGCAGATGCCGCGAAGCTGGTGGACGAGCTGCCTATCCACCCTTCTGGCTGCGAGTTGCGCCCGCAAGCCCGCGGATCTCACCCCCGACGGCGCCGTTCGCGAGCTGCTCGATCACATCGATCGGACCGAGGCCGACCCCACCGAGGCGCACGCCGTCTACGAGCTGTTGTCGGCGCACACCAAAGCGAACCTCATCGAGCGGGCGCGGCGCGCGAGCACGACGAGCGGCCGCGAAGTGCGGCCCGAAGAAATGCTCGCGCCGGGTCGCTTCTCGCTGCGTTTCGAACCACGCAAGATGCACGTCCGCATGGCGGACGATCGCGCCGTCGTCGACGTCATCGGGATCGATCCGGAATCCGATCGAACCGAGGTTCCCTGCGTGCTCGAGGACGGACGCTGGCGAATCGAAATCCCTCTTCCGCCTCTGACGCCGATGGAAAGGCGCCCCGAAGCGGGGTGAGCGACGGGCCGCAGCTGCAGCTAGCTCAGTTCGTCAGGAAGATGGCTTCGATTTCGGTCTTGACCTGTTCTTCCGTCTGCTCGCGCGCAATCGCGATTTCTTTGACGATGAGCGAGCGGGCCGTGTCGAGCATGCGACGCTCGCCGAACGAAAGCTGCTTGTCCGTTTTGAGACGGTAGAGGTCGCGCAACACCTCGGCCACGTCGTAGATCGAACCGGTCTTGATCTTGTCCATGAACCCGCGGTAGCGGCGGTTCCAGGTCTGGTTGTCGAATGCGACGGTACGCTCGCGGAGAATGTCGAAGATCTCTCGGATCTCGATTTCGGAAATAACCTGACGCAGGCCGACGGCGCTCGCGTTGGTCACGGGCACCATGATTTTGCGGTCGGTGTCGAGGATACGCAGGACGTAGAAACGCTGGCGTGCGCCGGCAATGTCTTTTTCCTCGATGCTGATCACTTCGGCCACCCCCTGAGCGGGATAAACGGCCTTGTCACCAACCTTGAATTTTACGTCCGTTCGAGCCTGCATGATTTCTCCTTCCACCCGTCAAACTCTGCGCAGTCCAATACGGTCTCGTGCCTGACTTCGTCGCGACTCCGAGCCGAGTTCCAACCGTCAACAGGCGGTTTCTATTCCGTTCCTCTGGTCGGCGTAACCACACGAAACATGTGGACGTCGCCCGCGTTCCCCTGGCCGATTTTCAGGCCAGAATGCGCCAGGCGGGCGCACTCTAGTTAACGTTGCTCGTACAGTCAAGGCTATTATGCACCTTCTTTACCCGACATGCCAGCTTTTCGCGAGGAAAAGTCGTTGAAAATTTTCATGAAGACGCTCGCATGAGCTCGAGGGCAAGGCCCCAACGGACGCCTCGGTCGGAGACGATGATCTCGTCGGCCCCCGCCCATGCAACGACCGCTTCGACGATGGCCGCGCCCACCGGAATGACGTCGGCACGCTTCGGCTCGAGGCCGCGCACTACTTTTCGCTCGGCGAGCCGAAGAGACGTGAGATGGCGGGCCGTCTCGCCGAGCTCGCGCGCTTCCAGCCGCATTCCGTGCACCTTCGCGGGGTCGTACGGATCGATGCCCCGCGCGACGGCTGCCAGCGTCGTCACAGTTCCCGCCATTCCGACGAGGGGTCGGCCAGAACGTGGCGGGACGCCGAGAAGTTGATCGCGCGCGAAGGCGCGGACGACGGACATCTCCATCGAGCTCGGCGGATCGCTCCGTACGTGACGCTCGAAAAGACGGACGCTGCCGACGTCGAGGCTCGCTCGCTCTCGTACCACCGCCGCGCCCCTCGCAAACTGTCCTTGGATGATCTCCGTGCTGCCGCCGCCGACATCGAACGCCGTCACGTCTCCTTCGACGCCGAGACCGAGCAGACCTCCCGCGAAAGCGAGCGACGCCTCCTCATCGCCCGACACGACCTTGGGCTCGACGCCGAGGATGGCGGCGGCTCGGGAAATGAAATCGCTCTTGGGTCCCGCAGGATCGACGCCGGGGTCGGCATGTCCGCCGGCGTCGCGCATGGCGCTCGTGCCAACGACTCCGATTCGATCGACTTGGTATTTCGCGATCTCGGCTGCGTAAGCGGAGAGGCACGCGAGCGTTCGCTCGATCGCTTCGGGGGCGAGCGCGCGACTGCGGTCGACCCCCTGCCCGAGCCGCGTGATCTCGGCCCGATCGACGATC
>Ga0075425_100010049_pt1 | contig 10088 bp, 7 predicted proteins | sample SoiMethybrSBSTD4_FD_75300 | JGI IMG/M metagenome (GOLD analysis project Ga0075425, IMG submission 75300) | Bulk soil microbial communities from a Populus tree surrounding site in Tennessee, USA - Soil MetaG P. TD hybrid SBSTD4 | ecosystem: Environmental > Terrestrial > Soil > Tree plantation...
CGCAAGGGGGCGCCGGTGGAGATCTTCGTGGCGCAGATCAAGGACGGCGCCACCGTCGTGGTCGGCTTCGAGGCGCCGCTGGACGCGCGCGCCGGGAGCTGGCTGGTCAACGGCAAGGTGCGGCTCATCACCGCGGGCGCGATGAAGAAGGCGGCCGAGGCGAAGGCGGCCAAGAAGCCGGGCGCGAAGCCGGCGGTGCTCGAGGTCCCGTTCGCGGCGCACCTGGCGATCGAGACCCTGCCGAGCCCGTACGACGAGCGCGACGCGCACCTGCTCGCCAAGGCGTGGGGGCTCTACGAGCGCAAGGCCGTGGACAAGGAGAACGAGCGCGACCTGAACGGGTTCTGCCGCTCGAGCAAGAAGGACCTCTACGCGCGTTGCGGGCGACTGACCGACGAGGCCGCCGTGCTGCGCGAGGCGCGCGACCGCGCCGCCGTGTCGCTCAAGGAGCTGGCCGGCGGACCCGACGAAAAGGCGCGCGGGGCGGCCGCGGAGTTCTTCGCCGCCCATCCCGACGCGAAGAAGGCGTCGCGCAAGCCCCGGCCCGCGCCGGCAGCGACCGTGTCGGGCGCGGGGACGGCCGCCTCCGGCACGGCGGCGCCGGCGCCGGCGCCGAAGCCTGCGACGGCGGCGCCCGCTCCGGCGACCGCCGCACCCGCGCCGGCCACCGCGGCGCCCGCCACCGCCGCGGCGACGGGAGCGCCCGGGGCGGCCAGCGCGTCGGCGACCGCCGCGGCGGCGGGCACGGGGCATCCGGCGACCGCGAAGCCGGGCAAGCCCAAGGGGACCGCCAAGCCCAAGCCCGCCGCCACCGCCAAGCCCAAGCCCGCCGCGAGCGCGAAGCCGGCGGCGACCGGCGCGCCCGCCAGCGCCAAGCCCGCCGCCACCGCTGCGCCGGCGACCGCCAAGCCCGCTGCCACCGCCGCGCCGGCGAGCGCCAAGCCCGCTGCCACGGGCGCGCCGGCGACCGCGCACTGAGCTCTTCACGGCTCGAGCTGCTGATGGCCTGAACTGATGGAATGAGATGCGCGGCCTCCGAGGCAGGAGCCCCGGGTCACCCGCGTCAGACACGTCACACCGAAGGACCGCCGCGCAGGACGCACGACGGTCCCTCAGGGCGTACTACCAGCGATCGCGCCCGCCGCCGCCACCGCCGCGGCCGCCGCGGCCACCACCACCGCCGCCGCCGCCGCGATCCTCGCGCGGCTTGGCCTCGTTGACCGTCAGCGCACGGCCGTCGTGCTGGACGCCGTTCAGCGCCGAGATCGCCGCGCGGGCCGCGTCCTCGCTGCCCATCTCGACGAAGCCGAACCCCTTGCTTCGACCGGTGTCCCGGTCGGAGATGACGTTCGCGCTCTCCACCGTGCCATGCTTCGAGAACAGCTCCTGCAGCTGCTCGCTGGTCGTGGCATAGGAGAGGTTCCCCACGTAAAGCTTCTTACCCATCTGAGCGCTCCATTTGCATTAGCAAGAGGGCCGACGATTCGGCCATTCGGTAGGAAAGGCGACTGAGACTCTCGGCTGCGCGCACCGAGGTGTCGCGTACCGAACTCGTTCGACGAACCGACCGACGGTGATGTTAACACAACCGTCACGCCGAGCCAAGCAACCCCCCTCAGCGGTCCCGGCCCCCACGCCCGAAACGCCCTCCCCCGAGGCGGTCGTCGCGCCGCTCCCCCAGACCGTCCGGCCGTCCCTCGGGCCCCCGCCGGGCGTCCACGGTCAGGGGCCGTCCCTCGTGCTCCACCCCGTTGAGGGCGGCGATGGCGTTCTTCGCCTCCTCCTCGGTGTCCATCTCGACGAACCCGAACCCCTTGCTCCGTCCGGTGTCGTGGTAGGTGATGACGTTCGCGCGCGCGACCTTCCCGTGCTTCGCGAACAGCTCGCCGAGCTGCGCGCTGGTGATCGCGTAGGCGAGATTCCCCACGTAGAGCTTCTTGTTCATCTGCACACAGTGTAGCCGCCCCGGCCGGGGCGCCAAGGGGTCAGTCCAGGCCGACGAGCGCGCGGATGCGCAGGCGCAACGCCTGGAGCCGGATGAAGCCGTCCGCGTCGCGCTGGTCGTACACCTCGTCGCGCTCGAACGTGGCGAACTCGGGCCGGTAGAGCCCCTGGCCCTCGGCGGCCTTGCGGCCGGTGATGCGGCACGAACCTTTGTACAGTGACACACGCGCAGTGCCACTGGTGTGCTCGGACATGCGGTCGATGAGCGCCTGCAGCGCCTTCCGCTCCGGCGCGAACCAGAACCCGTTGTAGACCAGGCCGGCGTACTCGGGAACGAGGCGGTCGCGCAGCCGGAGCATCTCCCGGTCGTAGGTCACCTGCTCCACGGCGCGCATCGCCGCGTGCAGGATCGTCCCGCCCGGCGTCTCGTACACGCCGCGGCTCTTCGTGCCGACGAAGCGGTTCTCGACGATGTCCACGCGCCCCACCCCGTGCTTGCCGGCGATGTCGTTCGCCCGGGCGAGGAGCGCGACCGGCGCGAGGCGCTCGCCGTCGATCGCCACCGGCACGCCGCGGTCGATCTCCACCTCGACCGACTGCGGCTTGTCCGGCGCCTGGCGCGGGTCGGCCGTCATCTGGAACATGTCCGGCGGCGGCTCCGCCCAGGGATCCTCGAGCACGCCTCCCTCGAACGACACGTGCAGCAGGTTGCGGTCGGTGGAGTACGGTCGCTTCGGCGTCACCGGCACGGGGATGCCGTGCTTCTCGGCGTAGGCGACACAGTCGCTGCGCGAGCGCAGGTCCCAGATGCGCCACGGCGCGATGACCCGCACCGAGGGATCGAACGCGTAGTAGCCGAGCTCGAAGCGCACCTGATCGTTGCCCTTGCCGGTGGCGCCGTGCGAGACGGCGTCGCCGCCCACGTCCTTGAGGACCTCCATCTGCGTCTTGGCGATGATCGGCCGCGCCAGCGCCGTTCCGAGGAGGTAGTAGCCCTCGTACACCGCCGCGGCGCGGATTGCCGGAAAGACGTAGTCGCGCACGAACGCCTCGCGCACGTCGCGGACGATGACCTGCGAGGCGCCGGTGTCGCGCGCCTTCTTGGCCACGGCGTCGAGGTCCTCGCCCTGCCCCACGTCGGCGCAGAACGCGACCACCTCGGCGTGGTACGTGTCGATGAGCCACCGCATGATCACCGACGTGTCGAGGCCGCCGGAATAGGCCAGCACGATCTTGCGCGGGTTCGGTTGTGCCGCAGGCATTTGTCGTCTCGGTCCTTTCTTCACCGGCGCGTCGCCGGGGCCCGGATCTTGATCACATGTTCGGCGAGCAGGTCCACGAAGATCTTGCAGACCTCCATCCGCGGCATGGCGCAGAGGTCGAGCACGTCCTCGAACGTCAGCGCGCCGTCGATCTGCGAGAGGATGAAGCCGGCGCGGTGGTCGAGGTTCAGCCAGACGATCTCCCCCTGCGGGATGGCGACGTACGGCACCTGGTCGAGGGAGCCGACCTTCGACTCGTACATGGAGAGGAGCGTCTGCCGGTTGCGCTCGCGGTACTCGCGCGCCTCGCGGTGATGCGGATCCGACGCGAGCACGCGCTCCACCAGCGCGAGAGAGCCGCTGAAGTCGCCGAGCGCGAAGAGGTCCCTGGCCCGGCGCATCAGCGCCTGGGCGTCGCCGTCGAGCGGATGCGTGTGGCGCGCCTCCACCAGCCCCATGGCGTCGGCACCCGAGTCGTCGTCCTGGTCGTCCTCGTCGTCGGGTGCGGCGAAGGCGGCGAAGGCGCCCACCTCCGGCGGCGCGGGCACGCCCTGATCCACCTCGATCTCGAGCTCGAAGCCGTGCATCACGCCCTCTCCGCCCACTCCCTGCACGTCGACCGAGAAGTCCTCGGCGAGCGCTGCGTCACGGATCGCTTGAACCGGCGCAGCCGGCACGGGCGGCAGCGGCGCCGGCGGCTCTTCCTCCGGACCCCAGCCGTCCTCGAGGTCGATGAGGTTCACCGCCTGGCGGGCGAGCGAGACCGGGCGCTTGGGCTCGTCCGGCATCGGCTCAGCCGATCTTGGTCACCACGCTCTTGAACATTCCGAGCGTCCGCTGCAGCGCCTCGGTGGAGTCGAGGATGCCCTGCAGATCCTTGGCGTCGATCGCGGTGCGCGCGCGGTTGATGACGCTGCGCGCTTTCTTCAGGGCGTCCTCGCCGAAGTCGCTCCCCTGCACCTTGTCCTTCACCTTGGGGAAGAGCACCTCGAGCTCGTCGATGATCTTCTCGGCTGCCTGCTTCTTGCCTTCGAGCTCCTCCGACGAGCGCAGCTCCAGGAGGTAGTCCTTGTTCGCCTCCACCATGCCGCGGATCTCGTCCTCGGTGAGGCCGGAGGTGGCGGTGACGGTGATGGCCTGCTGCTGGCCGGTCTCGAGGTCCTTGGCGGTCACGGCGACGATGCCGTCGGCGCTGATCTCGAAGGTGACCTCGACCTCCACCTCGCCGCGCGGCGCCTTGCGCAGGCCCGTGAGGATGAACTCGCCGAGGAGCTCGTTCTCCTCGGCGCGGTCCGACTCGCCCTGCAGCACGAGGATCTTCACCGAGGTCTGGTTGTCCTTGATGGTGGTGAAGATGTGCGAGGCCGACGTCGGCACCGTCGTGTTCTTCGGGATGAGCACGTTGTGGTAGCCGCCGACGATCATGATGCCGAGCGAGTGCGGCGTGACGTCGAGGAGCAGCACCGCCGACGCCTCTTCCATCAGCGAGTAGCCCTGGATCGCCGCGCCCAGCGCGACGACCTCGTCGGGGTGCACGCCCTTCGACGGCTCCTTCGCGAAGAAGCCGGCCACCGCCTCCTGCACCTTCGGCATGCGGGTCATGCCGCCGACCAGGATCACCTCGTCGATGTCGCGGGTGCCGAGCTTCCCTTCCTCGAGGGTCTTGCGGCAGATGGCGATGGTGCGCTCGACGAGGTCGACGGTGAGCTCCTCGAGCTTCGCGCGGGTGAGCACGCGCTGGAGGTGCAGCGCCTCGTTCTTGCCGGTGGAGATGATGAACGGCAGGTTCACCTCGGTCTCCGACACGCTCGACAGCTCGCACTTCGCTTTCTCGGCCACGTCCTTCAAACGCTGTAGCGCCATCGTGTCCTTGCGAAGGTCGATCTTGTGCTCCTTCGCGAAGCCGAACACGAGCCACTCGATGATGCGCGCGTCGAAGTCCTCGCCGCCGAGGAACGTGTCGCCCGCGGTCGAGATGACCTCGAAGACGCCGTTGCCGATCTCGAGGATGGAGATGTCGAACGTGCCGCCGCCGAGGTCGTAGATGGCGACCTTGCGCTCGATCTCGCGGCCGTAGCCGTAGGCGAGCGCGGCGGCGGTGGGCTCGTTGATGATGCGCAGCACGTCGAGCCCGGCGATGCGGCCGGCGTCCTTCGTCGCCTGGCGCTGGCCGTCGTTGAAGTAGGCCGGGACGGTGATGACCGCCTTCTCCACGCGCTGGCCGAGGTAGTCCTCGGCGATCGAGCGCATCTCGGTCAGGATGAACGACGAGATCTCCGGCAGCGAGTACAGCTTGTCGCGGAGCTGGATGCGGACGTCGTCGTGCGGGCCTTCCTTGATCTCGTAGGGGACCATCTCGCGCATGGCGGCGACGGCGGGCGAGTTCCACTTGCGGCCGATGAGGCGCTTCGCTCCGTAGACGGTGTTGCGCGCGTTCGTGATGGCCTGGCGCTTGGCGATGTGGCCGAGCAGGCGCTTGCCGCTCTCGGCCAGCGCGACGATCGACGGGGTGGTCTTGTAGCCGCCCTTGTTGGGGATGACGACCGGCGTGCCGTTGTCGACGACGGCCACGCACGAGTTCGTCGTCCCCAGGTCGATTCCGATGACCGGCTCCATCTTCCGACCTCCGCGGCCTACAGCCGCTTCTTGAGGGCCTTCACTTCGGCCTTCTGCTCGTCCGTCTCCGCCAGGTTCTTGGCCGCGTCGAGCTCCCGGGCGGCGTTCTTGAGCAGACCTGCCTCGATGTAGACCTTCGCGAGCGTCAGACGGTAGTCAGCCTTTTGCGGCTCCGCCTGAGCTGCCCTGTTAGCATAGTCCTGCGCGCGGTGTAAGTTCTCGCGGGCCGCCAGCATCAGCACCGCCGCGCGGTGCATGATCGCCGGCACCGGGTTCACCGAGGCGGCCTGATCGTAGAGCGACGCGGCCAGCTTCAGGTCGCCGACCTGGACCTCCATGTCGGCGCGCCGCACGAGTCCGTCGGCGGCGAGGCGCGTCGACTTCGTGTGCGCGGTCTCGTAGAGCGAGCGCACTTCCTCGTCGTCGGGATCGTAGGAGAGCGCCAGCTTGAACGCGTTCGCGGCGCGGGAGTAACGCTCGTTCGCCAGGTCGTCCTTGCCGGCCTCGACGTAGCGGCGCGCACGATCGCTGCGCTGCAGGAGCGGGCTCGCTGCCGCGCCGACGCCGCGGCCGGCGGTCCCGAGGCGCACGCGCTCCTCCAGGCGCGCCCGGTCGCGGGCGGCGCGCTCCTCCTTGCGCTTGCGCTCGTCCTCCAGCTGCACCGCGGCCTGCACGGAGGATTCGCGGCGGGCGTCGATCGCACGCCCGGGATCGGTGGGCGGCGTGGTGGCGGGCGCGCCGGCGTGCGGCGGCGTCGGCGCGCCGGGCGCGCGCAGCGGGGGGCGCGTGGGCGGCGTGGTCTGGGGCGGTGGCGTCGGCAGCGGGGCCGGGCGGGCGGGCTTCGGTGGCGGCGGCCCGACCGGCGGCGCGGACGCGGCGCTCGGGCGCGCGACCGCGGGAACCGCGCCGCTGGGCGGACCGCCGGGCGTGGGCGTCGGGCCGGTGCGCAGCGGAGGGGCCGCGGGGGCCGGCGAGCCGGGGCGCGGCGGCGCCGGCACCGGCGACGCGGGCGGGGAGCGCGGCGGCGGCGGCGCGGTCCGCGGCGGCGTGGTGGCCGGCGCCCCCGGCGCCGTCGCGGCCGGCGGAATCGTGCCGGAGGGGCTGGGCGTCACGCTGCGCGGCGGGCCGCCCGGCTGCCGCTCGGCGCCGCCGACCGCGGGGAAGCGCCCGCTGGGCGTCGAGGTCGCCTCGGCCCAGGCGCGGTCGGCGGGCGAGAGCGACGCGCCGCGACTCTCCGCGACCTCCATCGCCGCTCTGGACACGCGCGACGGCAGGGGCGTGATCGGGCCGCCGCGCTGCTCGGCCAGCGCCTTCACGTACTCGTTGCGGTTCTTCTCGTCGCTGAGGAACTTGTACCCGCGGCTCAGCTCCTTGAAGACCGCGACGAGGCGCTCGCGGTACTCGCCCAGCTCCTTGGTGCGCCAGCGGTCGGGATGGAACTCCTTCGACAGCTTGAAGTAGGCGCGCTTCACGTCGGACGCGCCGGCGCCCGGGTTGAGCTCGAGCAGGGTGAAGTAGTCGATGTCGCCGAGCCGGTGGTAGAGGGCGTCGATGCGCTTCTTCTGATCGTCGGTGAGGTCGCGCAGCTCGGTCGGCGGGCCAGCCGCCGGCGCGGGCGGCGGCGTGAGCGACGGCGCGCGACGAACGGCGGGCGCGGCGGCCGGCGCGGCGAAGCCGTGCGTCGCGTCGTAGTCGCGGCGCACGTCCTCGTCGGTGAGCACCTCGTTCGCACGGCGCGCGAACTTGTTCAGCGCCTCGATCTTCGCGCGATAGCTGCCGAGCTCGCGCCGGAAGAACTGGTCGGGATGGTAGAGCCGCGACACGTCGCGGAACGCCTTCTTGACCGTCTTGTCGTCGGCGTCGGGGCGGATGTCGAAGAAGTCGTAGTACGTCATCGTCGCCAGCCGGTAGTACATGGCGAGGATGCGCTTGCGCTGGTCCTCGGGAAGGTCGACCGCTTCGGACAGCTCCGCGACCGGCAGGTTGACGCCCTGATACTCGACGAACTCGACGCCCGAGCCCTCGTGCGCGCCCGGCGTCAGCGCCGGGGCCTGGGTGGTCTCGGGAACGTCGACGTAGTCGCGCAGCAGAGCCTGCACGCCGGCGTCGGCGGCCGGGCGCGGCGGGGGCGACGGGGGCGCGGGCGGAGCGAGGGCGGGGACCGGCGCGCGCGGCGGCGGCGGCGGCGACGCCGGAGCCGGAGCCGGCGCGGGCGCGGGCGCCGCCGGCGGATCCGCCAGCGCCGTGGCGGCGGCGGCGTCGCGCGGGGCGTCGGCGCGGGGGAGGTCCGCGCGGAGCCCGGACCCCGGCGGATGCGTCGGCGGGCGCGGCGGCGCGGGCGGAGGCGGCGGCGGCGCGCCGGGCGCGACGAGCGGCGAGCGCTGCCCGCCGGTGGCGCTCGTGGGCGCGCGGCCCCCCGTCGGCGAGGCGCGCGGGGCGGTCGCCGGGCGCTCGGGCAGCCGGCCGGCTGGCGCCGGCGCGGTCGGGCGCTCGAGCGGGCGGCCGGCAGGCCCCGGCTCGGTCGTGCGCTCCGCTGCCGCCACGCGGGGCGGCGGCGCGGCCGGCGGCGGCGCGGCCGGCGACCGCGGCGGGACGGGCGGGTTCGTCTCCCCCTCGAGCTCGAGCAGGCCGCGCGCGCGCAGCCGCTCCAGCACCGCGATCGTCCGCTCCTCCCCCAGGCCGGAGCCGAGGCAGATCTCGCCGACCGTCGACACGCCGTCGACGCGTGACAGGATGAACCCGTCCATCGCGTCGAGGCTGAGCGTCTTCCAGTCGATCCCGGCGCGTGCGCGCGGGACCTGATCGCGCTCCAGCGCGGTCGCCGCCACGCCGGGTAGCTTACCCCGCCAGCCCTATCCCATGCACCAGGCGAGAACGGCCTTCTGCACGTGCAGGCGATTCTCCGCTTGCGCCCAGATGGCGCTGTGCGCGCCCTCCATGACGGCGTCGGTGATCTCCTCGCCGCGGTGCGCGGGCAGGCAGTGGAGAACCACGGCGTCCTTGCGCGCCTGCGCCACCAGGGCGTCGTTCACCTGGTACGCGGCGAAGGTCTTCGCGCGCTCCGCCGCCTCGTCTTCCTGACCCATCGAGGCCCACACGTCGGTCGTGATCACCGCCGCGCCGGCGACGGCGGCGGCAGGATCTTCGGTCACCTCGATGCGGGCGCCGTGGGCGAGCCCGCGCGCCCGCGCCAGCACGTCGTCCGCTGGCAGGTGGCCGGCCGGGCAGGCGAGCCGTAGCTCCAGCCCGAGCAGCGCCGACGCCGCGATCCAGGAGTGCGCGACGTTGTTGCCGTCGCCGATCCAGGCGATGGGAAGCCCGCGCAGGCCCGCCGGATCCTTCACGCCGAACCGGTCCACGACCGCCATGATGTCCGCCAGGATCTGGCAGGGGTGGAACTTGTCGGAGAGGCCGTTGACGACCGGGACGCTGGCCCAGTGCGCCATCTCCTCGACGCGGTCCTGGCCGAACGTCCGGATCATGATGCCGTTGCAGTAGCCGGAGAGAACGCGGGCGGTGTCGCGCACCGGCTCGCCGCGCGCCAGCTGGCTGCCCTGCGCGGTGAGGTTCAGCGCGTGGCCGCCGAGCTCGAACGTGGCCACCTCGAAGCTGACGCGGGTGCGGGTCGAGGCCTTCTCGAAGACCATCGCCAGCGTCTTGCCGGCGAGCGGCCGCTCGTGGCGGCCGCGCTGGAGCTTGAAGCGGCGGCCCTCCTCCACGAGGTGCCACAGCTCGGCGGGCGTGAGCTCGAAGAGCGTGGTGAGATCGCGTTTCTTTGGAGCGTGTCTGGCGGCCATGCGGGGAAGTCTACAGGATGTACTTCGCGAGATCCTCGTCGGCGAGCACGTCCTTCAGCTGCGCGTCCACGTAGGCGGCGTCCACCTTGTAGGTCGCGCCACGCCGCTCGGGGGCGTGGAAGCTGATGTCCTCGAGCAGTCGCTCCATGACGGTGTGCAGGCGGCGCGCGCCGATGTTCTCCATCTTCTGGTTCGTGCGCGCGGCGACGTCGGCGATGCGCTCGATGGCCGCCGGCTCGAACTCGAGCGTCACGCCCTCGGTGCGCAGCAGCTCCACGTACTGCTTCGTGAGCGCGTTGCGCGGCTCGGAGAGGATGCGCACGAAGTCGTCGCGTCCGAGCTTCTCGAGCTCGACGCGAATCGGGAAGCGGCCCTGCAGCTCGGGGATGAGGTCCGAGACCTTCGAGACGTGGAACGCCCCGGCGGCGATGAACAGCACGTGGTCGGTGCGGATCGGGCCGTACTTGGT
>Ga0075425_100010050_pt1 | contig 10088 bp, 8 predicted proteins | sample SoiMethybrSBSTD4_FD_75300 | JGI IMG/M metagenome (GOLD analysis project Ga0075425, IMG submission 75300) | Bulk soil microbial communities from a Populus tree surrounding site in Tennessee, USA - Soil MetaG P. TD hybrid SBSTD4 | ecosystem: Environmental > Terrestrial > Soil > Tree plantation...
CCCGGTGTGCACACCCGTCGTGACGATGCAGTCGACGTCATCCACGGGGAGCGCATCGTCGATCCCTATCGGTGGCTGGAGGACGGCGACAGCCCGGAGACGCGGGCGTGGACCGCCGAACAGAACGCTCGAACCGCGTCCTATCTCGCCCAGGTCGCCGTCCGCCCGGCTTTCCGCGCGCGCCTCGAGCAACTGCTTGCGATCGGAAGCCTGAGCGCGCCAACGCCGGCCCGGGGCCGCTACTTCTACCAGTACCGGGACGGCCGCCAGAACCAGCCGATCCTGTACGTCCGGGACGGGTCCAACGGGCCGGAGCGGGTCCTGGTCGATCCCAATGGGTTGAATCCGGACGGCACCACCGCGCTGGACTGGTATCATCCGAGCGAGGATGGCCGCTTGCTCGCGTACGGCTTGTCGGAAGACGGGAACGAAGAAAGTGTTCTGCACGTGTTGGACGTGGATACCGGACGACTGCTGGCCGATCGAATCCCGCACACCCGGGCCGCCGACCTCGCCTGGCTCTCGGATGGAAGCGCGTTCTACTACACCCGATATCCCGCCCCCGGAGAGGTGCCCGAGGGAGAAGAGCACTATCACCGGGCGGTTTTCCACCACCCGCTCGGTACTGATCCGGCGGGCGACCGGCTGGTATTCCGACCCGCGGTGAAAGAGCACTGGCCGGGCGTGAGTCTGTCGCCCGACGGCCGATGGCTCCTGATCGGCGTGGCGCGCACCTTCGATCAAACGGATCTCTACCTGCAGGACCTCCCGGCCGGTACCGCGCCGGTGGCCGTAGCCAAGGACCTGCCGGCTTTGTTCGACGGGCATGTGGTCGAGGATCGGCTGTACATCCGAACCAACCTGCACGCCCCAACCTACGGTCTCTATCTCCTCGAGGCCGAGCGGCCCGAACTCGCGACGGCCCGGGTGCTGGTGGCGCCGCGACCTGACGCGGTGCTGGACAGTGCATCGGTCGTGGGCCGCCATCTCGCGCTCACTTACCTCGAGCGGGCCACTTCGCGACTCCGTCTGGCGTCGTTGGACGGGAGCGAAATTCGGGAGCAGCCCCTTCCCGGAATCGGCAGCGTCTTCGGGATCGGCGCCGAATGGGACGGCGATGAGCTGTTCTATGGATTCTCGTCCTATACCGTGCCGCCGAGCGTGTACCGCATCGAGCTCGGGACGGGCGAGCAGACCCTCTGGCGGCGGGTGGACGCCGACATCAACCCCGACCGATACGAGGTCCGTCAGGTCAGTTATTCCTCGCGCGACGGCACAGCTGTCTCGATGTTCGTGGTCCAGCCCCGGGGGCTGAAGATGGATGGACGCAACCCCACCTATCTCACCGGCTACGGCGGGTTCAACATCAGCATGACGCCGGGGTTCTCCCGCTCGCTCTTCCTGTGGCTGGAGCACGGCGGGGTGGTGGCGGTGCCGAATCTCCGGGGCGGGGGCGAGTACGGCGAGACATGGCATCAGGGTGGGATGCTTGCCAACAAGCAGAACACCTTCGACGACTTTATCGGGGCGGCCGAATGGCTGATCGCGAACGGCTATACCAGCCCGGACCGGCTCGCGATCGCGGGGGGGTCCAACGGAGGGCTGCTGATGGGCGCCGTGCTGACCCAGCGCCCCGAGCTCTTCCGCGCGGTCGTCATCCAGGTGCCGCTGCTCGACATGCTTCGGTATCACCTCTTTCTCATCGCGCGCCTCTGGATCCCGGAGTATGGATCGGCGGAGGACCCGGCGCAGTTCGCCTGGCTACGGGCCTACTCGCCGTATCACCAGGTCCGGGATGGCACGGCGTATCCTGCCGTGCTCCTCGCCACGGCGGAAAGCGACACCCGGGTGGATCCTATGCACGCCCGGAAGATGACCGCCCGACTCCAGGCCGCAACCTCATCGGGCTACCCCGTCCTGCTCCGGCTCGAGGCCAAGGCCGGCCACGGGGCCGGAAAGCCGATCGTGAAGGTGCTCGAGGAGTTGACGGATACCTGGAGCTTCGTATTCCAGGAGTTGGGGGTGGACTGACACGAGAGGATCGTTTCATGCCCGATCGCTCTGTTGATATGTCCCGGCCGTCCGAGTGGCTCGCCGTCGTGAGGATTCTCGTGGGCCTTTACTTCGTGAAATCCCTCGTCACCAAGATGTCCATGGTGCTCGCGGGAGGCGTGATACCGTTGCCGGTCGTGTCGGACCGGTGGCTAAGCGTCATGCCCAAAATCGTGGAGAAGCAGGCCGCGGGAAATCCGCTTGCCTTCTACAAGCAATTCCTCGAGCACACCGTGCTCACGCACGTCAATCTGTTCGCCCACCTCACCGCCTGGGGCGAAACCGTGGTAGGGCTCGGCCTCACCCTGGGGTTCTGCACCGGCCTCGCCTCCTTGGTCGGGCTCCTCCTGGTCACGAGTTACGGTCTTGCGACACAGTGGCAGTCGTCGGGCCAGCAGGGTTTTCACCTGCTGCTCTTTACGCTGATGGTGACATTCTTCTTTGCCCGGGCGGGCCGGCGTTGGGGGCTGGATGGGGTGCTGGCGCGGAAACCCGGCCGCTTCCTCGCCCGGCGCCCGATCTCGTAGCGTCGGCAGCCAGGCGGGCGGCGTGATCCGTGCCCCCCTTCAGCTGCCCGTGCTCCTGATCAGCACCGCGCAATCCAGGGCTTCCACCAGAATCCATTGGGGCTCCGACTCAAGCCGGCGCGTGGCGTCGGCCAGGGTGGGCCCGGTTTGCGACGGACAGACCACCATCGCGCCAAGCGGCGTGTCGCCGAGAAATCCTGCCGGCTCCTGCCAGGCCCGAGCGTAGTCCTTGAAGTATCCCGGCACTGTGAACGACTTGCGCTGCGCGTAATATCCCAGCTCGCTGCTCCACTCTCTCCCGAACGCGACGAAACCGGTACCGGGCGGGGTATACCGACGGACGATTTCCGCGATCGTGAGCGGCCGGTCCCGGGGGATCTTGAACTCCCTCCCCGCGATCGGGCGGTAGCCGGCGGTGAACGCACGGACGTTGGAAGCCACCAGCAGCGCGGTCAAGGCGGGAACGACCGCCGCGTGCCGCACCAAGCTTGGCATCCAGACCCCAACCGCCAGCGCCAGCGCGGCGATGAGAAACAGCGCGCACGACGCCTGATAGTAGTCGTGAACAACATGCAGGTTGGTGAACAGCAGAATGGGCAGGAGGAACAGCGCCAGCGCGGCCGCAATAGCCGCGCGTACGCGAACGGGCGCCGGCACCAACGCCGCCGCCGCAATCAGCGCGACCCCCAACAGGCCGCCGGCATTCGGGGCGAGCATCCGTTCCCAGACCACCGTCAGGTAGGTCGACGGGTCCAGTCTTTGGTGAAGGGTGCCGAAGTTCCAGCTCCGGAGCGCCGCCGACGTCAACTGCGGGCCAAGCGGATTCGCGGCCTTCACTGCGTCGGTGTATCGAGTCCACACGACGGCGATGAGGATGGGAGCACCGAAGGCGCATACCGCCGTTGCAATCTCCCGGATCGACGGGGCGCGCAACCCGCCGTGGCGGAGCCAGTGGAGCAGCCACAGGCAACCCAGTATGAGCACGACCGGCAGGCCGGTCGTGACCTTCTGGAGATTCGCGGCGGTGGCGAACAGCGAGCAGAGAAGAATGGCACCCCAGGGGGGATGCGGATCGAGCAACTCTAGCCCGTAGCGAATGGCGGCGACCGCGAAAAAAAGCGCCGCGGTCTCGATCATGAACGTGCGCCCCCAGAACAGGTAGATCGGGCTGGACCACAACAGCGCGCAGAACACCCAGACGGCCCGCCGCGGCAGCGCGAGGCGCGTTGCGATCGCGCTCGCCGGCCAGGCGCAGGCCAGCAGAAAGCCGAAGCTAACAAGGCGCCCCACCGGATCCAGCGGGAAGCCGCCCAGCTTCGCGATGGCTGCGACCACCGCCTGATACAGTGGGAACTCGAACGGAAGGGACCAGGGATAACCGGCCACCGGTGTCTCGTACGCCAGATGCCACCCGTCCCGCATCATCCAGAATGCGGTCAGGGCCGTCTGGGTCTGCCGAAAGGCGTGGGCTTCGAGCAGGGGTTGCCCCGCGTGCCGCACGGCGAAGCCGGTCGCCCCCAGCGCGACCAGCACGGTCACCAGCTTGAGCCAGGGCGAAACGCGGCCGAGCTCGGGCTCGGCGAGGGGTTCGCGCCCGGCTCCATCCATCAGCGCGACCGCGCGGCTGGGATCACCTCTATCGCGCGTTTGTCGTCGCACAGGAACGGCGTGTCACCGGTGCGGGAGGCGAGCGAGAGCCGCCAGGTGCCGGGGGTCAGCGTGTGGGGCGCAGCGGTGACCCTGAATCCCGCGATCAGGTACGCGTCGTTCCTCCACATCGCCATCAGATCGGGTCGGATGATCCGATATCGAACGGGCACGTCTACCGGCACGCCGGCGTCCGGCGCGAAACGCAGCTGCAGGTTCAACGGCACGCTGTGCGCGCGCGGATCGACCGCCCATCCTGCGAGCACGATTTGCTGGTCGGCCGCCACCTTCGTGAGGGAGTCGGGCCAGGCCCGGCCGTTGATGGTCTCGATCGAGCATCCCTGCGCCGGCACAGGTTGCTGTTGCCCCACCGCGGTCCCGCTCGCGCCTGGCCGCGAGACGAGCGCGATGCATGCTGCCACCGCAGGCGAGAGACGCCGCATAGGGAGAACCTTTCGATCACCGGGCAGCCCGATGCTCCGCTTGGCCCGGCCGCGGATCGGCAGTGACCTGATTGTCGAGCGGCAGCGCCGTCGTCTCCCCCGTCGGGAGGACCCGCTCGCGCCGGTAGTCACCGCGGCTGAAATACTTCTCGAGCCACACGTACGTGATGATGAAGAAGTAGCGACTTCCCATCTCGCTCAGCTTCAGCTTGGCCGCTCCGGTCCGTCGATTGCGCCAGGTTATCGGCATGGTCGTCCAGGAGTAGCCCCGGACGATCGCCTTGAGCGGGAGCTCCACGGTGAGATTGAAATGGGGCGACAGGAAGGGCCGGCAGCCCTCGATGGCCGCCCGCCGGTAGGCCTTGAACGCATTCGTGGTGTCGTTCAGGCGTACCCGAAACACCAGCATGATCAGGCGATTGACGATCCGGTTGAGAACCCGCTTCACCAGCGGGTAGTCGATCACGCCGCCGCCCCGGATGAAGCGGCTGCCGAAGACGCAGTCCCAGCCCTGGTTGAGAGTCCGCCAGTAGGCGGCGACATCGCGGCAGTCGTCCGACTCGTCGGCCATCATGATGACGACGGCGTCGCCGCGGATGCGCTCGATGCCGTAGACGATGGCCCGCCCGAAGCCGTGGAGACCGTCATTGCGCAATGGCCGGAGCTCCGGCATCGTGGTGCCGATGTCCTGTAGAATCCGCCAGGTGCCGTCCGTGCTCCCGTCGTCGACTACCACGATCTCGTGGGGAACGGCGCTCAGCCTCAGCTCGAGGTGCAGGTGCTCGACCGTCGCGGCGATGCAGCCTTCCTCGTTGCGGGCCGGAATGACAATCGAGAGCAGCGTGAGCGGAGGCGCCTGAGGAGGACCGCGATCAGCCATGTGAAACATCCAGCCAGTCCGGGTTGGCCTCGGCGTGAGCCGCAATCTCCTCGAGGACAGCTTCGCGCGGCGTCGTTGGCGACCAACCCCATTCCTGGCGCGCCAACCGGCTGTCGAGGACGATCCAGGGGATGTCGAAGGGGCGCTGTCTTGCATCCACGGAGACCGCATGCGGTCCGAATCGCTGGGTGCACCACTCGCTCAATTGTCTGAGCGAGCACGCCGAGGCGGTGCCGCCGGAGAGGTTCACCACGGGAAGCTTGCCCGCCGGGTTCGCGGTCATCTGGCAGTCGATGAGGGACACGAGGTCACGGGGATGCAGGCAGTCGCGGACCTGGTGCCCCATCCCGTCGAAGCCGATGTACGCCAGGGGACGCCGCGCGGCCCAACTGTGGATCCAGTACGAAAAGATACCTTGATCCGGGCGGCCGAATTGTCCGGCGCCAGCCAGCACGCCGCATCGATTGATCCAGACGGGAAAGTCGAATGCCGACCCATATTCGAGGGCCAACTGCTCCGACGCGAGCTTGCTGGCGCCGTAGAGCGATCGAGGAGCCTCGGTAGAGAAGCCTTCGGCCACGCCGTGGTCCGACAAGCCGGGGATCGCCTCGTCCAGCACGGGGCGGAACGCCCCGCCGGCGGCCTCGACGCGCACTCGCGCGAGCTGGGCGATCGAGTAGACTCGGCTCGTGCTCAACAGTACGAATCCCGCTTTGTGGGTCCGGCAGTATTCGAGCATGTTGAGCGTGCCGACCAGGTTGTGCTCGACCAGTTGCCGGGAGCTCGTGCGCCCATCCACCCCCGCGAGCACGCTGGGGTTGGCGGCGGCGTCGATCACCCAATCAACCGCCGGCAGCGATTCAAAGTCACTGGCAAGCCGGATGTCCCGATGGAACATGGTCACGCCGAGCCGATGCAACGCTTGCCGGTTGGTCTGGCTGCCGGGCCGGATCAGATTGTCGAGCCCGTAGAGCGTATGGCCGGCCCGCGACTCCACCCAGGCACGGGTGAGTGTCGAGCCGACGAATCCGCACATGCCGGTGATCAGAATTCGCATCGACGTTAGGGCTTCACCGCGATCAGCAGAAACTGCTTGCCGATCCATCGCCACAGGAGCGGCAGTCGCAGATACAGCGACACGGTCCGGGGAGGCCAGCGGAATCCGGTTGCCATCGTGTACGGGAGAAACCGGTCCACGCACCGCTCGACCCGGAACCCGATCAGCTCCAGGCCCTCCTTGAGGGACAGGTCGGTGAGCGGCACAAAATGATCCCAGAAGTCCCAGTAGGCGCCGGGAAGGTACTTGATGTTCGGGCCCAGGCAGATGATTCTGCCGCCCGGTCTCAGGCACCGAAACGCCTCCGTCAGCGTCGCCTGCAGGGCTGCCTTGGTCGCCAGGTGTTCGAGAAAGTTGCTGGTGAAGATCGCTTCCAGCGAGTTGTCGTCCAGGTTCCACCGCTGCGCGCAGTCCTGGTGAAGGAATGTCACCCCCTCCTCCAGGTGATCAGGGCAGGACGGGTTCAGGTCCATCCCAAACCTGCGCCGGGCGCGGATCTGATTCACGAACTCCCCCCACCCGCAGCCCAGGTCCAGAACCGTGCCGTGTTCCGGAATCAGCGACTGGAAGAATTCCCGAACCAGGATCGCCCACACGCGGCGACGATAATCGCTCCGCTCGGCGAAGCGCCGGTCGTAGGTCGCCGTCAGCTCGGCCTGCAGGACGTCGTTCACGCCGTTTTGGTTGTCAGCCGTTCGCGCCAGGACGTGACGATCTCTCCGATCGTAACGTCCAGCGTCTTGGTAATGGTCCACCCGGGATAGTGCTCCTTCATGCGGCGGAGGTCGCTGTAGTAGCAGATGTGGTCGCCGACCCGCGCGACGTCGGTATAGACGTACCGCTGAGACTTGCCGGTGTATCGCTCGACCAGGTGAAATGCCTCGAGGATCGAACAGGAATTGTTCCTGCCACCGCCGAGGTTGTAGACCTCGCCTCGGCGAGGCGCGTCGATGAAGCAGTGAATGAAGCGCGCGACGTCGTAGGAGTGGATGTTGTCCCGCACCTGCTTCCCCTTGTAGCCAAAGATGCGATACTCGAGGCCTTCGAGGTTGCACTTGATGAGATAGCTCAGGAAACCGTGCAGCTCGACGCCGGCGTGGTTCGGCCCGGTGAGGCAGCCGCCGCGCAGGCAGCAGGTCGGGATCCCGAAGTAGCGGCCGTATTCCTGGACCATGACGTCTGCGGCGACCTTCGACGCGCCGAACAACGAGTGCGTCGAGTGGTCGATCGGAAAGGTCTCGTCGATGCCGTTGGCAAAGGACGGATCATCGTAGTCCCACCGACTCTCCAGTTCCACGAGCTTGATGGTGTTGGGCGCGTCGCCGTAGACCTTGTTGGTCGACATGTGCACGAACGGCGATTCCGGGCAGGAGCGGCGCACTGCTTCGAGCAGGTTCATCGTCCCGACGGCGTTGGTATCGAAATCCTCGAACGGGATTGCTGCGGCCCGGTCATGCGACGGCTGAGCGGCCGTGTGGATGATGGCAGAAGGCCGGAGCGTCCGAACCAGCTCCAGGACGCCGGCCCGGTCCCGAATGTCGTATTCGTGGTGTTGGAAGCTCGGCAGCGTTTCCTGCAGTCGCCGCTGATTCCAGCGGGTGTCACCCTGCTCGCCGAAGAACACCGCCCGCTGGTTGTTGTCGACGCCGTGAACGACGTACCCTTCGCGAGCGAAGTACCGGCACACTTCCGATCCGATGAGGCCGGACGAACCGGTGACGAGCACGGACTTCATGGGCAGATGCGTCCTTCGCGCGCGTCCCGTGGTCGGCGGCGCTGCTGGGGTGGCTCGAGCGGAGCAACGCTATGTCAGCTCGCGGGAGCTTTGCCGGGCGCAGCCGCAACTGCAACACCCCACGGCACCTGGCCGACCGGGATGCGGCCGATCACCTTGAGCGTTTGGGCATCGACCACGGCCACGTCGTTGGACGGGCCGTTGGCGGTGTAGAGCTTCCGGCCATCCGGCGTGAGCGCAATTCCCCAGGGCCGTTTGCCCACGGCAACCGTGCCGACGATCGCGTTGGTCGTGGCGTCGATGACCACCACCGTGCCGCCCCGACCGGTGGAGGCGTAGACTCGGCGGCCGTCGGGTGCGACGGCGACTCCCATGGGCTTGGAGCCGGGGGGCATCTTCAGCGTGGCGATGGTCTTGTGAGCGACCGCGTCGATCACCCAGACGGTGCCATCCACTTCGCACGTCACGTAGGCCCGCTTTCCGTCCGGGGTGAATGCGACTCCCCGGGGGCGCTTGCCGACCTGCACCGCACCCAGGCTCTTGCCGGTCTCGGCGTCGACGATGGTCACGTTGTGGGCGGTCTCGCCGGTCACCCAGACCGCTTTGCCATCCGGCTGGACGCGCACGCCCTCCGGCTCCTTCCCGACCGGAACGGTCGAGAGAATCTTGCCCGAGGCGATCTCCACCACCGACGCGGTTCCGGCATCTTCATTCGAGACGAAGAGCCGGCTTCCGTCGGCCGAGATGTCGAAGTTCTCGGGGTCGGAGCCGCCGGGCAGGATCCGTACCACCTTTCGAGTGGTCGCGTCCACCACGGCGACGCCGTCCTTGCTCTTGTCGGCCTGAAGCTTCTCGCACTCTGCGTCGGGCATCGCGGGGGGGCACTTGGGTGAGCCGCTGAGCGCCACGAAAACGGTTCGGCCGTCGGCGCTGGCGTGGACGCCGCGGGGTCGAGTGCCGACCTCGATGGTGGCGACCACGCGGTCGGTGGTGGCGTCCACCACACTCAGCTCGCGGGAGTCCTCGTTGGTGACATAAGCCAATTCGCCGCCAGATGCGCCGGTGGTTGCGCCCTTGGGGGCGGCTGTCGTCCGCAGGGTCGAATCCTTCGAATCCTGGGCGGACGTGTCGGCCTTGCGGTCTGGGCCGGCCGAGCTACAGGCGGCGGCCAGGCACACGGCCAGGAGCGTGATTCTATTGTGCATCGAAGATCGCCTTGTCACGGTTGCGGGCCTGGTCGAGTCCCTTGGCCTGCGCGCGGCCGACCACACCCCGGAAATTGGCGCCGTTGATATCGGCCTTGGCGAAGTTGGCCCCGGTCACGTCGGCACGTGAGAGGTCGGTCTGCACCAGCTCACTGGTGCTCAGGTCCGCGCCCACGAGCTTGGCCCCGCTCAGGTTGGCAAAGGAGAAGTCAGCCTTGTACAGGTTGGCCTGGGACAGATCGGCGCCGCTCAAATCGGCCCCGACGAAGGCGGCTCGCATGACACCCATCGATTGATTGCCGGGGTCGGCGCCAATGTTGGCCCCGCGCAGCACTGCCCCGGTCAGCTTCGCGTTCTTGAGGTAGCCGATGATGCGCGACTTCGTCAGATTGGCGCCGCTGAGGTCGGCCTGCTCTACGATCGTCGCGAAGAGACTGGCGCCTTCCAGGTTCGCCTCATGGAAGTTGGCCCGGCGCAGGATAGTGCCGTCGAGATTGGCCTCGCGCAGGTCCGCTCCACTCACCACTGCGTCGGTGAGATCA
>Ga0075425_100010052_pt1 | contig 10086 bp, 6 predicted proteins | sample SoiMethybrSBSTD4_FD_75300 | JGI IMG/M metagenome (GOLD analysis project Ga0075425, IMG submission 75300) | Bulk soil microbial communities from a Populus tree surrounding site in Tennessee, USA - Soil MetaG P. TD hybrid SBSTD4 | ecosystem: Environmental > Terrestrial > Soil > Tree plantation...
GAGGATGACACCGTCCACCGCCGTCAGCTTGCCGCTGCCGAACTTCAGGAAGGCCTCCCGGCCGGCCCAGCACAGGCCGTGCTGGCCCGCATTGGCCGCCCGCGCGCCGACGCGGCCGGGATTGCCCTGGATCGCGTGCGTCTCATGGGCGTCGTCAACGTCACGCCCGACAGTTTCTCTGACGGCGGCCCCTATCTTGCCAAGGATGCGGCCATCGCGCACGCGTTTCGCCTCGAGCAGGAAGGCGCGGATATCCTGGACATCGGGGGTGAATCCACCCGGCCTTGGTCGGGGCCCGTGGGGCTCGAGGAGGAATGCGCGCGCGTGTTGCCGGTCATTGCGGCGCTGGCCAAGCGCACGCGTGCCCGGCTCTCCATCGATACGCGCAAGGCCGAGGTGATGCGCCGTGCAGCGCTCGAAGGTGCGCACATCATCAACGACGTGTCGGCGCTCACGCACGATCCCAGGTCCATGGAGGTTGCCGCTGGGCTCGGCCTGCCCATCGTGCTGATGCACGCCCAGGGCGATCCGCGGACGATGCAGGATGCGCCGAGCTACAACGACGTGGTGCTCGACGTTTACGATACCCTCCAAGCGCGGATCGAAGCGTGCGAGAGGGCAGGCATCCCCAGTGCGCGCCTCATCGTCGATCCTGGCATCGGTTTTGGAAAAACGCTGCAACACAATCTGGCGCTTATCGGTGCCCTCAGCATCTTCCATGGCCTTGGCTGCGCCATGATGCTTGGCGCCTCGCGCAAAAGCTTCATCGGCCATCTCACGGGTGCTGAGGCCGCCGATCGCCTGCCTGGATCGATCGCGGCGGCGCTCCTTGGCGCTGCTCAAGGTGTCCAAATCCTGCGCGTGCACGATGTCGCCGCCACGCGCCAGGCACTGGCGGTATGGGAGGCGGCGAGGGCGGCTTCCTTCACTGCGCTGGTGAGATCAGAGCCGGGTGAGGCAAAGACGGTCCCAGAGTAGCGCGCTTTTGCTTCCCCTCACCCTGGCCTGCGCCTGCTGATGCTCACGCGCGCAGAGGGACAGCGTCACCAGATGTTGAGGCGCACACCGATCCGCACCTGGTGCTCCCACGTCTCGCCAAGCGTGGCGACGCTGGCTGTGTTGGGTGGTGCTGGAGACGAACGAGTAGGTGTCGATCGTGGAGCTCATTCCGTCCATGAAGAGCGCACGGTAGCCGACATCGAGCGCCCAACGATTGTCTAGGGAAAAGGAGAAGCCAGCCATGCGGGCTACGGCGAGGCCCACATCGTTGTCCTTGCCCGCGCCCAGTCGCGAGCGAGTGGATAACGTCGTGCCCGAACCATCCACCAGCGTCTCCGTATTGACGTAGGAGCGCGTGATTTGGTTATAAACGAAGCCAATGCCAGCTCCGACATAAGGGGTGAACATCCCGCGCGGCAGGAGCTCTAAATAGCCGTTCACGAGGCCTAAGGCGCTGCTAAGCTGAGGGAGTCCGCAACTGCTCCGTTGACGGTATCTGGTGGTGCTGGCGCATAGGGGGGTAGGTGTATGAGCCAGCGAATTTGTTGGACTGGTCTGGCGCCAGTCAAATGTGATGTCGCCTCTGATGTGCGGCGTCAGGTATGCGCCGACGCCCACTGTGCCGCGGTAGACATTTCCCTCATTGCTCGTGAACGGAATTTGGGACCGGCGCCTCGGTTGCCGCGGCAGGTGTCACTTGAAAATGCCTGCTGTTGCCCAATGCGGCGCCCGGCCGTTGGCACAGGTGGGGCCGCCTAGGCGGCCTGGGCCGCTGCCTTGCGGACGGCGTCGGCGATATCGCCGACCACCTGATGCACGAGCCGCTCGTCGTCGCCTTCGGCCATCACGCGGATGACGGGCTCGGTCCCTGAGGGACGGATGACCAGCCGGCCGTTGCCGCCGAGCCGGGCCTTGCCACGATCGATGGCCTCTTTGACGAGATCCTGCTCGAGCGGCGCGCCGTTCTGATAGGGCACGTTCTGCAGGATCTGGGGTAAGGGCTCGAAGCGCTTACAAACTTCGCTCACCGGCCTGCCCGTGCCAACCACGACCGAGAGCACCTGCAATGCGGTCACGAGACCGTCGCCCGTGGTGGTGAAGTCGGAGAGCACGATGTGCCCCGATTGCTCGCCGCCCACGTTGTAGCCGTGCTTGCGCATGTGCTCCATGACGTAGCGGTCGCCGACGGGGGTGCGCACCAGCACCAAACCGATGTCATGGAGGTAGCGCTCAAGCCCCAGGTTGGACATGACGGTTGCGACAATGCCACCGGCCGTCAGTCGGCCGCGCCGATACCAGCTTTCGGCAATGACGGCCATGATTTGATCCCCGTCGACGATGTGGCCCTTCTCGTCGACGATCACGACCCGGTCGGCGTCACCGTCGAGCGCCACGCCAATGTCGGCGCGCATCTCGCGCACCTTGTCGCATACCGTCTCGGGTGCGGTGGAGCCGCACTTGAGATTGATGTTGTGGCCGTTCGGCTCGACCCCGATCTTGATCACCTCGGCACCGAGCTCCCACAGGGCGTCGGGAGCCACCTGATAACCCGCACCATTGGCGCAATCGATCACCACGCGCAGATCGTTCAAGCGGATGTCGCGCGGCAGCGTGCGCTTAGCGTACTCGATGTAGCGCTCCTGCGCGCTCTCGATGCGCTTGGCGCGGCCGATGCGGGCGGCGGGTGCCAACAGCTCTTCGGTCGGCGCCACCATCAAGGCTTCGATCTCGCTTTCGGCCTCGTCCGAGAGCTTGTAGCCGTCGGGGTCAAAGAGCTTGATGCCATTGTCCTCGGAGGGATTATGGGAGGCGGAAATCATCACACCGAGGTCGGCGCGCAACGAACGTGTGAGCATGGCCACGGCCGGTGTTGGCATCGGTCCCAATAGGAACACGTCCATGCCGACAGCGGTGAAGCCCGACATGAGCGCCGACTCGATCATGTAGCCGGAGAGGCGCGTGTCCTTGCCGATGACAACCCGGTGGCGGCGCTGACCATTGGAGAAGAGCTTGCCGGCGGCCATGCCGACTTTGAGAGCAGTCTCGGAGGTCATCGGCAAGCTGTTGGCGAGCCCGCGGATACCGTCGGTGCCGAAATAGCGGCGCGCCATGGTTCCCCTTTCGTGCGGACGCTCGGGTCCCCCCGGTGAACTCGTGCCTACGGCCGCACAGATGCTGTCGGTTGTTGCTGCCATTATGCCGTCCTGTGGGCAGGAGTAGCATCAAAAACTGTAAGCAAAGATTACACCACCGCCGGTTGACATGCAGCGATAGGCTATTTCCCGTGCAGCATAGGTCTTGGAGGCGCGCCTCAGGCGCGGCGGGCGGTCAAGCTTGCTCCGGGGGCGCCGGGCCGCGGTCGCAGCCTTTGACGCGCGGGATATAACGAGCCCCACACCGGCGCCATCTCCTCTGCGAGAGGCCTATGCAACTTTCCGGACGACCGAAGTGACGGGGGCGCCGCAGGGCGGTTCGATGGGGGTCACGCCGCCCGAAACAGGCGCACCGCTTCATCACACTCGAAAAGATAGAGCAAGAGCCTCAGCGCCTCGCCGCGCGGGGAGGTGAGGCGCGGATCCTGGGCCAGCACGAGACGTGCGTCGTCGCGGGCGGCAGCCAACAGCTCCGCAAAGTTGGGCACAGTGGCCAGGCGAAACTCGGGCATGCCGCTCTGGCGCGCGCCGAGCACCTCGCCGCCGCCGCGCAGCTCAAGGTCCTTCTCGGCGATCTTGAAACCATCCTCGGTGGCCTCCAGCATTTCCAAGCGCTGGCGCGCAGCATCCCCGAGGGGTGGTTTGTGGAGCAGCATGCAGTAGCTCTCACGGCTGCCGCGGCCCACTCGGCCGCGCAGCTGATGCAGCTGGGCGAGGCCAAAGCGCTCCGCGTGCTCGATCACCATGATGTTGGCGTTGGCGACATCGACACCGACCTCGATCACCGTCGTTGCCACGAGGATCTTCAACGTACCGGCGGCAAAGGCCGACATGGTGGCATCTTTGATCTTGTCGGGCATGGCCCCGTGCAGGAGGCCGACTGCGTCGGCGCCGAACCTTTGCGACAGGTGCGCGTGACGCTCTTGCGCAGCCGCGAGCTCAGATTTCTCGGAACCCTCGATCAGCGGGCACACCCAGTAGATTTGGGCGCCCTCCGTCAGCTGCACCCGCAGACGGTCGATCAGCCGCTCGATGGCGTCGACAGGCAGGGATTTGGTGACGACCGGCTTGCGGCCCGCCGGCTTCTCAGTGAGCTTGGAGACGTCGAGGTCGCCGTAGTGTGTCATGAGCAGCGTGCGCGGGATTGGCGTTGCGGTCATGACCAGAACTCCGGCTCCGCGTCCCCCTCCCCCCTTGGACTGCAGGGCGAGACGTTGATGCACGCCAAAGCGATGCTGTTCGTCGATCACGGCAAACGCCAAGTCCTGGAAGAGGACATCCGTCTGGAACAGGGCGTGTGTGCCAATGAGGATGTCGATCTCTCCGGCCGCGAGCCGCTGCAGCAGCTCGGTGCGCGCGCGGCCCTTCTCGCGGCCGGTGAGCAAGGCAAGCCGCAGGTCGGCCGCTTCGGCGAAGGGAGCGATGGTGTCGGCGTGCTGCCGTGCCAGAACCTCGGTCGGCGCCATGAGCGCGGCCTGTGTACCTGCCTCAACGGCCACGGCCATGGCCATCAGGGCCACCACCGTTTTGCCGGAACCGACGTCGCCCTGCAGCAGCCGCAGCATGCGGTGTGGAGACGCCATGTCCCCGGCGATCTCCTGGAGCGCTTGGCGCTGCGAGCCAGTGAGGCCGAAGGGTAGGGCGTCGGCGATACGGGCGCGGACGCTACCATCGCCTACGACTTGTCGGCCGGGTTGGGATTTGAGGCTCTGGCGCACTAGGGCGAGCGCCAGCTGGCCCGCCAACAGCTCGTCGTAAGCGAGCCGCTGCCAGGGCGGCGAGGCCGGCGATACATCGTGCGCGTCCTGCGGTCGGTGGAGGCGCAGAAGCGCCGACCTTGCGTCGGGCCAGCCGCGTTGTGCAAGCCAGGCCCAATCTTGCCATTCCGGCAGATGTGGTACCCGCTCGAGCGCTTGTCGGGCGGCCTTTAGCAGCACCTTGCCGGAGAGCCCGGCGGTCAGCGGATAGATCGGCTCGAGCAAGGGCAGATCGGCGCGCACCTCGGGGGCCACAATGTAGTCGGGGTGCGTCATCTGTTTGCGATCGTTGTAGCTTTCAACGCGGCCGCTCACGGTCCGGACGCTTCCCGTCGGCAGCTGGCGCTCGATGAACCTGCGCTCGGCATGAAAGAAGACGAGATCGATGCGGCCGCTGTCATCCTCGCAAATCACTTTGTAGGGCGCCCGTGTGTTGCCGCGTGGGGCGGGTTTGTGCTTGCCGACGCGCACCTCCAACGTGGCGATCGTGCCGGGAAGGGCGGCGGCGACCGTGGGTGTGGCACGGCGGTCGATGACGCCGGTGGGTGTGTGCCAAAGGAGATCAATGACGCGCGGTTCGTTGACGCCGGGAGGCAATCTGAGCGCCTTCTTCAGCAGGATCTCCATGCGCAGCCCGATGCCGGCGAGGCTTCGCGCCGCGGCAAACAGGGGGGTGAGTTGGTCTGGGCGCACGAACCGTGAAGGGGTAGCCCCCTCGCCTCATGGTTTGCTGTTGTGGCGCAAGGCCTGTTGCGCGAGGACCCGCCCCACTTCTCCTTTTCTCTTGGCGCGCGCGGGCCTATATGTGACGCGCGAGCCGGCAAAGGTGGCGGCGACAATCTGCGCCGTCAAGGACCTGTGTCGGGTTATCAAAGCTCATCACATGACCGACGACGTCGAATTACGCCGCCGGCGCGCAGTCTATCGTGCGCATCACCGCGGTACCAAAGAAATGGACTGGATCTTGGGGCGTTTCGCCGACGCGACGGTTGGCGCCTTCTCGACGGACAGGCTTGGAACGTTTGAGCGCATGCTGAACCTTCCCGACCCGGACCTGCAGGATATGATTTTGCACCCGCAGCTCAAGCCGGCTGGGGAATTTGCCGACCTCGTCGCGCAGGTGCGCAGTTTCCACGGGCTCGAGCCATGATCTTGAGCAGCAATGAGGGCGTGGAGCACACCACCTGGGGCAAGCGCGGATCCTGTTGTGAGGTGATGGCGGCCGGCGATTGTGGTGGGGAGCCGCTCATCGAAGCGTGCGGGCCCGTTGTCTACGCGTGGCCTTTTCCCTGCCCGAGGGCGGCGGCATGAAGCAGACGCTGGCAGGCGTGCCGGATGGGCTGGCAGCCCTGGTCCTGAGCCGGCTTACGCAGGAGGAGGGTGCGGGCTCACCGCCCCTGCTGCTGCACGTCGCCCGCGATGATCGCCGGCTGGAAGCGCTGGCGGACGGCTTGCGCTTTTTCGCGCCCGGCGTGCGCCTGATCCAGGTACCCGCGTGGGACACGGTGCCTTACGACCGCATTGGGCCCAATGCCGAGATCGTGGCGATGCGCGTGGCCGCCATGGCGCGGCTGTCGGCGGCGCCACGCAAGGGGTCTACCGTGGTCCTCACCACGGTCAACTCGATCCTGCAGCGCCTGCCACCGCGTGATTTTATCCGCCGCTCGCTCAAGATCGTCGCGCCCGGACAGCGCATCGACATGAACCGGCTGACGCAGCGCTTGAGCCTCGCCGGTTATCAACGCACGGGGACGGTGATGGAGCCTGGGGAATATGCCGTGCGCGGCGGCATCCTTGACCTCTTCCCGCCCGGCCGCTCGACGCCGGTGCGGCTCGATTTCTTCGGCGACACACTGGAACACATCAAGGCCTTCGATGTGGAGACGCAGCGCACCGGCAAGATCGTGCAGCGCCTCACGCTGATGCCGGTCAGCGAGGTGGCATTCGGCGAGGCGGCAGAAAAGCGCTTCCGCGCGGGCTATGTCGAGGCGTTCGGGCCAGCCACATCGCAAGATGCCCTTTATGAGGCCGTCAGCGCCGGACAGCGCTATCCCGGCATGGAGCACTGGTTGCCGCTGTTTCACGACCGCTTGGAGACGCTGTTTGATTACACGGGCGATGCTCCCGTGAGCTTCGATCATCTGGCGGAGGAGGCAGTGGGTGAGCGGCTTGCCCTGGTCGCCGACCACTACGAGGCCCGCGTGAAGGGGCTCGAAGCCCTCACCTTCGGCGCGCCACCCTATAAGCCCGTGCCCGCGGCGGCGATGTTTCTGGAGAAGTCGGAGTGGGACGAGCGGCTGGTCGGGCGCATCGTTCGCCACATGACCCCATTTGAGGAGGCTGCAGCGGATGCCCCGCACGGCTCGCTGCGCTCCTTCGGCGGCCGCGTCGGGCGCACCTTTGCGCTCGAGCGCTCGGGGGAGGGTAGCAACGTGTTTGATGCTGCGGCCAAACACCTGCGTGCGCTGCAGGTAGAGGGCAAACGCGTGGTCGTTGCCGCGGTCTCGCCGGGCGCTCGCGACCGCCTGATGGGGCTGCTAGCTGAGCACGCGCTCGTCGGCGCCCGCAAGGTCGAGAGCTTTGCCGAGCTCACGGCGCTCCCTGCCGATGCGACGGCGTTCGCCGTGCTCGGTCTGGAGCAAGGCTTTGAAACGCCCGATCTTGCCGTGATCGCGGAGCAAGACATCCTAGGGGATCGCATGGTGCGGCCCCGACGCAAAGCGCGCCGTGCCGCCGACGTCATCACCGAGGCCACCAGCCTCGGGGTCGGCGATTTTGTGGTGCACGCCGACCATGGCATCGGCCGCTTCGATGGCCTCACCACCATTACGGCGCTGGGCGCGCCGCACGATTGCCTGGAGATCGCCTACGCCGACGGAGCCAAGCTTTATCTTCCCGTCGAGAACATCGAGCTCCTGTCGCGCTATGGTTCGGGTGAGGGTGGCGTGCAGCTCGACCGCCTGGGTGGCGTGGCGTGGCAGACGCGCAAGGCGCGTCTCAGGCAGCGCATCCGCGAAATTGCATCAGAGCTCATCAGGATAGCGGCCCTGAGACAGCTGCGTCAGGCGCCTGTGATGGAGCCACCCGAGGGTGCATTCGACGAGTTCGTGGCACGGTTCCCCTACGGAGAGACCGAAGACCAGGCAGCCAGCATCGCCACGGTGTTGGAGGATTTAGCTGCCGGCAAGCCGATGGACCGGCTCGTGTGCGGCGACGTTGGCTTCGGAAAGACCGAGGTGGCGCTGCGTGCTGCCTTCATCGCTGCGCTCGCTGGTTTTCAGGTGGCGGTGGTCGTGCCCACGACGCTGCTCGCGCGCCAGCACTTCGCCACCTTTAGCGACCGCTTTAAGGGTCTGCCGGTGCGCATCGCCCAAGCCTCGCGGCTGGTCGCCGGCAAGGAGCTCAACGCCGTGAAGGCGGGCCTGAAGGAGGGCACGCTCGACATCGTCATCGGTACCCACGCTCTGCTCGGCAAGACGATCGCGTTCAAGCGGCTCGGCCTGCTGGTCGTCGATGAAGAGCAACACTTTGGCGTCACTCACAAGGAGCGGCTCAAACACCTGCGCGAGGACGTGCACGTGCTAACCCTCACCGCCACGCCGATCCCACGCACGCTGCAGCTCGCACTTTCCGGCGTGCGCGAGTTGTCCTTGATCACCACGCCTCCGCTGGATCGGTTGGCCGTGCGCACCTACATCTCGCCGTTCGACCCCGTGATCATCCGCGAGGCGTTGAGACGCGAGCGGTACCGCGGTGGGCAGACGTTTTACGTGGTCCCGCGCATCTCGGACATCGAGACGGTCGGCGAGTTCCTGGCCGAGGCCACGCCCGAGCTCAAGGTCGCGCGCGCGCATGGACAGCTGCCAGCGAGCACGCTGGAAGACGTTATGACTGCCTTCTACGACGGCAAATATGACGTTCTGCTGACCACTGCGATCGTTGAATCGGGCCTTGATATTCCCAATGCAAACACGCTCATTGTGCACCGCGCCGACATGTTTGGCCTCGCGCAGCTCTATCAACTGCGCGGCCGCGTAGGCCGATCCAAGACACGCGCCTACGCCTATTTCACCACGCCTGCCAACCAGCGGCTGACGGACGGCGCAGAAAAGCGGCTCAAGGTGTTGCAATCGCTCGACACGCTGGGTGCGGGCTTTTCGCTCGCGAGCCACGACATGGACATTCGCGGCGCCGGCAATCTCCTTGGCGAGGAGCAGTCGGGGCACATTCAGGAGGTTGGCTTTGAACTCTACCAATCGATGCTGGAGGAGGCGGTGGCGGCGCTCAAGGGCGGCGACGTTGCTGAGCGGGAGGAGCAGTGGAGCCCGCAGATCTCGCTCGGTACTGCGGTGCTGATCCCGGAGGGCTACGTCCCTGACCTGCAGCTGCGCCTGGGTCTCTACCGGCGACTGTCCACGCTTGAAGAGCGCGCTGACATTGATGCGTTTGGAGCGGAATTGGTGGACCGCTTTGGCGAGCTGCCCGACGCGGTCAAGCATCTGTTCGATGTGATGGAGATCAAGGGCCTGGCGCGCAAGGCTGGGCTCGCTCAGGTCGACGCCGGGCCCAAGGGGGCCGTCATATCCTTTCGCAAGAACCAGTTCGCCAACCCCGAGGGGCTCGTGCTCTTCATGCAGAACTCGCGCGGCGGCGTCCGAATGCAACCCGACCACAAGCTGGTATTCAAGGCCCAGTGGCCGCAGGCTGCCGATCGCCTGCGCGGCGTGCGCGCCCTGGTGCGCCAGCTGGTCGACATCGCTGGCGCGGCTCGCAAGGCGGCCTAGTCGCAACCCAGGCACCCTTGCGCGTGGGCGAGGACGCGCTTGATTGTGGCACCCGGGATGACCCTGTTGCGCGCCAACCCAATTGCAGTGCGCAGCGGTCGTGCGCTCGCTGCCCAGACGGTAGATCGGCAATGGGAGCGCCCTTTGGGACCAGCAAGGCTCCCAAGCGCCGCGATCCGCAGGATTGTGGTCGGCGAGGCAGCAAAAGATCTCTGCATGCTCCCGCACCGCAGTTCCTCGTGCCGATGATATCAGGCTACAAGAGGTGGTCGTCAGTCCGGCCACTCTGGATGAGGAGGGCACGCTCATGATCGACCTTGCTGCCGTCCGCGCCTGGTATGCCCAAGAGCTGCGCTATGCCGCGGCGGTGAAGTCGCCGGCGATCGTGCAGGC
>Ga0075425_100010053_pt1 | contig 10085 bp, 7 predicted proteins | sample SoiMethybrSBSTD4_FD_75300 | JGI IMG/M metagenome (GOLD analysis project Ga0075425, IMG submission 75300) | Bulk soil microbial communities from a Populus tree surrounding site in Tennessee, USA - Soil MetaG P. TD hybrid SBSTD4 | ecosystem: Environmental > Terrestrial > Soil > Tree plantation...
CAGGGTAGTGGTCGACGTGGTCAGCGCCGCTTCGGTCGATGTCGTCTCGCAGGCCACCAACCGCTTCTCGGAGGTGCGGACCGAGGCCGACCTCGGTCTGGCCAAGTCATTCGGCAGCTGGCTGCCATCGGTCTCGTATCGCTACTCCCACGAACCGGACTACCACTCGACCGGACTCGGCGCCGGGCTGCAGCACCGGTTCGCCGGGTCCGACGCCACCGCCTCCGTGAGCTACGACCTGAGCCTCGACACCGTGGGGTATGTCGGGACCGGCGAGGGGACCTTCTCGGAGCCGCTGGTGTCGCATGCCGCCAACTTCTCGCTCACCCAGGTGATCGGACCGAAGGCGCTCGTGCGCGGCGTCTACACGCTGAGCGTGCAGGACGGCTACCTCGAAAAGCCGTACCGCTTCGTTCCCATCTTCGACCGCGCCGGCATCGCGGCGGCAGCCAGCGACGGGGTCGCCATCAACCTGTCCAACTTCGACCGTTACCGCCTGCCCGAGCGGATCACGGAGGAGGTTCCCGACACCCGCATCGGTCACGCGTTCGCCGTTCGTGGGCTGCGCCATGTGGAGGCGATCAGCGGCTCGATCCACGCCGACGTCCAGCTCTTCGCCGATTCGTGGGGCCTCACCGCCGAGACGATCGAGCCGGGTCTCACATGGAGCGCGTCGCAGGCGATCCTGATGGCGATCTACCTGCGCGGTTACTTCCAGCAGGCGGCGCGCTTCTGGCGGCGCGAGTACGTGGTGGACGATCCAGACACCGTGCCGCGCTGGCGCACGCTCGACCGCGACCTGTCGGACTACTTTGCTGCCACGCTCGGCGGACGCTTCGAATGGCAGCGCGGCATTCTGTCCGGCTACGTCGACTTGAGCGGGGCGGTCACGGCCTACAGCGAGTACCTGTTCCTCAACGGTCGTCTGGCATTGATCGGACAGGCGGGTCTGCGCCTCGACCTGTGAGCCGCGGGGAGGTTGGTGCGCGACGGTTGCCGCCGGCGGCACGGCGTGCGTGCGGTGACCACCAGCACCTGAAGGCGAAAGAGTCACGCCGTCGTCAGTCGGTGATCGGGTCGAAGGGATCGTCGCGGACGAGGATGCGGCCCGCGTCGGGATCGCAGACGTAGATTCCCCCCTCGCCGTCGCCGACGACGCAGTGCGAGCCGAGGGCGGCGTCCTGTTCGCCGAGGATCGCCAGGTCGCCGTCGCTCGAGACGCCGACCACGGCGACGGTGGCGCTGATCTGGCCGGCGGTGTAGACGTGGTGGAGGGCCGGGCTGTAATCGATGACGTCGCTGCCGTCGACCGGCCACACCTCGGCGAGGTTCGCACCGTCCTGGTCGACGTCGAGCAGGACCAGCTTGCCCTCCTGGCAGGCGACGAAGAGAAAGCCGAGGTCGGGGTCGAGCGCGATGCCGCGCGAGTCGCCGCAGCCGTTGTCCCAGGTGGCGACGACCTCGCGCGCGGCGAGATCGATCGCCACGGTGGCGCCGTCCCAGAGGTGGGTGTAGGCGCGGTGGCGCACCGGATCGACGACGAGCGATTCGGGGCCACCTGGCACGGCGACCGTGCCGGTGCGCGTCGGGGTGCCGTCGCCTGCCAGGGAGAAGATCTCGATCTGCTCGAGGCCGGGCTCGGTCACCCAGGCTTCGTCGGTCTCGGCCACCCAGCGGACGTAGTCGGGGTGACCTCCGAGGGCGGCGCCCGTGACGATGGCGCCCTGGTCGGGATCGACGACCTCCAGGCGGCCCGCGGTGCGGTCGGTGGCGAGGAGCCAGCGCCCGGTGTCGTCGACCGAGGTCACGCTGTCGTCGTGGCCGCCGCCGTAGTCGTCCATCTGGGTGAAGCCGCCGATCGAGGTGACGTCATGGCTCGCCGGATCGATGAGGTCGAGCGCGCCCGAGCGGCCGGCGGGCACCAGCACCTTGCCGAGCCGCGCCGAGTAGCGCAGATCGTCGAAGCCGATGCCGGGCGACCCGTCCGGAAGATCGACCGAGGTGCCGGCGGGACCGGCGCAGGCGGCGACGAGGAGCGCGGTGCAGGCGAGTGTCTTCATGGTCGTACTCCGAGCGAGACGAGGAGCGAGAAGTCGCTCTCGAGTGCGAGAGAATCCCCCGACCGCAGCTCGAGCGTGGTGTCGACCCGCCGGGCCGCCCAGATCGCGGTCAGGGAAACCGGCCAGCGGTCGGCGATCGTGGTGGTGCGATCGATCGGGCCGACCAGCGTCAGCATGGCAAGCTGGGTCTCGGCGAGGAGGGCGAGGGCGGGCGTCGCCTGGAAGCCCACGCCGCCGTCGAGCCCGGCGTGGAGAGCGAAGGCAGGCCGGATGTCGATCGGGAGGAGCCGGCGACCGGCGACCGCGAAGAGCCGATCGCCCAGACGCGCCCGGAGGCCCATGCCGAGCCAGGCCGTGTCGACCAGGTCGTAGCCGTGGTGGAAGCTGAGCGGCAGCGCCAGGCGCGGCGCGATGTCGATCCGTTCACCGGCGAAGGCGTGGTAGTCGGCCGACAGCGAGACGGCGCGATCCCAGCGCGCATCGGGGTGGAGCCACAGCGAGCTGGCTGCCCCGAGCTCCCAGCGCCCGCTCACCCCGAGGCGGACCGCGAGGTCGGCGGACTCGGCGGACAAGATCTCGATGCCGAGAGCGCGGCGCGTCTCGTGTCCGAGCGCGGCGTCGATCTGGACCAGACCGCGTGGCAGGAGCTGCGGGCGCTCGATGAGGGCCGTCGGGTACTCGTCGGCCGCCGCGGCCGACACCAGGGCACAGGAAAGAACGGCGACCAGCAGGAGGCGCATCGATCAGCGCTCGACGAGGAGGAGGAGCGAGCGGCCGGCGAGAGTATAGGGCGAGCCGTCCAGCCGGTCCTGGTCGGCGGTGTCCTCGAAGTTCGAGAGCGACTCCATCCACGCGGCGGTGTCGGCGACCCGGTACCAGGCCTTGCCCGCGCGGGGCGGCGGCAGGGTGGCGGTGACCGGGCCGGACCAGCCGTTGTACGCGACGTAGATCGACGCGGCGGAGTCGTTGCCGTCGCCGCCGTCGAGGCGGTAGGCGAGGAAGTGGCGATCGCCGGCGGACATGTAGCCACCGTCTGCCTCGCCGCCGTCGTCCTTCAGCCACGTGATGTCCTCGAGGCCGTTGCCGTCGCGGTCGCGGCCGGTGAAGAAGTCGGCCGGGCGCAGGGCAGGGTGGGTAGCGCGGAAGCGCATGAGGCCGCGCGCGAAGCGGGTGAAGCCGGCCGCGCTCGAGGCCGCGCTCCAGTCGAGCCAGTTCCCGGCGCTGTCGAGGTTGTAGGCGTTGTTGTTGCAACGCTGGCTGCGCAGGAACTCGTCGCCTCCGGTCAGCATCGGAACGCCGGCCGACAGCATGAGGAGCGCGAGGCCGGTGCGCGCCGCCTGGCGCTGGGCAGTCGCGTCGCCGCCGTGATCCCACGAGCGATTGTTGTCCTCGCCGCCGTCGGAGGGACCGAACGGCCAGGCCTGGCCGTTGTTCTTGCCGTTGCAGCTGTAGAGATCCTTCAGCGTGAAGCCGTCGTGGGCGACCAGGAAGTTGATCGAGTGCCACGGCTTGCGCCCGTCATCCTGGAAGAGGTCGGAGGAGCCGGCGATTCGGGTGGCGATTTCGCCGGGCGTGACGGTCGCGACGCCGAGCTGGTTCTGGTCGCTCCGCATGGTGTCGCGGTACTTGCCGTTCCACTCGGCCCAGCCGGAGGGGAAGTTGCCCATCTCGTAGACCCCGATCGCCCATGGCTCGGCGATGAGGTCGACCCCGGCGCCGCCCGACTCGGGCCGGACCGGAAGCGAGCGGACGGCCCGGTTGAGGACATTGGCGGAGTCGAGCTTGTCGAAGCCGAAGCAGTCCACCGCGCACCGGTTGCCGAGCACGGCGGCGAGGTCGAAGCGGAAGCCGTCCACGCCCATGGCGCCGTGCCAGTAGCCGAGCGAGTCGATGACGAGGTCGCGCACCGCCGGATCGGCGACGTTGAAGTTTCCGGCCACCCCGTTATTGTCGAAGTAGAAGCGGCCGCCGCCGGCGAGCTCGTAGTAGCTGGCGTTGTCGAGGCCGCGGAAGGAGAGGAGCTCGGCGACGTCGCCCGACGAATTCCACAGGCCGCCCTCGCCCGTGTGGTTGTAGACGACGTCCATGTAGACCTTGATGCCCTTCTGGTGGAAGGCGCGCACCATCGCCTGGAACTCGCGGGTCGGGCCGCCCGGCGAGCGGTCGGCCGCGTAGCGTCGATCGGGCGCGAAGAAGGACAGCGTCGCGTAGCCCCAGTAGTTGTCGCCGCTCGTGCCGACCTGGAGGTCGTTCTGGTCGTCCTGCAGCTCGTGCACCGGCAGGAGCTCGATGGCGGTGACGCCGAGGTCGGCGAGGTAGGCGGCCTTCTGTGCCGCGCCCGCGTAGGTGCCGCGCAGTTCGGCGGGTACCGACGGGTCGTTCTTCGTCAGCCCGCGGACGTGCACCTCGTAGATGACGTCGTCCTTGAGCGGCCGCGTCGGAGCCGGCCCGAGGTCGGCCGCCGCGCCCGAGATCACGATCGCCTTGGGCGCGAACGGCGCCGAGTCGATGTGGCGGAAGTCGGGGCCGCTGGCGAACACGCTGGCATCCGTGTGCTGCTCCTGCTCCGGGTCGTGGCTCACCTCGCGCGCATACGGATCGGTCAGGAGCTTGTTCGGGTTGAACCGATTGCCTTCGCCATCGACGTCGGAGCGAAAGCCCGCGGTCGAGCCCGGCTTCCACGCCGCGTCGGACGGCCAGTTCGGCCCCCAGGCGCGGTAGCCGTAGTAGATCGTCCGACCGGCGCCGATCGCCGCGTCGAGATCCGCCATCGCGACCGCCGTCCCCCACACGCCGGGTGCGCCGCTCACCGGCGACAGCTCGACCCGCAAGGCGGCGTCGGCGGCGAACGGCTGCGCGTGAATCTCGAGCAGCATCCGGGTCGCCCGCTTCGAGTAGACGCGGAAGTCGACCGCCGAGCCGTCAACCCGGACGCGGGCGCCGAGGCCGTTGGCGGTGGCAACGCCGTCCGCCTTGCCGTCCGCGTTGGCCTCGTCGAGCCCGCTCTCGTCGCCCGCGCAGGCGGCGAGCGAGGTCGCGAGGACGAGCAGGAGGGGGACCGCCTGGGTGCGAGAGGACATCGTGCCCTCTTGAGGGACGCTCCCCGGCGCGGTCGCGGCAGAATCCGTCGATCGGTCGCATACGACGGAAATCGCTTGAAAAACGCCGACGACTGCTCACCCTGCGCTTCGATGACCTCGGGGCGGGCGCCGGCTGAGGTCGCGGCGGCGGGCGAGGGCGGCGAGCGCGATCGCGAGTGCGAGCAGGACGGCCGCGAGCCCGGCGAGGAGCGGCCGCGCGCCCGGGAAGAGACCGGCCAGGCCGACGTCGAGGCGCCGCGCCAGGACGATGCTGGCGACCGGCTCGCCGGAGCCGGGTGAGACGAGCGAGAAGCGCTGCACCATCCAGGTCTGGTTCCCGCTCGTCACCTCGTCGATGCCGGTCGCCTCGATCGGCGCCGCCGCCAGGACCTCCGCAGGGACGGAGCCATCGGTGGTGCCGTCCGGCCCGACGAGCGTCATCTGCGTGCCCTCGCCGAGCGAGACGTCCTCGAGGAGGCGGGCGCCCGGCATGAGCTGCACGAACAGCGCGCGCGGCGTATCACCGACGGTCGCGGCGCGGACGAAGAGCACCTCGAGGCCGCGGCGGGTCATGCCGAGGAGCCCCGACTCCGAGAGCGCCCGCTCATCGGCGCGCAGGACGGCTGTGCGTGTTCGCGATCGGCCGATCTGATAGGCGTCGTCGAGCACGCCGACCTTCGTGACGTCGCTTCCCCAGCTGGCCGGATCGGCGGAGGCGTAGAGCAGGCGCCCCTTGTAGTCGGCGATGGCAAAGTCGGTGCCCTGGATGGCGCGCATCCAGCTCACCCAGTCGGCGCTCGCGAGGTTCGTGTGGACGTACTCCAGCTTCTCGCGGTCTCGCGATGCATCCCCGAGCCCGAAGTCGGCCTCGTCGGTCGCGGCCGCCACCTCGCGCATGATCGGTGTCACCGAGAACAGGCTCGACATGGCGACGAAGGTCTCGACGCGCCGCTCGACCAGGCGACCGAGCTGGGTGCGAGCAGCGCCGAAGGCGGTGCGGGTCACGGCGGCCGCCCGCTCGCGCGCGATCCAGTCGGCCCCGAGCGCGAGCAGGATGACGCCGAGGAGGGCGAGGCTGGCGAGCGCGAGGCGTCGAGGTGTGCGCGCGCGGTCGCGGCCGAGCGCACGCAGGAGGGCGTGCATCGACTCGAAGCGGTCGCCGGGGCGGAGCGACAGCGCGCGCAGGAGGATGACCCGCAGGCTGCGCGGGACGCGCGCGTCGGCCGGCGGCGCGGCCAGTCGGTGGGCGAGGACGTTCTTGCTGAGCTCCTCGTAGTTGTCTCCCTGGAACGGCCGCGCGCCGTGGAGTGCCTCGTAGAGCGAGGCGGCGAAGCTGAACTGGTCCGAGCGGGCGTCGATGTTGCCGGCCAGGTGCTGCTCGGGAGCCATGTACGCCGGCGTGCCGGCGGCGCGTGTCGCGGTGACGGAGAGATCGCCCGGCGCCGCGGCCGCGGCAGAACTGGCGATCGCGAGGCCGAAGTCGGTCACCCGCACGCGCCCGTCGTCACCCACCAGGACGTTGTCCGGCTTGAAGTCGCGATGGACGAGGCCGGCGTCGTGCGCGGCCGCGAGGCCGAGGCCGGCTGCCGAGAAGGTATCGACGATCTCGGCCGCGGTGCGCTCCTCGTCCAGCATCCAGGCGCGCATGCTCGTGCCGCGCACCAGCTCGATCGCGATGAACACCTGATCGCCCACGCGCCCCGCGTCGAACACGGTGACCACGTTGGGATGCGAGACGCGCGCCATCGCGCGGGCCTCGCGCACGATGCGATCGCGGGCGTCCGGCTGCGCGACCAGGAGCTCGCTCCTCAGCACCTTGATGGCCACCTCGCGGCCCAGCTCGGGATCGTCGGCCGCGTAGACCACGCCCATCCCGCCCGCGCCGATCCGCTCGCGCAGCACGTACCGTCCGACCGTGTCTCCCGGCAGGAGCTCGCTGTGCTGGTCCGCGCTCGGCCAGGTCTCGGCCGTCTCGATGCGCTCGTCGGCGGCCCGGGTCAGCTGCGGCGCCAGGAGCGCGACGGTCCGGCGGCACTCGTCGCATTCGTCCAGGTGGAGCTCGATGCCCTCGCGACCGGCGGCGCCCAGCCCGCCGTCGAGGAAGCTCTCGAGCTCGCTGGCTTCGGGGCAGGTCATCGACCAGGTTCCGGCATTCTGAGACAATCCGCGCGATGAGCGCAACCGACGACCTCGCGCGTGCGTTTCGAGGCGCGCTCGCGGTCGATGCGCCGATCGAGGACGACGCCGCGGTCGGCCGGATCCTCGCCGCCGCCATGGCGGACGCGAGCGGCCAGTGGCCGGGGGTCGCGGTCGAGCCCGACCGGTTCGCCGCGTATGTCGCCGAGCGGATCCCGGAGGCGCACCCGGTCGAGCAATCGCTGGCGTCGATGGCCATGGGCGACCTCTACCTGGCCTGCGCGGCAGCCGCGTCGGATCCGCGTGCGCTCGAGGCGCTCGACCAGCTCGTCGCACGCGCAGCGGCGATGGCCAGCGACGCCGCCCGCGCGGAGGCGGCGATCCGCGACGAGGCGGCGCAGGTGGTGCGCACTCTCCTTCTGGTGCAAAGGCCCGAGCGCCCGCCGGCGCTCCTCGACTACACCGGGCGTGGACCGCTCGGTGGCTGGTTGCGGATCATCGCCAGCCGCGAGGTCGTGCGCCTTGCAAGGCGCAGCGGGCGCGAGGTCGAGCTCGGCGAGGCGGTGCTCGCCGATCACGCGCTCGGCGCGGATGATCCGGTGCTCCGCGGGCTCAAGGAGCGCTACCGCGAGGAGCTGGCCGATGCCTTCCGGGCCGCCCTCGGCGCGCTCGGGCCCAAGGAGCGCACGCTCCTTCGCTACCAGCTGATGGACGGACTTTCGATCGACGACATCGGCGCCATCCTGCGGGTCCACCGCGCCACCGCGGCGCGCCGTCTCGCCCGGGTCCGCGACGCGCTGGTCGCCGACACCCGCGCGCGCCTGGCCGACCGGCTGCGCCTCGCCGACGACGAGGTGCAGAGCATCATCCGCCTGGTCCAGAGCGAGCTCGACGTCAGCATCATCCGGCATCTCAGGACCGGCGTTCGACCCGGTTAGCGGTACTTCTCCGGGTCGCGGTAGGTCTCGCCGAACTTGTTCCTGTGCGGCTTCTCGACCTTGCGCTCCTCGAGCGCGAGCGCGACCTCGGTGACCTCGCCCGGCTTCACGACCAGCGGTGCCTCGACCGGTTTTCTGGCGCGCCGCGAGTACGCGAAGATCGTCCAGGACCCGACCGGCACCCCCGTGATCTCGAATCGACCGCCACGGTCGGCGACCGCGAAGCGCCGGTTGGGCAGGATGAGGATGGTCGCCGACATCTCGGGGTGGATGTTGCAGAAGACGTCCACCACGCCGGGGCTGGGGAACGGCCGCTCGCGGCTCTCGCCTTCCGGAAAGCTGCCGAGATCGAAGCGGCGCAAGGGTGTCGGCGAGAAGACGTTGTGGAGGAACGGATCGCCGTTGGGAAAGCCGACCGCCTGCCCGGCGGTGACCGCGACGAGCGGCGGAATGAAGCGCTTGTTTCGCTGCTTGATGAGCACGGTGCGCCGGGGCGGCGGCTCGGTGAAGCCGACGATGTAGACCACGATCGGCTCCGGTTCCAGGCCGGCGGGCCGCGTGACGGCGACCGTGCCACGTACCGTGCCCTCGTCGGCGCGCGCCGCGCGACCGGTGGTCGCGAGCGCGAGGACGGCGATGAGGACGGCGCGCACCATGTCAGAACGCGATGGCGAAGTTGATGCGCGGCGCGGTGTCGATGCCGAACACGCCGATGGGAACCGTGCCGCTCGCCCAGAAGCGACCGCGCGTGAGACTGACCGTCGGTCCGATGGCGAGCCAGTCCTTGGTCTCGCCGTGGACGCCGAGCTCGGCGTACGCTTCGGCCCCGACCCGCAGGAGCGAGACCGTCTCGATGGAGAAGCCGCCGCCCGGGCGGAGCTCGACCTCGCTGTCGTCTTCCGACACCCGCTCGGCGATCGAGCCGAGGTCGACCTCGGCGTGAAATCGTCCCTGCTCGAAGGCGACCACCAGGTCGGCCTCGCCGCGCATCCCGCTGCGCGCCTGGACCAGGCGCTTGACCGCGCCGCGCGCCAGCACCGTGATCGGTCCGGCCACCAGCGGGTCTGGCGAGTTGAACCGGTAGCGGAGCTCGCCGCCGAACCGCTCGAAGTTGGTCGAGCCCTCGCCGCCCTCGGCCGAGTACGCCGCCTCGAGCGGGATGGCGAGCTCGAGGTGCTCGGTCAGCCCGACGACCGGCGCCCACCAGGCCAGGGTCTCGTCCTCGCCGTCCTTGCCGTTCTCCTGCAGGATCCAGCTCTCGATCTCGACGCCGCGCTCCGGGTTGACCTCGGTCCCGTACAGCCAGCCATAGTGTGTGCGGCCGCCCTGCGCCTCGCGCGCGCACAGAAGGGCGGCGAGCGCGCTCGCCACGGTGAGGAGCCGGGATCGTCGGGTCGGCCTGGTCATGATTTCACTTTCTTCTCTCACGATACGCCGCCGCGCAAGCTCAGTCGCGCGGCGCGCCCGCCTCGATCCAGCGCACAAGGACCGCGCCGACCCAGTGGTCGGACATGATGTCCGCCGGCTCTCGCGTTCGGGGATCGATCGGCATGCGTCTTCCCTGACCGGGCCCGAGCGCGCCGGTCAGCTTGAGGAGGAGGAGGCTGCGATCGGGATCCCCCGGCGCGACGCGGAGGATCGGGATGGCCCCGCTCTCCGCCGGCACGCCGACGAGATCCCGGTAGGCGGCTGCCGGGCGAAGGTCCAGGTCGACCGCCGGGGTCGGATCGGCGCCGTGACAGCCATGCGCCATGGCACAGCGCTCGGCCAGGACCGGCGCAATGTCTCGATCGAAAGATGGCGCGGTCCGCTCCGGCACCGGGCTGTGCGAACCGCAGCAGGCCGAGACCAGGGCGATGGCGAGTGCCAGT
>Ga0075425_100010054_pt1 | contig 10085 bp, 8 predicted proteins | sample SoiMethybrSBSTD4_FD_75300 | JGI IMG/M metagenome (GOLD analysis project Ga0075425, IMG submission 75300) | Bulk soil microbial communities from a Populus tree surrounding site in Tennessee, USA - Soil MetaG P. TD hybrid SBSTD4 | ecosystem: Environmental > Terrestrial > Soil > Tree plantation...
ATGTTTCAATCAGCGATGAAGATTTTGAGCAACTCGGTAAACAGATAGGATTGGAGTCGTTGAAAAGGTATAAGACGCATCTACGGTATTCTGATCATCCATATGTTGAAGCATTTGTTAAAGGAATTCGGGTCAACATTGTTCCATGTTACAATGTAGAAAAAGGAAAATGGATAAGTGCGGCTGATAGGTCTCCATTTCACACAGAATATATCAAGAATAATTTAGATGAAGAGAAAAGAAAACAAGTGCGGCTGCTAAAGAAATTTTTAAAATCTGTTGGAGTATATGGGGCTGAAATTGCTACAAATGGTTTTAGTGGTTATGTCACGGAGATCTTGATTCTAAAGTATGGTTCTTTTGAGTCAGTATTACAGGAAATTTCAAATATTAGTGGAAGAGAAGGTGAAAAAAATGTAATTTCGATTGATAAAACAGATGTCGATATTATAAAGACTTTCCAAAGCCAGCTTATTATAGTTGATCCGGTTGACCCTAGAAGAAATTTAGGCACAGCAATCTCCGCAGAGAGCGTTGGCAAGTTTTTATTAGCAGCAAGAGCATTCTTAGAAAAACCATCACTAAGCTTTTTCGAAAAGAAAGATAAAAAACATGTTGATTTCCATAATAAACGGCTTTATCCACATTTACTCATAATTGAATTCAGTTATTCGGAGCGTAGTCCTGATGTAATTTGGGGTCAGTTAAAAAAAAGTCTTAATGCAGTTTCAAAACAGCTGAATCTATCAGGTTTTAAGGTAATTCGAGATACATGTACAACAGATGAAAAAAAATTAGCTGCTTTTGTATTTTTGTTGGAATCGCCTACGATATCATCATATGCTGAAAGGATCGGTCCAGAAATCTTTAGGAAAGATGCCACTACTAGCTTCATCACGAAGAATAGCAAAGAATCTCTCTTGATGTGGGTTGACAAAGAGATGAAGGTTAAACGTTTAGTTGAGAGAAGAGCAAACAGTGCAAAAGATTATGTCAAATTACTTTTATCTAGGAGAATTGAAAGTTCAGGGATAACGAAGGGGTTAATAATAGATATTCGAAGTACACTTCAAATTTATACAGCAGATGAAAGAAAAATAAAGGGAATAGTAAATGATGCAGTCATCGAGATTGTCACAACAGATTCCAATATCTTTTAACGAACTCGATGTATGTTCACCTGAACTTGCCAGTATCATTTCATATCCACCGTCTAGTGTTAGAGAATACACTAACCGGTTAAAGGAAATATGTTCCCTTGGAATCACACACGTTTTACCTACAGGAAGGATAAAAATTGGCAAAATGGCTATTGCAGGCAAGGGAAGTGTTAGTATAGTTCTCAAAGTTAAGACCGAAAACAAAATTCATGCTCTCAAAATAAGAAGAACCGATGCAAACAGGGAGACAATGCGAAGAGAAGTATCTCTGCATAAAATCGCAAATTCAGTTGATGTTGGACCTAAACTCTCCAGATTCTCCAAAAATTTGATCGTTATGGAGTTTATTGAGGGTTTAAGCATACTTGATTGGGTGAAGCAGCAGAATATCACTGCAGATGAGGTTCGTAAGATTGCTATCTCCATCTTAGAGCAATGTTATAACTTGGACAAAGCACATATCGACCATGGAGAACTAAGTTGTATAAATCATCACATAATCATCTCAAAATCAAATACTGCCAATATTATTGACTTTGAAAGCTCCAGTACTCAAAGAAAATCATGCAACGTAACTGCTGCTGCTCAATCATTATTTATAGGCGGAGGACTCATTGCGAATAGAATCAATGAAATTTTGGGATGTGCTAAGAAGGAAAAAATTATCCAGATTTTAAAAGCCTACAAGCGGAGTCAAAATAGAGCCAACTTTGATAAAATAATAGATACATCTTGTTAGTTGGGGCCTTATCAATAATATGGCATATCATAATTTCGATTGAAGAGAGAAGAATGGCTACGAGCTTCATCCAATCTGGATATTTCAGTTGGATTCGACAATCTTATAAATAGATTTAGATCTGATGCTCGATTGCATCAATGCTTACACGACGCTTTAGATATTGGAATTGCACGCATTCTCATCTTTAGCACCGAACACTATGGAAAGACTTTATCAGACCAATGATGATGTAAAATAGGCAATAAATATGACAATATTTTAAAGTCTAGATCGACTTATTAGTTTTTGAACTAGAAATGAATTCATAGAGCGAGTCTAAGAGATGCTATGTATAAACAGTAAATAAATGCAATATGACTATACGTTGCAGGTCTACTAAAATCTTTTAATAAAGTATAACTATCATCTTTTTGCCATTGTCTTCTTTATACACCCCGATTGAAATTCGCAAAATAAAAAAAGTTAATCTCAGAGGTGGAACCATTATTGATGGTTTCCCAAGTGTTGGTCTTACTAATGCTATTGCGTCAGAATGTTTTGTACATTCACTAAAGACTGAACTTGTAGCAGTTTTGGATTCACCAGGGTTTCCTGCATTATCTATAATTCGTAATACTACTCCAAATTTTCCGGCTAGAATTTATGCCAATGAAGATCTGAAGCTCACTATCTTTGCATCTGAATTAAACCTTGACCAGTCAATGTATTATTCTATGTCAAAAATAGTTTTACAGTGGGCAGTCGAAAATGAATGTGAACTTATAATCAGCGCTGCTGGTATGCCAGCCTCTGAAGAAGATGCAGATCAAGTAACAGAAGCACAAGTTTATGCAGTGGCAAGCACAGAACAGTCTCTAAAAAGGTTGGCTAATGCTGGAGTTCCGCAGCTTTCAAATGGCTCTGTTACTGGGATCGCTGCATTGCTTTTAAATGAAGGCGTATGGATGAATTTTGATGTAATCGTTTTGCTGGTTAAAGTATTAAAGGATTCTCCAGATTTTCGGGCAGCTGCTGCAGTCTCAGAAACAATCAGTAAACTGGTCCCAGGTGCATCGTGTGATATTCCTTCTCTACTCAAGGAAGCAGAACTAATAGAAAAAAATTTAAGAAAGATTAGGAACGAACAAGCAAATCCTAGTGTGCGAATATACGGATAAAAGATTTCATCAAACGCTCCCTCCAAGTGCCGACATACATTCGGCTTTATCAAATTGGTCGAGAGATGTGAGATCAATGTCTGATGTATTTTTATATACGGTTAAAAGATGCAGTGATACATTTGCTTTCCGATCTTCTAATACCATTTACAATGTTACTCTCAAAATCGTGGAGACTTGAAGTTCTAGGTAATTCTGGAAACCATTCACAAAATTTGGGAGATTGAAGGGATTTGCAGCTGAACTGAAGAAGTTATGGTATTTATAGTTCCATTTGAAATTTTAATTTTTTCCTTGAAAATATTCCAACGTAAAGATAATGATAATGTCAAGGATAGCATAAGATATTTACTGACTGCCTATTTCCTGAATTAGCATCTTCACTGTATTGATGTCAAGGTCGAGCTGGTCAGCAATCATATCATCTGGAATACCGGATATATGGAGATTTCTCACTGCCTCTTTCTTTTCATTGTTTATTATATTGGATGGCGGATATAGTGATAATTCTGATTCAACTGATTCAATGTATTGTGAGACTTTGTCTATCAGATGATCTGTATTGGCAATGTCATCTGATGAAAATACAAGCACATGATCCTTGACTGGTACGCTTATCATCTTTACCTTATCATAAGTGTATATAACATATTTTAAATTACCCAGTTCTGAGTTAAACATCCTTCTCAAGTCAACAATATATGCAGACTGGGCCAAACTCAATTCGGGATCTCTTCCCTTAAGGTGTTCCTCTATGCCTGTCCTAGTATTTCCTGCATATAGATGTCCTGATTTTTCCACTATTCCAGCAAATCTAATTCCAGAGTCAAGGTTCAAAATATTTTTAGAGAATTGCTCTGATTTCATATTTGATATCATTAATCAATTGATCATATAGCCTTTTTGCAAAAATGGAGTTTTGTTAGGTATACTGCATTATGAGAAGATTTAATGCTGTTTAACCCGACCATACCTCATGATAAGAACTGTATTAAATTACGACGAATTAAACAATATGGAAGTATTTTTGATTTAGTAATTAACTCTGCTTCTTTTACAATGTTATCGTCTACATTAGTATTTACTTGATACTTGGGGGTTACTGATAACATTCAGCAAAGTGTATTTGCTATATCTATGAAACTAAATTTAGAATCATATTTGTTATAAAAAATAAGACGTAGTATGATGACATTGAGAGAGGGAAAAGGGATAGTTGTTGTGTGGTTCGTAATTTACAACTCTTAATTCCTCCATTTTGAGGTATTTTCATTTTTACTAATACAGAAAGGAAAACTTTTACTAATACGAGTAATATCCCTACTATGGTCTTAAACAGGTAAATGATACGGCAGAGCAATATAATTACCAATTTGTGCTGCAGCCTTCCGGGTGATTAATGATATGAATTATAACAAAATATGTGAGACTCAAAAAGCCATTGGCCACATTATGCGCGTAGTATTTGCTGTTAAGGAGATTGCTCATCAAAATCAAGCTACGGTTGCTTTAGTTAAATTTACAAAGTTATTGAATAATCAATCCAGAATCTTTAGCGGCTGAACTTGAGCAGTATGGAAGTATAAAGGAGAATTAGTAGAACTCTGAAAAAGGCAATTAGTGGACATAAATTTCAACTAAACGTGACTTTTAGTGTGTTTTATCAACTATATATTAAATCTTAAGTCATTGTTACAATTACTTGATACAAGAATCATTTTTGTATTCGTTAATTCTTTGTACTGCTTAACATAATAATAGAATTCGCGCTCCGTAGAATATGCTATTCAAAATGCTGACTTTTGGTTATTAGAACGATATGAATATTGAATAATGCATAGTTGCAAACTTTTTTTGCTATTAGAGGGATAGACATATTGTCGCGATTAATTGACCTGTCAGGCGTCTACTACTCGATTTGAATGTTGAAGTGATTTAGTGGAGTCTGGAACTATAAAGACGGCATCAGGAGAAATTGAAGAAAAATGTAGACGAAACTTCACGAAAAACTGGAAATTCGCCGATAAACAATGATTCTGGAAGCTGGGAAGAAAACTCGCCATCACAACTTGGGTAGGAGTCGAACATAATCTTGCGCAAATCAAACACAAGGATCTCATTCAGTTTTTGGATTTTATACGTTGCTGTCTACATACATCCTTCACATTACTATATAGATAAATAATGACACTAACAATAAGAATATGATTTAAGAAATAAGATTAAGTTGAATCAGAATATAGTAACACAAGAAGCGGTAAACAGTTGTTTAAGATATATTGACGGATCAAAGAAAGAACAATTTTTAAAGATTATAGAAGAAATCCGGATAATATTAGATGATCCTACCTATGAAGACTCTATAGACGGTACAAGTATTCGTGCAATGTATGTAACAACTATAATTCGTAAAGGCAAAGAACCACTAAAATTTCAGTGTATCAGTGAGACTTCTATAGATTTTAGTAAAACACCTATTGATTTTGGTGTCGGTATTGGTGATAAAAGTGATCCAGTAACTGAATCCTACAACATTTTAGAAAAGGACAAACCAGCGTTACACCATATCCTTGGTCTTTTAAAAAGGAACTACTTTATACCACAAGATTTCTCTTACAAAATGGCTGTCGAACACATAAATAAATTGAGAGCAGTATTTAGCAAAGACGAAATACTTGCATTCCCATCAATAGACAGTTCTCTTGTCAATATGGGATTAATCCCAATCTAACTGCTGAAAAATAAAATTAGTCCACGAAAACGGGTAAAATCTTTCCAATAAAGATATTGATCCTAGTATAATATTACGATTTGTATGGCAACGATAATATTGAGTTTTGCTAAAAATAACATTGCATTATGGAGGCTACTTTTGCAGCAGGTTGTTTTTGGCATGCAGAGGATTTATTCGGAAAAGTTAAAGGAGTACTTCAGCCGAGATAGAATATACTGGGGGATGGTTTGAGAGTCCTACTTATGAAGACGTATGTTCAGATAAAACAGGCCATGCTGAAGCAGTCGAAGTAGATATGATCCTTTACAGGTTTCATATGAAGAACTTTTAGATATATTTTGGAATAACCATACCCCAACAACACCTAATAGACAAGGACCTGATATTGTAACAAAGTATAGATCTTCGATACTCTTTCATGATAAAGAACAAGAGGCTATGTCCAAGGAATCTAAAGAAAGAATAAATCAATCTGGCAAATTTGATAATAGAAGAATAGTAAGAGATCAAATCAGCATCAAAATTCTATAAGGCGGAAGAGTATCATTAACAATACTTCCAAAAAAGCGGACTGGCACACTAAATATTTTTTGCAAAATATTTTGAAATTATCTCGTGGCCATCATATAGAACGAGTGAGGTATAGAATAGTAGAGGTTCTCATTTGAACCTCACTTGCTTATCAATGGTGTCTAAGCAGGCAGTCACTACAAACGATTTTGTAATAATCATATATACCACTTTTACTTCTTAATACAAGTGATAAAAGTATCTTTCCAACAAGTGAAAAAAAGAAATATTTTTCATGGCTATATAGAAAACATTACAATAATAGCAATGTTGGTTAGCATATGCAGGTTGACATTAACATCTGAATGATAATTACCTATCCTATTCTTACTAACCTTGATGTAATCTGTTCCCCAAACAAGTGTTTTATTACAGAAATTTTGTCTCATTCTTTAGATATGAGGATACTTAGCATGAAGCGAGAGGGAGAGAGAAACATTCTGTAACACGTAACAGGCAGTGCTTATATGTAGACATTAGTCACATTCACATCTTTTAGGCACAAAGAAGACATTCATTAGCCAAACTAAAATCAACGAGATTAGTCTCAAGATTTCTCCAATCTCATTATGAAGGAAACATCATCAAGGATAAGATCTCTGGTGTTATAGCAACTACTTTTCTAATACCTTCTGAAGAAGAACTTTCTTATGAAAATATAAAAATAGTAGCGAAAGCCTGTAGAACTTAATCATTTTACATATATATCCATTATGACTTTATCATAATACGCAAAGATTTGATTTGATATTTTAACATAATAATAAGGTCAGTGTTGTGGTAATATTACTTTATTATTTTGCTTTTCGTACTCAGCAATTTCTGACTCTAACTGTAAAGTAATTCCTATCTCATCTAGACCCTGAAGTAAGGCCTTTTTTCTGTATTCATCTATTTTAAAATGTGTAATTATAGAGCCCATAGTTACCTGCTGATTGAATAAATCAATCTCGACGTTGACATTTTCAGAATTTCTAAATAAATAATCAATTTCTTCACCGCTTAAATAAACTGGCAAAAGTCCGACCTTCAAGCAATTAGTGTAGAAAATGTCGGCGAATGATTGTGCAATTATTGCTTGAAACCCATAATCTTGTATAGCCCAAACAGCATGTTCCCTCGAACTTCCGCTACCAAAATTATCCCGTGCAAGCAAGATTTGTCGCCCTGTATACATTGGATCATTTAATACAAATTTCAGTTTTGGATTTCCATCTCTATCAAACCGCCAATCATAAAATAAATACTTGCCGAAACCAGTCCTTTGAATTAGTTTAAGAAACTGTTTTGGAATTATTTGATCAGTATCTACATTAGATAAGTCTAGGGGAGTCACTTTACTTTTGATAACTCTAAAGGGCTTCAATTCGTTGTCACCTTATCCTAGAACCATTCCCTTACATCAACAAAATGCCCTTCTATTGCTGCGGCTGCTGCCATAACAGGACTTACAAGATGTGTTCTTCCACCACTTCCCTGACGTCCCTCAAAGTTACGGTTTGAAGTACTGGCGCAACGCTCGTAAGGAGCAAGGATATCAGGATTCATTCCAAGACACATACTACAGCCTGATTCTCGCCATTCAAAGCCAGCATCTTTGAACACTTTGTCTAATCCTATTCTCTCTGCTTCCATTTTTACTTGTTGAGAACCCGGTACTACCATTGCTCTAACTTTGGATGATACCTGTTTTCCTTTTACGACAAGCGATGCTTCCAATAGATCTTCCAATCTGGAATTGGTACATGAACCTATGAAAACTCGATCGATTGCGACATCTGTAACAGGAGTACCTGGTTTGAGTGCCATGTATTCTAAAGCACGTAGAGCTGCTTTTCTCTCATTTTCATTTCCCTTTGCAAAATCATCAGGATGAGGAATTTTGTCAGTAACATCTATTACCATGGAGGGATTAGTCCCCCAACTGACCTGTGGTACAAGGTCATTGACATTCAAAGTGATATCTCTGTTAAACTTTGCATTAGCGTCGGTTATCAAATTCTTACGCCAAAAGTCAACCATCTTTTCAAACTGTTCGCCTTTTGGAGTATATGTTCTCCCTCTGATGTAGTCAAAAGCCTTTTCATCAGGCACAATCAATCCTGCTCTAGCACCAGCTTCAATAGACATATTGCAAATAGTCATCCTCTGTTCAATAGAAAGATCGGTAATCATCTCACCTTTGTATTCTATGATTGTACCAGTACCGCCTGCAGTTCCAATCATCCGAATCACTGAAAGTATAATATCTTTAGCAGTAATAGCATGTGGATTTTTGCATTTTCCGATGATATTAATTGCAAAAGTCTTAGGTTTGTACATCCACAAACACTGGGTAGCCAAAACGTGTTCAACTTCACTGGTACCAATGCCAAACGCAAGCGCTCCAAGGGCACCGTGGGTGGAAGTATGGCTATCACCACAAACAATAGTTGTCCCGGGAAGAGTTATACCAAGCTCGGGTCCAATAACATGGATAATACCTTGATCTGGGCTGTTAATATCAAAAAGAGTAATACCAAACTCTTTGCAATTTTGTGCTAATGTCTGAATCTGTGTAAGAGAAATTTGATCAACTATCGGAAGGGATCTGTCGCTTGTTGGTACGTTATGATCCATAGTTGCAAACGTTAGGGCCGGGCACCTGACTCTTCTATGATTTAATCGAAGTCCATCGAATGCTTGTGGAGAGGTAACCTCATGTAATAAGTGACGGTCTATATATATTAGCGAGGGTCCACCATTAAAACCTTCATTTTTAAAATGAACTATATGAGCATCCCAAATCTTCTCGAATATTGTCTTCGGCATATTATTGCTTATTTTGACTAGCTTATAACAGAGATATAAAATATGCCACAAAAAATCCTTATTGGCAATGCTTAAATTTAGTATTGATTCTGCTATGCACAGTATGCATCCTCAGGATAATAGATACCCTGAATATATTGCAGAGCAGATCAAGAAAGGAACTACTACCTGTGCATTGACTTGTAGTGATGGTGTGGTACTGGCTGCAGATACTAGAGCAAGTGCTGGTTTTTTTATTGCCGACAGGCATGTTATGAAAATTCAGAAAGTTGATAGACATCTTGGTATGACAATTGCAGGTGGTGTAGCCGACGCCCAGAATCTGGTCGATATCATGCGCTATAATGCAAATATTTATCGAATAACAAATAAAGAATTGATGCCGGTAAAGTCAGCCTCAAGACTCTGTTCCAATGTATTATTCAACCAGCGGTACTTCCCGTACTACGTACAGATTATCGTTGCAGGGTATGATAAAGAGGGTGGACAAATTTATAATATTGATTTGTTTGGTTCAATGACAAGTGAAAAGTTCATCTCTACCGGCAGTGGCTCTCCAGTAGCTTACGGTTACCTAGAGTCAGAATTCAAAGAAGGATTAGGTGTGAATGATGCTTACAAGATAGCAATACGGGCGATTGCAGCTGCAATAAGAAGAAACGCAGGTACTGGTGATGCTATTAATGCTGTTATAATAGACAAAGATGGTTATCGCGAATTATCCAAAGAAGTAAAGGAATCAGCTGGCGTACCTACTACTAGCCTAATTTAAGTGCATCGTTTCTCTAAACGGTCGTGTTAACTTAGCGATAAAGCTATAGCTGCGAGCATTCTCTCATATTCTATGAGAATAATTATTGAACGTGAGAGAACATCCACAGAGGTAATACTGTATGCATTATACTTATATT
>Ga0075425_100010055_pt1 | contig 10085 bp, 10 predicted proteins | sample SoiMethybrSBSTD4_FD_75300 | JGI IMG/M metagenome (GOLD analysis project Ga0075425, IMG submission 75300) | Bulk soil microbial communities from a Populus tree surrounding site in Tennessee, USA - Soil MetaG P. TD hybrid SBSTD4 | ecosystem: Environmental > Terrestrial > Soil > Tree plantation...
GAGAAAGCGCCACCAGCGACCACCGCGCAGCCGTAGAGGAGAAGCCATGTGCCGGGAATTGCGTCCACCAGTCCGGCGCGGTAGAGCACAATCGTGAGCAGCGCACCCACGAGCATGGGCGGCGAGAAACTGAGCAGGAATTTTCTTCCTGGTCCGGACAAAAGCGGCACGTGGGCTCGGCGAGCCTTCCTCACAATCGCCCAGAGCATGACGCAGGGCGCCAGCACGGCCGCCGCAATCCAGACGTAGATCGAGCGCAAAACCGAGTGCTGCGCCGACGCTATGGTTGCGGCAATCGTGGCGATAATGCCGACGGCGACCATGCCCCAACCGGAAACCGCGGTGAAGGCGCCTGCCGCTTCCATCGTGTTGCGGATGAAAGCGAGGTTGTCCATCGCCCGGGCGTGGAGTGCCGGGGGCTCTGGCGCTGATTCGCGATGTAGAGGTCTGACCGAGGCCATAGAATCAATCCTACCTGTGTATTTGACGACTGTCAAGTACTTTGCGTTACAAAGCAGGGCCGGTGTTGCCCTGTACTTTGCGGCTTACTACCCCAGAGCAATCGGTCCGGGTAGTGGGTCGCTGGCGGGAAAGCTCTGCTCGACCATCTTGTCCAGCCGGCGTTCCTCGATCGCGGTGGAAAGCAGCTCGACGAGCTTGGCGCAGAAGGCGGGAAGGTCGTCCGGCTTCCTGCTCGTCAGAAGCTTCTGATCCAGCTGCACCTGTTTATCCACCCACGCGCCGCCGGCGTTTTTGACGTCGGTCTCCAGGCTGGGCCACGAAGTTATCGTGCGGCCCCTGACCGCATCGGCTTCCACCAGTAGCCATGGTCCATGGCATATCGCCGCCACCGGCTTGTCCAATTCCATGAACTCACGAACAAAGCCCACGGCATCTTTGTTTGTCCGGAGCTTGTCTGGATTGGCGACGCCACCGGGCAGGACCAAGGCGTCAAAATCGCGCGCAGTCACGGTCGAGACCCCGAGATCGACGTGAAACTTCTCACCGTTCTGGCCATGGTTCACCGATTGAATTTCGCCGGCCTTGTCGGAGAGCAGAACGACGTCGGCACCCGCCTGCTTCAGCGCGTTCCACGGTGCGGTGAGTTCTACCTGCTCCACGCCGTCGGTAGCGAGGAATGCGACTTTGCGTCCCGTGAGCTGGCTTGCCATAACGATCTCCGGCGTGATTGCGCGGTTGACTGAGACCAATCAATGAGTCAGAAAATGTGCCACCGATTTAACGTCACCAGCCATCCGTTCCCGGCTTTGCTGCTAATATTTCGTGGTGACAATAGTCGATCTCTTTGGCCATGAGCAGCTGCGCGAACGCCTCTCGGCGAGCATCCGCGCCGGCAAGCTGCCATCCAGCCTTTTGCTGCAGGGTCCGCGCGGTGTGGGCAAACAGCGGCTCGCGATCTGGATCGCGCAATCGCTCCTCTGTCGCGAGGCCGATCCTCCATGCGGTGAGTGCGTCAGCTGCAGATACGCAGCGGACCTCACGCACCCGGATCTGCACTGGATTTTCCCGCGACCCCGCCTGAAGGACTCAGATCCCGATCTGAGTCAGGTGCGCGATGATTACGCGGACGCAATCGCGGAGCGCGCTGCGGAACATGGTCTGTACCCATCGCCTTCCGGCACCGAGGGCATCTACGTCGCGACAGTTCGGTACCTCGTTCAGCAAGCTGTAATCGCGCCCGCGATCGGGCGCCGCAAAGTCTTCATCATCGGTGACGCCGAACGCATGGTGCCGCAGGAAGGAGCCGACATGGCGGCCAACGCCTTCCTCAAACTGCTCGAGGAGCCCCCGGCGGACACGACGATCATTCTGACCTCGAGCGAGCCGGGCGCCTTGCTGCCGACGATCCGCTCACGCGTCGTCACCGTGCGCGTCCCCTTGCTCCACGACAAGGACGTGCGTGCATTCGTCGAGAACACCGTCGTCAAGAGAACCCTCGACAAGAATGGAAAGGCAACGGCGAGTGAGCGCGTCCGCGCCGCCGCGGGAGCTCCCGGAACTCTTCTCACGGGAGAGGCCGACGCCAAAGCCACGCTGAACGCGCGACGAATCGTCGACGCCGCCGTCTCGGCGCGCCCTTCGACGATCCACGCGACCGCCCTGGCGCAGGGATCTTTCGGGGCGCGCGGGAGCTTCGCTGACACCCTCGACGCCCTCGTCGCGCTGCTCGGCGAGCGAGCGCGCGATGCCCTTCACCGAAACGATTCATCAGCCGCCGCGGCGGCGAGCAAAGCTGTCGACGCGGTTCTCCAGGCGCAGACGTGGACGGAGACCAACGTCAGTCCGCAATTGATTGCTTCGAAGCTGATTCGTGAGCTGGCGACGACTCTGAAATGAGCGACCTCACGCATCTCGACGCCGAGGGTAGGGCTCGCATGGTGGACGTCGGCGCGAAGGCAGAGACCGGGCGTACCGCTCGCGCCGAGGGCGCGATCTCGATGAGCCTCGAGGCGCTCGATGCGATCGAGCAGAGCGCGCTGGCCAAAGGCGACGCGATAGTCGCCGCGCGCATTGCCGGAGTGATGGGAGCGAAGCGCACGTCCGATCTTATTCCGTTGTGCCACCCCATCTCGCTGACAGATGCTGGTGTGGAGCTGGAGATCGATCGTTCGCTGCCAGGCATCAGGGTCAGCGCCTGGGCATCGACGCGCGGCCGCACGGGTGTCGAGATGGAAGCATTGACCGCGGTCACCGTCGCACTGCTCACCATCTACGACATGGCCAAGGCACTCGACCGCGGGATGCAGATTTCCGACGTGCGCCTGACAGAGAAACGCGGGGGAAAGAGCGGCGACTGGAAACGCGACTAGCTCTCGCGGTAGGGCTCCATGTGTACGAGCACGTTCACCACACTCGGGATTGACTCGCGTATCGCGTATTTGACTCTGGCAGCGATCTCGTGCGCGTCCTCCAGCGAGATCGCAGGGTCCGATTGGACGTGGAGATCGACGTAGAATCCGAGGCCCGATCCACGAACGTTCAGATTCTCAACGTGCCGCACGCCGTCGACACGAAGCGCCGCCTGCAACGCTTTCTCCTTGACGGCGTGGTCGGGCGCTTCATCCATCAGTCCAGAAATCGCGGGCCGCAATGTTCGCACGCCATTCACGGCCACGATCCCCGCCGCCACCAGTGCCGCCCAATCATCAGCGGCTTCCCAGCCCGGCCCGCCGATGAGCGCGACGCTGATCCCGATAAACGCCGCCAGCGAGCTCGTCGCGTCGGCGCGATGGTGCCAGGCGTCGGCCGCGACGGCGGTGCTGCCGGTCTCCTTCCCGACCTTCGACACCCGCCGGTAGAGCAGCTCCTTTATGATGATCACGCCCGCCGCGACAAAGAGAGTAAATGGCGCTGGCAGGTGATGCGGGGTCACGATCTCGCGAATCGACATGATCGAGATGCCCACTGCGGCACCGAGTAGCATCAGCGAAACGACCGCGGCGGCGAGTGGCTCCGCCTTGCCGTGGCCGTAGGGGTGATCTTCGTCCGCGGGGCGAGCGGCGATGCTCAACCCCATCCACACGATCAGCGACGAGAAAATGTCGGCGGACGATTCGATCGCGTCCGCGACCAGCGCATTGGCGTGACCGACGATTCCCGCGATGAGCTTCACCAGCACCAGCAGGACGTTGACCAGCAACCCTGCCTGCGCCCAGCGAATGCTCCTGGTGGCAGCGCTCGTCACAACGCGCGCGTTGGCCGACGCGTTTCCCTAAAGGTCGGCTTTCTCCAGACGCTCCGCTGCCGCATTGATGCGGGCCGCGTACGACTCTGCGTCCTCGCCAGCCACACGGGGTGGGACGACGAAGTCGAGACGCTCCGGCTGATCGGAGAACGGAGTGTTGACGAACAGATCCCCACCACGGGAAACCACGGCGGCCTCAAAGCGATCGATCGCGGTCATCAGGTCGTCGAGCTGGCCACTCGTCTCCCGCCCAGTGAGGAGCACGCCTTTCTGTCTAATTCGGCCGGCGAACTCCAGCGCCGCGGCGTCGCGCTCCTCGCGCCGGTGCGGATCAAGGTCTTCCTGCTGTTCCTCAAAGGATTCTTCTCTCATCCCACCTCCACATTTTTCGGGTCCGATGACATTATCTGCAAGACCCGTGATAGCGGCGTGAAAGCTGCGACATTTCACGGAATCCGTCGAGGGTATGGCAATGTCGCGCGCATTCGTGAAGGAAGACGCAGGATGGGGCGATCCCGGGAAACGCTATTCGCTGCCTCCCCGTGAAGATCCCGCTTACGACGAAGCAGCCGCCGAAGCGCTGCTCGCTGCCGCGAAGGACGGCGACACCGGCAGCGCCGAGAGCGCGACCGGGTACTACTGGGGCGAGAAGCGACTGCGCCCTTTTGTGGAAGTCATTCGCGACAGGGCGGAGCGAGATGGAGACGAGCGTCTCGCACAGCTCGCCGACCGATTTCTGCGATAATTAGAGGAAGCGACGACGAACGGCGCCTACTTGCCGAGTGCTTGGCGTCACTGATAGATACTAACGCCAACGCTCGAATCCCCGTCCCGGAGAACGTTTCGTGAGCCACCGCGCTCTTTGGTTAACCGTCAGCTCCCTAATCGCGGCAACTTCTCTCTCTCCTCTCAACACCTTCGCCCAGAGTCAAACGGTTTCGGCACGCGCCCTACCGCCGACGACGTACGACTCCACTGCCTTCGCCGCGCTCAAGTGGCGCGAGATCGGGCCCTTCCGCGGCGGACGCTCTGTAGCCGTCGCCGGCTCGAGCAAGCGGAGCAACGAGTACTATTTTGGAACCACGGGTGGAGGTGTCTTCAAGACGACCGACGGCGGGATGACCTGGGCGCCGGTGACCGACAAGTATTTCGGCGGCACCATCGGCGCGATCGGAATCAGCGAATCCAATCCCGACATCGTCTACGTCGGCGCGGGCGAGTATCCGATTCGGGGCAACGTGTCGCACGGAGACGGGGTGTGGCGCACGACCGATGGCGGCAAGACGTGGGCATCCGTCGGGCTCACGGATTCGCGGCAGATCTCCAGAGTGCGCGTCAATCCGACCAACCCGGATATTGTGTATGTGGGCGCGCAGGGCCACGTCTTCGGACCGAGCACCGAGCGCGGCGTTTACAAGAGCACCGACGGTGGCAAGAGCTGGCGACGAGTCCTGTACCGTAATGATTCGACTGGCATCACCGATCTGGTTCTCGATCCGAACAACCCGGAGATCATCTACGCCGCATTCTGGCAGGCGTGGCGCACGCCGTGGCAGCTGGTGTCGGGCGGAGCAGGCAGTGGAATCTTCAAATCCACCGACGGCGGCGAGCATTGGACAGAGCTGACGAGGAATCCGGGATTGCCGAATGGCGTGATCGGCAACATCGGCCTCGCCGTTTCGCCGGCGAACTCCAATAAAGTCTGGGCAATCGTCGAAGCCGATTCGGGTGGAGTATTTCTTTCCAACGACGGCGGTGCGACGTGGACGCGTACCAACAGCGACCGCAGACTGCGCCAGCGCGCCTGGTACTACACGCGAATCTTCGCCGATCCGAAGGATGCGAACAGCGTGTACGTACTCAACACTGGTATGTATCGGTCGACGGACAACGGCAAGACGTTCCGTCCAATCGTGGTCCCCCACGGAGACAACCACGACCTGTGGATCGCTCCCAACGATCCGCAGCGAATGATCGAGGCGAACGACGGCGGCGCCAACGTGTCGTTCAACGGTGGCAAAACCTGGACGGAGCAGGACCAGGCGACGGCGCAGTTCTACCACGTGACCACGACAAATCATTTTCCGTATCGCGTCTGCGGCGCCCAGCAGGACAATTCGACATTGTGCGGACCGAGTCGGAAGAGCGGCGGCATCGACATCAGCGACTGGTACGACGTCGGAGGCGGAGAGAGCGGTTACATCGCCGTCGTCCCCGACACTCCCGACGTCGTTTTTGCCGGATCGTACGGTGGCCTTCTCACGAGAAAGAACATCAACAACGGATTCGAGCGCGACGTCAATCCGTGGCCCAACAACCCAATGGGCCACGATGCCGCCGACGCGAAGTACCGCTTCCAGTGGACTTTCCCGATCGTCATCTCGCCGGATAATCCGCGCCGGATGTATGTCGGCAGCAGCGTGATCTTCCAGAGCGACGACGAGGGTCAAACCTTCAGGCCCATCTCTCCCGATCTCACGCGCCACGATCCGCGTACCCTCGGCGCCTCCGGTGGACCCATCACCAAGGATCAGACTTCGGTTGAGTATTACGGGACGGTCTTTACGATCGCCGAATCGCCCCGGACGCCGGGCGTGATCTGGGCGGGATCAGATGATGGCCTGGTGAACCTCACGCGCGATGCCGGCAAGACATGGAAGAACGTGACGCCGCCGGGACTTCCGGAGTGGGCACGCATCTCCATGATCGAGGCGTCCAACTTCGCGAGTGGAACAGCGTATGTCGCCGCCAACAGGTACCAGCTGGACGACATGAAGCCGTACCTGTACAAGACCACCGATTACGGCGCCAGCTGGACTTCGATTACCAGCGGTATTCCGGCGACTGAGTTCACGCGCGTGCTGCGCGAGGATCCCGAGCGCGCCGGACTCCTTTACGCCGGAACGGAGCGAGGCGTCTGGGTTTCCTTCGACGATGGCGCGAACTGGCAATCTCTGCGGCGCAACCTGCCGATCGTGCCGATCCATGATCTGGCCGTAAAGCAGGGCGACCTGATCGCGGCGACGCACGGACGATCTTTCTGGATCCTCGATGATTTGTCCGCACTGAGGCAGCTCGCGCCGGAGATCGTTCGGACGCCGGCTCATCTCTTCAAGCCGCGAAAGGTCTATCGCGCATCCTTCGGTGGCGGCGGTGGAACCGGCGCCGCGGGCGGACATCCGACTGGCGCGAACCCACCGTCGGGCGCCGTGGTCTACTACTGGCTGGCGCAACCGCGTCAGTTGGTGACGCTGGATTTCCTGGACTCGCAGGGAAAGGTGATCCGCAGCTTCACCAGCGCACAGGACCCGACGGTCGCCGCCGATTCCGTTCGCGCCGACAGCGTCCGCGCCGCCCGCAACGACAGCCTGCGGCGCGCCGGTGCCACTCCGGACACTACCACTCGCACCGAAGCCCGCGGCGAGGAGACGTCGCCCGGAGAGGAAGGCCCGTTCCGCAGACCACCTCCGCCGCGCGTCCCCAATAAAACCGGGCTCAACGTTTTCGCCTGGAACCTCAGGTATCCCGACGCGTCTGTCTTCGACAACATGATTCTCTGGGCGGGCAACGTCGCCGGTCCGATCACCTTGCCCGGTAACTACTCGGTGCGTCTCAACGTAGGTAATCAGCACTACACCCAGTCGTTCACGATCGTGCGCGATCCGCGCGTGACGGCGACCGACGCCGACCTCAGGGAGCAGTTCGCGTTTCTCATGCGCATCCGCGACAAGACGAGCCAGGCCAATGACGCGGTCAAGCTCATTCGCAACATGAAGGCACAGCTCGCCGACCGGTCGAAGAAGATGCCGGCCGACAAGAGCGAGGCGTTCAAGCGGGTCGCCGATGATCTCGCGAGCAAGCTTTCTGCTATCGAGGGTGAGATCTATCAGGTTAAGAACCAGTCCAGCCAGGATCCACTCAACTATCCGATCAAGTTGAACAACAAGATCGCGGCGCTCAGCGGAGTCGTTGGCGGCAGCGACGCCAAGCCAACCAGTCAGTCGTACACGGTCTTCAACGATTTGTCGGCGCAGCTCGATCGCCAGCTGGAGGCAATGCGCGGAGCGTTGGCGGTTCTGCCATCGATCAATGCCACGCTGAAAGTGGCGGGCTTGCCGCCGATCGTCGAAAGCACAGCGGAGATCAAGGCTGCTCCTGGCGGCACTCCAGCCGCTGCGCGCGAAGTAGACGACGGGAGCGATAGATAATCGCGATGCAGGCGCGCGTTATCGTCATCACCATCGGCGCCGCGGCGGCGATTGTCAGCGGAGCCTGCAACACCGGCGACAACCGCAATGCAACGCGCGTTGTGGTAATCGACTCGTCGTACACAGGATCGTGGGAGCCGATGGAGGACACGGGCACCGTCTACCGCATTGCCGTGATTTCCCGCCTCGGCACCGATACGATTCGCAACGTGATTCCGCCGGCGCCGATAATCGTCGGAGATTCTCTCGTGATGGGACTCGTACAGGTGTCGGAGGACTCATCGACGCCGCAGCGGCAGATCTTTCGGCTCCGCCTGGGCCAGCATCGCGTGGAGACGAACCCGATTCCCGACGATGTCTGGCCGTCGTACCAGGATGTGCTGATATCGCCCGACGGACGCTACCTCGCCTACGTTGGAGAAGACACGACGCCGGCCAACCCCGGCACGTACGCGATCGTGCGCGATCTCAAGTCGGGAGCAATCGTCGTGCGCGGCCCCGGCGGCGGAGGTTGCGATTGCGACGAAGACTACAATCATGCGCGCTGGTTCCCGCCCGACAGCTTCGAGATCGCAGTCGCGCACGCCAACAGCAGCGGTGGCTGGCAGCGATTCTCCGGAAAGGCATCGGCGAGCAGAGTGCACGTCGATACGCTGACCGACGAGCCCGACTGGCATTGAAAGATCAGAAACGCGCATTCCTGCGACACATGCTGGCGACCATTGCCTATCGGTCGGCGAAAGTCGAGCGCGAAGCTCCGCCGGGCTTCGGGACATTCCAGCTCGGGAAGAACGCCCGCACGCCGGTGGAGATCGTCGCCCATCTGGGCGACCTCTTCGATTGGGCGCTGACGATGGTGAACGGCAAGGAGAACTGGGCGCAGTCGAAGCCTGGATCGTGGCGAAGGGAAGTCGATCGGTTTCACGCTTCCCTGCTCGCCCTCGATCGTTATCTCGCCTCCGACGCGCCGCTCTCCGTCACCCCCGAAGAACTTTTTCAGGGACCGATCTCCGACGCTCTCACACACATTGGTCAGATCGCGATCATGAGGCGGCAGGACAATTCACCAGTCCGCTCCGAGGTCTACGCAAAAGCAAACATCTCGGCGGGCAAACTGGGCACCGAGCAGCCGAAAAGCCCGTTCGAGTTTGACAGTCCACCCGCTGTGAAGTAGAGATTCACCATGCAGAAAGAAGCGCCTCCGGCGCCCCAGGCATCCACTCCGCCTCCGAGTCCGGCCAACGCGCCCAATCCTGTTTTCGTGTTCCAGGGACCGCAGGGAGCGGGGCCGATAACGCTCCAGGCGCCGCGGAGCGCGCGTGACATCGATGCATTGAAGGCCCGCCGCGAAGAGCTATCCAATCAGCTGCAGTCGGTAGATAGCCGACGGTCGAAGCTGCTGACGCAGTTGCAGAGGACCAACGATCCGACGGCTGTCAAAGGATTGGAAGCGCGGCTCTCTCTCCTCGACGCGCGTCAGCTGCAGCTCGAGTCGGACATCGCGACTACTGGTCAGCAGCTCTCGAGTGCCTCCGCCGGTTTGATCGGAACGACCGGCCAGCCGGTTTTCTATGGGGGAATGAGCTCCAAACAGGTGATGGGACTCTCCGTTCTGTCGATCATCTTCGTTTTTTTCCCGTTGGCGACGGGCCTTTCGCGCGCGATCTGGAAAAGATCCGCCAAGTCGGGCGTGCCACCCGCGGTTCTCACCGAGACCGCGCAGAGACTGGAGCGCCTCGAGTCTTCTGTCGACGCAATCGCTATCGAGATCGAGCGGATATCAGAGGGTCAGCGGTTCGTCACCAAGCTGCTGTCCGATGGACAAGCGGCGCCGAGGCTGGGTGTTGGCCAGCGGGCCGCCGAGACAGTCTGAGCTGAGGCGGCATCATGAAAAAAGGCGCCCGACATCGGTGCGCCTTTTTTTTGGATTCAACGCTCGGAGCACCCAGCCGCTCCGCCCATCGCCCCTGGCCGGTAGTCGTAAGTTGCCGTTAGATAGCCGGTGGTCCGGCTTTGGCCTCGCCCTCGCTGAGCGTCTGTTGTCTCAACGCCGCCGCTCCCATGAGGCCGCCGAGCCCCATTGATTCGACCGCTGTGCTCGGGACGAGCATGAGCGCGCCCTTCTCCTTCAGGCCTTCGTACAGAATGTTCATCGCCCTGAGGTGTAGAGC
>Ga0075425_100010056_pt1 | contig 10083 bp, 7 predicted proteins | sample SoiMethybrSBSTD4_FD_75300 | JGI IMG/M metagenome (GOLD analysis project Ga0075425, IMG submission 75300) | Bulk soil microbial communities from a Populus tree surrounding site in Tennessee, USA - Soil MetaG P. TD hybrid SBSTD4 | ecosystem: Environmental > Terrestrial > Soil > Tree plantation...
GTACCGAACGCATCCGATCGAGACGGTCTGGCGGACGCTGTTCGTCATCCTGCCGGTCTGGGTCCTCGGTATTCCTGCGACGTCGGTCGTCGTGCAGCGCCTGCTGCAGGCCGCGAACGGCGTGCTCGGACACGCCAATATTAGTTTGTGGGCGCCGCTCGATCGGGCGCTGTCGCTCGTGTGGGTGACGCCGAATGTGCACAAGGTTCACCACTCGCGCGAGCTCGCCGAGACGAATTCGAACTACGGCGTCATCCTGTCCATTTACGATCGCCTTTTGGGAACCTTTACGCCGTCGGACCGCGCGCGCTCGGTCGTGTACGGCCTGAATGATGCCGAACAGCTGGCCGCCGGTTCGCTGCCGAGTCTGCTGGCGACGCCGTTCGATGTTTCTGACACAAACGTCAGGATCCAGCGGTCCGCCGCCCGCTAACATTGGACGTCTGTGGATCGAGAGACAGCCGTCGTCGCCGTGTTCCTGCTGGCCGCCATGGTCGCTCCGCCCGTCACAATCAACTTCGACGGAGATGCCGCGGGCAAACCGCCAGCGGGGTGGACCGCCACGCAAACCGGTTCCGGCCACGGCATCTGGACCGTCGTGACGGACGACACCGCGCCCAGCAGGCCGAATGTGCTGAAGCAGTCCGGCCAGGCCACGTATCCTGTCTGTCTCAGAGACGACACAAGCATCAGGGACGGATTCGTCGAGGTGAAATTCAAGCCGATTGCCGGCCGGGAAGATCAGGCGGGCGGCGTGATCTGGAGGGCGAAGGACGCCAGCAACTACTACATCGCTCGAGCGAACGCATTGGAAGACAATGTCACGATCTACCACACGGTCAGCGGCCGGCGCACTGAGAAGAAACGGGCGAACGTGAAGGTTGCCTCGAATCAGTGGCACACGCTCCGCGTCGACTTCGAGGGGAGTCATTTCGCGGTGACCTTCGAGGGCAAGCGGGCGATCGAGTGGGACGATCAAACGTTCAAGGAGGCCGGGAAAGTCGGCGTCTGGACGAAAGCGGACAGCGTGACGCTGTTCGACGATTTCGCCTACGCCGCCAAATAAGAATGCGCGTGCTCGTCGTCGAGGACGAACGGAAGCTGGCGCAGGTTCTCGTATCTGGCCTCGAGGCGGAGCACTACGACGTCGTCGCCGCCGCGACCGGCGAGGACGGGTTCTTTCGCGCCAGCTCCGAAGTGTTCGATCTGCTCGTCCTCGACATCATGCTGCCCGGCCGCAGCGGGCTCGAGATTCTCAAGGCGCTGCGTCACCGCCGGATCGATACGCCTGTCCTGATTCTGACGGCTCGCGACGGGATCGACGATCGCGTGCTCGGTCTCGACCTCGGCGCGGACGACTATCTCGTCAAGCCGTTCGCGCTGCCGGAGCTCCTCGCGCGCATTCGCGCGCTCCTGCGGCGCGGCCGGCCGTCGGAAGCGTTCCGGCTGAAAGCCGCCGACCTCGAGCTGGACATCGTCGCGCGCCGGGCGTCGCGCGGCGAGCGCCTGCTCGATCTCACCGCGCGGGAATTCGAGCTGCTCGAGTACCTGTTGCGCCATCAGGGACATCTCGTGTCTCGCGAAATGCTCGCGCGCGAAGTCTGGAAGGAGCCGCGGCGGGCCACGCCGATCGACAACGTCATCGACGTCCAGATGGCACGGCTCCGCAAGAAGGTCGACGCGGAGACCGGTCCGCGGCTCATTCATACCGTGCGCGGCGTCGGCTTCGTGCTCCGCGAGGGCGAGCCGTGATGCGGCGCTGGGCGAGGGCGTCGATTCGCTTCAGGCTGACTGCGTGGTACACAGCGGCGCTGGCGCTGATGCTTGTCGTGTACGCCGGCGCGACGTTTATTGCGGTGCGGCACGAGTTCAACGAACGACTCGAGGAAGAAGAGCAGGAGCACGCGACGGGCCGCGAGGCGGAGAACCCCGAGGCGCGCCTGCGGCAGCAGCTCGGCGAGATTCTCACCGTCATGGTGCTCGGCCTTCCGCCCATCGTCGTCCTCGCCGGTGCGGGCGGGTATCTCCTCGCGCGCCGCGCGCTCGCGCCGATCGATCAGGTGGCCGCCGACGCGAGACGAATCACCGCCGATCGACTGCATCAGCGGCTGTCGGTGCCCAACCAGCACGACGAAATCGGCCGGCTCGCGGCGGTCATCAACGATACGTTCGCCCGCCTCGAGTCGTCGTTCGAGCAGCTGCGCCGCTTCACCGCGGACGCCTCGCACGAGCTCCGGACGCCGCTGGCCGTCATTCGCGGCACCGGCGAAGTCGCGCTGCGCGAGTCGCGATCGCCCGCGGAGTACCGGGAGACGATCGGCAGCATGCTGGAGGAAGTCGACCGGCTGACCAGCCTGGTCGAGACGCTCCTGCGGTTGTCGTACGGCGATGCGGGCACGGTCAGGCTTTCGCGCGAGCGGCTCGATCTCGGTCAACTGACGCGTGAGGTCGCCGGCTCGCTCGCCGTCCTGGCCGAGGATCGGAATCAGCGGCTGCACCTCGACGCGCCGGACGGGATTGGCGTCGTCGCCGACCGACTGATCCTCCGCGAGGCCCTTCGCAACATCGTCGACAACGCCATCAAATACAGTGCGGACGGCGCGACGATCGGCGTTCGCGCGGCCTCTGACACGGGCGGCGCGACGGTCACCGTCGTCGATCAGGGCCCCGGGATCGCACCCGAGCACCGCGAACGGATCTTCGATCGGTTCTACCGGATCGACGAAGGGCGGTCGCGCGACGAGGGCGGCGCCGGGCTGGGACTGGCGATTGCGAAGTGGGCGGTCGAAGCGAACGGCGGCCGCATTACCGTCGATGCGGGCGACCGGGGCGGCGCGATCTTCCGCATCGTGCTTCCGGCGGGCCCGCCGGCAGCACGAGTTGATTTCGAGAAGGAGAGCGTGGATGCGTAGAACGGTCGTGTCGGCGGTCGTGGCCGTGTCGTTGTGGTATGTGCCGCCGCTCGCAGCGCAAACAGTGCCAGGGCCGCTCACGCTCAACGATGCCGTACAGCTTGCTTTGAGGAATTATCCGGCGCTCAAGGAACGGCGGGCGCGCGCGCAGGCCGCCGAGGCAGGCGAAGACGTTGCGCGTACGGCGTACCTGCCGCGCGTCGATCTGGTGTGGCAGGAGAATCGGGCGACGGCGAACAACGTCTTCGGATTGCTGTTGCCGCAGGCGATTGTGCCGCCCATCTCAGGTCCCGTGCTCGCGACGCGATCGTACGAAGGCGTGTGGAGCAGTGCCGCCGGCGTGCTTCTGTCCTGGGACGCCATCGACTTCGGTGTTCGCAAGGCCGGCGTCGACGTGGCGCGAGCGCAAACGTCGCTCGCGAAAGCGCAGACGGCGCTGAGCGAGCTGGATGTCGCCTCCGCCGCCGCCGACGCGTTTCTGACTGTCCTCGCCGCCGACGAGTCGGTGCGCGCACAGCGGGCGAATGTCGAGCGGCTCGAAGTGTTTGCGAATGCGGTGCGCACGTTGACGCAGAATCAACTCCGGCCCGGTGCGGATCAGTCGCGCGCGGAGGCCGAACTGGCCGTCGCTAAGAACCAGCTCAGTCAGGCCGTCCAGACGGCCGAGCTCGCCCGGGCGGCGCTCGCCGACGCGATTGGCGCGGCCGGCTCCACGCCGCAGCTCACGCCCGGCGGGTTAGGCGCCCTTCCAAGCGCCGCGCTCGGCTCGGTCGATTTCAAGACCCACCCGGCGGCACAGGCGAGCGAAGCAGCTGTGGAAGCGGTCCGCGCGCGCGAGCGCGGACTCGACCGCGCGTACTATCCGCACGTGACACTCCAGTCGGCGTTCGCCGGGCGCGGCAGCGGCGCCGACACACCCGGCGTGCCGTCGCTCGGCAATGGCGCCTGGCTTCAGGTATCGAACTGGGCCGTCGGTGCGCAGGTCACGTTTCCGGCGCTCGACGTCATCTCGATTCGCGCCCGGAAGAAGGTCGAGGCCCAGAACGAGCTCGCTGAAGGTGCGCGATACGATCAGACGATTCAAACGCTGACGACGGCCGACGCGAGGGCACGCGCGCTGCTCCACGCCGCGACCGATATCGCGAAGAACACGCCGGTCGAGCGCGACGCGGCCACCGCCGGCGAGAGTCAGGCTCGCGCGCGCTATCAGAACGGCCTCGCGAGCATCACCGAGGTCGCCGAAGCGCAGCGGCTGCTCATGCAGGCGGACGCCGACGATGCCCTGGCGCGGCTCGGCGTGTGGCGCGCGCTCCTGGCGGCAGCACAGGCGCACGGCGATCTCAAGCCCTTTCTGGATCAGGCGACGCGATAGGAGACAGGTCTCATGTGGCTGGTATTCACGGCGATGCGGCGGCCGATCACGATTCTCGTGGCGATGGTGTCGGTGGCCCTCACCGCGGTGATGGCGATCCGGCAGATGAAAGTGGACATCTTCCCGACGCTCGGCGCGCCGGCGATTTACGTGGCGCAGCCGTACGGCGGGATGGATCCGTCGCAGATGGAGGGATACCTCACGTATTACTACGAGTATCACTTCCTCTACATCACCGGCATCGAGCACGTCGAGTCGAAGAACATCCAGGGCATCGCGCTGATGAAGCTCGTGTTCCATCCCGAGACCGACATGAGCCAGGCGATGGCCGAAGTGGTCGGCTACGTCGGCCGCGCCCGCGCGTTCATGCCGACGGGCGCCGTGCCGCCGTTCATCATGCGCTTCGACGCCGGCAGCGTGCCGGTCGCGCAGCTCGTGTTTTCCAGCACGACACGCACGGTTCCCGAAATGCAGGACATCGCGCTCAACCGCGTCCGGCCGATCTTCGCCACGCTGCCGGGTGTGTCGGCGCCGCCGCCTTTCGGCGGCAGCCAGCGCACCATCGTCGTGCGCGTCGATCCCGAGAAGCTGCGGCAGTACCGCCTGTCGCCGGATGAAGTCGTGTTCGCCGTGAATCGCGCGACGACCGTGCTGCCGTCGGGCAACGTGCGCACCGGCGATCTGATTCGGATTGCCAACACGAACGCCACGCTGGGCGGCAACATCCAGGAGCTTCTCGATGCGCCGATTCGCATCGGCTCGGGCCCGACGGTGTACCTCCGCGACATCGGTGCCATTACTGACACCGCCGACATCGTCGTCGGTTTCGCGCACGTCGACGACAAGCGCACCGTTTACATTCCGGTAACCAAGCGCGCCGACGCGTCGACGCTGGACGTCATCCGCAGCGTTCGCAATGCGCTCCCTTCGATGCGGAACGTTGCGCCGGAGGACGTGAAGATCGACCTCGTCTTCGATCAATCACGCTACGTGCTGGGCGCGCTCAACGGGTTGATTGGTGAAGCGCTGCTGGGCGCGCTGCTCACGGGCCTCATGGTGCTGCTGTTCCTGCGCGATGTCCGCAGCGCGCTCATCGTAGTGCTGACGATTCCGTTCTCGATTCTGTCAGCCGTGGTATGCCTCTGGCTCGCGGGGCAGACGATCAACATCATGACGCTCGGCGGGCTTGCGCTGGCCGTCGGCGTCCTGGTCGACGAGGCGACGGTCGAAATCGAGAACATCCACACGCACCTGGGCACGGGGATGGCGCGCGCGCGAGCGGTCATCGACGCATGCCGCCGGACGATCACGGCGCGGTTTCTGTCGATGCTGTGCGTACTGGCCGTGTTCATCCCGGCGCTGTTCATGGCCGGTGTGGGGCGGCAGCTCTTCGTGCCGCTGTCGCTCGCGGTGGCGTTTGCGATGGTGTCGTCGTACGTGCTCTCGAGCACGCTGGTGCCGGTCCTCTCGACGTGGATGCTGCGAGCCGGCCACGCGAAAGATGCCGCGTTCTTCGAGCGGTTCCGTATCTGGTATCGCGATCGCTTGCGCCGCCATCTGCGGATGCGCTGGCTGATCGTGGGCGCGTACCTGGCGGCGAGCGCCGCGTTTATCGCCGTGGTCTACCCGCGCATCGGCACTGAGATCTTCCCGACGGTCGAGAGCCGGCAGCTGCAGATGCGCCTCCGTGCTCCCACGGGGACGCGTCTCGAGCGGACCGAGATCATCGAGATGAAGGCGATGGACGTGATCAAGACGCTCGTGGGTGCGAAGAACATCGAAATCACGACCGGGTTCATCGGTGTGCAGTCGCCGAACTATCCGATCAACACGATCTATCTCTTCGCGAGCGGACAGCACGAGGCGGTGGTCGGCGTCTCGTTGACACCGGAGTCGCCGCCGGTGACCGAGGCGCTCAAGGAGCAGATTCGACACGACCTGAAGCAGGCGCTGCCGGAGGTCTCCGTGTCGTTCGAGGCGGCGGACATCATTAGCCAGGTGATGAGCTTCGGATCGCCGACGCCGATCGAAGTCGCGGTGCAGGGCCCGCAGCTCGCGGCGAGCCGGGCCTTCGCGGAGAAGATTCGCGCGGAGCTCGTGAAGATCCCCGCGCTGCGCGATCTGCAGTACGCGCAGCCGCTCGACTATCCCTCGCTGCAGATTCAGATCAACCGCGATCGCGCCGGCCAGTTCGGCGTCACGGCCTCCGACGTGGGCCACTCGCTCGTCGCCGCGACCTCGTCGAGCCGCTACACCGACCTGAACTTCTGGCGCGATCCCGGTAGTGGAAACGGATTCCAGATTCAGGTCGAGCTGCCGCAGGCGAAGATGGCGTCGCTCGAAGACGTCGCCGATCTGCCCGTGATGTCGCGAGCGGCGGACGGCCGGCTCGGACGTCCGCTCGTGTCCGACGTGGCGACGGTCGACTACGGCACGGTTCCCGGCGAGGTCGATCGCTACAACATGCAGCGTGTCGTCAGCTTCACCGCCAACGTGCACGGCAAGCCGCTCGGCGCCGTGGTGGCCGACGTTCGCGACGCGATCGCGCGAGCCGGCGCGCCGCCCCGCGGCGTGACGGTCAACAATCGGGGCCAGGTGCCGGCGTTCGAAGAGACCACTGCCGGATTGCGACGCGGCCTGCTGCTCGCGATTCTGGTCATCTTCCTGCTGCTTGCGGCGAACTTCCAGTCGTTCCGCCTCGCGTTCGCGGTCGTGTCGGCCGTACCGGCGGTGGTGTGCGGCGTGCTGTTGATGCTGCTGATCACCGGGACGACGCTGAACGTGCAGTCGTTCATGGGCGCGATTATGGCGATCGGGATTTCGGTCGCGAATGCCATTCTGCTTGTGACCTTCGCTGAAGACGCACGCCGGGATGGCGTGGCGGCGGCCGACGCCGCCGTCGAAGGCGCGCAGAGCCGGCTCCGGGCTATTCTCATGACGGCGACGGCAATGATTGCCGGCATGGTTCCGCTGGCGGTCGGCACCGGAGAACGCGCACAGACCGCGCCGCTCGGACGCGCCGTCATCGGCGGACTGGTGATGGCGACATTCGCGACGCTCATGGTGCTGCCGGCCGTGTACTCACTCATCCAGGCGCGCGTCCGCACGCTGTCGCCGACGCTCGATCCCGATGATCCCGCGAGCTCACACTATGAACCACGCACCTAGGACACTCCGAACCACGAAGATCACAAAGACCACCAAGAGAGCCCGCCATCCTTTGTGTGCGACGTGGGCTTTGTGGTTCCTGACCGTTGCGACGGCTGTCGCACAGCCGGCCGTCGAGGTCGTTCGTGTCGTCGCGAAGAGCGTCGACCGTCAGGTGAAGCTGCCGGGAGAGTTCCAGCCGTACCTGGCCGTGCCGATCTACGCGAAGGTCGCGGGCTTCGTGAAGGCGGTGAACGTCGACCGCGGCAGCGCGGTCCGCGAGGGACAGGTGCTCGCGACGCTCGAGGCGCCCGAAATGCAGTCCCAGGTCGTCGAGGCGCAGTCGAAGGCGCAGGCGATCGAGCTGCAGCGCGCTGAAGCGGCAGCGAAGCTCGCGGCCGCACAAAGCACCTACGACCGGCTCAAGGCCGCATCCGCCACACCCGGGGTAGTCGCCGAGAACGACGTCGTCGTCGCACAGAAGAACGTCGAGGCGGCGCAGGCGCTGGTCCGCTCGTACGACGACTCCATCAAAGCGGCGCAGGCGCAGGTCCAGGCTGTGAAGGATCTGCAGCAGTACCTGACGATCAAGGCGCCGTTCGCAGGCATCATTACCGAGCGCAGCGTGCATCCCGGCGCCCTCGTCGGTCCAGGATCCAGCGGACCGCCGCTGCTCAAGCTGCATCAGATTTCGCGTCTGCGGCTCGTCGTCGCCGTGCCAGAGGCGCTCGTCGGCGCGACCGTCAAGGGCGCACGCGTCGCGTTCACTGTTCCCGCGTTTCCAGGGGAGACGTTCTACGGCGTGCTGAACCTGATGGCGCACGATCTCGACGAGAAGACGCGTTCGATGGCTGTCGAGCTCGACGTGAAGAATCCGGATCTGCGCCTGACCCCCGGGATGTACCCCGAAGTCCAGTGGCCCGTGCGCCGGCCGCAGCCTTCGCTGCTCGTGCCGCCTACGAGCATCGTGACGACGACAGAGCGGACGTTCGTCGTCCGCGTGACGAACGGCGTGGCGCAATGGGTGAACGTGAGCCGCGGCGCGCGCGTCGGCGATCTGATCGAGGTGTTCGGCGCGCTGAAGGACGGCGACACGATCCTTCGACGCGGCACCGACGAGATCCGTGAGGGGTCAAAGGTCAACGCGCAACCGCCGAAGCAGGGATGAGCCGTTGAACGTTCTGCTGATCCCGCGCCTGGCGCTGAAGGCCCTGTCGCAGAACAAAATGCGCACGGGCCTGACGATGCTCGGGATCATCATCGGCGTGGGTGCCGTGATCTGCGTCGTCGCGATCGGCGAAGGCGCGCAGGCCAGCGTCGAACGAGCGATCACGAATATCGGTGCGAACATGATCTGGGTCGAGGCCGGCGGCGTGAACCGCGGCGGCGTGCGCACGGGCATCGGCGGCACGAAAACGCTGACCCTCGAAGACTACGAAGCGATCCGGGAGCGCATTCATGTCGTCACCAACGTGACGCCGCAGGCCGATACGCGCGTGCAGATGGTCTACGGCAACCAGAACTGGAACAGCACCGTCCGCGGCGTCGGCCCCGAGTATCTGGCGCTCAAGGGCTGGAACATCACGAAAGGCGGCATGTATACCGAGGTGGAGATCTCGCGCGCCGCCAACGTCTGCGTCCTAGGACAGACGATCGTCGATCAGCTGTTCGGCGAGCAGGATCCAATCGGCGAGACGATCCGCGTCAAGGATCAACCCTGCGTCGTCGTTGGAGTGCTCGAAGTAAAGGGTGCGTCCGCCACGGGTCAGGATCAGGACGACGGGTTCCTGATGCCGTACACGACGGTGATGAAGAAGATCAAAGGGCAGACGTGGCTCGACGACATCATGATGTCGGGCATCGCCGCGAGCGTCGTCGACCAGGCGGAGCAGGAAATCACCGCGCTGATGCGCGACCGCCACCACATTCGACCCGGCGCCGACGACGACTTCAACCTGCGCCATCCGACGGAGATCGCCGAAGCGGTCAAGCAGTCGACGCAGACAATGGAGGGGTTGCTCGCGGCGATTGCGTCGGTCTCGCTGCTCGTCGGCGGGATCGGGATCATGAACATCATGCTGGTCTCTGTCACGGAGCGGACACGGGAAATCGGTCTGCGGCAGGCGGTCGGCGCACGCGGCCGCGATGTGCTGCGGCAATTCCTCGTCGAGGCCGTGATTCTGAGTCTGCTCGGTGGCGCGGCGGGCATCGCGCTCGGTGCGGTCGGCGCTCGCGCGATCGCCGATTCATTTCAGTGGCCGACGCGTGTGTCGTCGAATGCGGTCGCAATCGCGTTCGGGTTCTCCGCGCTGATCGGCGTCTTCTTCGGCTACTACCCTGCGCGGCGCGCCGCGCGGCTGGATCCCATCGAAGCGCTCAGGTTCGAGTGAGGTGCGGAATGCGTCTACTGTTGCTCGCCGCCGTGTTCGTCTGTGCGGCTGCCTTTCAAGCTTCCGCGCCGGAACCAGTGAGCTTCGTGCGCGCGATCGAATTGCCGGGCGTCGAAGGGCGGATCGATCACCTCGGGTTCGACGCCGCGTCCCAGCATCTGTTCGTCGCGGCGCTCGGCAACAATACGGTGGAAGTCGTCGACGTGAAGGCCGGCCGTCACCTGCGCAGCCTGCCGCGGTTTCGTGAGCCGCAGGGAATTGC
>Ga0075425_100010057_pt1 | contig 10083 bp, 3 predicted proteins | sample SoiMethybrSBSTD4_FD_75300 | JGI IMG/M metagenome (GOLD analysis project Ga0075425, IMG submission 75300) | Bulk soil microbial communities from a Populus tree surrounding site in Tennessee, USA - Soil MetaG P. TD hybrid SBSTD4 | ecosystem: Environmental > Terrestrial > Soil > Tree plantation...
CGCCGGATTCGTCCGGACGCTCAACCCGCGATGTTGTTCGTTTTCGCCGATCGCGCGGTTGAAGGTTGGCATCAGCCCGAGCCAACTCTCCGCACAGAACGCGACGCTGGCGCGCGAACTGGGCGCGGGTGCCCCGGGGCGAGGGGAGCAGCGAACGAGAATCGTCAACCTTCGCGACGCCCTCGTTCGCTCCGTGCGCTCCTCGCTCCTGGTGTTGTTCGCCGCTGTCGCGCTCGTCCTGTTCGTCACATGCGCCAACGCCATGAACCTGCTGATCGCCCGGAACACGGCGCGCGTGCGCGAAGTGACCGTTCGACTCGCACTCGGTGCGTCCCGGCGCCAACTGATCCGGCAATTGATCATTGAGACCGGCGTCCTGACGACGATCGGCGGGACTCTGGGTATCGCCATCGCAATCGGAATGGCGGAGACCCTGAGACGACTCAAGCCCATAGAAGTCCCTCGACTCGACGCGGTTCACATCGACACCGCCGTTCTCGTCTTCACGTGTGTCGTCGTCGCTCTGACGACCCTGCTCACATCAATTGTTCCAGCGCTGCAATCGACCAGACCTGAAGCGCTCCGCACAACCGGCGTCGCCGCCGCAAACAGCGTGACCGGACGACGGCTTCGCCGTTTGCTGACGATCGGCGAACTTGCTGTTTCGGTGGTGTTGCTGGTCGGTTCGCTGCTCCTCGGCCGCAGCCTCGTTCGCCTGTTGCACACCGATCTCGGCGTCGAGGTCGATCACGCGGTCACGGCTTCACTGAGCCTGTCGTCCAATCGAGATCTCACCGCCGTGCAGCAACTCGCCGTCGCCAATCGGGTCGTGGATGACGTCCGGACGTTTCCTGGCGTGAGCGTTGCGGGGATCGGAACGGTGCTCCCGCCCGCCGAGAGCCGGATTGTGCTCACGCTCAGAGGCGACAACGCCATCTCCTATCAGGCCGCGGCAATTCCAGCCACTCCGGGATATTTCCAGGCACTCGGTATTCGGCTCTTGAAGGGACGGTTCTTCACGGATGCCGATGATGAGAATCACCCGCCGGTGATGATCATGAGCGCCGATACTGCCCGGCATTTCTTTGGCGAAGGGGATCCGCTCGGACGGACGCTGTCGCTGCCGGTGTTCAAGGATGGCAAAACGGGCAACCGAACGATGACGCTCGTCGGCGTCATCGCGGAGGTGAAGTACTCGGGCCTCGAGAAGGCGGCCGACAATTCGATCTTTCGTCCATTCGCGCAGCAGCCATGGCCCAATGTCTTTCTGATTGCGCGGACGCAAGGCGACACCCACGCACTTACGGCGGCACTACAGCGGCGGATCGCCCAGGTGGATCCCGCCATCGTTGTGACGAAAGTCAGTCCCTTGGATGCGGTCGTGCTCGATGCCGCTGCACAGCCGCGGTTGAGAACGACGGTGATCGGTGGACTCGCGGGTCTCGCGCTCGCGCTTGCTGCCGTCGGTTTGTACGGGGTGATCTCCCGGTCGGTGACGCAACGGACGAATGAGATTGGCGTGCGCATGGCACTCGGTGCGACATGGACCGACATCACCACGATGGTCATCGGCGAGGGCATGGTCCTGGCAGTCGCGGGGGTCGTCCTGGGAATTGCGCTCAGCTACGCCTCGACACGCGTGCTGGCCACGTTCCTTTATGGCATTACACCCACCGACGCCGTATCGTTCGGCGTCGCGTCGGCTTCGTTACTGCTCTTCGCATTGATCGCAAGCTATCTGCCGGCGCGGAAGGCGAGTCGAATCGACCCGGCCGTCGCTCTACGAACGAACTAGCTCTCGACTGCTGGCTCCTCGCTGCTGGCTCCTCGCTGCTGGCTCCTCGCTGCTGGCTACACTTCTGGCCGCTCGGCTGTTGTGTTCTGGTACCATTCGTGCCGATGAACCGTCGCCTCGGCTCGCTTGTGTTCGGCATGGCGGGAACGGTGTTCTTCGCACAAGCCGAGCCACCGCGCGACTGGATCGATCCGGATACCGGACACCGCATCGTCAGGCTCGATACAGGCGGCGGGTCGACCCTCTATTTTCACGACAATGCGTTTTCGCCCGAGGGAGACAAGTTGATGTTCAACACCCCCGACGGCATCGCGTCCGCCGACGTCGCGAAGATCGGAACCGCGGATCTGAAACTCGAGATTGTCGGACAGGGGCGTGGCGGCTACTTCGCGCGGCGGACACGCGAGATCTATTTCACCGCCGGCGGACGTGGCGCTCCTGGCCCGATCACCGCCGTGAATATCGATACCAGGCAGAGCCGTGAATTGGCACTGGCGCGTGGGTTGATCAACTCCGACGAAACGATTGCTGTCGCCAAGAACGGCAGCGCCAAGGATCCTGATGGCAAGTATCCACCGCCGCCGGTTCGAGCGGCCGTTCCGCAACTGCAGCGTATGTTTCCCGGAAAAAAGATGGAGGATCTGACGCCGGATCAGCAGTATTCGGTCAAGAAGGAAGACGGCCTTGCTCCGCGCGCCCTCAATCCAGGCCTCCAGTCATTCCTGTTCACTGATCTCAAAACAGGTGCCGTGCGCGAAACAGGATTTCAGTACGGCGATCTCAATCACATGCAGTTCAACCCCGTGGATCCACACCTGCTCCTCTACTGTCATGAAGGCACCTGGCACGAGCTCGATCGCACCTGGACGATCCGCACCGACGGCACCCAGATGCGGCTGATGCACAAGCGAACGATGGACATGGAGATCAACGGGCACGAGTGGTGGAGCTGGGACGGAAAGACGGTCTGGTTCGATCTCCAGACGCCGCGAAGTCAGGTCTTCTGGATCGCCGGCGTGAGCATGGATACCGGCAAGGAGATCCGCTATCACGTCGAACGCGACTGGTGGGGCGTGCACTTCAACAGCTCGCGCGACGACACGCTCTTCGCGAGCGATGGCGGAGATCCGTCGCAAGTGGCGTATTCGACCGATGGTCAATGGATCAATTTATTCCGAGTGCAGGCCGACGGCACGCTGAAACGGGAGAAACTCGCCAACATGGCGCGGCACAACTACGTGACCGGTAAAGGCGGCGTCGAACCCAACGTCCATATCACGCCGGATAAGAAGTGGGTGATCTTCACTGGACAATTCGCGCCAGGCGAGAGGCATGTCTATGCGGTGAGTGTGGAGAAGTGAACGTGGCATCGTTCACTGTCGCGCTGAGACGTACCCACGGTTTACGGCGAAGAATCGAAGAAACGGAGAATCGAAGAAGAGCCTTCAAGCCAGGACAGACAAACCGGCTGGCGCCCAGTGCGCCAGCCGGACACGCGCCAGCGGCATCCGCCGCCACGCGCTTCGCGCGTCAGGCCGTTCAAGAACGCAAATTCAAGCAGCACTCGATCATGGGCTGTTTGTATTTGCGGTTCTTGGACGGCCTGGATGCCGGCCGGTAGGCCGGCCGCGGCGGATGCGTACGGTAGCTTCGTACCTTCGCTGCTTCGTATCTTCGACGTAATACCGTGATACGTGGCAACCTGACAGTGAATGTCGCTCAACGGCCCCCTGGTGAGCCTATTTCGTCTGCGGCTGCCTTTGTGAGTCAAACGGCTTCCCCGAGATCGGATCCGTCGGCGGCGTTGGCTTGGTCTCGAAGGCGTCGAGGCTCGGGACCACCAGCATCACGCCGTACATCCGCACCCAATGGCCCGGGAAGGAGCACACAAAGGAGTATTCGCCTGGCGATGACGGCGCCGTGAAATTGATCGTGTCCGACTCGCCGCGCTGCACGAGCTTGGTCGCCTGCAGCACCTGTGGAATGCTCGGAACGTAAGCCTTCGCGTTCGGATCGGCTGGCGGCTGCATCGTCGCCGCAGCCGTGCCAATCGCATTCACCGATCCGGGTTGGCCGATGACCACGTTGTGTGGCATCGCGTCGGCGTTGGACAACACCACCCGCACGGGCTTCCCGGCTTCGACCACGAACCACTTCACGTCGAAGAGCATCTGTTCCGGGATCGTCCCGATGGAAATGACCTGCGTGCCCTGATCGCGGAGGCTGCGCCGCATCGCGGCCGCCGACAAGTCAGGCAACAGGCCGGCCGGTGGCGCATCGGCCGGCGGGGCTGATGTCGTCGCCGGCCTGCCGAGCGACGTCAGCGTCTTCATCGTCTGATCGAACGTATATTCGATGAAGCGATCCTGTGGACGATCGCGCACCATCATCGCAACCGAAGCGGCGTCAGGCGACGTGAAGAAGCTGGCGGCCCTGACCGCTTCGAGACGCACGGCTGGATGATCGTCGCTGGCCTGCGTTTTCAGCAGCGCAAGCGGGTTCGGCACGCGATCGCGCCAATAGCACAGCACCCGGGTCGCTGCGGCGCGAGCCCATGGATCCTTCGACCGCAGCATTCGATTCAACAGCGATTCGTTCACGCGGTTGTGCCACTGCTGCACCCACAACGCTTCCATCATCTGATGTTCGTACGCCGGATCCTTCTGATCGAGCCGGCCGATCCAGGTGTCGAGTGCGCCCATCACCTCTTTCGTGTCACGCGCGCTCAACTCGATCTTGGCGCGATACCGGACGCGATCCTCCGGCTCTTTCAACAGATCGAGCAGGCGATCGACCGGTTCACCGGCGATCTTCGCCGGTTTGAGAAGCGGCCGCCCCGGATACGTGACGCGGTAGACGCGGCCGTGGTCGTGATCTCGCGACGTGTCGCGCAGGTTGTGCTGCATGTGTCCGATGATCGCGTTGTGCCAGTCGACGAAGTACAGCGCGCCATCGGGTCCGACCTCCGCATCGACCGGACGGAAGTTCTCGTCTGTGGACTGCAGGATCGGATCGACCTCGGCCCACTTGAGGCCGGCGCCGTCCTCGCTCAAGTGATAGTTGAGCAATCCCCTGAACCCAATCGTGTTGAGGACGACAATGTTCCCCTGCATCTCTTCGGGGAAGTGACGACTCGACAGGATCTCGGTACCGCCGACCGGACGCGTGCGGACGTTGCCGGGCCGCGGCGCCTTGTTCGTTTCCATCGCCGGGTAATACTTCTTGGTCGAGAACGACGGCCCGTAATACGGCTGCCCGCCGGTCGCATCAAAGACGATGTCGCGGCCCCAGTAGTCGAAGACATGTCCGTGCGGATTCGGGAAATTCATCGGGATGTAGACTTCGAACTTCGCCGATCGAGGCTCGTAGCGGAAGACGCCTCCATCAGCCTCGCGGACTGTCGGGCCCCACGGCGTTTCGACCTGCGTGCGGTGGAAAATGCCTTCCTGAAAATACAGCGCCCCTCCGGGGTCAAAGGTAAAGCTGTTCATCGTGTGATGCGTGTCGGCGGTATCGAGGCCGCCAAGGACGATCTGCTTCACGTCGTACTTGTCGTCGCCGTTTGTATCTTTGAGGAACACGAGGTTCGGCGCTTGCGCGACCAGCACCCCGCCGTTGTAGAACTCGAACCCGGTCGGATTGTTCAGATCGCCGGCGAAGACGGTTCGCTTGTCCGCTTTGCCATCGCCGTTGGTGTCCTCCAGAATCAGGAGCTTGTCGTCCATCGGCGTTTTCGGTTGCCAGTGCGGATAGTTCTTCCACGCCGCCACCCAGAGCCGGCCCTTCGTGTCGAAGGCCATCTGGACCGGGTTGACCAGCTCGGGGAACTCACGCTCCGAGGCGAACAGCTCGACCTTCAGTCCCTTGCCGATCGTCATTTGCTGAACGGCAGTGTCGCCCGGCACATAGATGTGCGCGCCATTGGGGCCCTTGCCCGGCTCGTTCGTCCTGGCGTCGATGAACGGCGGTGTGTCTGAGTCGAGCGCTTTGAGATCCGCAGCCTTTGGATCCGCGGTGCCGCGCGCGATGGCCCAGATCCGCTTGTCGCGATTGGCGGTCAACACTTCGAGGACGGCCACCTCGCGCTCGAGCACCTCGTAGTTGGTCGGCAGCACATCTTCCTTTGCAAACGGTACCTTCTGCGGGTTCACGTCGCGGGGATTGCCGCGAATGAAGGTCAGGAACGCGCGATCGCCGTATGTCGCAAAGCCGTCTGTGGTGCGATAGCGGTTGAACCAGTTGAAGTTCTTGTCGAGAACGGCCTGGCGAAGGCTGTTCAGATAGGCCTCTCTCGGCGCTGGCGCGGCGCCGAACAGATCGCGATCGATCGCTTCGGCGATGCGACGGTTACCATCAGCGTTGAGATGGACGCCATTTATCGTGAGCGGTGATTTCGCCGCGGCATACAGCTGGCGGCTGGGGGTGAAGAGATCAACAAAGCGAACGCTCTTTGCCTGCGCCACCTCTCCCATCGCCTTCGTGTACAGCTCGAGCCGAGCATTGTTCTCGCGGCCATTCGGAAGATCGGGATTGTGGAGATCCTCGTGCGCAATTGGGGAGAACAGGACGAGGCGGGGCGCGGACTTGCCGTTGTACTTCTGCGCGAGGGTGTGATCGATCCAGTCGGCAAGCTGCTGCTTGAACACGGGCAAGGCCTGCTGGCCGCCGTACGACTCGTTGTAACCAAAGAACGCGAAGATGACGTCGGCGCGCGTGTTCGCGCCGGCGAGACGATTCTCTTCGTAGCCACCGATGGGCGCACCCTTGGCGCTCAACCATTCGTCCGGCGTCCCGAAGTTTTTCGATCGAAGCCGAGTCGCGATCTCGTCGCCGCTGAAACCCAGGTTGCGAATGACCAGATCGTGCTTCGGGAAGCGGGCGTGCAGCAGCGTGTCGAGCCATCCGTCGTACTGCATGCGTTCAGCGAGCGTGTTGCCGATGATGCAGATGTGATCGCCGGGGCTCAGCGGTAACGGATCCGCCGCCCGTGGAACCGCGGGGACGGTGGACATCAGCGCAACGGCGATCGTGAAGATCGCGCTCGTTCGAAGTGTCTTGGTCATGGGAATGATTCTAATGTAGCTGCTGGCTGCTGGCTGCCGGCTCTTGGAAGAACCAGCTCTTGGGACGTGTAAGGCGGGGTCTTCAGACCCCGCCTGGCGCGGTCTAAAGACCGCGCCCTACCTTGGTATCGCCGATTCCCATCCCACCATGTCGCCAGGTTTCACCCCCTTCACGAATCCACCGAACGCAAAGGGCGAGGGATGAAATGGTCCAACGAGGGTGATGTTATTGTCCGGCTTGATGCTGCTCTCGAGTCCTGCGGCCCAGAGGATCGCATTGACGCTCATGCGACGGAATCCCTCGTTCAGCAGGTCCTCCGACGCGCCGTGCGTTGTCGTGAACACGCGCCCAGACTTCCCGGAGGCGCTGGTGTAGGTCCGATACCATGCGACCGGCACCTGCTCTTTGTCCTTCGCGGGGGGCGAGTCGGGGGTCATGCCGTCGAGGATCTGACCGCGCGCGAGCACGTGACTGCCCTCAATCGGATTCGCCGTGTAGCCGCCCGACTGCACGTGCACGTCCTTCACGCCGCGAAGAATCGGGTGCGACGACTCGGCCGGTTCGAGCATCAGGCGCGAGCTCTGTTTGTGATTCGTGCCGTAATGCGAGACCCAGGTCTCACCGAGAATCTGCCGTCCAAACCCACCGGGAAAATCGTCCTTGTTTTGCCAATCGAACCTCCTGAACTTTGCGTCTGCGCGCTTGATTTGAAATGCGTGCGTGGCCGTGCGAAACCCGACCACCGGGCCACCGCGGTCGAGATAGTCGGCAATCTGCTGCATTTGATCGTCTGGGAAATCCTGGAACCGCAGGAAGACCACGAGAAGATCCGCCGTCTTCAGCGCATCAAGTCCCGTGATGTTTGAACTGCCAGGTTCAATGAACCCGGTCTTCGGATCCGTCGTGAAAAACACGCTGCACTTGAACCCGTAATGCTTTGCCAGAATCCGGGCGAGCGCTGGCAGCGATTCCTCCGAGCGATATTCGTGATCGCCGGCAAGAAAGACGATGTGCTTCCCCTGTCCCGGTCCTTTGTCGCCCTGGTAGACGACGAGGTTTGGATTCTGCGCTGCCGCTTGAGCGGCGAGCACAAACACGAACGATAGCGACAGAAAATATTTCAGCATCTCAGTTGATTTCGACAGTGAACGACCGACGGTTACCTCGAAGATACGAAGGTACGAAGATACGAGGCTGCTAGACGCGTCAGCCGCGACGCGCTTCGCGCGTCAGACAGTCAGAGAATCACAGATGCAAGCAGCATTTGAGCGCGAGCTGTTTGCATCTGCGATTCGCTGACTGCCTGTGCGCCGGCCGCAGGCCGGCCGCGGCTGACGCTTCTGTTACGTGACCGGCTGGCGCACTGGGCGCCAGCCGGTTTGTGTTTTACGCTTCGACACTCCTTCGATTCTTCGTTTCTTCGTTTCTTCGACGCAGGCCGTGGCCCGTGTCAGCGCGACAGCGAAGGCCGCTGACTAGAAAGTAAACCTGATCGCCCCCTGCATGATCCGCGGATCACGTGCCGCAGTCGCCTTCCCAAAGTTCGCGTTGACCTGTTGACCCGCCGGGTTGAACTGCGCGGTGGTATTGATCGTTGACCAGTTCACCTGGTTGAACACGTTGTACATCTCCCAGCGGAACTGGATCCGCTTGCCGCCGCCGATGCCGAAGTTCTTGAAGAAGGAGATGTTCGAGAGGATGATCTTCGGCAGCCGATAGAAGCTGCGCGGGGCGTTGCCGTAATCGCCTCGGCCGGTCAACCGGCTGAACGCCGACACGTTGAAGTAGCTGCCCGGATTGCCAGGAGTCGGATCGCAGTCATCGCCCGAGCAGAGCACGTCCCCGCTAATCCGCGGACGCGTGCCGGCATCGCCGCCGGTGAAGTCGAAGTTGTCGGTGGTCGATGTGCTGGCGCCGGCCCAATCGCCGCTGACCCAGGCAGTATCACCGGACAACTGCCATCCATCGAGCGCACCGCGGGTGAACCAGTTGTCCCACAGATGGCTGCCGCCGGGAATGTCCCACGTGTAGTTGACGACAAGGTTGTGCAACTGCGTCGACTCGTACGGCGAGACGTTCCACGCGTCGCCTGGTCTGTTCGGAATGTAGGTCGGCGGATCGCTGTTCGGCCCGAGACTCTCGGTCTTTGCGAGCGTGTACGCGACCGCAAACTGCAGCCCGTGGATGTAACGCCGATTCAACTGCAGCTGCAGCGAGTTGTAGGTGGACGTGCCGAAATGCGATCGAATCGTGATGTCCTGATAGCCCGAGTAAGGCCGCAGGAATTCGTTCGGCTTTGCCGAACTCGCGGTTTGCGGATTCCGGTTCTCAGGATGAACGTCGAGAAAGCGCGCCTCGTCGGGGACGACGTTGATGTTGGTTGACATCTCACCGTGGTGCATCTGCGATCCCGCATACGTGACATCGAGCACGGTGCCCCAACCCAGCTCCCTCTGAATGCCCGCCGAGTAGTTGATGCTCTCAGGCGTTTTCGCATCGCGCTCGATACCAAACACGTTGCTTGGCCGATTCGAGAACGCACCGCCGGCCCCTGCCGCAAGCAGCGTGTCCATCGTGCCGTAGAAAATGCTCGGCGTGTTCTGCGATGGAGGGTTCCTGGCCATCGCATCCATCCCATTCGCGTTGACGTGCGGGTTGTGATACAGCCCCACGCTCGAGTGAACGGCCGTTTTCCCGTCTCCGGCCAGGTCCCACGCCAAACCGACTCGTGGTTCGGGCTGAATTCCCTGGTTATCGCGGAATCCCTTGGGGTAGTTCGGATCGCTGTTGCTGACCATGCCGTTGTAGCGATCGCCGGTGTTGGGAACAAAGCTGCCGACATAGACGTTCGGCAGCGTCTGTCCGGTCACCGGATCCTGCGCGACGCTCGCACCGTTGACGACCGCGGGCTGATACAACCGCGGTGCCTTCGCCGGATCGTACCGGTCCGGGACGAACACGGAGGCCGGCTGCGTCGAATACCAAGGCGTGTACCATAAGAACCGCACGCCATAGTCGAACGTCACCCGCCGATTGAGCTTCCACGTGTCTTGCGCGAAGAACTCGTCGATGTAGCGCTTGCCGATGACCTCCGAAAACGCATCGATTTCGGTGTAGTCGCGAAACACTCCGAGCAGGGCGTTTGCATAGGCATAGTTGGTCTCGAGCGGATTCGCCGTGTCGACCTGGAAGTTGAACTGACCGGCCCACGGACCGGCGCCGAC
>Ga0075425_100010058_pt1 | contig 10081 bp, 7 predicted proteins | sample SoiMethybrSBSTD4_FD_75300 | JGI IMG/M metagenome (GOLD analysis project Ga0075425, IMG submission 75300) | Bulk soil microbial communities from a Populus tree surrounding site in Tennessee, USA - Soil MetaG P. TD hybrid SBSTD4 | ecosystem: Environmental > Terrestrial > Soil > Tree plantation...
CCGGCGCGCGAGGCAGCTCCGACGCTGACGCGCAGCGGCGGCGGAGTGCGACGCGTGAGTCCGGTGTCGCGCGGCAGAAAGATGCCCGGGATGTCGCTGCCGCCCTCGCGGTGAATCAGCGCCGGCTGACCCTCGAAGAGCGACAAAATGAAGCCGCCGCGATTGCGGATCGTGAGGGTACCGTCGGCATTGATGGTGTCCACGCGGAAGCCGATCTCGTCCAGGTGGGCGACGATGACGACCGGACCGTCGCCCTGGCCCGTTGTGACCCACACGTTGCCCGCGCTGTCGATCTCCGGCTTCGCCCAGCTCGGCAAGAGTCGCAGAACCGTCGCACGCACGGGCGCTTCCATGCCGGACACGCCGTAGCTCTCGACGAGCTGAGAAAGGACGCTCTGGGCTTCCGAGATGCGACTGGTATCCTGAGCGGAAAGTTGGACGGTTGGTATGTTGGAAAGAAGCAGCGCGAGCAGGACCGTCCGCTTCATTGGCCGCCTCCGATCCACTTCACCACATCCGCCACCAGCGCATCCACGTCCTTGAGACCAACCGTCTCGATGGCGGTGTCGGGAAACTTGGAAGGTAGACTCAGCACGCGAGCCTCTGTGAATGGCCCCTGCGTATTGACCACGGTTTTCAAGCCCGCCGTGTCCGCGTAGAGACTCTGCACCGTAAACGCGACCACCACAGTTCCGCGCACGCGCGGCTTGGACAACGCTGCCGCGGCGAGCGCGGCACAGGCGCCGCGGCGGCCGGCGTTGGGTGCGGCCAGCAAACCTGGGCCGTAGCGCTGTGGACGTTTCGTGAGCGCCACGGGTGTCAGCAGCTCGATCCCGAGCGCGAGTACTTCGTCCCGCGACGTGGCGCCGACGTCCACGTAGGCGTTGTCGACCGTGAACGGCGGCTCGTCGCGTTGTGGACGGCCGCGCGTCAGATGCGTCGATCGCACGGCGACCACTCCAGGAACCGCGGCTTTCCGGCCAAACAGCGTCACGCGGTGACCTTCGAGCTGCTGGTCGAACAACGGATACAGGCGCGCGCCGCCGCCGACGCGCCGCAGCAGGATGTATCCGTCGTCCGTGATGTTGCCGACGGCGTAGCCGACTTCGTCGAGAGTGCAGTAGACGAGCCGCTTCGGCGCGCCACGGCCGAGGGTGAGCGTCACGTTGCCGATGCGGTCGCGCGTCGAGCCCGGGAGCAGAGCGAGGAGGCTGTCGCCCATCGCCTGTTCGTAGCCGGTCACCGCTGTCATTGCTGAGAAACGAACTGTGAGACTATCAGGGTTTTGCAGGACCAACATCAGGAGCAGAAGATTCAACCAACCCTCCTCGCAAGATCCAGAACCACACGCGGCAGCAGTCGATGCTCGGCTTCCAAAACTCGTTCCGCAAGACGTTCGGGCGTATCCTCAGGGCTGACCGGCACTCTTACCTGCGCGATAATCTCTCCACGGTCGAACTCTTCGTCCACAAGGTGCACGGTGACACCGGACTCCTTGGCGCCGCTCGCGAGCACCGCTTCGTGCACGTAGTGCCCGTACATTCCCGGGCCGCCGAAATCGGGTAACAGGGCCGGGTGGATGTTGATCATGCGGCCGCGAAACCGGGAGACCACAGCCTTCGGCACCAGCTTCAGGTACCCCGCCAGCACGACGAGCTGTGCGTCTCCCAATGCCGCCAGCAGCTCGCTGGCGTCGCCGGGATCACGAAGAATGACCGTCGGCACCGACGCGCGCCGCGCGCGCTCCAGCGCCCCGGCCTGAGACCGGTTCGAGATTACTCGGGTGATGCGAGCGACGGAAGAGTTTTTGAGTGTGTCGAGGAGGGCTTGCAGGTTCGTGCCGCCGCCCGACACAAGCACGGCGACACGAACCGGCTGATTGGTCACTGACTGCGACTGCAGCGCTGCATGGACTTCGGTTTCGATCCGCTGGTCACGCTGAGGTTGAAGTCGCCGGTCGCATAATGACCTTCCGTGTTGACCACGATTTCGTACGAGCCCGTCTGCGGGAACGTGGCGGTCAGCCGCGCATTGCAGTTGCCACCACCATCGGCGTCCTGGAAGTCGCGACCGCCGGAAATGCCGGGTCCGCGCAGGAACAGATACGCGTCGAAGGCGTCGGACTCGAGATCGATCGTGACGGTGGTGCCTTGCACACCCTGAATCGTCCACGCCTGCGCGTACGTGCTGTCGCTGCTCAGCAGCACGTCGCTGCGGGTGAGCGAGCCCTCTTCGCTCTGGCCGACGTCGATCGAGCGCGGCGCCCCGCCGGTCGAGCTGGAGCTGGCGCTTCGCGACGAGCAGTCGCCGGCCGCGGCGCTGCCTTCTTGCATCGGCTTGGAGCCGTCGGTGATCGTCAGCGAGAAGCGGCCGGTTTGGCGCTCGGGCGAATTGGTCGTGTTCACCAGGATGCGATACGGGCCGGTGCTCGGGAAAGTCCGCGAGATGCGCGAGTAGCATCCCGGACCGCCGTCGTCGTTGATGATGGAGGCATCGAGGTCCGAGCCGCGCACGATCAGGACTGGATCGAAATCGTCCGACATCAAATCGATCGTCACGGGCCGCCCGGCCGGCGCGGTGAACTGGTAGAACTTGAAGTAGCTGTTGTCCGGGTACAGCGAGTCGCTGGACGTCAGCGTGCCGTTGATCGTCTCACCGACGGCGATGATCGGGACGTTCTGACTGCTGGTGGTGGTAGTGCGATTCCCGGTGGTGCAGTCGTTCTGGCTGCGATCCTGCACCGGCTTGGAGCCCTCGCTGAGCGACAGCGTGAAGCGGCCGGTCTGCCGGATGGGCGACGAGGTCGTGTTGACGAGAATGCGATAGGGACCGCTGCTCAGGAACGCCTGCGACACCCGCGACGCGCATCCCGGCCCGCCGTCGTCGTTCACGATCGACTGCGCGAGTCCTTCCCCGCGGATGATGAGCACAGGATCGAAGTCGTTGGACGACAGATCGATCGTGACCTCGCGCCCGGGCGTGGTCGTGAACTGGTACATCTTGAAGTAGGTGGTATCGGGATAGAGCGAATCGCCGGCTGACAGGGTGCCCGTGATCGTCTGGCCGATGCTGACCTGCGGCAGGCTCACGGCACTGCCGGGCGAGACTCGCGAGCCGGCAGCTGACGCCGCAATGACGTTCTTCGATGAGAGCAGCGCCTGACCCTCGGTGACGGCGCCTGCGTCGTTGTTGAGATTGCGGATCGCGTCGGTCGCGGTCGCGAAGTTCAGCGACTGGCCCTGCTCGATGGTGCTGCGTACGATGCCGATCACCTGGCCGCGGCTGTTCAACACCGGCGCGCCGCTCGAGCCGTGGGAAATCGCCGCCGAGATCTGCAACAGCTTGGTGCCGTGGACGACGCGCGAGGCGGAGATGATGCCGCGCGACACCGTTCCGGGCAGCTCGCCGAGCGGATTCGAGATGACCGTGACCTCATCGCCGTCCTTCATCGCTTCGCTCGAACCCCAGCGCAGCGTCACGGGTGGCGTGCCGGGTACGGTCAGCATCGCCACGTCTTTCACGCTGTCCGACGCCGCCACCGAGCACCGCATCTGCTGCCCGTCGCTCATTTCGATGCGGCAGCCCGCCGCGTCCTCGAGCACGTGCCGCGCGGTCAGTACGTAGCCCTCGGTCACGAAGAAGCCGGTGCCGCTCGCCATGAGCCGGCCGCTGGCGTCGAGCGCCTGAATGGTCACGACGGCTTTTTTCGCCGTCGGGATGTCGACCCCCGTCGGAGCGGGCCTACTGGCTGGCTTCTGAGAGAGGACAGGAACGGCAATGAAGACGAGGGCGCTGAGGAGGCTTAGGGTGCGTCCACGCATGGGGACTCCTTCATGAAGGCCGGCGGCGGCTGATGGTGCGCTAATATTCTATTCCGACTTTAGCCGCACAATCTCTTTGACCGCCGCCGGCAGGTCAGCGACGACGATCACACCCATCGCACGCGCTTGTCCTTGATGAAGATTGCCCTGTCCGGTGGCGACGAGAATGGCCTTGCCGCCCAGGGCGCCGGCGGGTTGAACGTCGCTTAAGCGGTCGCCGACCCACCACGACTGGCTGAAATCGATATCGAGCGCCGCGGCGGCATCCTGGAACTGCTTGAGCCCCGGTTTGCGGCATTCGCACGGCCCGGTGAAACGGGGGTGATGCGGGCAGTAATACGAACCATCGAGATGCGCGTCATGGCGTTCGAGCAGCTCGGTCAGCCGGCGCTGCACCGCGCTGTAATCGGCGACGGTGTAGAGCCCGCGTGCGATTCCCGACTGATTGCTGGTGGTGATGACTAAAAAGCCGTGTTCGTTGAGCTGCTTGATCGCGTCGGCCGCGCCCGGAAGCAGCCGGAGCTTGCCGGGTTCGTGCAGAAACCCTGGATCCTCGATGATCGTGCCATCGCGATCGAGAAAAACCGCGCGGCTGCTGCCGTCAGCCATCTGCCGTCAGGGCGGCGATGACCGCTTCGACCTGATCCGGAAAAATTGTGCGCGCGTCCAACAGGACGCGGCTCCCCGCCACCCGCGCAATGATCGGTGGGTTGTTCCTGCGTAGCCGCTCCGCGAGCGACTCGTCGGGAAATCCTGCGAGCCAAGTCCTGAGCGTCGCGCCCGGAAACGCGCCGCCGCCCACTTCTGAATCGCCCTCGATCAACTGACCGCCGAGCCGCTCGGCGCGTTCTTTGATGACGGCCAGATCCTCCGTGAGCATCCGAAGCACCGGAATCTCCCGGCGCGCGGTCGTGTGATCTCGGTAGAGCGCCAGCGTCGCTTCCAGGCCGGCAAGCGTGAGCTTGTCGGCGCGGACGGCGCGGGCCACCGGGTCGGCGCGGCAGGCGGCGATCGTCTCTTTCTTGCCGACGAGGATGCCGGCTTGAGGCCCGCCCAGGAGCTTGTCGCCGCTGAATACGACGACGTCGGCGCCGGCGGCCACCGCTTCGGGGACCGTCGGCTCACCGGACAATCCCCACTCGGAAAGATTGATCATCAGCCCACTGCCGAGATCGTACAGACATGCAAACGATTTTTGATGCGCCAGCTCGGCCAGCTCTACGACCGCGACGTCCGCCGTGAAGCCCGTCACCTGAAAATTCGAGCGATGCACCTTGAGAAAGACCTTCGTCGCCGCAGTGACCGCTCTTTCATAATCGTGCGGGTGCGTGCGATTCGTCGTGCCCACCTCGACGAGCTTGGCACCCGAGCGCGCCATGATGTCGGGGATCCGGAACGACCCGCCGATTTCGACCAGCTCACCACGCGACACGACGACTTCGCCGCTGCGCGACCCGGCCGTGGCGCTGAGCGCCAGAAGCAGCGCGCCCGCCGCATTGTTGACGACCATGGCGTCTTCAGCCCCGCTCAGCTCGACGAGCAAGTCGCGGCAATGCGCGTGGCGTGAACCGCGCGTGCCGGTGCCGAGATCGTATTCCAGAGCCGCATAGCCCGATGCCACACGCGTGATCGCCTCGAGCGCCGCGCGCGCGAGAGGGGCTCGGCCCAGATTCGTGTGCAGCACTACGCCGGTCGCGTTGATCACCGGCGCGAGCGACGGCAACGCCAAGCGCTCCACGCCGGCGCGCACCGCGGCATCCCAACCCTCGGCCGGTGCCGCGCCGCCGTTGCTCCGGGCCGCGTCCACCACTGCACGCGCCGCCTTCACGACGAGCGAGCGCGGATGCTTCGCGAGCAACGCGGTGACGCTTGGCGCCGAAAGGAGCGCGTCCACGGACGGGATTGTCCGTCGCGGATCGGAGCTCATGACGGTGGCCTGGAGGTTGGTGGAGATTTGGTGGGGGACGGTGGACGTTGGTTCTTGCGTGTGCTGTCCGTAGCCGCCGGCTTGGGCACGGTGAAGCCGATGTCCCCATCACCTTTCTTGCCCACCAGGTTCGTCGCGCCGCGCACGCGGACCACGTAGCGCGTCTCGGGCTTGAGCTGGCGCGCGAGTCGGATCACGAACTTGTCCGAGGGAATCGGGCGCTGCGACAGCAGTTGCCGCACCAGTGCGGTATCCACTTGGACGCGCGGCTGCTGGACCCGACCGCGCGCCGCGCGGGCTCCGCGAGGCGGCGCGGGTGCGGCAGCGGGAGGCACGGTCGGATGGATATTGGGCTGGGCCGAGGTGTCGTGCACGAGCTTCGCGCGACCGGCACTATCGCGCGCGGCCGAGTCCGCCTTCTGGCGCGCGGCGGTCACCATGGAGTCGTACTGCTTCGCCGTGAAGACGGCCTCGGCTGGCACTGGCGTCGAGTCCGGCAATTCGAGCACATGCACGACGCTCGTGTCGAAGCTTGCCTTCGGATCGAGCGCCTGGCTGAATTCGACGCGCGCGTCGAGCGAGTCGACATACGTCGCGGCGCGCGGCCGCGGCGGATTGGTGTCGTGCGGGAATGCGAACAGCGCGACGTTGATGGTCGAGTCGAGTGTCACGATCGTGGAGTCATAGGCCTCGCGCAGGCCGCGCCGCCGGTCGTTGTTCTCATCGTTGGCGGCGTAGACGATGTAACGGCCCGGCTGGAGATTGGTGAGGTTGAACTGGCCGCCCGAATCGGCGAGGGTCAAGTAGCCCGCGCTGTCGGGGAGCGGGACGGCTTCGATCAGCGCGCCCGCGATGATCTTTTGATCGATCCAATTCAGCGCGATGCCGCCGATGCGCGCATTCCCGATCGGCGGCCCGAGGGTGAACACCACGACCCTTGTCGAATCAAATCGGTTGCGGCGCATGTCGATGAAGCCCGGCAGGATCTCGAGTCGATAGACTCGCTTTTTCCAGCCCTCGCGCGGCTTCACCGTCACGCGCGAGCGGTGCCATGCCACTTTCACGCCGCCCTTGGCCGGTGACAGCAGGACTTCGCGGTCGAGGCCGGACGCCGCGGCCCCTCCGCCTCCGCCTGCCTGTTCGTCGATGACTTCGTCGAACTGAATCGAGACGTCGTCATTCCATTTGGGTACGACAGAACCCGATTCCGGACTGACGTGCACGATCCGGGGCGGCAGGCTGTCCGGCGGCCCGCCGGGCGGGCTGCCGACGCTGGCGCACGCGCCCGCGAACGCGCTTAGGAGCAGCCCAGCGACTTGAGCTTGCCGGCCAGGACGTCGCGCTGATCGCGCCATGCCTTTTCCTTTTCGCGCTCCTTGGCGACCACGTCCTGCGGCGCGCGCGAGACGAAGCTGTCGTTGGTGAGTCGTGCGGCGAGACTCTGCAGCTGCTTCTCGAGTCTTTCCTTTTCCTCTGTCAACCGTTTGCACTCGATTCTCAGGTCCACCAGTCCTTCCAGTGCCACAACCACCTCACTGCCGTCTCCGAAGACCGCGTGGGCTCCGGCGCCCTGGGGTGCGCCATCGAACGTCAGAGTCTCGAGCTGGGCCAGCCGTTCGATCGTGTCGCGCTCGCCCTCGAAGATGGCAGCCGTGTCGTTGCCGCGCGCCACGATTGTCGCGCGCAGCTTGGTCTTGGGCGTCACGCGATACTCGGCGCGGATCGAGCGAATCTGCTCGATCGCGATCTTGACCCGGCCGAACTGCTGGTCGGCGCGCGGGTCCTCCAGTTCGGGCCGCACGCTGGGCCACTGTGCCGTCGCAAGCAGCTCGGCCGGCTTCCGCATCGGCAGCTTCTGCCACAGCTCCTCAGTAATGAAGGGAACTACCGGGTGCAGGAGCCGCAGCACGAGATCGAAGCAATAGGTGAGCACGGCCTGGGGCGTGGCAGCGCCAGTGCCGCTCATGCGCGGCTTCACCGCCTCCACGTACCAGTCTGCCAGCTCGTTCCACGCGAATTCGAAGCAGCGCTTGGCCGCTTCGTCGAGCCGGAATTGCTCGAGTGATGCGGAGGCTTCGCGGATCACGGCCTGCGCGCGCGACAGAATCCAGCGGTCGGTCAGCGTGAACGAGCGTCGATCCACCGACTCGAGCGTCGGCACCTGCGCCGGGAGCTGGCCGAGCACGAATTGCCCGATGTTCCAGAGCTTGTTCACGAAGTTGCGCCCGGGGGCAAACGTCGTTTCGAGATCATTCGGATCGACGATGACGTCGGCGCCGAGTGAGCCGCCACCGATCAACGTCCAGCGCAGCGCGTCAGCGCCGTACTTGTCCACGACCTCGCGGGGATCGATGCCGTTGCCGAGGGACTTCGACATTTTGCGGTGCTTCGTATCGCGCACGGTGCCCGTGAGGTACACCGTTCGGAACGGCAGCTGCTCCATGAAGTGCTGGCCCGCCATCAGCATCCGCGCAACCCAGAAGAACAGAATCTCGGGTGCCGTCACGAGGGTGTGGCCGGGATAGAAGCGCTGCAGGTCCGGTGTCTGCTCCGGCCAGCCGAATGTCGCAAACGGCCAGAGCCAGGATGAGAACCAGGTGTCGAGCACGTCGGGATCCTGTTCGACCCGAGCGGCGCATTGCGGGCACGACTTCGGATCCTCGCGATCGGCCCATTGGTGCCCGTTCGCGCAGGTGAATACCGGAATGCGGTGCCCCCACCACAGCTGCCGCGAGATGTTCCAGTCGCGGATGTTCTCCATCCAGTTCGTGTACGTCGCGCGCCACCGCTCCGGAACGATCTGGTATTTGCCCGCGTAGAAGGCCGCCAGGACGGGCTCCGCGAGCGGCTTCATTTTCACAAACCACTGGTCGCTGAGCCTGGGCTCCACCACGGTATCGCATCGATAGCAGCGCCGCACCGAATGCTGGTGCTGCTCGACGTTCTCCAACAGGGCGGTCGCTTTGAGGCGCTCGATAATCTTTTTGCGCGCCTCGAGCCGATCGAGCCCGACGAACTCTGGCGGGACTCTTACGGCGGTCGGGCGGTCGGGGCGGTCATGACCGCCTTGACCGCCGCCCTTGTTCTTGACCGCCGCCGTTGCTTCTTGACCGCCACTCTCCCCCATGCGCCCATCCTCCTCCATGATCAGCGGCATGTCGGAGTTGGGCCACACCCTCCGGGCAATCTCGAAGTCGTTCGCGTCATGCGCCGGCGTTACCTTGAGGAGCCCCGTGCCGAACCCCAGTTCGACCGCGTCATCAGTCGCAATCGGAATCACAACGCCGGACAACGGAATCTTTACCTGCTTGCCTTTGAGCCCGGCATGACGCTTGTCTTTGGGATTGAAGACCAGGCCGATATCGCCGAACATCGTCTCCGGTCGCGTCGTGGCAACCGTCACGAAGCCGGATCCATCGGCGAGCGGATACTTGATGTGATAGAGATTGCCCTGCGTCTCGTGGTGCTCGGCCTCTTCGTCCGACAGCGCGGTGAGGCAGTGGGGGCACCAATGAATGACCCGATGGCCGCGGTAGATCAGGCCCTCGTCCCACAGGCGCACGAACACTTCGCGGACCGAGCGTGAGTACGCGGCGTCGAGCGTGAAGCGCGTGCGGGTCCAGTCGCAGGAGCACCCGATGATTTTGAGCTGCTCGAGGATCGTATCGCCCGTCTCGCGCACGAACGCCCAGACCCGTTCCACGAACGCGTCACGGCCCAGGTCGAATCGGGTCTTGCCTTCGTCCGCGAGCTGCTTTTCGATGACGTTCTGCGTCGCGATGCCGGCGTGGTCGGTCCCGGGCAGCCATTCGGCCGCCCGGCCTCGCATCCGCTCGAACCGGATGATCACATCCTGGATGATGTTGTTGAGCCCGTGACCGACGTGAAGCACTGCCGTGACATTCGGCGGGGGAATCACGATCACGTACGGCTCGGCGTCAGGCCGCGGCTGGAAGACGCCGGCCTCGAGCCAGCGCTTGTAGATGGAAGGTTCTACCGGCCGCGGATCGTATGCCATTCCTTAATATAGAAGCGCAAACTAGAATATCGTGGTGACGAATCCTCACCAGCCATCAGCTGACGATCGCTTACCGCCCGGTCGCGTCGTGCGTTGGATCGCGCTCGCGGGCGTAATTCTGTTTTCGGTCGCGCTCTACTTCAAATTCGGATTGCACACCCCGCACCTCGGCACCACACCGGCTCCTTAGACATGGCTCCTTCCGAGATTCAGGTCGTCCTGCCGGATGGGAGCAAGAAAGCCCTGCCGGCGGGCGCGACGGGCTCTGACCTGGCGAAAGCCATTGGTCCGGGCCTGGCCAAGGCGGCGCTCGCC
>Ga0075425_100010059_pt1 | contig 10081 bp, 6 predicted proteins | sample SoiMethybrSBSTD4_FD_75300 | JGI IMG/M metagenome (GOLD analysis project Ga0075425, IMG submission 75300) | Bulk soil microbial communities from a Populus tree surrounding site in Tennessee, USA - Soil MetaG P. TD hybrid SBSTD4 | ecosystem: Environmental > Terrestrial > Soil > Tree plantation...
GAGGGTGGGACTATAGCGCCGAACGCCGTTCCACATCCAGCGCGGCGTTCCTGAGACGCGCGCGCGGCAACTCAGCGCGTGACCGTGACCGTGACATTCTCGTAAGTGAACAGCGAGCCATCGCTCGCGACCGCGCGGAGGACGTACGTGCCCGGCTCCTTGAACGTCGCCTGCGTCACCCATCGGCCGTCCGGTGGCGGTTCGGGAATCGTGTACGGCGGCGACCACGGAGAGTTCGCATACGCGCGCGTGTCGGTCCACGTCTTCATCTGCTCCGGCGTGAACGCGACGTCCGCAGCCTTCCCGCGGTAGACGATCCACGACAGCCGCAGGCCCGGTCCACTCGACGGAACGATGGAGGACGGCGGCCTGTAAATAATGCTGGCGGCGTTCGCGGGATTCGAGGCGTTTCCGCCGTTCTGCTGAGAGCGCGGTGCAGCGGCCCGCGCGCCGGGCTCTTCCGACATCTGCCGCTTCACGCCCGGCTGCGGCTTGCCGTCGCGTCTTGCCGGAAGATTGTCGGGATCGCCCGCGATCGCGACGAGCGTGATCGGCTCGCCGGCTTTCACGCTCCGGACAGCGTCGCCCTCCACTTTCAGATCCGGCGGCACGTTGTAGCGGAGCTCGTCGCGCAGGCTGCCGCCATCGCCTCCGACTTCGGTGGAGATCACCTGCTTGTCGATCTGATAATCGCTCTTGAGCGACGCGAACGCGCGCTCGGTCCGGCCGTTCGTCGTGAGCGTCCAGATCAATTCCTTGCCGGCGAACGCCTTCGGCACGCGGATCGTGAACAGGAACGGATTGCGCCGCGGATAGAAATGCGTCGGCTGCCCCTGATCGGGACCGCCGGGTTCGATGGCGTTGTCGGCGCCAATCGGCACGTCGAACTCCTCGAGCCAGTTCGTGTTCATGTACCCGAAGAACATCGTGAACGAGCCGTCCTCGTTCGGCCACCATCCTTCGTACGCCGGCGACACGCTCTGGCCTTTCGAGTACGTGAATCTCGTCTGCGCCTGCGCCGATTCGAGGCACACGAGCGTCGCAAGAACAGCGACGACGAGCAGTTGCGCCGAGCGACGTCGAAGGGTCACTGTTTTCCCTGCGGCGTGCCGCTCGTCTGTGTCTTTTGCGGCGGCGGCGCCCAGCAGAGCGGGCAGCCGATGTCGTAGTCGTTTCTGCTGTTCATCTTCTGCCGGCGCTTCGCCATCTCCGCCGAGAACTGCTCTTCCGTGAGCGACACCGAGTATCCCAGGTCGATGAACATGTTTGCGATCGATCGGCGTCCGCCGCCCGCCCAGTTTCTCGGGTCCGCCGGGTTGCGGTTGGCCGGCGTCGTGTCGAGGAATCCAATCAGGTGGACAATCGTTCCCTTCGGCAGCAGCGGCGCTGCGTCATCGTCGTAAACGTACTGCTTCACCCAGTTGTGGTCGTATCCGACGCAGTTGAGCGTCTGGATGTTGTGGCCCCAGATCGCCTCGAGGCACATGCGCACCCCGGGTGCATGCAGGTGCGGCTCGAACGCGATGATCTTCGTGTGCTCCTGCAGCACCGCGTACGAATGGAGCTCCTGGTTCGCGAGATTCGGCTTCACGTCGATGTCGATCCCGTTGCCGAGACGCAGCGTCGAGCGCTTGTACTGCGGCTTGTAGCCTTTCGGAAAAAACTTGAACGCAAATTCGAGGTGCGCCTTCGTCTCGCGGCCGTTCGCGTGGATGTGACCGGCGGCGAGCGACAGCGACGAGTTCGCCTGCAGCAGCCGCCCCGATTCGGGCGGGAAGACGTCCGCGTTGCGTCCCACTTCGTGAATGGGCCAGCTCGTCGACGTTTCGTCGGCAGCATCGGCGCCGCGTTCGCCCGGGACGATGCTCGAATACGTCATGTGGTGGAATACATAACGTCCGCCGACGGTTTTCGTCGGGCCCGCTTTCGGGATGTCGTTGACCTCGCGCACCTCGACGGCCGCCACGTATCGATCTTCAGTGAGCCCGGTCGGCACCAGGCCGATGTCGCCCCACCAGTCGGGGCCGGCCGCTGGAACCGTCACCTCTTTTGATTTCAGAATGAGGTCAGGCTCGCCGATCGTCCACTTGTCGGTGTCGTCGAAATTCAACGGCGCAGGCAAATCGGAGGCGTTGCCTTTCGGGGCTCCGCTGTCGGCCCACTTCGCGATCGTCGCAATCTCCTCGTCGGTCAGCGACGGATCGTTCTTGAACTTCTGAATGCCGATGTTCTTCTCGACGAACCACGGCGGCATCACCCCGGCGCGCGGACCGAGACCGGTCTTGAGCTTCATCGCACGCGCCCAGGGACGCGTCTCCTCGTACGTGACGAGCGGCATCGGGGCGACGCCGTCTGCGCGGTGACACTGCTGGCAATGTCGCTGGAGGATCGGCGCGACGTCCTTCGAGAACGTCACGTCGTTCGACGTATCGGCGGCGGACACTGGAACACCGAGCAGGGTGACGAGGACGGCGAGGATCCGCATAAATGCCTCAGTAAATTGGGTCATTTGGTCATTTGGTCATTTATTGGGTGATTGGATTGCGACAAATAATCCAATCGACAAAAGACCAAATGACCCAATGAACCATGAACAAATGTCACGGTTTTCTCCTCGTCGCCCCGTGCTCGAGGAGAAAAGCGACCACCGTGTCGTACTTCTGCGCGGTCGCGGCATCGAGCGCCGTCCGTCCATCGGCGCTGGCGGCGTTGACGTCGACGCCGAGATTCAGCGCGAGCTTCACGGCTTCGAGCGCCTCCGCCTCGCGCTCGTTTTTCCCGGAGCGATCGCCCCACGGCGTCCCGCCGCCCATTCCCGTCGCCGCCATCAACGCCGTCGTCGCCTCCGTGCGCTTGGCGCCGCTTTCGAGAAAATATTCGGCGCGGTGGACGATCAATGGATCGGCGCCGTGATCGACGAGCAGCTGCATGATGTGCGGTCCGCCGAAGCGTGCGGCCAGCCAGAACGGCGTGGCGCCGACGAGCTCGGGGCCGAAGTGAAAATCTTTTGACGAGCGGCGCATCGGCGTCCACGTTCGAACCGGCGCGTTCGCGTCCGCGCCGTGCGCGAGGAGCGCGTTCACCATGTGCTCGTCGCGATGCATGATCGCGGCGTGCAGCGCGCTGAAGCCGGCTTCGCTCCGGTTCGCGTCGGCGCCCTTTTCGAGGAGGAAGTCGACGAGGGTGGTGAATCCGGCGTGCGCCGCCATGGTCGTCGCACTGACGCCCCAGGCATCGGCGTCGTTCACGTTCGCGCCCGCGGCGACGAGCAGCCGTGCCGACTCGAGATCGCCGACGCGAGCGGCGAACATCAGCGCGGTGTCGCCGCCGTGCGGAATCCAGCGGTTGTATTCCAGCCGGCCGTGCGGCGGCACCGCCATCACCTGGCCCCACACCTCCGATCGCGCGTGAACATCCGCGCCGTGCGCCAGCAGCGCCTGGACGACATCCGCGTGCGTCTGCGCGACCGCCCACATCAGCGCGGTCTGCCCGCGCGCGCCGCGCGCGTTCACGTTCGCGTGCCTGGCGATCAGCTGCCGGACGACATCGGCATAGCCGGAACGCGCGGCAGTCATCATGGGCGTCTCGCCGCTCGAGAGCGCAAGATTCGGATTGGCGCCCGCATCGAGCAGCCGCCGTACCATCGCGCTGCTTCCGTTCAGGGTCGCGGTCCACAGCGGCGTCACGCCGAGATCGGTCACGGCGTTCACTTTTGCGCCCGCACGAATCAACAGACTCGCGCTTTCGACGTCGTCGTTATAGCTGGCCCAATGCAGCGCGGTGGTTCCGTCGGGCTCGGTGAAGGTCGCGGTCGCGCCGCTTTGCAAGGCCGCGCGCAGTTCCACGGCATTGCCCTCTCGGGCGGCGTCGATCAGCGATGCGGATTCGAGGGCGACCACGTGCGCAGGGCATGGAACGCAAAGGACACCAAGGATACAAAGGACACCAAGGAAAAATGTACCGATTTTCCTTTGTGTCCTTTGTTTCCTTTGTGTCCTTTGCGTTTCCATCACATTCCCGAAAGCGTATCGATTTGAAGCTTCCCCGTGCTGCCACCGAGCCGCTCGACGGGCACATCGAGCTTGTCCATCAGCGTGACGAGCAGATTCGCCATCGACGGCTTGTCGGTGTACACGAGATGGCGGCCGCCGCGCAGCGTGCCGGCGCCGCCGCCGACGAGGAGAATCGGCAGGTTGTCGCCCGAGTGGCGCGTGCTGTTGGAGATGCCGGAGCCGTAGAGGACTGTCGTGTGATCGAGCAGCGATCCCTCGCCGTCGGGCGTCGCGCGGAGCTTCGCCAGATATTTCGAGAACAGCTCGGTGTGATAGCGATTGATCTTCGACATGCGCGCGACCAGCTCGGGCACGTCGTTGTGATGCGACAGCGGGTGATGCGCTTCGGGGACTCCAATCTGCGGATACGGACGCGCGCTCTGCTCCTTGCTCAGCATGAACGAGATGACCCGCGTGAGATCGGACTGAAACGCGAGCAGCTGCAGGTCGAGCATCAGCGCGAGATGATCCTCGAACACCGGCGGCGCGCCCGGAGGTTGATCGAGCGCCGGCACCTCGAGGTCGGCCTGCTCCTCGGCTTTCTGGATGCGCCGCTCCACGTCGCGCACCGCATCGGCGTACTCGTTCACCTTGGTCTGATCGCCGGGTCCGAGCTCGCGCTTCAAATCCGTCAGCTTCTCTGATACTGAATCGAGGATGCTCTTGTGCTGCTGGAGTCGCGCCTGCCGCGCGGCGCGATCGCTCGTGCCGCTGTCGCCGAACAGCTTCTCGAACACCGCGCGCGGGTTGTACTCCATCGGCAGCGGCTGCGTCGGGCTGCGCCACGAGAGCGTGTGCGTGTAGACGCAGCTCAGATTCCCGGTGCACGCGCCCGCGTTCGCCGGCGCATCCATGGCGAGCTCGAGCGAGGCAAGCTGCGTCTGTCTGGCGAACTGCCGCGCGAGCAGCTGGTCCATCGAGACGTCCGCGATGATCTCCACCTCGTTGCGGCCGCCTCGCGTTGTCCCGGTGAGAAACGATCCCGACGCGCCCGCGTGAATGTAGTTCCAGTTCGCGCGAAGCCCCGACAGCACGAGCATCTGGTTCCGGAACGGCGCGAGCGGTTCGAGAATGGGAGAGAGCTCGAACGCCGCGCCGTCGGCTTTCGGCGCCCAGTACTCCATCGCCATCCCGTTCGGCACGTAGAAGGTCTGGAACCGGTGCACCGGCTTCGATGCGGCCTTTCCGCGAAGCACGAACGACGGCACCATGGCGTCGAGCAGCGGAAGCGCCAGCGTCGCGCCGAGTCCGCGCAAGATCGTCCGGCGGGGTAACGGCTTCGATGTGAGGAACGTCATTGCGCGATCGTCTCCCTCATGAGAAATTCCGGACTCTGCACGATTCCAACAATCAGCGACGACCATCGATAGCCATCGGCCGCGGCATCGCGGACGATGCGGCGGACGGCCGGACGATCGGAGTACTCGAGCCGTCGTCCGAGCGCGTAGGCCATCAGCTTTTCGGTGACGGTGCGCGGAAACCGTTCGGGCTCTTCGAGCAGCAGCGCGCGCAGACCGTTCAGTCCGTCGATCGTCGCGCCGCCGAGCGTCGTTCCGGTTGCGTCAACGGGCTGACCCGACTCGTCGCGCGTGCGCCATCCGCCGATGACGTCGAAATGTTCGAGCGCGAAGCCGAGCGGATCGATCACCGAATGACAGCTGGCGCAGCTCGGATTCCTGCGGTGCTGCGCGAGACGCTCGCGGATTGACACGGGCGCTGCTCCGGGTTTGGTTTCGGCAAGATTCGTGTCGACACCCGGAGGGGGCGGCGGCGTCGGAAATCCGAATATGTTGTTCAGCAGAAATTTTCCGCGGAGCACCGGCGACGTGCGATCCGGATATGACGTCGTCGACAGCAGCGCGCCCTGCGTCAGAAGACCGCCTCGCTGATCGTGGTTCGGAAGCGTCACGCGCCTGAACCGGCTGCCGTAGACGCCCTTGATGCCGTAATGCCGCGCGAGCCGTTCGTTGACGAACGTGTAGTCGGCGTCGAGCAGATCGCTGACACTCCGGTCCTCGCGCAGCGTGCTCGCGACGAACAGCTCCGTTTCGCGCTGGAACGCCTGCATCAGGCTCAGGTCGTAGTTCGGATAGCGGATCGGATCCACGACGACTTCCTCGACGCGGCGGAGATTCAGCCACTGCGCGGCGAAGTCGTGAACGAGCGCGTCGATCGCGCGCGGGTCGGCGAGCATGCGGTGCGCTTCTTTTTCAAGCGTGACCGGATCGCTCAGCTGACCGCGTTCGGCCAGTTGAAGAAGATGATCGTCAGGAATGCTGCTCCACAGAAAGAAAGATAAACGCGACGCGATCTCGAGGTCTCGCTGACGCGCATCGCCTGACCGCGGATGCACACGCAGCAGGAAGTCGGGATCGACGAGCATCCGTTCGAGCGCGAACTGAATGCCGGCGTCGAAGCTCCGGCCATCGCGGCGGCCGCTGTCGAAGAAGTCGAGCAGCACGTGCACGTCGCGGTCGGTGACCGGCCGCCGATACGCGAGCCGCGCGATTCTGGAGAGGATTTTCGTCGCGCAGTCGTGCTCTTCGGATTCGATGCGCGGCTCACATACGAAAATCGCGCGACGGCTCGGGGTGTTCGTCGCGGGTTCGATTGCGTTGTACGGCCCGCCGATCTGGACCACCGCGACGTTGGCGTAATCCATGTACACGTTGTCGTCGGCGATCACCCTGCCGCGCTGCAGCGGCTGCGGCAGACCTTCCGGCTCCCACAACGCGCGCACGAACGACACGCCGACGACGCGCGGTCCGGCAGCGATCGGCACGCGGACCTCCAGTCCGGCGTCGCCGGTGAGCTGCATGTACTCTTCCCATTCCGGATCGCCGGCAAATCCGGGCTCGCCGTCGCCCGCGTAGCTCGCCGCCGCGGGCCTGCCTTTCGCGCCGCCGCCGACGGTGAATCGTTGCAGCAGCTTGCCGTCGAGGCGAACGTCGAGCTGCTGCGGCCATCCCATGCCTTTGAGATAGTCCTGATACTGCCGCTGCAGGCGGACCTTGATCAGATATTCGCCGTCGACGGGGAAGTTGTAGTGAATGGCGATGCCGCCGCGCGATCCGAACGGCAGATCCTCGCTCTGGCGATCGTCCTGCAGCACGTGCAGCGGGATCTCGAATCGATCGGATGTGGGACGCGCGGGAGGCAGACCGGTCGCGAGCCGCGTGATCTGACGCGCCGCTGACAGGTAGCGCTCGAGATGCGCGGTCGAGATCGTCAGCACGTCGGCGAAATTGTCGAAGCTGCCGTCGGCCGTTTCGTCGCCGGGCAGCAGCGACTTCACGTCGATGCTCTGCGGATCGAATGCAAACAGATCGCGGACCGCGTTGCTGTATTCCGTGCGGTTCAGACGATGGACGGCGCTGACGCGTCCGGGCGCCGGATGCTCGGCCCACGATCGATCGACGTCGCGCTCGAGCGCGGTCGCAATCGCGCGATACGTCGCGATGTCGGGGCGCGGCCGTCCCGGCGGCGGCATCGATCCGGCGCGAAGCTTCGCGATGACACGTTCCGCGATGTCCGCGTTCGCCGGATCGGCGAGGTCGAGATTTTCGAGCACGACGCCGGCGGTTCGCAGCCGCGCGTTGTGGCAGGTGATGCAGTACTGATCGACGACCGGCCTGACGCTAACCGACGAGGCGGACTGCGTCGGCCGCGCGGAGGGCGACGCCGCGAAACAGACGCCAAGCAGGATCGCGAACGTCAACGGCCGTCGCACCCAACCCTCCGGCCGTCATTTTACGCGGAATCCGCTTCAAAACTCCGCCAGCGCAAATGCCGTCAATGTCGTGCCGGCAGGCATCAGCACGTATTGGCGCCCGTCGACCATGTATGTGATCGCACCAGCGTACAACGACGAGCCGGTCTGGAAATGCCAGAGGTTCTTGCCGCTCTTCCCGTCGAAGGCCATCAGGTTGCCCGATCCGCCGGCGAACACGAGACCTGACGCGGTCGAGAGGACGCCGGCCCAGGACTGCGTCGTGTAAGGAAATTCCCAGCGCCGCTCGCCGGTCTTCACGTCGATCGCGCGCAGCGCGCTGTAATGCGTGTCGACGAGCCGCTGCACGGCGCCGCCGCGAAACGCATCGCCCGGGTTGTAGTCGTCCTTCCAGTTGAAGAACACGCCGCACGATTCGCGCGCGGTGACGAAGAACAGACCGAGATCGGGATCGAACGACGGCGGCATCCAGTTCGTGCCGCCCGATTGATCGGGACACACTCGCGTGCCTTCTTCGCTCGGCACGCTGTTGGGCTGAAACATCGGACGGCCGTCGGCGCGGATCTCTTTCGCCCAGCTCGTCTCGATGAACGGTTTCGCGCGAACGAGCTTTCCCGTCGCGCGATCGAGCACGTAGAAGAACCCGTTGCGGTTCGCGAAGAGCACGACCTTCCGCAGCTCGCCGCCGAGCGTGAGATCGGCGAGCACCGGCATCTGCGTCGAGTCGTAGTCCCAGATGTCATGCGGAGTGAATTGATAATGCCACCGCAGCTTGCCCGTGTCCGCGTCGAGCGCCACGATCGACGCCGTATATAAATTGTCGCCCTCCCGCTCCAGTCCGTTGTAATCGGGTCCCGCGTTTCCCGTGCCCCAGTAGACGAGATTCAGATCGGGATCGTACGCGCCCGGCACCCAGATCGAGCCGCCGCCGTGTTCCCACGCTTTCGTATCGGTACCGCGCCACGTGCCGTGTGCGGGATCGTCGGGACCGGCGGTCGTGTAGAAACGCCAGATCTGCTTGCCGGTCTGCGCATCGTACGCGTCGATGAAACCGCGGACGCCGTACTCGGCGCCGGCCACGCCGACGATCACCTTGTCCTTCACGACGAGCGGCGCCGTCGTGCCGCTGTAGCCGTGACGGAAGTTTGCCATCGGCGTGTCCCATTCGATGGCGCCGGTCTTCCGGCTGATTGCCACCACGTGCGCGTCGAGCGTCGTCTTGAACAATCGATCGCCGAGCACGCCGAACCCGCGGTTCACGAGGCCGCAGCACGCAATGAGCCCGTTCGGAAGGTCGCGCTTGTATCGCCAGATCTGCCGGCCGGTGCGCGCGTCGATCGCCCATCCGGTGTCCAGCGGTCCGGTGACGTAGATGACGCCGTCGAGCACGAGCGGCGCGGCCTCGAACTTGCCGAGCGTGTCGGTCTGGAACTGCCACTGCGCCGTCAGCCGATTCACGTTCGCGGGCGTGATCTGCGTCAGCGGACTGTGACGATGATTGCCGTAGTCGCCCGAGTAGGTGAGCCACCGCGTAGGATTCTTCAGGCCGTCGCGCAGATCCTGCGCGGTGATCTGCAGCGACGGTTGCTGCGCGGCGACGGACCACCACGACGCCGCCGCCGCGACTAGTGTGACGTGAACGATGCGGACCATCACCGCGCGCATGCTCTCCTCCATCATCGCGTGCCGTCGACTACGAAACCCCACGAAGCGTCGTCAAGTACTGCAGCAGATCGTCGAGATCGCGATCGCTCACGCGATCGGGACCGTACACCGGCATCAGCGACTGCTTCTCGATGGTGAACGTCGTCAGGTTCGACTTGAGATAGCCCTGCAGCCGCTCGCGCGTGTCCATGATCTGAATCGAGAACTCGTCCTCGTTCTTCTTCACGCCGCGGATGCGCTCGCCGTCGCGCGTGACGAGCGTGACCGCCTCGTATCCTGGTCTGATCAACTCACTGGATCCGCGAACCTTGCGCATCAGCCCCGCGCGCGGACGCGCCGATCCGATCCGCGACAGATCAGGACCGAGCTGTCCGCCGCGCCCGTTCACCATGTGGCAGCTGCTGCAGTTGGCTCTGAAGATGCGTTCACCGTTCGCGGGATCTCCGGACGGCGGCGCGATCGGCACGGCGTTCAGCGTCCGCACGTAGGCGAGCACCTGCCAGATCTCCTTGTCGGGTACGCGCTGCGGATCGGCCGGCGGCATCTCCGTGCCGGGCACGCCGCGCCGGACGATGTCGAACATGCGATCGTCGGTGCCGCCCGCAGCCCAGAACCCGGTGAGATCCGGGCCGAG
>Ga0075425_100010061_pt1 | contig 10079 bp, 12 predicted proteins | sample SoiMethybrSBSTD4_FD_75300 | JGI IMG/M metagenome (GOLD analysis project Ga0075425, IMG submission 75300) | Bulk soil microbial communities from a Populus tree surrounding site in Tennessee, USA - Soil MetaG P. TD hybrid SBSTD4 | ecosystem: Environmental > Terrestrial > Soil > Tree plantation...
CGGGCCGCGCGGGCGGCGGCGCCCACCCGGCGTGGCTCGACCGGGGGACCGTGGACCTGATCTCCTTTCCCGCGGTCGCCCGCTCGGAGGGCGACAGGTGCGCGACCGATCTCTTGAGGGTGGTCACCATCGGCTCTGTAACTCTCGCCGCTGCGCGGCACGAGAGCAAGCCTTCGACGCCGGCGGGCGTAGCATCACGGCCCGGAAGTGGCTCGCATGGCTCCCGACGACGACATCGAGGCGCGAGTTCGCGCGGACCCGCGCGGCATGCGCCGGGCGCTGCTTGCGCTCGAGAGCCCCGCGACGCTCGACTTCGACGAGCCGGAGCTCGAGTGGCGGCGGCTGTTCTCCGAGGTGCTCGGCACCTTCATGCTCGTGATGGCCGGGGCCGGCGCTGTGGTGGTGAATGCCGTGTCGGGCTCGATCAGCCGCGCCGCGGCTGTTACCGCCCCGGGCCTCACCGTGATGGCGGTGATCCTGTTCATGGGAGGGGTGTCGGGCGCCCATCTCAACCCCGTCGTCTCACTCTCCTTTGCGCTGCGTCGCGACTTTCCGTGGCGTCGTTGCCTGGGCTACGTGTTCGCGCAGCTCGCAGGGGCGACGCTCGCGTGCCTCTTCCTGCTTGCAGTCTTCGGCAACAAAGGGAACCTGGGCGCGACGCTACCCGGCGCCGGCATCCATGACTGGCAGGCGATGCTGATCGAGCTCGCCCTCACCGCGGGGCTCGTCAGCACGATCCTCGGCACCGCCTCGACCGCTCAGAACGTGGGCGGCTTCTCGGCCATCGCGGTGGGCGGCTACATCGTGCTCGCCGGACTTTGGTCGAGCCCGATCAGCGGCGCCTCGATGAACCCGGCTCGGTCGTTCGGGCCCGATGCGCTGCGCTGGGACTTCACCGCCTACTGGGTGTATGTCGTCGGACCGCTCGCAGGGGCGCTGCTCGCGGTCGCGTTCGCCCACCTGCTACGCGGTCCCGGTGGTGACCCGGGAGGCATTCGCGCCGGCCAGGGAATCCTCGGTCTTCGCACCCCGCGAGGAGACTGAGAAGCGTGCCTCTCGCTCGCGTCGCAAGTCGGACGCCAGGCCTACCACGCCCACCACTCCCGTGATGCTCTGCAGTCCCAGGGAGATCGCGCGATAGCAGACGACCGCCGCGGCCGCCAGACCGGAGTCGACGCCCGAGGCAACGAAGATCCCGAGCATCAGCGGCTCGACGCCGCCGATGCCGCCTGGAAGCGGCAGCGTGTTACCGAGCTGTCCGAGCATGTATGCGAGCACGATCACCGCCACCGCCGGCGATCCGCCGCACGCGTGGAGTGTCGCCCAGAGAACCGCGCAGTCGAACGACCAGAAACCGAACGCGCTCGCCACCCGGGCCGGTCTCCGCGCGAACCACGGCAGTTCGCGAATGCCGGCCGGCACGACTGCGAGGACCGCGCGCGCAGTGCGCTTCCACCGGGCCGCACCCTGCATCCACCGCGATCGTCCCGTCGCGGCGATCAAGGCGATCAGGGCAAGGGAGCCCAGCACGAGGAACAGCGGTGCGAGCGCGACGATCGTAGGCGCCGACCCAGGCAACAGGCCGACGGTCACCCCAAGGCCCAGCACGACCGCGGCGCCCACGTACGGGAGGTTGAAGAGCACGCCGTACACGACGCTGCGCACGCCGATGGTGTGCCACGACATGCCGCCGCCGCGCAGCCCCCAGAAGCGCACCGCCGGGCCCCCGGCGCCCGCCGGCACCAGCGCGAAGCCGGCCAGCTCGCCGAGCGCGATTTCTGCGCTGCGCCTGATGCCGAAGCGGTCGGGCGGACGCGCGAACACCGTGTGGAAGAACGCCACGTAGGAGCCGAGGGCACAGGCCTCGAGGACGACGGCGGCGGCGAGCCAGAGCGGGTCGGCGGAGTTGAGCCTGTGACCCGCGCCGGGAACGAGCAGCTCCACGGCCGCCACCACCGCCGCCGCCGGCACCAGCAGCGCCATCGCCCGCACGAGCATCGCCCGTGGCCGGACCGCGCCGTTACGCGGTTCGTTCGTCTGATCCACCAGCTGCCAGCGTAGACGGTCGGACCGGCTCCGGAATCGTCTCCGCGAGCGACTCCCAGCTCGTGTCTCGCCGCCGCTCGGCTTCGTCCACGGCTCCTCCACCGCGCAGCCCGAACAGTCGCTTCGCGTACAGCAGATAGATCACGATCGCGAGGTTGACGAGGAGCGCGATCACCTTGAAGGGCGAGGCACCGTGGACCAGCTCGTAGACCTCGAGCGGGAGGAACAGCGTCGTAGCGATGAACGTCAGGTACTCCGCCCATCGCTGCTGGTACCAGAGCCCGACCGCCTCGATGCCCTCCAGCAAGGCGTACGCGGCCACCACCACGCCGACGACCCTCAACGTTCCGCCGCTGAGCGAGAAGAGGCGATCGAGATCGTGGACGAGGCCGGTGCGGTGGTTCTGCACGGGCCCGCCCCCCACCCCACCTTGAAGGTCCGTGACGATCCTGTAGAACTTTTCGCGCAGCGCCTGACGGTGCGAGGCGACCAGGAAGATGGCGGCCGACAGCGCGCCGAGGAGCACGAAGTGCAGCGCGCGATCGATCGCGATGAGCCGCAGGACGATCCGGTCGCGAAGGGCCTTTCCGCGCCGTGGAAGGTAGATCTCGTCACGGTCCGGGGGGTAATCCCGGCTGGGCCGTGCGGGAGGTGGCAGGGGCAGCCAGCTGTCGCAGCGAAGGCACCGATACCAGCGCAGCCCGTCGGAAACCCGGGCGATCAGCGCATCTTCAGGGCGCAGCTCCGCGGCATCGGTCCCGACCAGCTCGTGCCCCCGCACACCGCAGACGAGCAGCTCCCAGTGAAACTTCGGGCGAAAGCGCGCGGGCTTGACGACGCCCGGAGGCGGGCGATGGAGGCGCGGAGGCGTCGATGGGCTCACGTCCCGTTCCACGGGTAACTCATAGCGGACCAAGTGCCAGCGATTGACAGTGCAGGCGCCCCCAATCACGATTATGCGTGAATGCCGAGCTCAGCACCCGTCCCCACCTCGCTTGAACGGTTGATCGAACGAGAGGTCGAGCGTTCGCTCAGAGAGCTGGAGGAAAGCAACCCTCAAGGGCTCGCCGAGAATCCCGAGGGGGGCTCGCTGATTGCCGATGCCCTTCGCGACTCGATCTGGCTTGGTCTCGACGCGGGATGCACGCTCGAATCGTGCTCGGTGGGAGAGCTCGACAGCGGCCGGAAACGGGCCTGGGAGGATTGGTGGCATCTTCGCGAGGAGACACCGGAGGCTCGCGCCTGGCCCGGGCTGCTCGCGGCCGGCGCTCCCGAGGTACTGGATCGAGCCGACGACCTGCTCGCCGGCGCGGCCGCCGAGCTCAACCTGCGCGGGCGAAGTTCACGCAACCTGCGACGTGCCGGCGTTCAAGCGGCTGAAGCGGGCGCCGCGCTTGCCCGCGCGTTGAGTCGTGTTCCGGCCGCACCACAACCCGAAGGGGCCGTCCCGGCGCCGATCGGCGCCGTCCAACCCGACGGGATCGTGCGGGTCGCAACCGTCGCGAACCAAGCCGAGGGGGAGTTGCTCCAGGGGATCCTGGAAGCCGCCGGCATCCCAAGCACCTGGCGACGTACCGGAGGTGACCTTCCGGGCCTGCTTGCCGCCGGTTACCGCGAGATCTACGTTCCCGAAGACGCGGCGGACGACGCCCGGGCGGTGCTCGCCACATCGGATCTCGATGGCGCGGAGGACGAACCGTCAAGCGACGCCCGCCCTACGCGCAAGGTCGGACTGGAGCGCAGGAGTCTCCGCCTGATCGGACAGGCGACCGCGGTACTCGTGATCTTGACCTTGCTGTGGGAAGCCACGACCGGACTCGAGCTCGGTGCCGCGGTCACGCTTGCGTTGGTCGCTGTCCTGTTCGCGACAGTCGCAGCGATGGTGAGCTGGGGACGTACCGCATGATCGATCCGACCAGTATCGCCACCGAACTCCCGAGCCGCTGATCTGAGAAGCGCGATCGCAGCAAGCGCGGCAAGGTAGACGTCGACCACCGCACGCGCCTGTCCATTTCGGCTCCCCCCGTTCGTCCCAGATGCACAGACTCCCGAAGGAGGGTAGCCATGCAAGCACCGAGGAAGATCGCGGTCGCCGGGGGAACCGGACGGGTTGGCCGTCACGCCGTCGACGTGCTCGAGGCGGCCGGACACGACGTCGTGTCGATCTCACGGTCCGGTGGCGTCGATGTGGTCACCGGGGAGGGTTTGGCGGACGCCCTGACGGGCGTGGAGTGCGTCATCGACGCCGCTACCGGGCCCTCACCCGAGCAGCAAGCGGCGACGGAGTTCTTCACCGCCTCGACGCAAAACCTGCAGGAGGCCGGCGAGCGAGCCGGCGTGCAGCAGATCGTCGTCGTCTCCATCATCGGAGCCGACCGGTTCACGGCCGGCTACGGAGCGGCGAAGCTCGCGCACGAGCGGTCGATGCAGGCGGGGCCCGTCCCGGCGCGTGTGGTGCGCGCCGCGCAGTTCCACGAGTTCGTCGCACAGCTCCTCGACTGGGGCCGGCAAGGCGAGATCAGCCGCGTGCCAAAGATGCGGACGCAGCTGGTCGCCGCAAGAACGGTCGCCGAGCTCCTCGCGGAGCTGGCCACGGGCCCGCCCCCCACGCCCGGCGCGTCTCCGGCGGAGATCGCGGGGCCGCGGGAGGAGAGCCTCGTCGAGATGGCGTCGCTGCTCGCGGCCCGGCGCGGCGACCAGGTGCGAGTCGAAGCGGTGAGCGACCCGGACGACCCGGACCGCGCGCTGTACGAGAACGGTGCCCTGCTGCCCGGCCCGGACGCGATTCTCGCGGGCCCGACGTTCGTGGAGTGGCTCAGATGACCGGGGGCGGCTTGCCGTCGGCGGTGGCCGCAAGGTCCGGATCCCACTCGCACACTGCACACGCGTGGTGGAACACCGAGCTTGCGAACTCGAGCGCGAGGGCATGAGGGTCGGCGGCGTCGTGTATGTCGTTCCAGTCGAGGATGTACAGGCCGAGGTCTGCCTCCCACCGGGTCGCCGGCGGCGAGAGCGCGGCGCCTCCGAACCCGTCGGGAGCAGGGTGCGCGTAACCGTAGAAGGCCGCCTCGCCGTAGCGGACGTCGCCGGGCCACCAACCGAGCGCGACCTCTTGCGCATCCATCGAGTTGCGCATGATGAAATCCTCCGACGGTGGGTCGGCCGGTAAGCCGGAGTAGAGATTGACGCCGAGGTCGAACGAGCCCCACCACGCGTTGACGGCCGTGGATCGCCCGCGGTACGGGGCGCGAAATGCCGCGAGCACCAGGGCCGCGTGCGTGGCGGCGGTGAACCAGGTGGCGATCTCGTCGCTGTCGTAGTGGGCGTGCTCGGCGTCCTGGTCGAGCGGCACCGTCCAGGACACCTCCTGCGGCGTGGGATCGATCTCGACGGGACCAGCCAGGTCGCGAACGGCCGACAGCAGCTCACGCGTGACGTCGCCGACCGCGCGGTCCGGGGCCAGCGCGATGCGCCTCGCGCGGCCGTCGCTGTGCTCGGCAAGCGCCTCGTGGGAATGCAGGTCGAGCGCCGCGACCACTGCTCCGGAGCGATCGGGAGCAGGCAGCGGTCGCGTCTCCCAACCCCGTGCGGTGTGTCGAAGCGCCGCGTGCTGGAGCTCGGGCTCCGGTGGGGCGAGCGCCACACAAAGCTTCCCGAGCACCTGCGTGTGCGCGTGAACGGTGTCGCACGTCGCGCTCCAGGCCGCGTAGGGCGGCATGCGGGGCCACTCCGAGGGCATGGACACAAGCTACCCAACGCAGCAATATGCGCGGGACACCCCGAGCCCAGGAGGCCTCCATGCCGCTGTCAGTCAGGGAAATCCTTCTTACGCATCCGACCGGCCCGGCCGGCGACCTCGACACCCTCGTTCGCTGCATCGAGGAGTGCCTCGCCTGCGCGCAGGCCTGCACCGCGTGCGCCGACGCATGCCTTGCCGAAGACGACGTCATCGATCTGCGCCATTGCATCCGCCTGTGCCTCGACTGCGCGGACGTCTGCGACGCAACTTGGCGCGTCGCGACCAGGCTCACTGACGGGCGCTCGCCGTACTTGAAGAAGGTCCTCCAAGCGTGCCTCGACGCTTGCGGGCGCTCCCGTGAGGAGTGCGAGCGGCACGCAGCGCATCACGAGCACTGCCGGGTCTGTGAAGGTGTGTGCAAGCGGTGTGAAGACGCCTGCCAAGCGCTGATCGACGAGACCTAAGTCTGACACCGGCTCCGAGACGACCCCGCAAACGGAACGCCGATTATCGACATCAAACCGGTGCTCGATTGAGTCCCCTTAGAGTTCAGTCGCTCGCACCTCCACCCCACACCAAGGAGATCCGATGGGCTTCGACCAGTACCACGAACCACCTGAGGAACTGCCGGCCGCGACGCGCACATTCGCCCGTCTTTGCGCGTCGTTGACGGAGGAGGCCGAAGCGATCGGCTGGTACGAGCAGCGCATCGCCGTCGAGAAGGATCCGGAGGCGCTCGCCGTGATGCACGACGCCCAGGGCGAGGAGTTCAAGCACTTCAGCATGGACCTGGAGTTCCTCCTGCGGCGCACGCCGTCGTGGCGCGAGGTCGCGCAGGGGATCCTGTTCCAGCCCGGCGACATCGTCGAACACGGCGAGGAGGCCGAGGCCGAGGCGTTCGAGGGCGGAGGACCCGGAGCCGAGGGCGCCTATGAGGACGGATCGCTCGGGATCGGGAGCCTGAGGGGGACGTCGTGACGAACCATCTGCTTCGCTCGAACGCACCCATCAGCGATGCGGCCTGGAGGCTTCTCGATGAAGAGGCTCAGGAGCGCCTCACCCCCGCGCTCGCCGCTCGCAAGCTGGTCGACTTCTCCGGTCCGCACGGATGGGACCACTCGGCGACGAACCTCGGGCGCATCGAACCGCTGGCGTCGGCGCCGTGTGACGGAGTGTCCGGCCTTCAGCGACGCGTCCTTCCGCTGGTCGAGGTGCGCGCGGACTTCGAGGTGGCGCGCGCCGAGTTACGGGACGCCGACCGCGGGGCGGCAGACGCCGACCTCGAGGGACTCGACAAGGCCGCGCACCAGATTGCCGTGGCGGAGAACATCGCGGTGTTTCACGGGTGGCAGGGCGCGATCGCCGGAATCGACGAAGCGTCGCCGCACAAGCAGGTGAAGCTCGGCGACATTACGGACAAATATCCCGGGCTGGTGGCGGGCGCGGTGGAGCGGCTTCTTTGCAGCGGGATCACGGGGCCGTACGGACTGGCGCTCGGACGCGAGCAATACCGGCGCGTGGTGGAGACCGCCGAGCACGGCGGGTACCCGTTGCTCGATCACCTGGGCAAGATCCTCGAAGGTCCGATCGTCTGGGCACCCGGCGTGAAAGGAGCCGTCGTGGTCAGCCTGCGCGGCGGCGATTTCCTCTTCGAGTCGGGTCAGGACCTGTCGATCGGCTACGACTCGCACGACGCCGAGGTCGTGCGGCTCTACCTGGAGGAGAGCTTCAGCTTCCGCGTCGCCACTCCCGAGGCGGGGGTGGCGCTGAAGCCGTAGCGCTACTGCCGATACCGCTCGACGGTGTCCGCGTCCCGGACCGTTGCCTCGTCCGGATCGGCGCCCGCGTCACGGAGCGCGCGACGCTGGCGCAGCAGGTCCCAGCAGCGGTCGAGCTCAACCTCGACTGCGCGTAAGCGCTCCCGTTCGCCCGCCAGCGCTTCGGCGTCCCCGCTGTCCGTCTGCTCGCGGCTCCGCAGATCGTGCTCCTCCGCGACCAGCACCTCGATGCGGGCGGCAATTGTTTCGTCGCTCATGCGAGAGATCTTACGCGGCGGCCGGGGCCCCAGCCCTCTCAGGCGCTCACGCCGCCGTCGATCACGACCTCGCTCCCGGTCACGAAGCGGCTCTCGTCGGAGGCCAGGAAGAGAGCGGCGTCGGCGATCTCCCTAGGGTCGCCGATCCGCCGCATAGGAATCGCGGCGACCAGCCGATCGACGAGCTCGGGCGTGCGTTCGCGCTGGCGAGCATGCATGTCCGTGTCGATCTGGCCGGGATGCAGTGAGTTCACGCGGACCCCCGAGGGCGCCAGCTCCTTCGCCACCGACTTCGTCATGCCGCGCACCGCCCACTTGCTCGCCCCGTAGGCGGTCAGCAGCGGCGACCCCGTGAGGCCGGCCAGCGAGGACAGGTTGATGATCGAGCCGCTGCCGCGTGCCAACATCGACGGGGCAACCGCTCGCATGCCGAGGAAGACCCCGACCTGGTTGACCTCCTGAACCCGGCGGAACTCCTCGAGCGTGGTCTCGCCGAGTGGGGCCGCGAGGAAGATACCGGCGTTGTTCACGAGCACGTCTATGTGCCCGTGGCGCTCGATCGCCCAATCGGCGACTGCCTTCCACGCCGCCTCGTCCGTGACGTCGTGGCCGCGGGCTTCCGCTCGGTCCCCTATCTCTTCAGCCACTCGCCGCACCGAAGCCTCGTCGGAATCGGTCAGAAGCACGTCTGCGCCCTCCTCCGCGAAGCGGCGGGCGATCGCGGCGCCGATCCCACGCGCGGCGCCCGTTACCAACGCGATTTTTCCGTCCAGCCGTTCCATCGCTATTCGGTCGCGCTGAACTCCCAGATCGCGATGCCCAGCATCACGAGGCCCATCACGAACACGATTGCGACCTCGAGCAACGTGGGCACGCGCCAGCCCCACCAGGTCACGCCCGGATCGAGCGCCTGGCGCGCCCCCGTGCTGATGTCGAGGTGGTTGAACACGATCCGCCGCATCGGGTCGACCGCGTAGGTCAGCGGATCGAGGCGGTTCAGGACCGCGAGCCACCCTGGCAGGTTCGCGACCGGGTACAGAGCGCCGGAGAGGAAGAACAACGGCATCACGATCATCTGCATCAACCCCATGAACGACTGCATCTGCTTGATGCGCACGGCCGCCATCACGCCGAATGCGGTGATGCTGAATGCGAGCAGCAGCTGGATCGCGAAGACGCCGAGCACCAGGCTGACGCTGTACGGCACGTGGACCGCCCACGCGAGCAGTAAGAGGATGACTCCCTGGAAGCCCGCTACGGTCGCACCGCCGAGACACTTGCCGACCACGATCGAGCTCCTCCTCACCGGGGCGACCATCATCTCGCGGAGGAACCCGAACTCGCGGTCCCAGACGATCGACGCGGCGGAGAACATCGCCGTGAACATCACCGCCAGGCACAGAATGCCCGGGTAGATGAAGGTCTTCAGGTCGACGCCGTGGGTGCTGGCGCTCGAGAGCTGCTGCAGTCCCGACCCGAGCACGAACAGGAAGAGCAGCGGCTGGACCAGCGCCGTGACGATTCGCAGCCGGTCGTTGACGAATCGGAGCAGCTCGCGCCGCCACACGATCTTGACCGCGCGCAGCTCGCTCCGCCAGCTGCGAGCGGGGACGTGGACCCGGACGATTTCAGAGGGGACGTGGCCCGCACCGGCGGTGGTCGGCTGCACGGTCGTACTCATCGTCGCGCCCCCGTGACGACCTGCATGAACATCTTGCTGGTCTGCTTGTCCTGCGATCCCTCCGCGTCGCGAATCGTCGTGCCCGTGTAGGACATGAAGACGTCGTCGAGAGTCGGGCGCGACACGTTCACGGCGCGGATCGGCACTCCGAGCTCGGCGAACAGGCGGGGCACGAACTCCTCGCCCGACTGCACCCGGAAGGTGACAGCACCTTCCGCGACCGTCGCCTCGATGCCGAACCGCTCCTCGAGCGCCCTGATCGCGGCCTCGTCGTCCTCGGTGTCGATCGTGACGCGGTCGGCGCCGACACTCGCCTTGAGCGCCTCAGGCGTATCGAGCACCACGATCTCGCCTTGGTCCATGATCGCGATCCGATCGCAGAACTCGGCTTCGTCCATGTAGTGCGTCGTCATGAAGATCGTGATGTCCTCCGTCTCCTTGAGCAGCTGGATGTAGCTCCAGATCGAGCTCCGGGTCTGGGGATCGAGGCCGATGGTGGGCTCGTCGAGGAAGAGGATCCGCGGCGAGTGCATGAGGCCGCGCGCGATCTCGAGCCGCCGCCGCATGCCGCCGGAGAA
>Ga0075425_100010062_pt1 | contig 10079 bp, 7 predicted proteins | sample SoiMethybrSBSTD4_FD_75300 | JGI IMG/M metagenome (GOLD analysis project Ga0075425, IMG submission 75300) | Bulk soil microbial communities from a Populus tree surrounding site in Tennessee, USA - Soil MetaG P. TD hybrid SBSTD4 | ecosystem: Environmental > Terrestrial > Soil > Tree plantation...
TGGAGCCCGATTACTTTGGCTTCCAGACCGCATCTAACCAGATGTGGGTCGGTTACGGTCTGGCCGATGGCGCAGGCGCAGGGAGAAACGCTCGCGGCCTGTCGGCAAAGCGGATTTCGGCGTCTAATAAGAAGAGGATTTAGCTCCTGAAGTGACCTGAGCGCTGATGCGGCTTTCGATTTTTTTCGGTATCCAGTTGGAGAGGTAAACGTGAACCCCAGTTCGACAGCAAAAACGATTTTATTCTGGCTCTCGATCGTGCTCCTCGGCGTCATGCTCTGGAAGCTGGTGTCGGCCAACGGCCAAGCGGCCCGCGAAGATGAGCCCAGCTTTAGCGAGTTCATGGCCCACGTGGATCAGGGCGACGTCAAAGAAGTCACCATGTACCTCTCGCCGAACAGCTATGAGTTGCAGGGTGAATACGCCAAGGCCAACAAAAAATTCCACGTCACCGTTTTCAAGGAAGCCGCTCCCGATCTCACCAAGCAGCTTCGCGACAAATCCGTACTCATCAAGGTGAAGGAAGTCCGCAGCGGCGACTGGCTGATAATATTATTGAACGCCTTGCCGCTCCTGCTCCTTGTGGGCTTCTGCCTCTTCCTGATGCGTCAAATGCAGGCCGGCGGCAATAAGGCTCTCAGTTTCGGCAAATCGCGCGCCCGTTTGCTTTCCGCGCAGCAAAAAAAGGTCACCTTCAAAGATGTCGCCGGAACCGACGAAGCCAAGGAAGAACTGCAGGAAATTATCGAGTTCCTCAAAGACCCCCAGAAATTCCAAAAACTCGGCGGCCGCATTCCAAAAGGCGTTCTCCTCGTCGGGCCTCCAGGCACCGGCAAAACCCTACTCGCCCGCGCCATCGCCGGCGAAGCGAATGTACCTTTCTTCTCCATCTCCGGTTCCGATTTCGTCGAAATGTTTGTCGGCGTCGGTGCCAGTCGCGTTCGTGATCTTTTCGAGCAGGGCAAAAAGAATGCGCCTTGCATTATCTTCATTGACGAAATTGACGCTGTCGGCCGCCATCGCGGCGCGGGCCTCGGCGGTGGTCACGATGAACGCGAACAGACCTTGAACGCGCTGCTGGTCGAAATGGACGGCTTCGAGTCCAACGAAGGCGTCATTCTGATTGCCGCCACCAACCGTCCCGACGTTCTCGATCCTGCTCTTCTTCGCCCCGGCCGCTTTGATCGCCGCGTGGTAGTTGCTCGCCCGGATGTCAAAGGCCGCGAAGAGATCCTTCGCGTGCACACCCGCAAAAAGCCCATCGCCGATGATGTGGACCTTTCCATCATCGCTCGCGGCACACCTGGTTTCTCCGGCGCCGATCTGGAAAGCCTCGCCAACGAAGCAGCTCTCTGGGCCGCTCGCCAGAACCGCAAATTCGTTGCTATGGCCGATTTTGAAATGGCCAAGGACAAAGTGCTCATGGGCGTCGAACGCAAGTCCATGATTCTGTCCGACGAGGAAAAGAAAAACACCGCGTACCACGAAGCCGGCCATGCGCTCGTCGCCGCCATGACTCCCGGTGCCGACCCCGTGCACAAGGTCACCATCATCCCGCGCGGCATGGCTCTCGGTTTGACCATGCAGCTGCCGACCGACGACAAGCATTCCTACACCAAAGACCATCTCGAAGGCATGCTTGCCGTGCTCATGGGCGGCCGCAGCGCCGAAGAAATTTTCCTCGGTCACATCACCACCGGCGCCGGCAACGACATCGAACGCGCCACCGACATCGCTCGTAACATGGTTTGCGAATGGGGCATGAGCGAACTGGGGCCTCTCGCTTTCGGCAAAAAGGAAGAAGCCATCTTCCTCGGCCGCGAAATCGCTCAGCACCGCGACTTCAGCGAAGCCACCGCCGTGGATATCGACAAGGAAGTGAAACGCATCGTCAGCGGTGCCTACGATTCCGCCAAAGGCATCCTCAACAACAATCGCGATACGCTCGAACGCATCGCTCAGGCATTGCTAGAACGCGAAGTGCTCGATGCCAATGAGGTCCGCATGCTGATCGAAGGCACGCCGCTTCCCGAAAAGCCGCGCACACCGCCGCCATCGACGCCGCCGCTCGCTCCGGCCGCCGATCCCAAAGTGGTCCGCCCCGAACTGCGGCCCGCTCCCGGCTTCACCCGCGGCGACAGCCCCGCGAAAGCCTAATACGGTTTCCTCCCTCGTCTTCTTCGTTAGGGCACAGCGTACTGTGCCCTGTCTTTTTGTTGTAGCGGCCGCCTTCTGAGGCGGGCACCGTCCTGCATCACCAGGTTCGTCCCTCGTACGCGCACAGGCTGATCTACGTCGTTGCTGGACGAAATCGCAGCGGGTCGCAATGTCTCTCGGCCCAAGATAACAGCATTCCCCGGGGCTATCGCGCAAGCTCTGCAAGCTTGGTAGCGAGGTGCTGGTATGCGGCTCTTTGTGAAGGTCCGAAGTTTCCTGCCAAATCTCTTCGCGTCTCGTCGTGTGGAAACGGATCTCGACCAGGAAGTTCAATCCCACGTCGAAATGCTGGTCGACGAAAACATTCGCGCGGGCATGCCGATAGGTACAGGAACTGCGTGCCGCTCGCATCGAATTTCGCGGCGTCGATCAGGTCAAAGATCGCGAACAACGAACCGGCAACTGGCCCGCTCTTTGCCCTCTGATTGTCGCTACGCTATCAGACAGCTCCGCAAAAATCGCGGCTTCACCGTCGTCGCCGTCTGATTGGTCCGCTTCAGCTCCACCGCATCGGGTGGCCACAACGCTCGTGAAATACGCAGAAGACGAACGGCTCTCGAAAGTGGAGTGGCGTCCGGAAGCCCCTGCTCTTGCCGCGGCGTTTCTGATCTCTGATCTCTTTGCGGTACACTCATTCTCTTGGAGTGCTGCCGGGGAAACCCTCAGTTCTCCCACGCAAATGAGCCGAATCACCGCCATCCTCCCTGCTGCAGGTATGGGCACCCGCATGGGCGGCGACACACCGAAGCAGTTTCTCGAACTCGACGGCGTTCCCATCCTCCTGCACACCATCCGCCGCCTCGCTTCCTGCGATGCCATCACCGACATCATCCTCGCCACCCGTGCCGATGAAGTTGCGCGCCTCGAAGAACTTTGCCGTAACGAAAAATTCCGTCAGCCCGTCCGCGTAGTCAAGGGCGGAGCCACTCGTCAGGAATCTGTCGCTGCGGCTCTCGAACACGTCAGCGACGACGACACCGAACTGGTCGCTGTCCACGATGCAGTCCGCCCTTTCGTGACCCGTGAGCAAATCACACGTGTTATCGAAGAGTCCCGTAAGTGCGGGGCCGCGATCTTGGGCATTCCCGCTATGGATACAGTTAAAGAGGTAAAGCGCGGCAGCCTTCCCGAAGACGTAGCGCTCATCACCGGCACGATTCCGCGCGAACGCGTTGTCCTCGTGCAAACCCCACAAATCTTCCGCACCAGGCTGCTCAAAGAAGCCTTCGCAAAAGCAGCCGCCGATCAGGTCAACGCCTCCGATGAAGCTGGCCTGGTGGAGCGCCTCGGGCACGAAGTCCACGTCGTCCACGGCACCGAGCGCAACATCAAAATCACCAAGCCCGCCGACATGGAACTCGCCCGCTTCTACCTCGATCTCGAACGCGCCAAGGCCCACAAAGCATGAATGGTCAGGAGAACTTTCTCTTGGAGGGCCGCAGCTTCAGAGTCTCGGTGGCAACAGGGGGGCGGCAGTTCGGCTCCGGCATTGAGGACTCGGCAAGAATTGGGGCTTTAGCCCCTGAGGAATTGGATTTCATTTCATGAGTAAAGTTCGCTGCGGCATTGGCTATGATTTGCATCGCCTCGCCGCAGGCCGGCCCCTGGTGGTCGGCGGCATCACGCTTCCCTTCGATAAGGGGCCCGTCGGCCACTCTGACGGCGACGTCCTTGCTCACGCGCTGTGCGATGCGCTGCTCGGGGCTGCGGGCCTCGGCGACATCGGCACGCATTTCCCCGACACCGATCCCAGGTGGAAAGGCGCGAATAGTCTTTTATTCCTTGAACACGCTCGAACGCTACTGGACGAAAGAGGACTGAAGATCGAGCATGTCGACGCCGTAGTCATTATGGAAAAACCCAAGCTGGGTCCGCATTTTCCGCAGATGCGCGAAGCCCTCGCCAAATCCCTGCGCGTAACGCCCGAAACCATTCACCTGAAGGCCAAAACCAACGAAGGAGTGGACGCTATCGGCCGCGGTGAAGCCATCGCCGCCCACGTCGTCGCCACCCTGTATTTTGACGACCGAGCCTTTCCTTGCGTGGTGCGCGCTTGAATTGCAGTTTTCGTTCGAGTTTCCTGCGGGTATTCTCTTTTGTCGAAGATGACCATTCCCCAATCCTCTGCCGCTTTTCCTGAAAACCAGTTCTCCGCTGGAGAGATCCTCCAAATTCTCCGCGAACGCGAATGGCTCACGGGCGAGCCCCGCGCGGAACAATCCGCGTGGTGCGAGCGCGCCGCCGCGCTGCTCGGCCCGCAATCGCCGGATCTCGCCGCACTGGAAAATCTGTTATCGCTGATTTTTCACTACGACGCGCGCGAGATTCTAGCCTCGCTGGACGCGCAGGTGGTCATGTCGCGCTACGCTGCGCGCGACGTTCTTCGCCAGCTTGCCAACCTGCTGCTCGATCCCGCTCCGCTCACCACCGAACGTTTTCGCGAAATCATTGACTCGCTCAAGTCCCTATTGGACATTCGCGGCCGCGAACTCTTTCACCCGCTCCGCCTCGCTCTCGCCGGACGCTCCGGCGAAGGCGATCTGGATCGTGTCGTCCTTCTCCTCGACGATGCTGCCGCAGCCGGCTTCTCTCATCCTGTAAAAACCGCCCGGGCCCGCATCATCGAGTTCTGCTCCGCTTTCGACTAGCTGCTGCAATTTGAGACTTCGCAAGCTCTTCTAAATGTTTTATTGCACGACTAACGCAAGCGTCGTCGTGTGGGTCAGGTTTCCGGCGGTAGCGGTCACCGTCACCGTGTAATTGCCAGCCGGCGTTCCGCTGGGCGGCGGTGGAGGCGGAGGCGTGGTGCCGCCCCCTCCACCACATCCGCCAATCTGCATGGTCAGCAGCGAGAGCACGGCCACCATCGGAATCGCCATCGCCACGCGCTGCCGCCGCGTCCGCGCCATGCGCCAGAAAGCCAGCATCATCAGCAACAGCCCGGCTAATAGCACTACCGGAATAGGACGCACTCGCAGCGAGGGGCCTGGCGCTTCAGGAGGCAGCGCAGCGCCGCGCGCCGTTGTCGTCACCGTGACCGTGGCCGTTCCCGCGCCAGAGAGGGAACTCGGGCTCACGGAACAGTGCGTCGCCGTCGCTGGAACCGCACAGGTCAGCGCAACCACCGACGAGAAATTGTTCAGCGCCCCGATCGAAACGGCATTGGTAAACATCGCGGTCGTCCCGGCCACCACCGTGACACTCGTGGTTCCGCTCGATCCAATCGTGAAATCCGGCGGCCCGGTTACGATCAGAGTGAACGCGGTCGATGTCCCTGCAGGGGGCGGATCGACGGCGTATGCGGAATAGGTTCCCGGATTTCCAATGGACAAAGGTACGGCAAATTGCGTAGCGGTGCTGCTCGAACCCGGGGAGGTATATCCATAGTTGTTCACAAACAGGCTGACGCCCGGCTGAAAACCGGTCCCGGTCACGGTTACCGTCACCGGTGTGCTGGCTTGAAGCGTGGACGGGCTGATCGAAGTGATCGTAGGTACGACCGTCGGTTGCGTAATCGCAAAAGACTGAGGAGCCGACGGCCCGCCGCCTGGCGAAGGATTCACGACGGTCACTTGCACCGTGCCGGCCGTGCCGATATCAGCGGTCGGAATCATTGCGGTCAGGTTTTGCGAGTTCGATACTACTGTCGGTTCCGCAACTCCATTGAACTTCAGGACCGCGTTCGACGCGAAATTGGTGCCGCTGGCGTTGATGCTGAAAGGCAAAGTGCCGGCGACCGCCGTTGTGGGGAAGATGGATGCCAGGGCAGGCACCGGATACGTTCCCACGTTCACCGTGAAGTGGATGCTGTTGCTGGCGCCGAAATTGGGGAACGGGTTTACCGCCGAAACCAGAAAGTCGCCGGGTAGGTTAATCGCGGAAGCCGGCACCGACGCCGTCAGCTTGGTGGGACTGACGAATGTGGCGGTCAGGGCCGAGCCGAAGAAAGTCCTTGCATCGATAAATTGCAACCCGGCGCCGTCCACAAATCCGCTGCCGTTCACGGTCAGCGTGAACGCAGGGTCGCCAGAATTGGCGCTGGTCGGCGAAATCGAACTCAGTACCGGCGCGGGATACAGCCCGTTATTGTAGAGAAAATCCAACTGCAATCGTCCGCCCAATGCGCCCGGATTGGCGTCTGGCGGACCGAACGAGCCCACCATGATGTAGTACGTGGTCCCTGCCGTCAGTGCGACGCCGGTGAGTTGCGACTGGACTTGCACACCGGAACTAATGTCGTCGTTACACGCTAGGTTAGCCAGACTGCCCGGCGTTCCAGCCCACACCGAGAGCACCGTATCGTAACTGCTGCTGAGGGTGTCCATGGACAGATTGGCGGAAAACGGCGGCGTGAACTTGTACCAGGCGGTGTTGTATAAGCCGTTCGGATGGCCGCCGGTATTCCCATTGCTGCCGGAGAACTGCAATACGCAGGGCGGCGCGGGATCGCTCGATTCGGTTGTCGCTCCCGAAGTGTCCTCGACACTGTTGAAATTGATGGTGGTAATGTTCGTGGCGTTGGCGATGTTGTCGTTGGGCGGCGGGGGAGCGGCGACGCGGAATGTCTTTACCGCCGATGCGCCTCCACCCGGCGGCGGATTGAAGACGGTGACGTCATTGGTGCTGCCGTACGGCCCGAGGAGCGCCGCCGGTAGCGTGGCCGTCAGGCATGTCGGCAGCAGGCACGCGCCACCAGGCGCGCCCACCGTAACTCCATTCTGGGCCCCGTTAAAAAATACCTTGGAGTTGCTGGTGAAGTTGGTTCCGGCCAGCTGAATGGTGACGCTGGTGCTCGGATTCGGTGTCTGTACCGGCGTGCTCGCCGGGGTAATGCTGGTGATTGTCGGAGCCAGTCCCAGCACCGGAAACGGCAATGTATTGCTGGTCGTGCTCGCAACCTTCACTGTGACTTTTACAGAGCCGGTCGTCAGCAGCGCCGCGGGCACGATGGCGGAGAGCGAAGTGTCCGACGCAGTTCCCGTTCCAGTCAGCGCCGTGCTGCCGAACTGTACCGTTCCGCCGGTCAGCCCAGTTCCCTTCACCGTCAGTGTAAATTGTGCTGCGCCCGCGTTCACAGAAACCGGCGTCATCGACGCAATGTGCGGTCCGCCGAACGAAAAATTGTTCAAGTCCAGATCCCAGGCTCCGCGGCCGTGGGTTGCCGCTCGCAGCGTGCGCGATGCTCTATGCAACCGGAGTGAAAGCACTGCCACACGCGGAAGGCCCGTGCTGAGCGAAGCCCAGGTACACGGTGACGACACGCAATTTCCGAAGAATACTCCCAAATCGGTGGCGGCATAGAACACCCCCGGTAGATCCGGATCCACCACAACGTCGTTTACCGGAATATTCGGCAGGTCGTTGGCGCCTGGCTTCGAGCAATTTCCGGGCGCAACCACAGAGCAACTGACATCTGACCAGGTATTGCCGCCATCCGTGGTCTTGAAAATGTGGCCGGAAGAATCGTTGACGCCGAAATTCGCATTCACAAACGAAAAGCCCGAATAGGCGACGTAGGCGGTCGCACCGGTCGGGTCGGATGGGTCAACCGCGATGGCGGTAATCATGCGAGGGGGAAGGATGGACCCATTCCTGATCTGGAAATTTGCGATGTTTCCGGCGGACACGTCCGTGGCGGAAAAGACTTGCCCCGTTGTCGCGCCGGCATAGACCACCTGCGGTGCCCCGGGAGCGACCGCAATCGCCGTCAACGCGTCAAAGTTGCCGCCGGCCACCAGGTCAAATGAAATCGGCGTCCAGGTGTTTGCCGCATCCACGGACTGATAAATTTTGGTCGTTCCGAGATAGAGCGTGTTGGCGGTATTTGGATCGGCCGTGAACGGCGGCACAAAATTGGAAAAGTCCGACGAATTGAGACCGCTGACCGCCGGAGCGAAGGTGCCCACGGCTCCGTTCTGATAAGACGACAACACAAAAAAGCCGTTGCATAAAACATAGACCGAGCTTGGCACCAGACTGTCCAGCGCCGTTCCGGTGCCGTCGCCGCAAACGCCCAATGCGGTCCAGCTGGTCGCGCCGGAATAGGCCTGCGTATCATTGTCCTGGCTGCCCGCGAATGCGATGGTTGGCGCGGAGGTGTGTATGGAAATCGCGGGATAAAATTGCGTCAGCGTCAGCGAAGAATTATTCAGATTGGTCCATTGAATCGTCGCCGCTTCGGCATCGTCCGTGCGCCACATCCCGCCGTCATTGCCCAAGTACAGACGCAGTTTGCCCGAAGGCAGCTTCACAAAAGCGAGGGCATGATTGTCCACGTGCGGCAAGCCGGCGCTGCCTTCGGGCAGATTCGGAATGACGGAGGACCAGGTGGTGCCGGAATTGGCGGTGCGCAGCACCCACAGCGGATTGCCAGTGGAATCCGCCACTGCCGATCCGCCCAGGAAAACCGTGCTGCTATGCAACGGATCCACTTTGACTACGTTGTCGTACCAACACTGCGGCTGGCAGATATCGGGCGCGCCGGTTTTCGTCCAGGTTGTCCCTGCGTCGGATGTCACATAGACGCCCAGGTTGGCGCTCGAACCCTCGCTGCTGTCCGCAATGGATGCGTAAACTGTCTTGCCGGCGGTGTCGCTGGGCGCGATGCCCAAATCAATCCGACCCATGGACGCTTGCGTCGGAAGCGTGCCCGAGGTGAGGCGGGTGAAGTGGACAGTAGAGCAGGTAGAGCCTATGCTGGTCGCCTTGTAAATTCCGTTCCCGTTGGGAGCGCCGGGCGAACTGCCGAAAGGATTTCCCAGCGCCGCATACGCTACGCTCGACGAAGCGAACCCCACGAATGTGGACATTTCGTCGGGCAGAATGTTGCTCCAGGTGGTGCCGCCGTTGTCGGAGCAATACACGCCTTCGGTGGTGCCTTCCGCAAACTGTGTTTGCGCGCCGACCAGCACCATCTGTGGATTGCCGGGATTGACCGCGACATAACTGATGCGTGTGCCGCCCAATGTGAAATACCCGAAGATCGTTTCATTGCCGTAGGGACCAATAAAAGGACAAGTGGTCGAAGGCACCGTACAGGTCTGCGTCCACGTCTGTCCGTGGTTGGTGGACTTCAGCACTCCGGCGCCGTAATAGATGTCGAAGGCTACTCCCTCTTGCTCTCCGGTTCCCGCGTACACGATCGACGGATTCGACGGCGCGAACGCGATCGAACCCATGCTCAGCGAGGCGTTCTGGTCGCCCACCGGAGTCCATGTGGCGCCGGCATCGGTCGATCGCCAAATTCCGCCCTGCGCACCGCCAATCAGCACGGTGTTGCCAGTCGTATCGCTCGGATCCACGGCAATTGTGGTGACCCGCCCGCTGACCGGGGAAAAATCGCCTCCTGTGGTCGGGGCGGGGCCCACAGGTACCCATGCGGGAAAAGACACCGGGCTGGCCGCTGCGGAAGCATTGGCTTCGAGTCCTTGGGCTTTGTTACTGTCCGCCGCGCGGGTCTTTCCTTCCGCCTCGAGCATGCGCTCTAGATGCTGTAAGGCGCGCAAGCGCACTCCTGCCGGTATGTGGCCCTTTGCCGAAGCACGTTGTTTGTAAAACCATTCGGCTCGCTTGCGCAGTTGCTCGGGACCATCGCGCTCAACTTCTTTCTTTCGCTGCCCGCCGGGCTGGTCTCTATCTCGATCCTCCTCCGCGGGTGCAGCCTGGACCTTCCCCGCGGGAAACTTTCTTGTGGCTGTCTTTTCCGCGTTTGGTGCGGAAGGCTTTTCTTGAGCAACAGCGGAATGGTTGGGAAAAAACAGGCAGACAAACAGAAAACTGCCGCAGCAAAGCAAGCCAGAGTGTTTGCGCATTAGGGCCGGGTACCTGGGTGGTCAGAGTTCGGAAGAACGCCCCGCACGAAT
>Ga0075425_100010063_pt1 | contig 10075 bp, 8 predicted proteins | sample SoiMethybrSBSTD4_FD_75300 | JGI IMG/M metagenome (GOLD analysis project Ga0075425, IMG submission 75300) | Bulk soil microbial communities from a Populus tree surrounding site in Tennessee, USA - Soil MetaG P. TD hybrid SBSTD4 | ecosystem: Environmental > Terrestrial > Soil > Tree plantation...
CCACCGTGGCCTCGAACCGCCAAAATGCGCTAACGTGGCACCTAAACCCATGCCGCCACCACCCAAGATGACGCCGCAGATTGCGATCGAGCCGATTTCCGAAGAGGAGCGGGATGTGCTGTGGCATTATCTACAGTTCTACATCTACGATATGTCGCAATTCACCGACACGCGGCCGAACAAGGGCGTGTTTGCCTACGGCTCCTTCGATGCCTACTGGCAGGACGACGAGCGGCGCTCGGCGTGGTGGCTTAAGCTCGGCGGCGAGATCGCGGGCTTTGCCCTGGTGCGGCTCGATGAGCATGACGGACGCCGCGAGATTGCCGAATTTTTCGTCCTCAACCGCTGGCGTCGGCGTGGCGCGGGCCTGGCGTTCGCACGGGCGCTGTTGGCACGCTACCCAGGCCCGTGGAAGTTGCACGAACTTGCCAACAACGTCGGCGCTATCGCCTTCTGGCGATGCGTGCTGGAAGGCTTTGCACGCTATAGCGAGGTGCGTCGCGAGCATCCCGACGGGATAGGCCGCATCGAGCAGCGTTTCGACGTATCCTAGGCAAAATCGATCGGCTATATCGACGCCCGAGCAAATCCAGGGAGGACGACATGACTGCTGCACCCAAGCAGGGCGTCTCGCGTCGTGCTGTGCTTGCACGCGGCGCGGCGCTCACCGCCGCTGCGAGTGTGCCAACCGGCTGGGCCATCGCACAGGCCAAACCCTTGAAGGTGGGGCTGATGCTCCCCTACTCGGGCACGTTCGCTAAGCTCGGGGAGAACATCACCTTCGCCATTGAGGTGCTGATTGCGGAACAAGGCGGCAAACTTGGCGGGCGCGAGCTGCAGATCATCAAGCTCGACGATGAATCCAAGCCGGAAATCGCGCCGCAAAACGCTGACCGACTGGTCAAGCGTGACCAGGTCGATGTTCTCATTGGCACGGTTCACTCGGGCGTGCAGATGGGGATCCACAAGGTGGTATCGGAGAGCGGCACGCTCACCATCGTACCCAATGCTGGAAATGTTGCAGTCACCCGCGAGCTATGCGCCAAGAACGTATTCCGGAGCTCGTTCACCAATTGGCAGCCGGCCTATGGCATGGGCGTCGCTGCGGCCCAGAAAGGCTACAAGACAGCGGTATGGGTGACGTGGGACTACGCGGCGGGAGCCGAAAGCGGAGCGGGCTTCAAAGAGGCCTTCGAGAAGGGTGGCGGCCAAATGCTCCCCAATCTGACCCTGCCCTTCCCACAGACCAACTTCCAACCGCTCTTGGCGCAGATCCCGGGGCTCGGTGTCGATGTGGTGGGCGCGTTCTTTGCCGGCGGTGGCGCGGTACAGTTCGTCAGGGAGTACGCGGCGGCCGGTCTCAAGGTACCCCTGTGTGGCTCGGGCTTCCTAACCGAGGGCACGCTCGAAGCACAGGGCGCGGCGGCCGAGGGTATCGAGACTGCACTGCATTATGGCGATGGTCTCGACACTGCAAAGAACATCGGCTTTCGCCAAGCTTTCAGGGACAAGGCCGGCCGCGACGCCGATGTCTATGCCGTGCAGGGCTACGACGCCGGCCAACTGCTGGCCGTGGGCCTGGAAGCTGTCAACGGCAACGTCGAGGACGAAGCTAATCTCTATAAGGCGCTGCGGGCGGCTAGGATCGACTCCCCGCGCGGACCCATCTCCATGTCGCCAGCGCAAAACGTGACGCAGAATATCTATCTGCGCAGAGCCGAAGGCGGGCAGAACAAGGTGGTGGGCATCGCGGTGGAGAACCTCGCCGATCCAGGCACCGGCTGCAAACTGGCGTGACCAAGCAGAAGGCTCATGCCGGTGTTGGCGTGGCGGGGATAATCGCCCGAGCCGCGGTTTGGGCCTCGCACGCCTCGCTGTGAGCGCGGTCTGTGGAAGCGACTGCCGGGACGATTTGATCGCTATAGTGTGCTTAATTGCCATTGCCGAAGCTAGCGAACCTCGCCCTCTATGCGCGAGCCCTACGGGTTCGCCCGGCGCTCGCGCGCCTGCAGCGCGAATGACGAGGGCCACCGCGCTTGCTACGATGGAGTTCGCCACAAGCTCGAGAGCGGCCATGCAAGATCTTAAGCACCTGATCCGCACCATTCCCGATTATCCCAAAAAGGGCATCCTGTTCCGCGACGTCACGACGCTCTTTGGCAATGCGGCGGGGTTTAGGGCGGCAGTTGCGCAGATGGCGGCGCCTTTTGCGGACGCTGGCGTGGAAGCCGTGGCCGGTATCGAGGCACGGGGTTTCATCCTGGGCGGGGCCATCGCCGACCGGTTGCGCTGTGGGTTTGTGCCGCTTAGGAAGAAGGGTAAGTTGCCCTGGAAGACCATCGGCCAGGAATACACGCTTGAATACGGCGTCGATATCATCGAAATGCATGAGGATGCCGTCCGGCCCGGCGAGCGCGTGCTGATCGTCGACGACCTGATCGCCACGGGCGGTTCGGCGGAGGCAGCCGTCAAGCTGGTGCGACGGTCCGGCGGCGAGGTGGTGGGCGCAACATTCATCATCGATCTACCGGAGCTCGGTGGCCGCAAAAGGCTCGGCGGCTTGGGCGTCGCCTGCCAAGTGCTGATGGCCTTCGAGGGGCATTGATGCTGATGGCGCTCGATGGGGACAGACTTGGCAAAGCGAGGAGCGCAATTGCCGCGTGGCGAACCTGTCCCGGCCAGTCGGTAGCGTGCCCTGTGTGTGGTCGGGTTGGCCTTACGATCATCGATCGTTCGGCACGTCCTCATGCGGAATGGTATGCACTTTCCTGTGCCGCTTGCGGACTGGTGGAGACGCTCCACATTCCGCTCGGTCCCCCAGCAGAACCTATGGATTAGCGATTTGAACATCGACGGCAAAGCATATCGCACGATCTGGCTCGCACCGGACGGCTGGTCGGTGGAGATCATCGACCAAACCAGGTTGCCGCACGCTCTGGCCATCGTCAGGCTGACGACGCTGGAGGACGCGGCCCGGGCGATCAAAACCATGCAGGTTCGCGGTGCTCCGCTGATTGGCGCCACGGCAGCCTATGGCGTCTGTCTCGCCCTGCGCCGGGATGCCTCCGATGCAGCGCTTGATCGGGCCATCGATCGTCTCGCCGAGCAGCGGCCCACGGCAGTGAACCTGCGCTGGGCGTTGGAGGAGATGCGCGCCGTAGTCCGCAACCTGCCGCGTGAGAAACGCGTTGCCGCCGCCTACGCGCGCGCTCTTGCCCTTTGCGACGCCGATGTGGAGACCAATCGCGAAATCGGTGTGCATGGCGCCGAGCTGATTCGCGCCATCGTTGAGCGCAAGGAGCCGGGCGAGCGCATCAATGTGCTCACGCACTGTAACGCTGGCTGGCTCGCTTGCGTCGACCGCGGTACGGCGCTCTCGCCCATCTACGAGGCGCACGACAGCGGCACGGCCCTACACGTATGGGTGGACGAGACGCGACCGCGCAATCAGGGTGCTTCGCTCACCGCTTTCGAGCTCGGTGCCCACGGCGTGCCACACACCATTATCGTCGACAACGCGGGCGGACACTTGATGCAGCAGGGATTGGTGGACTTGGTGTTGGTTGGCGCCGACCGCGTGACTGCCAACGGTGACGCTGCCAACAAGATCGGGACCTATCTGAAGGCGCTCGCGGCCAAGGACAACGACGTGCCGTTCTATGTGGCGTTGCCACACTCGACCATCGACTGGTCGCTGACCTCTCCTCGCGAGATCCCCATCGAGGAGCGCAATCCAGACGAGGTGCTCATCATGAGCGGCCGCACACGGGATGGGCAGGTGGTCGCCGTGGAGATTTCCGCGCCCGGCAGCCCGGCCCGCAATGACGCCTTCGACGTGACCCCAGCGCGGCTTATCACAGGGTTGATCACCGAGCGGGGCGTGTGCGAGGCATCGCGCCAGGGCCTGCGATCACTCTATCCGGAGCGTGATTGACGACGGGCCCGGGAGGGCATGCTCGCACCCGCGCCATTGTCCACGCACTGAGGCGGGTTAGCCCTCTTCGAGGCGCCCGTGGCGTTTGCTCGAGACCCAGTGACGCCAGAAAGCTTGAATATCGCGGGATCACAGCCCTACCGCGAATGATCGCCCCTGGGCTTTGGGTTGCGCGAGAACAATTGCAGATCCATAGAAGGTTACCGGCCCCTCCCTTGGCTTTGCCGGAAATCGCCGCAACCGCGAACGTCGCGATGTTCGCCGCACGGAAGGAAGACGTCGGGGGATCTGCGCGCAGTTTGATTGGCTGCGGGCCTGCGCCCACATCTGGGTCCATTGTGATAGGTGGATAAACCTGGTGCCGGCCGGTCCCTTCAGTCTGACTCAGTAGGATTAGGCCCTCGTGAATTGCGAAGCGACGAAGCTCCAGGTGTTCTGCACCTGCGAACCCAACAGCGGCACGGCAGCGATGATACCCACGCCAAGGATCAAGGCGACCAGCGCATACTCAATCGAGGTACTGCCCCTGTCATCCGTTGCGAAATGCTTCAAGCTGGCTCTCCCCCCAGACAATCGGCCAGACAATCGGCCAGACAATCGACCAGACAATTGACCGCCCTGCCTCGGCAGGCGCACGCCAGGATACTACGGGCCGGGGTTAATCGGGTGTCCGATCGAGCTCGCGCGCTCCTCGCCGCGCCAATTGCTCCCGTTTGGTAGCATCTGCAATCTCGGGGGGACGCAGCCATGAGGGCCACAAAAGGTTCTTTCCCTCCGCCCAATGACAGGTTTCCGAAGGGCTAACTTGCATCCGCGATGGCATACTCGAGCTCGCCCCACGCAAAAACAGAAAGAGCCCCGGTGTGGTCATGCCGGAGCCCTTCTTCCTACCGGGTGAGCCGGAGATTTGAGGTCGCCAGAGCAGTCCTGCGCTGACATTGACCGACGCTCAACGCCCGAGCTAAGCGACCAGAAAGTCTTCCTTCTTCGCCTTGCCCCCCCTGGTAGCCGCCACAAGCCAACGCGGCATCCGGCCTCGGCCGGTCCATGTGTTTCCCGAATTGTCGCGATACTTGACGGCGACCTTCCCTCGCTTGCCGGCACTGCGACCAAAGAGATCGCGAATGTCAAACCCATGATGGTTGGCGAGACCCAGGATTTTCTCCCGCACCGCCGCTCGCTCGGCATTCTTCTTTTCGGCCTTGATCCGCTCGATACGCGCCTGCATTGCCGTGAGTTCTGCTGCAGACATATTCTCGAGATTTTTCGTGCGTGCCATGTGTGCTGCCTTCATGAAGAGTTGAGCCCGCTGCGAATATTAAATGCATCGGTTTAAAAAGCATTGCAATGGGCTTAAATACTAAGTTGCTCGGGTCACATTCTTCGTTTTTCGCAAAAGATCATCATTATGCTTAAGCTTGCAGGTCAAAACCTCCATCTTGCTGGGTCGCCCTGCTTTTTGTGGGTTCTTGGCTGCATCAGAATTGCACAACAGGCACCGAGGTCGCGGTTGCCTCGCAAGCAAAGTTGGCGCACGGGGTCTTCGATCGCAGCGGGTGTCGGCTGGGAGGTCGGCAAGGCAACCCTGCTTCAAAGCTCCGCGCGACCGCGGAAGGCGAATTGGTCACTCCACCGGGACGAGGAATTATAGAACGGCGCCGAGGCCGCCCTTTGGGCCGATGTGGCCTGACCCGGCATTGCTTCTATCTTGGCAATGCCGCTTTGGACTTGCCTGTGTCGGGACAATATACGGGCTTTGCGCCGAACCGATCCGCGGATGCGCGCTCCCTGGATTGAGTGCGTAGATTTCGCGGGATCAAAGCACCGGCACCATGAGCAGCAGCTCGCGCCGACTGCGATAGTACTCGATGCAGTAGCGCGATGCGTCAAAATCTGCCCGCTCGCGCATTTGCAGCATCGTCTGATCTATCAGATGGAGGTGCTGTTCCCAGTGGGTGAGTTTTTGTCGCGCAAACTTTCCGCCGGGGATGACCCAGGTCGGATGCGGTAAAGCGATGGCATAATCTTCGGGTCTGATAGCCACGCAGGCGCGGTATTGCGCATCCACGACGACGCCGTAAAAGCGTCGTCCCCTAAGTGTCGTCAACTTACCTTCCAGCGTGGCAAAGGCGAGGGGCGCCTGCTCGGGGATCGGCCTTGCTCGATCGCCCGCCACGAACATGACCGCGATTTCGTCGATTGCGACGATACGTTCGGAGACCAAAAGCGTTCTCCCTGTGCTGGGCGATGTCGCCGCGACGCGACACCCTGCGTCATGTTCCCCGCTCCTTTCCGATCGCCCTTGGATGCCCCATCCACTGCCGTCGAGAGCTCCTTGGGCTCCACGCGGCAGATCGGGCAGCCCGCACCACCACGGCATGCGCTTCCACTCCATCGATCCGAGACTTAATGGCGTGCCTAGGCAACCAAGACCTGTCGAATCATACTATACGTTGGCTCACAGAGCCGCACGGCTCTGACAACAAGGTCCGGTACTTCTCCTCGAGGACCGGACTAAGCAGTGTGCCCGTCTGACGGCCCCGTCCTTCCCCCGAAGGCGGGGCCGCTTTCGGCTCCCATCGAATGAGCCGACCTGTCTCAGCGACGGCTCACGCAAGCGCGCGTTGCGCTCAACCACAAGACAGACCAGGGGGTGCGGCCGCAATGCGGGGCTGCATCAAATCCCACCGTTCACCAGCGCAGGGGTCGCTCTGCTGCGTCCTGGCGCCTTGAAGCCCCTCGCCGCTTGATGGTGGGCAGACCGCGCGTCTTCCCACACGCAAGCCTCAACGATGGCAAAAGGGCAGATAGGACACCGCCTGCCGTTGCAAGCAGGCGTGCTCACCTGAGCGGGTGAGCGTGCATTGCAGCGATGCACAATGAGGGCCGCGAATGCAATGCCCAGGCGCTCGAAGCCACATTCCGCTTCCTTGATGGATTTTGCAGCGACTGTGGCGCGGAAGCGACGCCGTTCGGCCGTGCCAAAGACGCCAGCCATCGCGCCACCGGCAAAATCGTCAGCTCACAGACCCACTCGGCGCCCCTGCAGTCCCACTTCCGCCACGCCCCGGAACCGGTTGGCAGCGGTGCACATTGCGCAGCAACATGCGAGCCCGGGGCGTTGGGCACGGGGGGTGAGGCACTCGTCTGGCACACGATGGCTTCGCTCACGTTGGCGTGATCGCTCGCATATACTGGGCCCTTGCTCGTTCTAGTGCGCGGACATTCAGGTTATGCTGGCACGCGCTGCGGCTTCTCAGTCGCGATCGGCACTCACTCACTACTGGTAGGAGGCGGCGAATGGCTCGGTTGGTCATCAACGGGCAACCCCATACGATCGAAGTGGACCCCGACACTCCGCTGTTGTGGGTCATTCGCGAACAAGTTGGATTGACCGGCACCAAGTATGGTTGCGGCATCGCCCAGTGCGGCGCCTGCACAGTTCATGTTGAGGGGGAGGCGGTGCGCTCCTGCTCGCTACCGATCAGCGCCGCCGAGGGCAAGAACATCACGACGATTGAGGGGCTCGCCGAAGGCGGCACTTTGCACAAGGTGCAGAAGGCTTGGATCCAGCACGACGTGCCACAATGCGGCTATTGCCAGGCAGGGATGATCATGGCCGTGGCGGCGTTGCTCAAGGACAAGCCGAAGCCCACGGACGCCGACATCAATAGCACGATCACCAATATCTGTCGCTGTGGCACCTTCCAGCAGGTGCGCGCTGCGATCCACGCCGCGGCCAACGCGTGAATGGAGAGGCGCTATGTCACACAGTGCACAAATTAATCGCCGCTCGTTTGTGATTGGAACTGCCGCTGCCGGCGGTCTCGCGCTCGGGCTCGACATCCCGCTCCGCCGCGCAGGAGTACGAGCCCAGGCGGCCACGCCCGAAATCAACGCCTGGGTCGTCATCAAGCCAGACGACAGCATCGTCGTCCGAGTTGTGCGCTCGGAGATGGGCCAGGGCACAGTTACCGGGCTAGCCCAGCTGGTGGCCGAAGAGCTAGAGGCCGACTGGTCGAAGGTGAGCACCGAGTATCCGACGCCCGGTGAGAGCGTGAGGCGCAAGCGCGTGTGGGGCGATTTCTCGACCGGTGGAAGCCGCGGCATTCGCTCGTCACATGAGTACGTGCGCAAGGGCGGTGCGGCCGCACGAATGATGTTGATCCAGGCTGCTGCCAACGAATGGAAGGTGCCGGTGTCGGAATGCACTGCTGCCGACAGCACGATCACGCATGCGCCCTCGGGCCGGAAGACGACCTACGGCAAAGTGGCCGAGGCTGCTGCCAAGCTTGATCCGCCAAGCGAGGTGCCACTCAAAGACCCCAAAGATTGGAAGATCGCCGGCAAGCCTTTGAAGCGGCTTGATACTGCCGATAAGGTCACGGGTAAGCAGGTCTACGGCACTGATCTCAAACTTCCCGGCATACTCAATGCCGCGATCCGCGACTGCCCCGTGCAGGGCGGAAAGATCAAGAGCTTCGATGCGGCCAAGGCTGCTGACATGAAGGGTGTAAAGAAGGTGGTCAAGGTCGGGGATTCTGGCGTGGCCGTAGTTGCGCAGACCTGGTGGCAAGCCAAAACCGCCGTAGATGCCATCCCAATTGAGTGGGATGTTGGCGACAAGGACAAGGTCTCTAGCGAGACGATCGCCGCCTGGCTCAAGGAGGGTCTCGAGGCCCCGGAAGCCTTTGTCGGGAATGCGAATGGCGATGCAAAAACCGCGCTCGCCAGCGCCGCCAAGAAGGTGGAGGCGGTCTACTCCTATCCTTATCAGAACCACGCCGCCATGGAGCCCATGAACGCGACGGCGCTCTACACTCCGGACAAGTGTGAGGTGTGGGTGCCCACCCAGAATGGGGAGGCGGCGTTCGCCGCTACCGTGGCCGCATCCGGCTTATCCGCTGACAAGTGTGACGTTCACAAGATCAATCTTGGCGGCGGGTTTGGCAGGCGTGGCGCTTTCCACGACTATGTCACGCAGGCAGTGCTGATAGCCAAAGAGATGCCTGGCACACCGGTCAAGCTCCTCTGGACGCGTGAGGAGGACATGACGCATGGCCGATACCATCCGGTGATGCAGGCCAAGCTCGTTGGCGGCTTTGATAAGGACAACAATCTGACCGCCCTGCACATGCGCCTGTCCGGTCAATCCATCCTTGCCTCAGTCTTCCCGCAAAACCTGCAACAAGGCATGGATCTGCTCACCTTCCAAGGGCTGATGCGGCAGGGGCAGGAGCACGCCTTCAGCTATACGATCGATAACCTGTTGATCGATCATTCGATGCGCAACCCGCATATCCTGCCGGGGTTCTGGCGCGGGGTTAACATCAACCAGAACTGCATCTTCATCGAGTGCTTCATGGATGAACTCGCCCAATCCGCCGGCCAAGACGAGCTGGAGTTCCGCCGCAAGCTCTTGGGCAAGCATCCGCGCAACCTGGCAGTACTCAACGCCGTGGCCGAACGCGTCGGGTGGAGCACACCCGCACCGTCGGGCATCTATCGCGGTCTTGCTCATCTCAAAGCCTTCAACGCCTACGTGGCGGCGGCAGCGGAAATCTCCGTCGAACGGGGCGGCAACAAAATCAAAATCCATCGGCTGGTCGCGGCGACTGATCCCACCTATGCCGTCAACCCGGCACAAATCGACCGCCAGGTGGCTGGCTCGTTCGTCTATGGGCTCTCGGCCCTGTTCTACCAGGAATGCACGGTGAAGAATGGAGCCATCGAGCAGACAAACTTCGACACGTATGACTCGATGCGCATTGCGGAAATGCCCGAGGTTGAGTCCATCATCATGCCCTCTGGTGGCAGTGAGCCTTGGGGTGGCGTCGGCGAACCGACCATTTGTGTCGCGGCTCCGGCGGTGCTCAACGCCTACTTCAAGGCGACGGGCAAGCGCATCCGATCATTCCCATTAAAGAACCACAAGATCGCCATGACGGCATGATGGCGTGAAGGACGGTTCATTCGGATCGTCCTTCGCCATTCCTTCATTTTAGGTGGTGCAATGCGTGCCTCGCGCGCTTGGCTTTGCATGATCGCGACGCTGGCGGCGCCCTTGCCGGCGGTTGCTGGATCGCCCGAACCACCACCTGGCGCTTCCTCTTGCTCGGGCTGTCATGCGACCCGACGTGT
>Ga0075425_100010065_pt1 | contig 10074 bp, 7 predicted proteins | sample SoiMethybrSBSTD4_FD_75300 | JGI IMG/M metagenome (GOLD analysis project Ga0075425, IMG submission 75300) | Bulk soil microbial communities from a Populus tree surrounding site in Tennessee, USA - Soil MetaG P. TD hybrid SBSTD4 | ecosystem: Environmental > Terrestrial > Soil > Tree plantation...
CCGACTTCGAAGACCTCGGGGAACGAGCGCTTCAGCACTTTCCAGACGGTCTCGCCCTGGGGCGTGGGATGGAAGCGCCGGTCCTTGGCGGTCGCGTACCAGCGCGTGCGCAGGGTCGAAATGATCGCGGCATACGTGGACGGGCGGCCAATCCCCAGGCGCTCGAGCTCCTTCACCAGGCTCGCCTCGCTGTAGCGGGGCGGCGGCTCGGTAAAGTGCTGGCTGGGCACGACTTGCTTCAGGGTCGCGCGATCGCCCTTCGCCAACGGCGGTATCGGGTCCAGCGACCCCAATGTCTTGGCGTCCTCCGCCTCGTACGCTTCCTGGTAGAGGGCGTGGTAGCCGTCGAACACCACGCGCGAGCCGGTGGCCCGGAACAGAAACTTCCCGTTCGCGAGCTCGAAGTCGACCTTGGTCGCCTCATAAATCGCAGGATTCATCTGCGACGCGAGGAAGCGCCGCCAAATCAGCTGGTAGAGCTTAAAAAGATCGCGCTCCAGGTACTTCTTGATGTCTTCCGGCTTGAGCCCCACTTCGGTGGGCCGGATGGCCTCGTGCGCACCTTGGACCTTCGAGCCGCGGCCACCCTTATGCTCGTTGGGCTGGTCGGGGAGGTAGCGCTTGTCGAACTGCGCGTTGATGTACTCGCGCGCCTGCTTGATCGCCGCGTCCGAGACTCGCACGGAATCGGTTCGCATGTAGGTGATCAAGCCGACCGATCCCTGATCCCCAATCTCGACGCCTTCATAGAGCTTCTGTGCGGCGCGCATCGTGCGCCCCGCCGAAAAGCCGAGCTGCTTGGCGGCTTCCTGTTGCATCGTGGAGGTCGTGAACGGCGCCGGCGCCTTACGGCGGCGCTCGCCGGTCGAGACGTCGGTGACGACAAAAGGCAGCGTTTCGACCTCGGCGACGATCGCCTTGGCATCGGCTTCGGTTTTGATCTCGGGCTTGTGGCCGCCGAGCTTCTGCAGCCGCGCCTGGAACGGCTGGCCGTCCTTCTCGAGATCGGCCGCGATGGTCCAGTACTCCTGCGGCACGAACTTCCGGATCTCTTCCTCGCGCTCGATGATCAGTCTCAGCGCCACGGTCTGCACGCGGCCCGCCGAAAGCCCGGTCTTGATGCTCTTCCACAACACCGGTGAGGCCTTGTAGCCCACCAGCCGGTCGAGCACGCGGCGCGCCTGCTGCGCGTCCACTTTGCGCTGATCGATATCCAGAGGATTGGCGAGCGCTTCGGAGACGGCGTCTTTGGTGATCTCGTGGAACAGCACGCGCCGGATCTTGCCGTCGCCACCGCCGTTCAGCTGAGAGGCCACGTGCCACGCAATCGCCTCACCTTCGCGGTCAGGGTCGGTGGCGAGGAGCACCTGATCGGCAGCCTTGGCGGCCTTTTTGATCTCGGCGAGGGTCTTCGCCTTTTCCTTAATAGTGACGTATTTGGGCGCGAAGTTATTCTCGACGTCCACGCCGAGCTCGCGCTTCGGCAGGTCGCGCAAATGGCCCACGGTCGCTTTGACTGTATAGCCCCGGCCGAGGTACTTCCCGATGGTTTTGGCCTTCGTCGGGGACTCGACAATGACGAGTGCGCCGCCCTTTACAGGAGCGGCGTCGGTTTCTTCTGTTTCCGGCGTCGGGAGAGATTCGTCCGCGACTTTTTTCTTTCGCGGCGCTCTCTTCTTTTTGGGTTTCACTTCTTCTTCGTTATCAGGCACCTATCAACCTTTGGTCAAATGTTCGGGGTTGCATCTTTACCAACCCGCGCTCATTTGCGCAAGCTTTACGACCTCGGCTGCCACATTTTCGGCGCTTTTCGCCTCAGTCAACACCGTTGCATCCGCTGTGGCGTAATACGGATCACGCGCCTGATACAACTCGCGCATGCGCGCTAAGGGATCATCACCCATCAAAACGGGCCGGGTTCCCGACGGCTCGGCACGCCCTGCTGCCACTTCGGCACGCGCCTTCAGATAAACGAAGTACCCGTGAGATCTTGCGGCATCGAGCTGGCCCGGTTGTGCGGCCCACCCGCCGCCCGGCACGATCACCGCGGGCTCGTTGCCGAGCGCCGCTTCGACTTCCTTGCGTTCCATCTCGCGGAACGCGGGCTCGCCCTTCTCCGCGAAGATCATCGAGATCGGCTTGCCCTCTTTGCGAATCAAAATGCTGTCGATGTCCACGTAACTCGTTTGCAGGCGCTCGGCGATCATCTTGCCGACGGTGCTCTTGCCGGCACCAGGAAGACCAACGAGCACGATGTGCTTTTTCATGCCGCACCTCCGTCCTCACCCCCTGATCCCCGCTCCACGATGCGGAGCGGGGGAACGGTGGGTTTGTTTTTGGTGCGTGACTGCACGTGCGCGACGTAGCTCTCGTAGTTGCGCTTCGTCTCACTGAGCGCGTCGCCGCCGAATTTCTCGAGCAGCGCGTCGGTGAGCACGATCGCGAGCATCGCCTCGGCGATCACCCCCATCGCGGGCACCGCGGTCACATCGGAGCGCTCCGATTGCGCCTGCGCGGACCCACCGGTCTTGAGATCGACCGTCTTGAGCGGCGACATCAACGTCGAAATCGGCTTCATGGCGACTCGCAGAACGAGCGGCTCGCCCGTCGTCATTCCGCCTTCTGTTCCACCTGCGCGATTGGTCGCGCGCGAGAACCCGGGCAGGATCTCGTCGTGCACTTCCGAGCCCTTGCGGCGCGCCGCCTCGAACCCGAGACCCAGCTCGACGCCTTTCACGGCGGGAATCGACATGAGGGCCTGCGCGAGTCGTCCGTCCAGCTTCCGATCCCACGAGACGTGCGACCCGAGGCCTACCGGGACTCCAAGAGCGACGGCCTCTACCACGCCGCCGAGCGTGTCGCCCGCCGCCTTGGCTGCGTCGATGCGCCTGATGATCTCGGCCTCGGCTTCCTTATCCAGGCATCGGACCGGGCTTTGGTCGGCGATCTCATTCAGGGGAGAAGGGAGATGGGAGATGCTCTTGGCGATGACGCCGCCAAGTTCCGCTACATGTGAGCCGATTTCGATATTGAATTCGCGCAGCAACTTCTTGCAAACCGCCCCGCACGCCACCCGCGCGACGGTCTCACGGGCACTGGCGCGCTCCAGGATATCGCGCGCATCCTGGCGGTCGTATTTCAGCGATCCCGCCAGATCGGCGTGGCCAGGGCGCGGCCGAGTGACCTGGCGACGGCGTCCCTGCGGGTCGGGTGTGGCGTCTGCCTCGGGTGCCATGACGTCCTGCCAGTGCTCCCAGTCACGGTTCCAGATCAGCATGGCGATCGGGGAGCCAAGTGTTTCTCCCGCCCGGACGCCGGACAGCCACTCGATTCGGTCGGACTCGATCTTCATGCGCGCGCCGCGGCCGTAGCCGCCCTGGCGCCGCTTCAGCTCGACGTCCACGTCGGCGGCGGAGATGGCGAGGCCCGCGGGAATCCCTTCGAGGATTCCTACCAGGCCGCGGCCATGGGATTCGCCCGCCGTCGTGAACCGGAATGGCATCCGTCCTCACCCCCTGACCCCCTCTCCCTACGGGAGAGGGGGAACGCTGCTCGAGTTCCTATATAACAGCCGAGCCCGACGTGCGTCGGGCTCGTGTATACGGCACCCGGGCCCGAAGGCGCCGGCTCACTTGATCGGCAGCGGCGGTCCCCACATCGGGCTGGACGGATTCGTGTTCGTGATCACCGGCAGCTCGATCATGACTACGCCGGCGGCCGTAACACCGAATAGCCACTGCCGCGTGTTGGCGCGATTGCGCGCGACGCGCAGCGGGCCGATGATCGGATCGCGCACAACGATCGTGCCGAGCTGATTATAGAAGAAAGTGTCCCATACGTCGATGTTACCGTCCGCGCGCGCCGAGAACGCGATGCGGTCGTTCACGTTCCCCGTTCCGCCGAATGTTGGCGTCCCGGGAGTCCCGGCCAGGAAGTTGTGGTTGTAGTTCATGTCCATGCCGAACGCGCCCAGCGGCGCCGGCACCGTGCCCTTGACCTTCATCCCCTCGTCGAGGAAGTAGATCGAGTCGGCGCGCACGAGGTTCGTGCCGCCGTTGAAGTTCGTCGCGACCGAATGGATCCCGACGCCGGTGTTGCTGATGAAGTCGCTGACGTCCACCGCCGGCGTCATGCCCAGGTCCAGATGGTTCTCGCCTGAATCGGCGGTGAAGATACCAGAGGCAAGCGAGCCGCCCGTGATGCACTGCGCGGGCATCGGATTATTCGCGATGAGCCGTGCCTTGGTCGTGTACCCGACGACGCGCGCAAACTGGCTCGAGACGTTCCCGCCCTCACCCATGATCGCGTGCGTGAAGTTGCCGGAATTGCGGACGTAGGTCGAATCGCCGAGGCCGAAAGCCTTCAGGTCGACCGTGACGCCGGCACACGCGGTGAGGATGACCTTCTGTTGATTGTAGGGACGGCCGCGCCGGATCGCGATGCGCAGGGTGTCGCGGCCGTCATCGACCAGCGTCGTATCGCCCGCGAGCTCCCAGAAGAAGTGACCGAACAGCTTCGTCGTATCGGAGGTGTTGATCAGCTTCTCCATACGAAGCGTGGCCTTGCCGGCGAATGGCGCCGGCTGGCTGATCGTCGGCGTCGTCGAGTAGATCGCGTAGATCGAGTCCGTGGCGCAATTCGGCGTTCCCGAGGTCACGCGGCACACCGTTGCGACGTACTGCGGCCGGTCCGAGAGGTCGTAGAGAATGATCTCTTCGCGCAACGGCGCCACCAGGACCCGGTAAGTCTCGACCAGGTAGTCCGGCAGGTCCTGCCGCCACACGAGCCGGCGCACGCCGGGACGGACGTCGATGATCGAGAGCTCGAGGCCGCCGGAGTTCGCGACGACGATCGAGTCGCCGTAGTTCCCCAACGTGTCACGCGGCCACAGCGCGATGCCCCACGGCACCGGGCCGCCGGTTGGAATGCCGTTCGCGACGAACGACGTATTCGCAACCTGGAAGATCTCGACGCGCGAGAGCGTCGGGTTCGTGAGATACAGGCTCGAGTCGTTGCCGTTGAAGATCGCGTCGGCGATGCGGCCGCCGAACGGCAGCGGACTCGTGATTCCCGCGACCACGACGACCGTGTCGATCAGCCCCTGCGGCGCCATCGGCGTCTGATAGGCCGTCTTGACTCCGCGGGCTCCGGCTGATTGCACCGGCGCGCTCGGAATCAGCGTCGTGCTGTTCGTGAACGAACAGTTGCGCGCCACCGCCGCATCACACGCGTAGCCTTTGACGACGATAGTGTGCGGCAACGGCTGCAGCCCCTGCAGGCCGAGCGAGAAGTTGCGCGTGATATCGCTGAGGTTCCCCGCGGCGACGTTCACCGTATCGAACTTCATCCGCACGTTGTTGGTATCGACCTCGAACCCGATCCAGGAGATTGCGCTCGGGTCCTGCGCCCGAACGTGAATCGTGTCGTCCACTTCGACGCGCGAAGCGATCCGGTGCGCGACGACCGGCGGTGTATTGTCCGTCGCGACCGACTGAATCGTCACGGTGACGACGCTGGAGAACCCGCGCCGGCCGGCCGAGTCTTCCGCGAAACCGATGATGTTGAATGTGCCGCTCGACGGCACGACGATCAGCGTGTCCACATACTCCACGGAGTCCGCTAAGGGGGCCGCGTACATGATCGAGTCGGTGGGCGGCGTCGTGGGATTGGTGACGGCATTCGAAGGCGAGACGAGATACCCGATCTTCGCGATGCCGCCCGCCTGCACGGCGATGACGTCGACCGGGATACCCTTGCCCGTGGAGGCGAGCGCGCCCGGTGAGGGCAGCACCAGCCGCACCCGCAACGCCTGAACGTTCTGCAGATAAATGAAGATCGTGTCTTCGGCGAAGTTGCCGTTGCCGTCCACCGCGCGACCGACGATCTGGATGAGACCACCGGCGCCCGAGCTCCCGCCGAACGTCAGCGTGTGGCCGAGGTTGTAGTTCTTGACTTCAGTAGTGAAGAGCGTGTCGAGCTGGCCGATGAGTCCGCCGCTGAACGTCAGATCGATCGTCTTGAGACCGAGATTGTCGTTCGCCTGCACGTTGAAACGCAAACCGCCGGCGATGTCCTGGGTGTCGCCCGCGCTGTTCGAGAGGGTGATCGTGGGCGCCTGCGTATCGGGCTGCACGCCGCCGATACGGCGCGACGTCTCGCACGCGTAGATCGCGAGTGCGAGCGAACCGATGAACAGGACAGCAGAGCTCCGTCTGACCAGCCGCATATCTACCCTCTCCGCTATCTCGACCAGCCGGGCTTACTGCCCGGTCGGCGAGACGAGATCGTCGATGATGTGTGGCGTAATCAGAATCAGCAGATCACGCCGGTTTTCCTGTTGAGACGTGAAACCGAACAGCTTGCCCAGGATCGGCAGATCTACAAGGAAAGGAATTCCGGACTTCGTTACCGTGACCTCAGTCACCGTAAGTCCGCCAATTACAGCCGTTTCGCCATCCGACACGAGGATTTGGTTGTCCGCTTGCTGCGTCTGGAACGTGTACCCGATGTCTACTGCCGCGGGACGCACGTTCGAGCGTTCGGCATGCACTTCCATCAGAATCTGGCGTGTGCCGGTGACGTGCGGCGTGACGCGCAGGTTGATACCGGTCTGTTGGAAGCTGACCGTCGCGCGCGGCACGTTGTTGCCGGTCACGCCGCCGGTCGACGCGGCGCTCACGTCGATCACGCGGATCGGCACGCGATCGCCGACCAGGATTTCGGCCTGGCGGTTGTCGAGCGTCGTAATCGTCGGCTCCGCCTGGATGTCGGCGAGCTCGACGCGCTGCAGCGCCTGCACGAACGTCGTGAGATCGAAGTTGCCGATCGCGGTCGAAAAGATCAGGTCGAGCGCCGGATTCACGACTTCCTGGCTCGCATTGCCGAGCGCGGACAGTGAGTTGCCGCCCAGGGCCACGATGTTCTCGTTCGCCGGGAAGTTTTCCGTCGGCACGAGCGCGTCGGGTACGCCGTCCAGGTCGGTATCGACCGGCTTGGCCGTGCGCGGGTCGGGCCGCTGCACGAGCTTATTGAAGAATTGGTTCGTCGTGCCGAGGTCGTATTTCACGCCGAGCTCTTCGACGTCGGTACGATCGACGAAGATGATCTTCGCCTGAATCGACACCTGTGGCGTGCGCTGATCGAGGCCCTTCACGAATTCCACGACTTCATCGATGCGCGAGCTGACTTCGGTGATCACAAGTGCGTTACTGGTCGAGTCGGCGACGGCCTGGCCGCGCTTCGTGAGAATCGAAGCAATCGACGGCACGAGCGAGGTCGCCTTGGCGTAATTGATGCGCACGAGCCTGGTCTCGATCGGCACGGTCGAGTCGGCGCGCGCCAATTCGACCTGGCTGACGACCGTCAGGATGCCGCCCGGCAACGTCTTCACCGCGAGCCCCTGCGACTGCAGCACGGCGTTCATCGCCAGATCCCACGGCTGATTCTTGATCTCCGCGGTGACGTTCCCCTTCACGTCCTTGCCCAGGATGATCGTGCGGCCGCTGAACGCCGCGAAGCCGGCGATCACGTCTTCGATGCTCGCGTTGTCCCACTGCACCGTGATGCGCGGAGCCTGCGACTGCGTGGCGTCACCGCGGTGGCGGGCGAGATACTCCTCGATCGACATCGGCTGCGCCGGCGTCGGCGTCGTGACGCGGGCCGCCTGATCGAGCCCCGCGGTCGTCGCCAGCGGTGCCGCGACGTCCTCACCCGCTGACCCCCTGTCCGCTTCGCGGCGAGGGGGAACGGCGGCGGCAACCGTCGTGCTGGACCACGCCGCGAATGCGCTGCGCTCCGTGCCGATGCGCACGCGCACCTGGCCCGCAGCCTTTTCAACCTGATAGTCCTTCAGGGCGTCGAGCTCGATCACCACCCGCACGACGTCGGGCTTGAACTGCCCATAGCGCACGTTGCGGACGCCGCCGCGATTCTGGCCGTCATAGAGGTTCACCGGCGCCGTGAGATGCGTGCCCTTCAGATCGATGACGAGTCGAGCGGGATTGGCGAGCGTGAAATCCTGGACCACCGCGGCACCCTGCAGGTCGATCACGATCTCGACCTTGCCGGCCGCCGGCAGCACACTCACCGCGCGGACTTCCCCGTCGCGAGCTGCCGTCCCGGCAAGGGCCCCGGGAACGACAGTCGCGAACAAGGCCGCAAGGAGCAACAGAGCCTTCATGGCGTCTCCTCCTGCTTGGCGAGCGACAGGGTCTCCTGCCGCTCGAAACCGAATTCCTGCACGGTGAATACGACTTCCCGGGGCCGGATCTGCGTCACCTTCAGGCGCCCGATGATGTCGCCCGTTTTCACGCGATAGATGCGGCGGTTCGTGATGTCGCGCAGCACGGCGACGCTGCGCGAGGCAAAGCGGCCGTCGTACACGACGGTCGTGAGCTTCAAGTCGGAGATGAGCGGCCGCACGTCGCCGGTCTTGAGCAGCGACATGAACGGATCGCGTCCGCCGCCTTCGTACGCGAACACTTCTCGCAGCAGCGTCATCGACTGCTGCGTGGTGTCCCGCTCGGGTTGCTGGGCAACCGCGGCGCCGGCCAGAACAGCGAGGAGCGCGAGCCCTGCGAGGCCGTGTCTAGCTACGCGCACGAGGTGCTCCCGCGGCTGGTTTTGCTTGCGAGGGCGGCGGTCCCGCGGACTTCACAAAGGTGCGGATCGAAAACTCCGCGAGCAGCAACGCGCCAGCAGTATCGCCGAGCAGTTTCTGCGCGGCCGGCGTAGCCATGGACAGCGTGACGTCCTGCGGCACCACGATGCGCGGCAACGATGCGACGTCGGCGAGGTACTCGCCGATTTGATCGTAGTGGCCGTAGACCTCGAGCCGATAGCGATAGGTATCGAATGGCGATCCGGGCTCAGGGGTGAGCGGCTGAATCTTGCCGAGCGTGATCCCGCGGACTTTTGCCTTCGTCGAGATATCGTCGATCAACGTGGGCACCTCGTTCCGCTCGGGAACGAGGCGGTGCATCAGCTCGAGCGACCCCTGGTATTCCTCGACACGACGACGCAGATCCTCGATGCTGCCGTTCGCGAGGTCGCGCTTTGCCTGCTCGATCCGCTTCTCGAGGCTGTCCGACTGCTGATTCGCGGTGGCGATTTGCGCGACGTCGGGCGTGTGCAACTTCGTCCAGAAGAAGTAGCCCCCCGCCAATGCGACGAGGACGAGCAGCGCCATGATCTGGCTGCGTTGATCCGCCGGTAACAGCGCCATGGGCTCTCCTTACCTCACCGACTGGACGAGCGGGACCGTGCGGATGTACACCGAATCCGCGATGCGATACCGCACCGTCACGGTGAAGGCCGTGACTGGCCGGTCCGCTTCAATCACCGTTTGCGACGCGGCTGGTGTTACGTCCGTGAACCAGGGCGATGCCGCCAGCTGGCGCAGGAATGTCGTGTACGCCTGGATATCGACCGTTCGGCCGTCAATGGCGATCCGCACGGCCGGTGCGCCCCCGGAATCGCGTTCGACGGTCACCGGTCCGTTCGGCGTCTGGCCCGGCGCGGCGACGATGGCGGACGCGGACTGCATGTGCGTGATCCACGTGTACGGCGGCAACGCCTTGGTCGCCTGGTCGAGCACGTGCGGCCAGATGTAGCGATCGGCATCGATGTCGCGAATCACCGTGATCTCGTGGAGCAGCGAATCGCGCACCTTCTCGGCCTGGCGCTTTTGCGCGATGACGATCGCGTAGCGCTTCTCCTCCGTGCGCGCGCGCTCGAGCCGCTGATCCGCCGCGGCAAGACGCGCTTTATCGGTGACGAACAGGAGCGCACCACCGCCGCCGACCAAGACCCAGGCCGCGATGGCGCCGATCAGCCAGGGATCCTTGACCTGCGCGATGAGGGCCTTGAAGTCCGGCATGGACAACGACATGCCGGCGCCTTTGGCCGCCTTCTTCTTTCCTGGAAGTAGATTTATCTCAATCATGCGCCGCGCCTCAGCGCGAGACCCACAGCCAACATCAGCAGTGGGGCCACTTCGTCCACCGGCACCGTCTCGAACACATCGTCTTTGACACGCAGCCGCTGCACCGGATTCGCCAGCTCGATCGGAACCTT
>Ga0075425_100010066_pt1 | contig 10074 bp, 7 predicted proteins | sample SoiMethybrSBSTD4_FD_75300 | JGI IMG/M metagenome (GOLD analysis project Ga0075425, IMG submission 75300) | Bulk soil microbial communities from a Populus tree surrounding site in Tennessee, USA - Soil MetaG P. TD hybrid SBSTD4 | ecosystem: Environmental > Terrestrial > Soil > Tree plantation...
CCCGCAGGTGGAGAACCTGGATCGGATCAAGGCGGGCGATACGGTGCGGGCCACGGTCGCGGAAGAGCTCACCGTGTACGTGTTGCGAGACGGTCAGCTGCCCGGGACCGGTGGCACGCACCAGACCATCGCGTCCGACGCCCGGGTGTTGTGGGTCGATCCGAGCTATCGCCTGCTGACGTTGCGGTATCCGGACGGCAGTGACGAGACCCTCAAGGCCCCCCTGGGGGTCAAGCTCGGCGAGATGGAAGCGGGCGACGACGTCGTCATTCGCCCGCTCGAGGTGCGCTCCCTGCAGGTGCAGGCTCGCTAGGTCCGTGGGCCGCCTCGCTTCCGGAGCGCCACTGTTGCCGTCAGGCCGAGCCGCGCCTGCCACGAACAGCGGGCGCCGACCGCAGCGCACGTCGCACGCAGGCATCTGGATCGCGCTGCTTCTGCTGGGGCTGCCTCTTGCGACGCGCGCTCAGATCACACCCGATGAGGCGAATGAGATTCGTAACGCAATCGGTAACCGGGTTGAGGCTCTCGCGATCCTGGCAGGCGACTACGGGATCACCGGCGGTGATTTCCGCAGCACCGGCAAATTTCAGGGGGGCGAGACCATCGATGCGGAGATGTTGGTGACCAAGCTGGGAGGTGCCGGAGATTTCGGCATGCCGCGACCCGTCGGCGACCTCGGCGTCGGCTGGCAGGGTCGACTGCAGGGGAACATGGGTTATATCGAGGCCACCAACCACCTGCATTCGCCGTTGCTCGAGGGCGATGTCAACACCTTCAAGGAGTATGCGGTCGAATTTGGCGGGGGTGCGCGCTTCTGGGTGAGCGACGGCCTGAGCCTGGCGCCTACCGTGCTCGGGATCTACGGCCACACTTCGAGCAGCTATACGGCGAATAGCCCCTTCATGCAGGCAAATTTCGCGCGCGCCATCGATATGGGACTGGTGAACTGGAGCGTTGACACCTGGACGCTGCGCACCGCCCTGAATATCCAATACCTCATCACCTGGGACCGCACCAGAATCAAGCTGTCCTCGGAACCGGCCTACTATCACACCGAGAGCTTCAATAGCTCCAAAGGGAATGTCAGCCTCACCGGGGACTCGCAATCCATCGCCACGACGCTTGACATCGATATCCCGCTCGGTGTGGAGCTCTTCGGACACGAACTGCGTAGCGGCGGTGGGTACGAGCACACCGATTTCTTCGGCGACCTCAGAACCGGACTCAACGTCGACCACATTGACGAGATCGAGGGCCGCGTGGTGCTGGATTTTCTCAACGAGCTCTGGAAGGTGCAGTGGATCGGAGTCAGCGCGTCCTACGTATGGGGGACGAACTTCACCGGCTGGACGGCCGGTCTCGATGTTGTGTTCCGCTTCTAGGTGAGCTTGAAAGCCCTTGAACGACAACGAACTGCAACACACGCCGATGATGGCGCAGTACCTGCGCATCAAGAGCGAGTATCCGGACGTCCTGCTGTTCTACCGCATGGGCGACTTCTACGAGCTCTTCTACGAAGATGCCCGACGCGCGGCGGCGCTCCTCGATATCACTCTCACCGCGCGCGGGCAGTCCGCCGGCGCCCCGATCCCCATGGCTGGCGTTCCGGTTCACGCCGTCGACAGCTATCTCGTACGGCTGGTGCGTAAGGGCGAGAGCGTCGCCATCTGCGAGCAGCTCGGCGACCCGGGCACTGCCCGCGGACCCATCGAGCGGCAGGTGGTGCGGGTCGTGACTCCAGGCACGGTGACGGACGCCGCGCTACTCGAGGAGCGGGCCGACACCCTTCTTGCCGCGCTGGTGCGCGATGGGGCACGGTTCGGTCTTGCCTGGCTCGATCTGGCGGCCGGGCGTTTCAGCGTGCTGCAGGGGGAAGCCGCCAACGCGCTCTGCGCCGAGCTCGAGCGGCTGAAGCCCGCGGAGCTTCTGCTTGCCGAAGGCTCATCCGCAGATAGCCTCGCGCGGATGGGTACGGCGCTGCGCCAGCGCCCGCCGTGGCACTTCGAGCTCGCCAGTGCCTCTCGCCTGCTCACCGATCAGCTCGGCACGCTCGACCTCAAGGGCTTCGGCGCCGATGAGCTGCCGCTCGCCCTGCGTGCCGCCGGCGCGCTCCTGCAGTATGTCCGCGATACGCAGAAGTCGGCCCTGCCCCACATTCGCGCGCTGCACGTCGAGGAGCGCGACGACGCGCTGGCTCTCGATGCTGCGAGCCGCCGCAATCTCGAGATCGACACGAGCCTTTCCGGCAATCCGGACGCCACCCTGCTCGCCGTCATCGACCACTGTGCGACCTCGATGGGTTCGCGGCAGCTGCGCCGCTGGCTCAATCGCCCGCTGCGGAGCCACCCGCTGCTGCGCGAGCGCTATCACGCACTCGGCGTGCTGATCGATGGGCGGCGCTTCGGCGCGGTGCGCGAGCATCTCTCCGGCGTGGGCGATGTCGAGCGCATCCTGGCGCGCGTCGCCCTGCGCTCGGCGCGACCGCGTGATCTCACCCAGCTGCGTAGCTCGCTGAAGTTGCTGCCCAACTTGCGCGCGACGCTCGCCGGGCTCGACTCCCCAATGCTGCAGGCGCTGCGCGTGCGCATCGGCGAGCACACCGAGTCGCTGGCGCTGCTCGACGCCGCAATCGCCCTCGAGCCTGCCACACTCGTGCGCGACGGCGAGGTGATCGCGGCGGGCTATGACGCCGAGCTCGATGAGCTGCGCCACATCGGCACCCACACCGAGGAATTTCTGCTGCAGCTCGAGCGGCGCGAGCGCGAACGTACCGGGGTCGCCGGGTTGAAGCTCGGCTACAACCGCGTGCAGGGATTCTTCATCGAGATCGCCCGGCGCGATGCCGAGCGCGTGCCGAAGGATTACGTGCGGCGCCAGACAGTGAAGTCGGCGGAGCGTTTCGTCACCGCCGAGCTCCAGAGCTTCGAGGACCGCGTGCTCGGTGCGCGAGAGAAAGCTCTGGCGCGCGAGCGCGAGCTGTACGAGGAGGTCCTCACCAAGCTCATCGATGCCCTTGGACCGATGCAGGGCAGCGCCGCGGCGCTCGCCGAAACCGACGCGCTCGCCGCGCTCGCCGAGCGCGCCTGCGCGCTCGAGTGGACGCGGCCGGAGCTTACCGATGAGCCGCGCCTCACGATCCTCGCTGGCCGACACCCGATCGTCGAGCGCTTCAGCGATGCGCCCTTCGTGCCCAACGATCTGCGGCTCGATGCCGCGCGGCGCATGCTCATCATCACCGGACCCAACATGGGTGGTAAGTCCACCTATATGCGTCAGGCGGCGCTGATCGCCGTGCTGGCCCACCTCGGCAGCTACGTGCCCGCCGAGCACGCCGTGCTGGGGCCTCTGGATCGCGTCTTCACTCGCATCGGTGCGGCTGACGATCTGGCGGGCGGCCGTTCGACTTTCATGGTCGAGATGACCGAAGCTGCCAACATATTGCACAACGCCACCGCCCAAAGTCTGATTCTGCTCGATGAGATCGGCCGTGGCACCAGCACCTTCGATGGACTGTCGCTCGCCTGGGCCATGGCGCGCGACATCGCAGCGCGCGTGCGCGCCTTTACGCTCTTTGCGACGCACTATTTCGAGCTCACGACACTCGCCACCGAGGTCGAGGGCTGCGCGAACGTGCATCTGGACGCCACCGAGCACGGCGATGGGATCGTGTTCCTGCACGCGGTCAAGGAAGGACCCGCCAACCGCAGCTATGGGCTGCAGGTCGCGCAGCTCGCCGGAGTGCCCCGTGGCGTGATCGCCGAGGCGCGCCGCTACCTCGAGCAGCTCGAGAGCGAGCGCGATCGGCAGCGCGCCGCAGAGCGCGAGGCTAGTGGCGCCCAGGCGGAGCTGCCGCTGTTCGCGGGGGCAGGTCGCGACCCCTTATCTGCGCCCGATGCGCTGCGTGAGGCACTCGCCGCGCTCGACCCGGATGCGCTCTCGCCCCGCCAGGCACTCGAAACGCTGTACGCGCTGCGCCGTCTGCTCGATTCCTGAAGCGCCGGCGCTGCGCCGTCTGCTCGATTCCTGAAGCGCCGGCGCTGCGCCGCCGCTGCCTCAGCGCAGCGAGAACTGCCCGTACGTGAGGAAGCGACCGGTTTCGTGCGCCACGCGCGCCGAGACCAGCATTCCGAGGTGACTTACCGGGAGAGAGATATGATCTGTCGCACCCGGCATGCGCGTTTCACTCACGGCCACCGTGCCATCGTTTGCTTCCTGGAAGTGCGCGAGCAGCTGCCCCAGCCCGATCGGCTGCGTGCCCGCGACGATGCCCAGTGGCCGCGATTGCGTCCAGCGCCGCTCACGCGGCTGCAGCAGCTCCTCCGCGACCGACTGACCCATGAGATGCGCAATGGGAGCAAAGCGCGCCGCATGTTGGGCAGCACGGCTGGCGACGCTCGGCGTCCCCAGAAACACCACCCGGCCCGGAGGCTGCTCCGGAAAGCGCTCGAGAAAGCGGTAGATCACGAGTCCGCCGAGGCTGTGGCCGATGAAGTGCACCTCGGGTGATGCGAGCCCCTGCACGAACTCCGCAAGACGCTCGGTGATGTGGCTCATGCTCGAGGTGACGGCCGAGTAGCGGAAGGCATGCAGCGCAAGGGTGAACTCGTGCGAGAGACGAGTCTTCAGCAGCAGCGACTCCTCGCCCGGCATCCACAGGCCATGCACATAGACGACCGCGGCCATGAGCCGTGCTCAGCGCCTCACTGCGGCCGGCGCACCCGCACGTGCAGCTCGCGCAGCTGCGCCTCGCTCACCTCGGTCGGTGCGTCGGTGAGTGGATCGGCAGCCGTCTGGGTCTTCGGGAAGGCGATGACTTCGCGGATGCTGTCGGCTCCAGCCATGAGCATCGCCAGCCGGTCGAGCCCGAAGGCGATGCCGCCGTGCGGTGGCGCCCCGAACTTGAGCGCATCGAGCAGAAACCCGAACTTCCGCTGCGCCTCCTCGGCGTCGATGCCGAGGAGACTGAACACAGTGGATTGCATCTCCTCGCGGTGGATACGCACCGAGCCGCCACCGATCTCCGAGCCGTTGAGCACCATGTCATAGGCCTTGGCGAGCGCCGCCGCCGGCGCAGCCCGCAGTGCCGCCGGATCGTCGTTCAGCGGGGCGGTGAAGGGGTGATGCATGGCCACCCAGCGTCGCTCCTGTTCATCCCACTCGAACATCGGGAAATCGATCACCCACAGCGGCCGCCAGCCCTCGGCGAGGAGCTTCAGATCCTGCCCGACCTTCAGGCGCAGCGCTCCGAGGGCATCGCCCACGACCTTGGCGCTGTCGGCGCCGAAGAAAACAACGTCGTTGTCGGTGGCCTGGGTGCGCTCGAGAATGCCACTGAGCGCCGCATCGCTCAGGAACTTGATGATCGGCGATTGCAGGCCCTCGCGCCCGCCCGCACGAGCATTCACCTTGATGTAGGCGAGGCCCTTGGCGCCATAGCGCGTCACGAAGGCCGTGTACTCATCGATCTGCGAGCGCGGCATGCTGCCCCCGTGCGGCACGCGCAACGCCGCTACCCTCCCCTGCGGGTCCTTGGCGGGACCGGCAAACACCTTGAACTCGCAGTCGCGCACCAGGTCCGCTACGTCGGTGAGCTCGAGTGGATTGCGCAGATCTGGCTTGTCCGAGCCGAAGCGGCGCAACGCTTCTGCATGGCTCATGCGCGGGAAAGGATCGGGCAGCTCTGCGCCGAGCACTTCGCGGAAGAAGTGCCGCACCAGACCCTCCATCAGCCGCATGATCTCGTCCTGGGAGAGGAACGATGTCTCGACATCGAGCTGGGTAAACTCTGGCTGTCGGTCTGCGCGCAGATCCTCATCGCGGAAGCAGCGTGCGATCTGATAGTAGCGGTCGAAGCCGGCGATCATGAGCAGCTGCTTGAAGATCTGTGGCGATTGCGGCAGCGCGAAGAATTTGCCGGGGTGCGTGCGGCTCGGCACCAGGTAGTCGCGTGCGCCTTCCGGCGTCGCCTTGGTGAGCATCGGCGTCTCGAGATCGACGAAGCCGTGGGCGTCGAGGTAGGCGCGCATCGAGCGCGTCAACCGATGCCGCAGGCGCAGGCGCTGGCTCATCACCTCGCGACGCAGATCGAGATAGCGATAGCGCAGGCGCACTTCTTCGTTCACCTGCTCATCGAGCTGAAATGGCAGCGGCTCGGAGCGGTTGAGAAGCTCGAGCTCTTCAGCCAGCAGCTCGACGCCTCCGGAGGCGAGATTGGTGTTCACCGTGCCGCCTGGCCGCGCGCGCAGCCGACCGCGTACCCGCACCACGAACTCGTTGCGCAGCCGCTCGGCCTCGCGGAACACCGCAGCAGCCGCCGGATCGAACACGATCTGCAGCAGCCCCTCACGATCGCGCAGGTCGACGAATATCACTCCGCCGTGATCGCGCCGGCGATGCACCCAACCGGCGACCGTTATCGCCTGGCCGATGAGCTGCTCGTTGACCTCTCCACAATAATGTGAGCGCATGAGGCGCGCGATGTTACGGAGGCTAACTGAGCCCCGCAACCTGAGTCCTCGCGGTCAATTCCCCGGGATTTCGAGCACGGCGGCGCCCTGCACCTCACCGCTGCGCAGCCGCTGCAGCGCGCTGTTCGCATCAGCGAGCGCGAACGGCTCCACCGTGGCCGTCAGCCGCAGGCGGGTCGCCAGCGGTATGAACGCCTCCCCGTCTGCGCGGGTGAGGTTGGCGACGGAGGCTACCGAGCGCTCACCCCACAGCAGATGGTAGGGAAAGGCGGGCACATCGCTCATGTGGATGCCGGCGCACACTACCCGGCCGCCCGGGCGCACGGCAGTGAGGGCGAGCGGGACGAGCGCGCCGACCGGAGCGAAAAGGATGGCCGCGTCGAGCTCCTGCGGCGGCCGCTCCGTGGAGGCACCCGTCCATACCGCGCCAAGCTCCCGCGCGAAGGCCTGACCCTGCCGATCACCCTCACGGGTGAAGGCGAAGACCCGCCGGCCCTCGTGCAGCGCGATCTGCGTCAGCAGGTGCGCCGCCGCTCCGAAGCCATAGAGGCCAAGGTTCGCCGCATCGCCCGCCTTGCGGTAGGCGCGGTAGCCGATGAGGCCCGCGCACAGCAGTGGGGCCAATCCTGCTGCGGGGACAGCGGGCGGCAGCGGCAGACAGTAGCGCGCATCGGCCAGGAGCTCCTGTGCGTAGCCGCCGTCGCGCGTGTAACCGGTGAAGCGCGCCTGTGGGCAGAGGTTCTCGAGCCCAGCGCGGCAGTAGCGGCACACACCGCAGGTCCAGGCGAGCCAGGGAACGCCGACGCGGTCGCCGACCGCAAAACGGGTCACTTCACTGCCACGTGCGCTGACGACGCCGACGACCTCGTGTCCGGGCGTGACGGGGCAGTGAATGTCAGGAAGCTCGTTATCGACGAGGTGCAGATCGGTGCGGCATACCCCGCAGGCCTCGACCCGGATCAGCAGCTCCCCTGGCGCGGTTGCTGGCAGCGACACCTCGGAGAGTGTGAGTGGTGCGCCGCGCGCCAGGAGCCGCATCGCCTGCATGGCTTTCAGGCCGCAGGCTTGGCGAGGGAGTCCGTCCGCGCGGGAGCCGCAGGCACCACGACGCCGCAGGTGATGATCATTTTCATGGCCGCATCGACCGACATGTCGAGCTCCACTACGGCGCACCGGGGCACGATCACCAGGTACCCAGCGGTGGCATTGAGCGCCGACGAGATGTAGACCGCGACATGCGGCTCGTGCAGTTTTTCACTCACCTCGGGCACGTCTTCGGCGGTGAGGAAACCGATGCTCCAGACACCGGCGCGCGGATACTCGATCATCACCACCTTGCGAAAGGCCTTGGACTGCGAGAACACGCTCTCGGCGAAGCTCTTCACACCGCCGTAGACCGTACCCACCACGGGGATGCGGTTGAGCAGCTCCTCGCCCCACACCACGAGCCGATGCCCGATCAGGTTCGTCACCAGAAGCCCGGTGAGCAGCAGCACGATCAGTGCGAACACGGCCCCGATCCCGGGGAGCGAGAATCCCACCAGGGCCTCGGGGCGGTAGGCCGGCGGAAGGACCTTCAGTGTCAGGTCCATGAGGTGCAGGATGAAAGTCACCACCCAGACGGTGGCGAGTATCGGCAGCCATACGAGCACACCCGCAACCAGGTAGCGTCGCAGGTTCCACTTCCTCGTGCCGCCGCTGCCGTTCATGCCGCTAGCGCCGCTTTTTGCGCGCGCTCTTCACCCGCGCGGTACGCGTGGAGCGGCGTGCGGCAGCGCGCGGCGCCGCACCCCGGCCGCGGCTTCCGGCCGGAGCGGAGCTCGGCGCCTTGTCCTTCCCTGACTCGGCCGGTTTGGCTTCCTTGCTGTCCTTGGACTCCGCCGCCGCCGGCTTCGCCTCCGTGGTCTCGCTCTTGGTCTCCGCCTTCGACTCTTCCTTCTCCGCGCCGACCAGGTTGCGTTTGGTCTCTTTATCCGATTTGAAGTCGGTCTCGTACCAGCCCGCGCCCTTCAGGCGGAATACCGGCACCGAGACCAGCTTCTTCAGCGCGCGCTTGCCGCAGGACGGGCAACGGGCGAGCGGTGCGTCGCTGATCTTCTGCATCACCTCGGCATAGTACTTGCACGCCTCGCACTCGTATTCGTAGAACGGCATGAGCTTTCTAGACGGTTGGTGTTGTCACAGCATTATAACAAGGCTCGCCCGGAGACGACGCGCGCCGCCTCGCGGGGAGCCGCAGCATGTTTGGGCGATAGTTCACCGTTTGGTGAACTATCGGCCGGACGAGGTATCAACGCACCTCCCGCGCCCCCCGCCCCGGCGGACCCGTGGCACACTCGCTTCAGCCGCGCGCCGTACGGCGCTCGTCGGTCCTGGCAAAAGTGAGCTGCCCGTCGCGTGCACTGACCCGGATGCGGTCGCCGGGGACGAACTCCCCCTGCAGGATCTTCTGCGCGAGCGGATTCTCGATCTGCTGCTGTATGGCGCGCTTGAGCGGCCGCGCGCCATACACCGGATCGAAGCCCGCCTGGCCGAGAAGATCGCGCGCGGCGTCATCGAGCGTGACGTCCATGCTGCGCTCCTGCAGCCGCTTGCGCAGGTAGAGCAGCTGAATATCGACGATGGCGCGAATCTGCTGCGTGCCGAGCGGATGGAACACCACGATGTCATCGATGCGGTTGATGAACTCGGGACGGAAGCTCTGCTGCACGATCTCCATGACCGCGCCCTTCATCTTCGCGTAGTTCTTCTCACCGGAATATTCCTGGATCACCTGCGAGCCGAGGTTCGAGGTCATGATGATGACGGTATTGCGGAAGTCGACCGTGCGACCCTGGCCATCGGTGAGACGCCCGTCATCGAGCACCTGCAGCAGCACGTTGAAGACATCCGGATGGGCCTTTTCCACCTCATCGAGCAGGATCACGGAGTAAGGTCGCCGTCGCACCGCCTCGGTGAGGTAGCCGCCTTCCTCGTAGCCGACATAGCCGGGTGGAGCTCCGATCAGGCGCGCCACGGAGTGCTTCTCCATGAATTCCGACATGTCGATGCGGATCAGCGCATCCTCGGTGTCGAACAGGAACTCGGCAAGCGCCTTGCAAAGCTCGGTCTTGCCGACACCGGTGGGCCCCAGGAACAGGAACGAGCCGTTGGGCCGGCGCGGATCGGACAAACCCGCGCGCGAGCGGCGAATGGCGTTCGAGACGATGCGCAGCGCCTCGTCCTGGCCGACGACGCGCTTCGCTAGCGCATCCTCCATGTGCAGCAGCTTTTCCTTCTCGCCCTGAAGCATCTTCGACACCGGAATTCCGGTCCATTTGGAGACCACCTCCGCGATCTCCTCCTCGGTTACCTTGTTACGGACCAGCGTCGGTGCCTTGTCCTCGGCGACCTCGGCCGAGCTGAGGCGCTTCTCGAGCTCGGGGATCTTGCCGTACTGGAGCTCCGCCATGCGGCTGAGATTGCTGGCGCGGCGCGCGGCATCGAGCTCGAGCCGGGCGCGATCGAGCTCCTCGCGGATGTGCGCCGTGCCTTGCACCGCCGCCTTCTCGGCCTTCCAGACTTCCTCGAGATCCGCGTACTCCCGCTCGAGCGCCCGCAGAGTCTC
>Ga0075425_100010067_pt1 | contig 10073 bp, 8 predicted proteins | sample SoiMethybrSBSTD4_FD_75300 | JGI IMG/M metagenome (GOLD analysis project Ga0075425, IMG submission 75300) | Bulk soil microbial communities from a Populus tree surrounding site in Tennessee, USA - Soil MetaG P. TD hybrid SBSTD4 | ecosystem: Environmental > Terrestrial > Soil > Tree plantation...
AAGGAGCAGGTGGCCTGCGCCAGCGCGAGCGTCGGCAGCAGGAGGAGCGCGAGGATGGCGAGGAATCTACTCACAAGCCACCACCGCCGGCAGCGTCGTCAATGGCTCGATCGATTTCGGCACCTCGAGGAAGAAGCGGCAATTCCCGAGGCGCGCTTCGTGGCGCCCGGGCGCCAGTTCCTCGACGTAGTAGCGCCCGCCGCGGCCGGTCGTGAACTCGAGCGCGCCGACGCGCACCGCGGCGTTTTCCGCGGGCACCAGCCGCGCGCCCGAGCGCACCAGCAGCACCCCTTCGACGGCATGCAGGCGGCGCACGTCGAAGCGCACCAGCGAGGCGCTGCGGTAGGGCGGCGCCACCACCTGGCGCATCGCGCCCAGCGTGTGGTCGAGCGGGATGTCGGCCTCGTCGATCGAGATTTGCGTCTCGTAGTAGGAGCCGACGCGCGGCACCAGCAGGCGGCCGTCGCGGTCGGTGCGGCCGACCTCCTGGTTGTTGCTGTAGACGCGCACGCCCTCGAGCGGCGCGCCGAGCTGCACCGCCACTGCGCTGTCCTCGATCTGGCGCGTGAGGCCCACGCGGCCGTCGATCCAGGTGGCGGCGCCGGCCACCGCGACTTCGGCGCGGTCCACGCCGTCGCCGCTGCTGCGCGTGCGCGCCGCATCCACGGTCAGGCTGGCGATGCGGCCGTTGTACTGGGCGAAGCCGAACAGGTTGCGCGTGTCGCCGCCGCCGATGCCGTCGGTGCCGAGGCGGTAGCCGAGCCCTTCGCCCGCCGGCACGGTGCTGGAGAACTGCGCGCCGAGGCTTTCATTGCCGGAAGCGTCGCGCCGCGCGCTCAGGTGCAGGGTCTTGGCGGGATCCAGCGTCAGCAACAGGCCGACGAACAGCTGGTTCTGGGTGCTGGTCTGGTGGGTACGCGTGAAGGTGGCGAACAGCGACCCCCGGCGTCCCATGCTGTAGCTGTAGCCCAGGCGCGTCGCTTGCTGCGCGGGCAGCGCCCAGCGCTCGGTGATCGTGCGGTCGAGGAACAGCGTGCCGGCGCGCGGCAGCGCGAGCGAGCCGCCGGCGAGGCGCTCGGCCTTGAGGCCGAGCGGCGCCACCAGGTCCTGCGCCACGGCATAGCGCTCGCTGTAGCGGCGCGCGTTGAGGTGCGTGCCGAAGCCGGCGGACTGGTAGACGTGGCCGAGCGAGCTGGCGCGGCCGTCCTGGCCGTCGCGCTCGCTCAGCGAATAGGCGGCGGAGAAGGCGCCGAGGCGGTCGTCGCGATAGAGCGCGGTCGGGCCGAAGTTCTTCAGGCCGCTGGCCGCCTCGCCGCGCCCGCCGAGCGTGACGCGATCGTTCAGGCCGTAGCGGTGAAACGCGGAAAACACGCCCGCGCCGTAGTCGCCGTTGGACACGCCGAGGTTTTCGCGCAGCGCACCGGCGCTGTAGCTGTACTCGTGCAACCCCTGGCGCAGCGCCTGGTCGGCGAAATAGTAGGGAAAGCCGATGGTCTGCTCGCGGCCGAGCGCGTCGCGCACCACCACCTCGACGTCGCGCGCGCCGGCGTACTGCTGCAGGTTGCGCAGCTCGAACGGTCCGGCCGGCACCTGCTCGCGGAATACCGGTACCCCGCCCATGCGCACTTCGACCAGCGAGGGCGTGCTGACTGCGCCGGCGTAGCCGGCCAGGGGCTGGCGCACCACGTTCGGCGTCAGGGGATAGTGCTTGGCGAGCCCGATGCCGCCGATCGCCGCCGTCGAGCCGAGCTCGCCGCTCGCCGCCGTCTGGTCGCCGACGATATAGCGCTGCTGGTCCTGCGGCCGGTCGTAGACCAGCTGCGTGTTGTAGCGCAAGCCGCGGGTGGCTGCGCCTTCGCTGACGAAAGCGGCTTCGTTCCGCAACAGCACGCCGTCGAAGCGCGCCGCGAGCTCATGCGCCAACCCATAGCGCTGCGGCTCGCCGGCGGCGCCGTCGCTCGCGCTGAGGCGGTAATTGAGGAACGCGCCGGAGTCCGGCCTGCCCTGGGCGATGCCCGGGCGCGGCGGGGTCAGGTCGAAGCTGCGGCCGCGCAGCGCCTCGGCGGGAAAATCGACCTCGAGCGCAAGGCGCTTGTCGTCGAACGCCAGGCGCTGCGGCACGAGCGACTTGAGCGAGACGTGTGCCTCGCCCTGGAATTGCACCGTGCGCCGCGGCGCGAGGCTCTCGGCGAGCCCCAGCGCCGGCAGGTCGGCGGCGCGCGCGTAGAAGTCGCCGTCGGCCGAGCGCACCAGGGTGAACTCGCCGCGCTTCTGGCGGTTGACCGTCACTTCCGCCACCACCGGGTCGTAGGCGGCGGGGACCGAAAGCCAGGTGGCGAGGCGCAACGATAGCGTGTCGTCGGCGCCGTAGGCTTCGCCGGCAAGCAGCGCGGCGGCAACGGCCATCAGCGCGGCGGCGAGGACCTCAGCGAGGACACATGCCCGCTTCGACATCGAGGCCTCCCTGCAGCGAAAGCTTGTCGGCCTTCACCGTGACCTCGAGGCGTCGCATCCGCCGGCACTCGGCCGCCGGGATGTCGACGCGGTGCACGCGTGTGGCGCCGGCGAGCAGGTACCAGCCGCCCGCCTCGCCCTTGAATTTGCCGCTGCTTGCGGCCACCGCGTGGATGCGGAAGCTGACGTTGCCCGCATTGCGCACGGCGATCTCGAGCTGGCCGTCGCGCAGGCGCATCGATTCGATGCGGCCCTCGAGGCGCGGCTCGGCCGGCGGCACGAACAGCGGCAGCGCGAAGCGGATGGTGAAGGTCAGGCCCGAGGCCGCCGCGCGCGCCTCCGGCGCGGCGATCTCGGGCAGCTCGTCGATGAACAGGCGGTAGGTCTTCTCCACCGGCTCGGCCGCCGCCTTCAGCCCGACGCGCACGATGCGCTTGTCCTTGGGCTCGACCGTCATCAGGCGGGGGTAATAAACCAGCGCGTCGCTGTCGACGTAAACGTCCTTGCCCTCGGCATCCTGGGTCCACTCTGCGAGCGACAGCTGCATGCGCAGCGGCCGCTGGTCGTCGTTGGCGATGTTGACCACCGCCGAGCGCACGCCGCGGCCGAGGTCGACGCGGATCGGCGAGACGCTGAATTCAGCCGCCAGCGCGCCCTGGGAGAGGGCGGCTGCGGCGAGGAGCAGGAATCGAAGCATGCGGCACTCTAGGCGGCATGCCAGTGCCGATTGGCAGGCGTTGCAAAGCCATTGTCAGGCAATGCAAATTCACCGCTTCTCGCTCGCCGCCGGCCGCGCCAGCAGCACCTTGCGGCTGGACGCCTGGTAGACGGCGCCGTAGGGCTGCAGCGGCTCCTGGCGGTACTGTGCTTCCGGGTTGCGGTACCAGAGGGTGGCGACGATGTCGCGCGAGGCATCGAGGCGCGCCGCCGTCGCGAGGCAGTCGCGCAGGCTCCAGTCGGCGCGCGGGCGCGACGGCCGGTAGCCGACGAAGACGACGTCGACCACGTGATTACCGCTGTTGCTGAGCGTCAGGTGCGCGTCGGGATAGTCCGGCGTCCCGCGCGCGCAATGCAGCGCGATCGGGTCCTGCGCGACACCGGGCGCCGCCAGCAGGGCGAGCGCGAAAAACGCGACGATTCGATGCATGCGGGCAGGCTAGTCGCCCTGCCCGTTTCAATCCGCAGGCTTGTTGAGGCCGGTGTCAGGCAATGTAAAGCGGAAGGTCGAGCCCGCGCCGGGCTTCGATTCGGCGGCGATGCTGCCGCCGTGGCGCTGCAGGATGCGCTGCACGATGGCAAGGCCGACGCCGTTGCCCTCGAAGCCGGCCGCGCTCGGCAGGCGCTGGAAGGTCTCGAACAGGTGCTCGGCATGCGCCATGTCGAAGCCGACGCCGTTGTCGCGCACCGCGTACTCGATGGCGTCGCCGTGGCGCACGCCGCTGATCTCGATTTTCGGCGCCGAGACGTGGCGCGAATACTTGACGGCGTTGCCGACCAGGTTGGCCCAGACCTGGCGCAGCAGCACCGGGTCGCCGACGGCGTCGGGCAGCTCGCCCAGCGCCACCTTGCCTGCCAGCGGCTGGCTGGCGGCGAGGTCGCCGAGCACCGAATCGACCAGCTCGCGCGTGGGCACGCGCTCGCGGCGCAGCTCGGCGCGCCCGGCGCCCGACAGCGCGAGCAGCGACACGATCATCTGCTCCATGCGGTGGGCATTGGACTCGATCTCGGCGACGCACTGGCGCGCCGTCTCGCCGGCGGCGGCCGGCACCTGGTCGCGCAGCAGCTCGGCGAAGCCGGCGATGGCGTTGAGGGGCTGGCGCAGGTCGTGCGAGATGGAGAAGTTGTAGCTCTCCAGCTCGCGGTTGGCGTCCTCGAGCTGCGCGGTGCGCTGGTGCACGATGGCCTCGAGCGATTCGTTGGTCTGGCGCACCAGCGCCTCGGCGCGCGCGCGCTCGATCTCGGCGGCGGCCCGGGCGCCGAAAATCTCGATCATCGACGCCCAGAACTGCCCGCGCTCGATCGGCTTGCGGTTGGCCACCGCCAGCACGCCGATCGGCTTGCCGTCGGCGCCATACAGCGGCGCGCCGACGTAGGCCTCGATGGCGTGCCGCCGCATCTCGCGATTGTGCGGAAACCGCTCAACGACGCCGCGCTCGAATATCACCGTGCCGCCGTGCTTCACGGCTTCGGCGCTCATCGACCCCTCGAGCGGATAGTCCGGGTTGGGCGTAATGGCGCCGTCGGCGAGGAAGGCCAGGGTGCGCACGCGGTCGTTGGCCGGGGGCACCAGCTCGCCGATGAAGGCGAAATCGGCGCCCAGCTCGCGCCCCATGTGCTCGGCGAGCGAGCGGAAGAACGCCTCGCCCAGCTCGGCGGAGACGCCGCGCGCCACGTTCATCAGCAGGTTCTCGTTCTTCTTGCGCTCGGTGATGTCGCGCATCATGGCCAGCACGTTGCCATCGGGCATCGGTCCCGCGACCACTTCGACCGAGAGCTGCTGTCCGTCCTTGCGCGCCACGCTGCGCTCGACCGACGACCAGCGCTTGCCCAGGTCCTGGCGCAGCGGGCGCGCCTCCAGCTCGTCCCGGCGGAACAGCATCGATACGTGCATGCCGGCAAGCTCCGCGCGCGTGTACCCGGTCATGGCGCAGGCCGCCGGATTGGCGTCGACTACCGTGTTCTGCGGCGTGCCGATGATGAAGCCGTCGAGCGAGGTCTCGAACAGCGCGCGGTAGCGCGCGTCGGCCTGCGTGCGCTCGCGTTCGATGCGCTTCTGCTCGGTGACGTCGCGCCAGTTCCACAGGATGCAGGACTCGCCTTCGACCTCGATGCGCTCGCCGGAAACCAGCGCGTCGAAATCACTGCCGTCGGCGCGCACCAGGCGCAGCTCGACGTTGGAGGCGCGGCCCTCGGCGGCGATGCGTCCGATCAGCGCGGCGCGCTCGCGCGGGTCGCGGAACATGCTCATCGCGGTCGCCGGCCTGGCCGAGGCGCGGTCGCGGCTGTGGCCGGTGACGCGCTCCCAGGCGCTGTTGGCGGCCAGCCGCACCTCGTCGGACAGGCGCATCAGGCTGATCGGCTCCGGGCTGTTCTCGAACAGCGCGGCGAACTTGCGCTCGGCGGCGCGCGCCGCCCGCTCCAGGCGCCGGGCTTCCGTGACATCGAGCACCGAGACGACGAAGTGCGCCTCGCCGTCGAGCTCGACGCGCGCGCCCGACACCATCACCTTCCGGCGCGCGCCGTCGCGGCTGACGAAGCTCAGCTCGAGGTCGCCGTCGTTGCCGCCGCCGGCGAGCAGGCGCTGGCGCACGGCGTCGAGCGCCGCCGGGTCGTCCCAGCGCACGATGTCCAGGGTCGAGGCGCCGATCGCCTGGTCGCGCGAGACGCCCAGCAAGCGCAGCGCCGCGTCGTTGATCTCGACGATGCGCCGTTCCTTGGGCCGCGTGACCACCTGGCCCACCGGGCTGGTCTCGAACAGCGCCGCGAACTTGCGCTCCGACTGGCTGGCGCGACGCTCCAGCCGCTTGGATTCGCTGACGTCGTGCATTAGGCTGACGACCAGGCGCTCGCCCTCGTGCTCGATGAGCGAGGCCGACATGCGGCCCGACAGCAGGTTGCCGTTGCGCGCGCGCAGCAGCACCTGGCGGTTCTGCACCTTGCCCTGCGCTTTCAGGTCCGCGATGAAGCGCTCGCGCTCGCCCGGGATGCCCCAGATATTGAGTTCGCCGACGGTGCGGCCGACGATTTCGGCGGCGCGGAACCCGGTGACGCGCTCGAAGGCCGAGTTGACGGCGAGAAAGCAGCCGTCCTCGGCGCGCGCGATGACGATGTAGTCCGGCGAGGCATCGAACACCCGCGCCAGCAGCGTCTCCGCCTTGAGGCGCGCCGACTCCTGCCGCTTGCGCTCGGTGATTTCCTTGATGGCGCCGACCATGCGCACCACGCGCCCGTTGGGCGCGCGCTCGGCGCGGCCGTAGGCCTCGAGCCAGTGCAGGCTGCCGTCGGGCCAGCGCACGCGCTCCGCGGCGCGATATTCGTCGGTCTTTCCCTTGAGGCAGTCGATGAACGTCCGGCGCGCCGCGTCGACGTCGGCCGGGTGCAGCAGCCTGAGGTAGTCGGGAAACCGGCCGGAAAAGGATTTCGCCGGCAGCCCCAGCATGTGCGAGGCGTCGCCGTGCCAGCGCACCTGGTGGGTGGCGACATCCCAGCTCCAGGTGACGATGCCGAGCGCCTGCTGCGCGAGGCGGAATTGCTCCAGGCTCTCGTGCACGAGGCGCGCCGGACGCGCGGCGGCGGCGCGGCGCGGGAAACGCGTCGCGGCTCGCCCGGAATGGCGCTTCTGCTTGCTCGCCATGGCCCTCCCTACGAAGCTCGGGCTATGGTGCCACGAAAGAACGCGGCGATGCCGCCGCGGGTGGCGTCAAGAAGTGCCAGAGCGTCGTCGACCCGGCTTTCCACGTCGCTGCAGCTGCCGGCGCGGGCGCGGCGCTCGATTTCGAGGCATGCACCGGCAAGGCGCACCGCCCCGAGCGTGCCGCTCGAGCCTTTCAGCCGGTGCGCCTCGCGCGCCAGCGCAGTGCTGTCGCCCTGCCGCGCGCAGGCCCGCATGCGCTCGAAGGCGACGCGGGCGTCGGCGGCAAACACCTCCGTCAGCTCGAGCACGAAAGTACTGCCCGAATCGGCGCATACCCCGGCCAGATCGCGCAGCACTTCCCGGTCGACTAGCTGCATGGCAGCTCCACGTGGAATGCGGCGCCGCACACGGCGCGGTTGGCGACTTGCAGCGTGCCGCCGAGCCGCTCGACGATCGCCTTGCAGGCGCCCAGCCCCAGGTCGAGGCCGGTGAATACGTCGGGGCCCTCGTCCTCGATCATCAGCACCGCGTTGCCCTCGCGCATGCCGACCTGCACGCGCATGACCGTGCCGCGCGGCGAGCGCTCGAGCGCGCTCGAGACCAGGTGGCCGGCCACCTGGCCGAGGCGATCGGCATCGGCATTCACCTGCACGTTGCGGCCGATGACGCGTTCGATCTGCACGCCGCGCTCGGCGGCGTCCGTGGCGCGCGCCCCGAGCAGCGTGGCGACCAGCGCCGACAGGTCCACCGGCGCGCAATTCACGCCGATCATGCCGAGGTCGATGCGCTCGAGGTCGAGCCACTGCTCGACCACCCGCGCCAGGTGCTCGGCGTTGCGCAGCGCCAGGCCGAGGAAGGATTCGCCGCCCTGCTCGATGCGCGCATCCGCCCCTTCGCGCAGCAGCTCGAGCGCGGCGATGATCGCCGCCAGCGGCGTGCGCATCTCGTGGTTGGCGGTCGTGACCAGCTCGCGCTTGATGCGGTCGAGGCGCCGGCGCTCCTCGAGCTCCTGGGTCATCGCCATGCTGCCTTCGAGCGTCGCGTCCACCAGGGCGCGGGCGTCGCGCAGCTCGGCTTCGGCCTCGCGCCGCGCGCCGATATCGCGCGCCGCGGCGGTGAAGCGCGTCACGGCGCCGCTGTCCGGGCAGCGCGTGGCGCGGCCGCGGGCGCGCAGCCAGCGGTACTCGCCGTCGGCGCGGCGCATGCGGAACTCGCGGTCGAAGCGGCCGCCCTCCTGCACCGCCACCGACAGCGCGTCGAAGGTGATTTCCTCGTCCTCCGGGTGCACCGCGGCGAAGAAGCTGAAGTCGGCCGGGAAATTTTCCGGGGTATAGCCGAGCAATGCCTTGAATTCGGGCGAATGAAACGCCTCATCCGCCTTCATGTTCCATTCCCACAACCCGGCGCCGGAGGCGGCCAGCGCCACGCTGAGCCGGTCCTGTGCCGCGCGCTCGGCGGCCTTGTCCGAGGTGCAGGCAAAGTAGCCGATGCTGCGGCCTTCGCCATCGCGGTCGGGCACGGCGTGCACCTGCAGGAAGCGGCGCGCGCCGTGGCGGTCGCGCAGCACGTAGTCGCGCGGTTGCGGATCGCCGCTTTCGATGGCGGCGACGTGGCCCTGGGCATACTTGAGCGTGCCGGGATCCACCAGCTCGCCAAGCAGCCGACCGAGCAGCTCGCGCGGCGCGCGCCCGAGAAGCTCGACGCAATGGCGGTTGGCAAAGCGCACGCGCAGCTCGCGGTCGAGATACAGCAGCATGGCGGGGACGTGCTCGGCGACGCGGCTGGCGATGTTGGGTTCCATGGCGTACACGGCCTCAGCCCAGCAGGCGCCGGACGGTTTCCACCAGCAGGCGCGGGCGGAAGGGTTTGAGCAGGATCTCCCGCACGCCGAGGCTGCGCAGCTCGGCCTCCACCGCCGGGTCGTTGGACGCCGTCAGGAACAGCGCCGGCACCGCGGCGAGGCCGGGCAGCTCGCGCAGCGCGCGCAGCGTGGCGATGCCGTTCATGCCGGGCAGGTCGAGGTCGAGCAGCAGCAGCTGCGGCGCCGACTCGCGCGCCAGCGCCACCGCCTGGTAGCCGTCAGCCGCGGTGCGTACGGCGTAGCCGCCGATGCTCTCCAGCGCGATGCGCACCAGGTTCTGCAAACTTCGGTCATCCTCGACGTGGAGAATTGTTGTTTTTCGCAGGCTCATTAGAATGGACCCATAGGGGACTGCGACGAATGAGCCAGCATAGGGCAACCCGGCCGGCCGGCGGCGCGCCGCGCATCGCGGTGCTGGAGGACGACCCGTCGCAGGCCAAGCTGGTCGAGACCTGGATTACCCAGCAAGGCTGGCTGTGCCGGCTGTTCACCCGCGGCAACGACATCCTCGATGCGGTGCTCAAGGACACCTACGACCTGGTGATCCTCGACTGGCGCGTGCCCGACCTCAGCGGCGAGGAGGTCTGCCGCGCCATCCGCAAGTCGGTGCGCGAGCCCCTGCCGGTGCTGTTTACCACCGCGCGCGACCGCGAGGAGGACATCGTGCATGCCCTCAAGGCCGGCGCCGACGACTACCTGGTCAAGCCGCTGCGGCGCATGGAATTCCAGGCGCGCGTCGAGGCGCTGCTGCGCCGCTCGCGCGGCCACGGCCGGGACAGCGACGCCCCGATCGAGGCCGGCGACTTCGTCATCGACCCGCACGGCCGCACCCTGCACAAGGCCGGCAGCGTGATCGAGCTGACGCAGAAGGAATTCGAGATGGCGGCCCTGCTGTTTCGCAACGTCGGCCGCCTGCTGTCGCGCTCCTACCTGCTCGACACCGTCTGGGGCATCAGCGCCGACGTCAGCACCCGCACCGTGGACACCCATGCAAGCCAGCTTCGCAGCAAGCTCGGGCTGTACCCGGAGGGAGGCTGGCGCCTGAGCGCGGTGTACCAGCATGGCTATCGCCTGGAGCGCGTGACGGCGTCGCCGCCGTCACCCGCCGCTCCGGTTACGGAGCAACGACGACGGCAACGTTCTTAGTGTAGGCGCCCGCCGAGACGTTCGCGTAGTCGGTGCCGAGGATCTGCCCGTTCACCGTCATCGAGATCGCCGTCGAGCCCGCGCCGAAGCCCGAGCCCTGGGTCGCCGGGACCGCCCAGCTCAGCGCCACCGGAATGCTGTCGGTGCCGTTGGTGATGCTCACCGAGGTCGGCGACACCGCCGCGGTGTCGAACGAGAACGAGGTCGCGGCCTGGTTCTTGGTGCACTTGTAGGTCAGCGCCGTGCTCTGGTTCTGGT
>Ga0075425_100010068_pt1 | contig 10073 bp, 10 predicted proteins | sample SoiMethybrSBSTD4_FD_75300 | JGI IMG/M metagenome (GOLD analysis project Ga0075425, IMG submission 75300) | Bulk soil microbial communities from a Populus tree surrounding site in Tennessee, USA - Soil MetaG P. TD hybrid SBSTD4 | ecosystem: Environmental > Terrestrial > Soil > Tree plantation...
GAACCGCACGGCATGATGCTCGTCAGCGAGTTTGGCCTGGGCTACAGGTTGGAGCGGCTGCCCGAACCGGCGGTGAAAAAGCCCGTTCCCTTCACGGTCGTGAATGGCGGGCGGCGCTAAGCCGTTTTTGCCGGATTTCTGGAAAATTCCGGCTTGAAAAACCGCGGCGCTAGCGTAGTTTCCGGCCCTTCCAAGGACGAAAGGCACCGGTAAGCAGGGCATGCGCGGATTCAAGGAAAAGAGTTTCAACGACAGGTTGGAAGCGGCGGCGAAGGCAAAGCAGGCGCAGCTCGAACGGGCGCGCGAAAAGTCGCCCCTGAAGGATCCGGACTTTGCGCGCCGCCAGGCCGAACGCAAGCGTCAGGCGCAGGAGCGTGAAGAACGTCTGGCTGCCCGCGCCGCCGAAAAAGCTGCGGCCGCTGAGCGCCAGGCGGAGCGTCGCGCCGCCGAGGAAGCGGCACGCATTGAAGCCGAGCGTCTGGCTGAGGAAGCGCGCCAGAAGGCGCGTCGCGAGGAAGCCGACCGCTTGGTTGCCTTGGCCGCCGAACAAAAGAAAGCGCGCGACGCACGCTATGCCGCGCGCAAGCAGCGCAGAAAATAGTCTTTCGACTAGGGCTCCGCTTCGACGGGCAGTCCGGCACAACGCTCCGGATGACGTTTTGGATTGCAGGCGGCAACGAAGCCCTTTGGCATGCGTGCCTGGTACGGGCCAAACCGGTCGTCCGGCTGCATGTAATCGGTCGACACATATTGGGCGCCCGAGGCGAGAGCCTTGTCGCGGCGCGCCGTATTGTTGTCGCGCGCTTCGACCGTATCAGCGTCGGCGCGGGTGCGCACGAGGTAGCCGAGCTCCACATCATGCGTGATGTGTGCGGTATCCGTCAGCGCCTCGTTGAGCGTGAGGTATGCCGCAGCGGGTGAGTCTTCCGGCGCGTTCACGAACATGACGCGGCCCTCGAGCGATTTGCGCCCGCCCTGATAAGCCTTGATCTTGTCGCCTTCCTCATCGAGAGCGAACAGGAACTTGCCGCGCGTCGCGCCCAAAGTCGGCCAGCCGCGCTGCAGGACGGCATCTTTCAGCGTCGGGAAATCTCCCTGCACCACATCGGGCGTGACGATCTGGTCACGCGGGAAAACAGAGAGGATCTCGGCATCCAGCGCATCGAACGCTGCGGTATCGAATTTGAGCGGCGTCACCGAACCAGGAAACGGGATTTCGTCGTCCTTCGCGTTCATGGTCACGAGTATGGGTATGTGGTCGGGGTGCGCCGCCGACCATGCTTTCAACTCCTGCAGACACGCGACCAACGTCGGACAGACTGAACGATAGTCGATGTCCTGCACATGCAGCACCTTGAAACCCGGCTTGGCCATGGTGTCGGCAAACACCGCGGGCAGCGTCAGGCCGACCATTGCGGCACCGGCCGGGTGGGCATAGAGGCCGCCGTTGGGATCGTAGACGACATCGATTTCAATCGCGCGCGCTCCGTCGTTCAATTGATCGGTCAGCGGAACATGTGAATAGTCCAGACCATCGGCCGACTTGCGCGCACCCATGCGAATGAGCGCCATGATCTTGTCGGGGATCGCTTCTTTGTAGCTGTTGTGTGTGCCGATCGTCACAATGTCGTTGAGACGGAGATTTTGGTCCATCCAGGCGCGCGCGCAATCGGCTCCGGCGCTTGCAGCGTCGGGAGCCGTCAAGTTGCAGTCGGCTGCCAGTGCCGGCGCGGTCATCAGCAAGAGGAGAACTCCGCATGCCAATAGCGACCGCATCATTCTCTCCGCTTCCGATTCTCGCAGCCCATGCCTTAATACTACAGACGCACGGACAGTCGCGTCAGTCACTGCCGAGGGATCTCTTTACAGTTTCCGTTCACGACTTCGCTACATTCGCATGAGGCGAAGCGAGACACGTTAAATCGCCGGTGCAGGCGCGCTCAATGCCGCTTCGACAATCTTCTGCTGCACGGTCGTCAAGGCCTGATTGAAGGCCGCAATCACACTCGTCACATTGTTCTGACCGGCCTGGACGTCGCTGCGCGCGTCCGTCGACATGATGATCGTTCTTGTGCGCGCCGCAATGAGCTTGGCGACGATGCGCACGGCGGCAGACGGCGGCGTATCGGGCGCCGCATAGTGAGCCTGGAAGTCGCGGATGTCGGTGACGAGCAGATAGTCGGACTTCAGACCTTCGGTGTCGCGCCCGACGGACTGCATGCGGCCGCTGGACTCGAAAGCCTCGATCAATGTGCCTTGCACCACAAACGGAAGACGGTCCTGCCAGCCGGCATCGGCGTAATAGTCCACCTGGCCGTTCGCCTGCACCAGCGCGATGCGCATCGTATCGAGGCTCTCGGAAACTTCGGGAAGCTCGACGGTGAGCTGCCAGCGAACCGGCGGGCCGCTGCGCACCGCGGCGTAGTCCGGCTTCAGCATGTAAAGCGGCGAAGCGTTGGGCGGACCGATGATGTTGCTGCATGCGCCCAAGACAAGAGTGGACACGCCGGCGGCCAACACGGCGCGCCTGTCAATCGAGGAGTTGCTCATTTTGGGGTGTATCCTTTGCGCCTGTCGCCAAAGATAATTCTCGTCGGCTCTCGATTCAGTTCATCGGACAATCGAGTCAGGCTGCCGACCAGCCTGCGCGATTCCGAAACCAATGCGGAAAGTTGTGCGACGCCTTCGCCTGTCACGATCTTGTCGGCATCGTCCGAGAGCTGGTCCAGCTTCTTCAGCGTCACGTTGGCCTGCAACAGGGTCGGGTGCAGGTCGCGCGCGGCGATGGCGATGTTATGCGAGGCATCGGCAAAATTGTGCAGCGTCGTATCGATGTCGCCGGACCGATGCGCAAACGTGGTCGTCACCGTGTCGAGATTGGCGAGGGTGTCGGCGATGGCTTTGCGGTTCTTGTCGTCGAGCAGGAGATTGACCCGGTCGGCGGTGATGTTCAGCTTGTCGGCCAGCATATCGAGCTTTTTCTCGAGTTTCTCGAAGGTGCCGGGAATCGACTTGATCTCGGGGTTATGTTCGATGTCGCGGCTGCCGGCATGGGGAAGGACCGGATTACTCATCGTACCGCCGATCAGTTCGACATAAGAGCCTCCTGTCAGCCCCTGGCTCGCGATCGCTGCGGTAGCGTCGCTGTGGATGTCGTAGTTGCGGTCGACCTTGATCGTGGCGAGCACAGATTTGGAATCGTTCGGATCGATGATGAGGTCATCGACGCGGCCCGCCTCCAAGCCGTTGTAGCGAACGATCGTGCCTTTCCCGAGGCCCGTGACCGAGCCGTGAAACTTCACCGTATAGAACGAGTAGGCAATGTTCTCGGTGCCCGCGAGCCACAGCACCGTGACGACCAACCCGAACATGCAGGCAAGCACGAACGCACCGACGGCGATGTAGTTTGCCCTGGTTTCCATCGTGCTATGGCCCCCCTCAGGCCGCCGCCCGCCCCCGCGGACCGGAAAAATACTGTTGAATCCATGGATGCGGATCGCGCCGCAATTCGTCGATCGTTCCGACCTTGATCTTCTTGTCGACCAGAACCGCGATGCGATCGGTGGTGGCGCGCAGCGTATCGAGATCGTGCGTGACCATGAAGACGGTCAGGTTCAGGCTCTTCTGCAGGTCCTTGACGAGCACGTCGAACATGTTGGCCGAAATCGGGTCGAGGCCGGCGGTGGGCTCGTCGAGGAAGACGATGTCCGGATCGAGCGCCAGCGCGCGGGCTAAGCCCGCACGTTTCTTCATGCCGCCGGACAACTCGGAGGGATGTTTTGCCGCGGCATCTTCGGGAAGGCCCACCATCGACAGTTTCATCGAGGCGATTTCATTCATCAGCTCCTGCGGCATGTGGAGATATTCGCGCAACGGGACCTGGATGTTCTCGGCGATGGTCTGGGAACTGAAGAGCGCGCCTTCCTGGAACAGAACGCCCCAGCGCATTTCGATCTGGCGCATTTCCGCGTCGTTGAGCTCGGAGGTATCGCGGCCGAACACTTCGATCGTGCCGGATTGAATCTTGTTCAGACCGACGATGGAACGCAGAAGGACGGATTTTCCCGTGCCTGAGCCGCCAACCACGCCCAGGACTTCGCCGCGATAAACGTCGAGGTCGAGATGATCGTGCAACAACTGGTCGCCGAAGCCGTTCACCAGCTTGCGCACCTTGATGATCGCGTCCTTGTCTGCAGTTCCGGTGTTTGGCCGACCTGCGCTCATCGTCAGATTCCAATCAACGAGAAGATGATGGAAAATGCGGCATCGAGCACGATTACCAGGAAGACCGACTCGACGACGGAGCGCGTCGTCAGCCGGCCGACGCTGGCGGCGTTGCGCTCGACCTGCAATCCCTCGTAGCAGCCCACCAAGGCAATGATCAGCGCGAACACCGGCGCCTTGATGATTCCGACCAGAAACGTATTGAGCGAGATGGCGTCCTGCAGCTGGCGCAGGAACACCGGGAGCGTGATGTGAAGATCGAAATAACACATCACAGCTCCGCCGATCATCCCCATGATGTCGGCATAAAACGTCAGGAACGGCAGCGCGATGACGAGTCCGAGGATGCGCGGCAAGACGAGCGTGTCTACGGTGTTGATGCCGATCGTTTGCATCGCATCCAGCTCTTCGTTCACGCGCATCGTGCCGATCTGCGCGGTGAATGCCGAACCCGAACGTCCGGCGATGATGATGGCGGTGATCAGGCCCGCGATTTCGCGCAGCAGCCCGACGCCCAGCAGATTGATGGTGAAGATCTCGGCGCCGAAACGCTTCAACTGATCGGCGCCCTGATAGGCGAGAACGATTCCGATCAGGAAGGCGAGGAGGCCCACGATGGGCAGCGCGTTGATTCCCGTCTCTTCGACTTGATGCACGAGCGCGGCGACGCGCAGATTGCCGCGCGGATGGACTATCGCCTCCAGAATCTCCAGCGTCACGCGTCCGACATAGCTGAGAATCCCGGCGCCCTGAAAAACACCATGCACCGTGCCTTTGCCGACGCGCTCGACGAAAGCTTCGAGCGTGTGTTGATTGTGAATAATGACGGGTGGCGCGGTGTGTTCGTGCTCCACCGTATGGAGCAAGGAATCGTACATATGCGGCAAGACGATGGGTCCGACGCGCTTGCCCATGCTTTCCCATTCGCGCTTTGTGCGCACCAGAAGCCAAGTGCCGGCGCTGTCGATCCGCTGCAAGGCCGAGCCGTCAATATCGGCTTGGGCGACATCGCCCAAATCGACGGCGCGCAACTGTTCGTCAAGTGCCGCAATATCCCTGGTGGTCCACTCGCCTTCGGCCACGAGGCGAAGCGATTGCGGCTTGCGCTCCATGCGGAAGCGCGCGCGCGCGTGAGAAGCCGTGGCGTCGTATGCGGTACTCATCCCGGGAAAACTCTAGCGGGGCAGCGCGCTTCGCGCCATGCTCGTGGCGACAAAAGACGCCGCAAGTTCCGCACCATTTTGGGGGCATCGTGCGCCCGAACGGCTGACGCCGGTGGCGTGCGGTCTGCAACTAGACCAGGGTCCGCCCCGTCAAGCGCTCGAGAACGCGCAGCGGCGAGCGCTCGGGAAAGCGTAGCGCCTCGACGGGCAGGTGAAAGGTCTGTTCGAGGCAAAATTGTCCCGCAAGTGCGGCATGCATCGTCTGGTCGGTGAAGCATAGCCAGGTCGTGCCAGCGGGAAAGGAAAATTCGAGCTGCGGTGAACTCCGCTGATATTGGGCATCAAGCTTGGCCCCGTCATGCAGGCCCAACATCAGGTAGTCATATTCCGCGCGCCGGCCTTTGGTCACGCCAAGCGTCTCGAACAGCCACGGCTCGAGCGGCAGAGGCTTGCGCGCCTGTGCCACAAAGCGCTTCGCAACGTCCTCGAACGGCTCGCCGACGTGCCAAACGCGGGCACCACCCTTGGGATGAATGTTCGAAAAAACGCGCAGGATGCGCCTGCCGCGCTGCGGGCGGGAGGGAAAGGCGTCGATATGCAGCCGCTTGTCGTCATTGCGCGGCGAATAGATGCGGCCGGCGATTTCGACCGGGCGATAGGATGTGCGCGCCTGATCGATGCCTGAGGCGAAGGCGGGGAAGAGGCCAAGGACAAGGTCGCGCGCCTGCGCGGCGAACCGCGCCATCATGGCAGAGAGGCGTGTGCCTTCCTCCGCCGACGCCGTGTCGCCCTGGATGCTGCCGTCGGGGTCACGACTGATGTTCTTCGCCCGGCCGTTCGACAGTGCGTCCGTCAGAAGCCCGGTTTCATCGGCCAGCAATGCGAACGGCAATTTGGGGAGATATAGGACCTTGCCGCTCTCCAGCGCATCCTGCGCCGTAGCCCGAGCGGCGCCGTCGAACGGCCCCGTCCACGTTTCCAGGTCGAATGTCGCCAGAGGTTGCATGAACGTCTTGTAGCAAACGGGTTCGGGCTACTCCAGCGAACCGGTGATGGAGGCGCGCTGCGAGAGTTCGATCCAGTTTCCGTCTGGATCGCGCACCATGGATATGCGCGCCGTCGTGCCGAGCGTCACGGGTTTCAGCGCCTCGCGTCCGCCCCGCGCAAGAACACGTGCATGGTCTTCGTCGACCTTGAAAACTTGAAACGTGATGTAGCGCCAGCCGTCGCCGTCCATCGTGGCGTCGGCAGGTGCTTGCATCGACTCTTCGAGAAGCAACAGTGTTTGTCCGGCACGAAACGACGTGCCGATGGGCACGGTCTCTTCCGTCAGGCCAAGGGCTTCTGCGTAGAAACTGCTGTGCGATGCGAGCGAGCGAACCTTGATGCGAATGCCGATCTGTGTGACCCCGAAGCGGCTGGGCGGAACAAGGGTGACCTTGTTGCCGTCCGGATCCTGCAGGCTGCGCACGGCAGTCAGGCCCTGACGCGCGATCAGCAATTCGGCATAGCCGGAAGGCGGCGTCTCGGGCAACGGTCCGGAGTAGTGATTGATCTTGACGACGGAGCCAAGCGCGTCGTGCCGGTGTTGCTGCAGCCCTTTGCGGATGGGCAGAACGTGATCGAACGCCAGGCCAACCTCGTTTTGCCAAAACGCCAGCATCGGTTCGAGATTGTTCGTATTGAGACCAATGTCGACGCGCGGCTTCGCCAATTTCATCGTGACACTTCCCTTTCGTCGGTCTGACGCTCGAAGAACGCGTCGGCGTCGTCGACTTCCACCAACTTGCCGCGCCGGATCTCGATGAAGCGTGTCGCCGCGGTGCGCGTGAAGTAGCGGTCGTGGCTGACGAAGATGCAGGAAACTTCGGATTCCTCGAGCTGCTGCTCGAGATCCTCCTGGCCCTCGATGTCGAGATGGTTGGTAGGTTCGTCGAGCAGATAAAAGTTGGGGGCGAGAAGTTTCATGCGCAGGAAAACCAGGCGCGATTGTTCGCCGTAGCTGAGCGCGCGAATCGGACCCTGCATGCGCTCATAGGGAAAACCGGCTTTGGCCAGCACCGCGACCGCTTGCGCATTGTTGATGGTCTTCACCGCACCGACATAGTCGAGCAACGATTTGTCGAGCGGCAGATCGGACATGCGCTGATCGAACGCAACGAGGCGCGTCGCCGGGTTGAAACGCACGGGTGCCCGGCCGTCATAGTGTTCCTGCAGCGGGTCGAAGGCGGCGGCCAGCACGCCGAGAAGCGTCGACTTGCCGCTGCCGTTCGGACCCAAAAGCGCGACGCGATCGCCGGTCGCGACGACCAGCCGGTCGATCGTGATCAGCGTGCGCGCGCCGTCCGGTGTCTTCACGGTCAGATTGTGCAGGCGAAGCGCCACCTTGGCATCGATGGCATCGTCGTTGAGTTCGAGCTTGCGGTTGCGCGGCGTATAGACCTCGGCGCGATCCTCTTCGATGCGCTCGATCCGTTTCTCGGTCGCATGCTGCCGCTTGTGGAACTTCGAGTTCAGCACGCCCCAGACTTTGTAACGCGCGGCGACCTTTTCCAGGCGGGCAATTTCGCGATCTTCCAGCGCGCGCCGCGCCGCGCTGGCGGCATCGCGGCGCAACAGTTCCTCGCGCGCAACGGCGAACGGAGCCTTGAACAGATGCGCGCCGTCGCGGCGCAGGAAGATCGTGCGGCTCGTCGTGCGATCGAGAAACTCGCGATCGTGGCTTACGATCAGCATCGGCAAGCGAATGTCATCTTCGAGCCAACGCTCGAGCTTGTTGATGTTCTCGATGTCCAGATGGTTGGTCGGCTCATCCAGGACGACGATGTCCGGTTCGCCGAGTTTCGCCGCCGCGATCAAAATCAGCCGCTGCCAGCCGCCGGAAAGTTCGCCGAACTTCCGTCCGACAAGTTCGAGCGGAATGCGCAGGTCCTCGATCAGTACGTCGATCTTCCAGTCATCGTGACCCGCCTGCGCGGGAAAGGCGCGCTCCAACATCTTGCGCACCGGCGTGGCGTGCAGCGTGACGGGCAACTCTTGCGGCACATAGCCGATCCGCGTGCCGCGCGAACGCACGACCTGACCGGACGCAAGTTCCAGTTCCCCCGTCAGGCATTTCAGCAAGGTCGACTTTCCGGCGCCATTTTCGCCGACGAGCGCGGTTCGCGCGTCGTCCAACAGAAACGACACGTTCTCGAAGATCGGCGTGACGCCATAGTGAAAGCTGCCTCGGTCGACGCCGAGCACAGCCTGCCGCGCGGCCATGGTTCGAATTCTGCTTGGTCCCTCGTGAGTTTTGCACACGCGACACGTCTGGCCAAATCGCCGCCTTGACGCGCGCTACCGAGCGGTCAAGCTCCGTCCCAGAAACGTTGGGAGGAACGGAATGGATCGCCTCAAGGGAAAGTCCGCGATCGTCACGGGTGCGGCGAGCGGCATCGGACGGGCGTCTGCAAAACTGTTCGCAGCGGAAGGCGCGAAAGTTCTTTGCTTCGACCGGGTCGGCGAAGTCGAAGAAACGGCCAGCGCGATCAAGTCGGCCGGCGGCACGGCGATCGTCATGAAGGCCGATGCATCGTCGGAAGCCGATGTCACCAAAGCGGTCGACACTGCGGTCAAGGAATTCGGCGCACTCGATGTGATCTATGCCAATGCCGGCGTCAGCGGCGGCGGCAAGCCGTTCTTCGAACTGGATGCCAACGACTGGCGCCAGGTCCTTGAAGTCAATCTCATCGGCGTCTTTCTCGCCATCAAACACGCAGCGCGCGTGATGGTGCCGAACAAGAAAGGCTCGATCGTCTGTACCGCCTCTGTCGCCGGCATCCGTTCGGGCGCCGGCGGTGGTCCGTACAGCGCGAGCAAGGCCGGCGTCATCAATTTGACAACGACCGCTGCCAATTACCTCAGCGGCACCAACGTGCGTGTGAACGCTATCTGCCCCGGCATCATCGAGACCGGCATGACCAAACCGATCTTCGACTATGCCAAGGAGCGCGGCACGGCCGGCAAGATCGGTCAGCTCAATCCGCTCAAGCGCTACGGGGTGCCGAACGAGATCGCCTATGCGGCGTTGTTCCTGGCGTCGGACGAAGCGTCCTACGTCAACGGACAACACATCGCCGTCGATGGCGGCTTGACGAGCTCCATGCCGGTGACGGGACGGATCGGGCGCTAGATCCTCTGCGCCAGTACGAGCCAATCCCACGGTTGGCGCTTGCCGGCATTGCGTGGCCTGCGCAGGCCTTCCTTCTGCCACGGATAGCTCACGCGCAATACTTTCTTGGTGCGAAAGCCATGCGTGGCCAGCAGCGCGTCGAGTTCGCCACGCGCAAAATGTTTCTGTCGGCTGCCGCCACGCTCGACGAGACCGTCCGGTGCGTCGGCGATGGCCTGCGCGCGTGTCGTGCCATAGGCGACGCGTTCCACCATCCAGTCGGACTCGATCGACGGGACGACGATCAAGGCGTGTCCGTTGCGCTTGGTCACCTGCGCAATGCCGTCCCACATCTGCTGGCGAATGCGCGCTTGCGGCATGGTCACAACGTTCATGCACACGGTCAGGTCGGCACACGCGCCGATGCGCTTCGCGGCTGGCGGGATATTCGACGTCAGCCAGGTGATGCCGGAACGCTTGGCGAGGCGCTTCTTGGCCCTGGCAATGATGCGCGGCGCATGTTCGACAGCAAA
>Ga0075425_100010069_pt1 | contig 10073 bp, 7 predicted proteins | sample SoiMethybrSBSTD4_FD_75300 | JGI IMG/M metagenome (GOLD analysis project Ga0075425, IMG submission 75300) | Bulk soil microbial communities from a Populus tree surrounding site in Tennessee, USA - Soil MetaG P. TD hybrid SBSTD4 | ecosystem: Environmental > Terrestrial > Soil > Tree plantation...
AAGCTGTTGATCGCGGTCGGCGTGTGGGCCTTCGGCTACCATCCCTGGGCCTGGCGGCTCCTGCCCGCGCTCGCGGGGATCGCGCTGGCCCCGGTCTTCTTCCTCCTGGCCCGGCGGGTACTGGCCACGGAGCGGGCCGCCCTGCTGGCCAGCGTGCTGCTCCTCGCCGACGGCGTGTACCTGGTGCAGAGCCGGACGGCCATGACCAACATCTTCGCCGTGCTGTTCCAGGTCGCGGCCGCGCTGCTCGTGCTGCTGGCGGCGCTGCGCGAGCGACTGCACGCGGGGTGGATGATCGCGGCGGGCGTAGCCCTGGGGCTGGCGGTCTCGACGCGGTGGACCAGCCTGTGGGCGGCGGCGTTCCTGGGCCTCGTGCTCCTCGCGCTGCGGGGCCGCAGGCTCTTCACGCTCCGCGAGCTGGCCCTCGCGGTCCTGGCCTTCGCCGTGCTCCCGGTGTCGATCTACGTGCTGAGCTATGTCCCCTGGATGCGGCAGGGGCACGCGCTGTCCGACCTCTGGCCGCACCAGAAGGCCATCTGGCGGTACCACGCCGACCTGCGCGCCACCCATCCCTATTTCAGCAAGTGGTACACGTGGCCGTGGCTGTACCGGCCCACCTGGTACTACTTCAAGCAGGACACCTCGTACGTGCGCGGGATCGTGGCCATCGGCAACCCGGCCATCTGGTGGGTGTCGGTGCCGGCGTCGATCTGGGCCCTCCTCACCGGGCTGCGGGCGCGAGACCCCCGGCGGCTCTTCGCCGGGGCGGGGTTCTTCGCGCTGTACCTGCCGTGGGGAGTCTCCCCGCGCACGCTCAACTACAGCCACTACCTCTTCGAGGCCATCCCCTACGCCTGCCTGACGCTGGGCTTGATCCTGGACCGGGCCTGGGACGGGCGCGCCCGGCTCTGGGCCCGCGGGTACGTCGTCCTCGTCATCGTGATGTTCCTCTTCTTCCTGCCCTTCCTCATCGCGCTGCCCGTCCCGGTGAACTGGTACTACTACGACTTCCGCAACGGCGTGCGCCCCTGGACGTGGTTCCCGACCTGGGTGTGACGGTATAGTGTCCTCATGGCGCTGATCGCGGACGACGTCGCCTCCCAGCTCAAGGAGGAGTTCGCGGCGCTCGTGAATCCCGTCCGCCTGGCCGTCTTCTCCCAGGCCCTGGCCGATCCCGAGTCCGATCAGGTCCGGCGCCTGGTCGAGGAGCTGGGCGCCCTCGACCCGCGGCTCACCGCGGAGTCCTACAACTTCATCCTCGACACCGAGAAGGTGGCCGCGCTGGGCATCGCGCGCATCCCGGCCATCGCCGTCATGGGGGCGGAGAAGGACTACGGGATCCGGCTGTACGGCCTGCCTTCGGGGTACGAGTTCGGGACGCTCGTGGACGCGATCCTCGACGTCTCGCGGGGAGACAGCGGCCTGGCCGCGGAGACGAAGGAGGCCCTGGCCGCCCTGGCCCGCCCCGTCCACATCCAGGTCTTCTCCACGCCGACCTGACCGCACTGCCCCCGGGCGGTCCGCCTGGCCTACCGGTTCGCGCTGGAGAGCGACCGCATCACCGCGGACGGCATCGAGGTCACCGGGTACCCGGACCTCGCGCAACGCTACCGTGTCCAGGCCGTGCCCAAGACGGTGGTGGGCGACCGCGTGGAGTTCGTGGGCGCGGGGCCGGAGTCGATGCTGCTGAAGCACGTCCAGCAAGCGGCGGAGGCCGCCGGCCCGGCGGTCTGACGACGGGTACGTCCGCCGTTCCCCAGGCGCCGGTGCCGGCCCCGCTGCGCTTCCCCGAGCGCCGCGCGCGGCCGCGCAAGAACCGCGAGATCTACATCGACGCCTTCCGCGGCCTGGTGGCCCTGGTCATGGTGCAGGGGCACGTCTGCGACACGCTGGTGTCCGCCGCCACCAAGGCGCACGGTCTCTACCAGCTGCAGCTCATCTTCCACGGCACCACCGCGCCGGGCTTCCTGTTCGCGTCGGGCTTCGTGGCCGGCCTGCCCCGCGCGCCGCTCTCCGCCGCGGCCAGCCTGCGGCGCGCGCGGCGGCTGCTCTTCATCCTGGGCGTGGGCTACGCCCTGCACCTCCCCTACTTCTCGATCTGGAAGATCGCGCTCGAGGCCTCGCCCGCCCAGAAGGCCGCGCTCTTCGCCTGCGACGCGCTCCACCTCATCGCCATGAGCCAGCTCGTGGTGATGGCCTTGCAGTGGATTTTCGGGAGGCGATGGATCGCGGCCGCCGGCGTGGCCGCGGTGGCCGTGCTGGCCGCCGCGCCCGGCGTGTGGGCCTCCGGCCTCTCCCGCGGGTTGCCGCCGGTCGTCGGCGCATACCTCGACAACGCCAGCGTGCCGTCCACCTTTCCGCTGTTCCCCTACGCCGCGTTCGTGATGGCCGGCGCGGTGGCCGGCGCGGGCCTGGGCCGGCAGGACCTCGCGGTCCGCCGCCGGCGCGCCGTCGTGTGGGGCGGCGGGCTGCTGGCGGTGGGGGCGGCGACGTCTCTCGCGCTGCGGGGCGTCGTCCCCTTCTGGGGGCCCTCGCCCGGCTACGCCCTCTTGCGCATGGGCGGCCTGCTCCTCCTGCTGCGCGCGGTGGAGGACGTCTCGCGACGGCAGTGGCCGGGGATCCGGATGCTGGCCCTGCTCGGGCACGAGACGCTGCTCGTCTACGTCTTCCATCTCTACCTGCTGTGGGGCGGGGTCCTGGGCGCCGCCCCGCTGGGCGCGTGGGCGGGCCGCCTCGGCTTCGCGCAGGGCCTGGGCGTGGTGGTGCTGATGATCCCGATCCTGCTGTCCGCGGCGCGGGCCTGGCACCGGGCCAAGATGCGCTTCCCGCATGGCGCGACGCTCACGCTCGTCTTCCTGGGCACCGCCTTCGTCTACGAGCTGCTCACGCGTCCCTGGTGACAGCCCCGCGCCGCCGCCCTTACAATCGAGCAGTCTCCGCATGCCGCCATCCCTGATCGTGGCCGTCGAGGCCCCGCGCCCCGAGGACGAGGACTCCTACCGGCGCGCGCTCGAGGAGGGCCGCATCCTCCTCTTCTCGCCGACGCCCTTCGCGCTCCGCGCGGAGGACCGCGCCCTCCTGCTGCGGCAGCGGCCGGCCGGCGCGGGCTATCACAAGAACATCGCCTACCGGCCGGCCGAGGATCGGGTCACCGGAGCGGCGCGCCTGGGCGAGGACGCCGCCGGCCTGGCCCGGGTGCTGCGCGAGTACTCGCGGAGCGTGGTGCGATTCACGGCGTCCATCCTGCCCTCATACTCGGCGCGCTGGCGGGTCGACTACGCCAGCTTCCGCTCCGAGGAAGAAGAAGGGCGGGAGCTCCCCTTGCGCTCGCGCAACGACCTCGTCCACGTGGACGCGTTTCCCACCCGGCCCACGCACGGAGACCGCATCCTGCGCGTCTTCACGAACGTCAACCCCGATGCCCCGCGGGTGTGGGCGAGCGGCGGCACCTTCGAGGAGCTGGCGGCCCGCTTCGCCTCCGCCTCGGGGCTGCTGGCGCGGGCGCGCCGCCAGGGCCCGGGCGGCGCCCTCCGGCGCCTGGCCCGCGCCGCCGGCCTGCCGGTGGCCGTGCGCTCGCCGTACGACCGCTTCATGCTGTCCTTCCACCACTACCTGAAGGAGAACCGGACCTTCCAGGACGAGGAGGGCAAGGCCACCCTGCGCTTCCCCGCCGGGTCCACGTGGATGGTCTTCACGGACATGGTCAGCCACGCCGTGCTCACCGGCCGCTATGCGCTGGAGCAGACCTTCATCGTCTCCCTGAAGACGATGGCGCTGCCCGAGAAGGCGCCGATCGCGATCCTCGAGCGGATCGCGGGCGTGCCGCTGTGCTGACGCGCGCGAGAACGGTGGCCGCGCTGGCCGCCCTTGCCTCGCTGTCCTGGGGAGCGCCGGCGCCGGCGCCACCCGTCCACTCCGCGTCGCCGTACGCCGGCGCGGCCGGACGGATCATCGGCGCGGAGCTCCTGGACGGTCAGGCGTTCGAGATCCTGGCCCACCTCACGGACGGGATCGGGCCGCGCCTCTCCGGGTCCGCGGGGGCCGAGGAGGCGGTGGCCTGGACCGCCGAGCGGCTGCGCTCCTACGGCCTCGCGGTCGCGAAGGAGGAGGTCCTGGTTCCGCACTGGGTGCGGGGGCTGGAGGAGGCGGAGATCCTGGCTCCCGCGCCCCAGCGCCTGCTGGTCACCGCGCTGGGCGGCAGCGAGCCCACACCCGCGGACGGCGTGACGGCGGAGGTCGTGGAGGCGGCCGGGATCGAGGGCCTGCAGTCCCTGGGCAAAGACGCGGTCCGGGGACGGATCGTGCTCTTCAACGCGCCGATGCCCGTCCGCGGGATGGAAGGCTACAGCGCCGCCGTGCCCCAGCGCACCCGCGGCGCGTCCGAGGCGGCGCGGCTGGGAGCGGTGGCCGCGCTGGTGCGTTCGGTGGGCACGCTCTCCGCGCGGCTGCCGCACACGGGCGCGCTGAACTACCAGGACTCGGCCCCGCGGATCCCCGCCGCGGCCGTGACCGCGGAGGATGCCGACCTCATCCACCGGCTGCTGGCCTCGGGGGAGGCGGTTCGCCTGCGGCTCCGCCTCGGCTGCCGCACGCTGCCCGACGCCCCGTCCGCCAACGTGGTGGCCGATCTCCAGGGCCGCGAGAGCCCCGGGGAGATCGTGGTCATCGCGGCCCACCTCGACTCCTGGGACCTCGGCACCGGCGCCATCGACGACGGCGCGGGCGTGGCCATGGTGATGGAGGCCCTGCGCCTGCTCGAGGAGCTGGGGCTGCGGCCGCGGCGCACGATCCGCGGCGTGCTCTACATGAACGAGGAGAACGGCCTGCGGGGCGGCAAGGCCTACGCGGAGGCCCACGCGTCGGAGCTGCCGCGGCACGTCGCGGCACTGGAGACCGACAGCGGGGCGGCCCGACCCACGGGGCTCTCCGCCACTGTCGGGGAGGGCGGCCTCGAGCGGCTGGGGGACCTCGCCCGTCTCCTTCGGCCCCTGGGCGCCGACAGCATCGCGGCGGGCGGAGGCGGCGCGGACATCGGGCCCCTCCAGGCCGCCTCGGTCCCGCTGCTCGGGCTGCGGCTCGACGGCACGCGGTACTTCGACTGGCATCACTCGCCCGCGGATACGCTCGACAAGGTGGACGCCCAGGAGCTCGCGCTCGGCGCGGCCGCGGTGGCGGTGGTGGCCTACACCCTGGCCGAGATGCCGGAGACGCTCCCGCGGCCGGCTCCTCCCTCCCCGGCTCCTCCCTCGCCCGCCGCGCCGCCGCGGCCCTGAGCCATCGCCTCTTGGCCGATGTCCTGTGGCTGGACGAGGTCGAAGAAGACGACCGCCCGCGTGTCGGCGCCAAGGCGTTCATCCTCGCGCGCCTGCGGCGGCGGGGCGTGCCCGTACCGGACGGCTTCGTCCTGACCGCGGGTCCCGGCGCGCTCGACGGTGGGCGCGGCGATGCGCTGCGCGCGGCCTATGCGCGGCTCGGGGGCACGGTGGCCGTCCGCTCTTCCTCGACGCTCGAGGACACCGACGAGGCCAGCTTCGCGGGACAGTACCGCACGGTCCTCGACGTGCGCGGCGAAAAGGCGGTGATCCGCGCCGCGCGGGCCTGCCTGGAATCGGCCGGCGACGCCGCGGGATACGCGCGAGCTGTCGGAGCCCTGCGGCCCGGCGCCATGGCCGTGCTGGTGCAGCGGTTCGTGCCGGCCCGCGCCGCGGGAGTCGCCTTCACGCGCCATCCGCACAATCCGTCGGCCTGGCTGGTGGAATCGCATGCCGGCCGCGGCGATGCCGTGGTCTCGGGAGCGGTGAGCCCCGACCGCTACGTGGGCGCTCGCGGCGGCGCCGCGATCGTGGAGGGTCCCGAGGGCGCGAGCCTGGACGCGGGTGATCTCGGCCGCGTCCTGTCCCTGGCCCGCCGGGCGGAGGACCTGCTCGGCGCGCCGCAGGACGTGGAGTGGGTCCTGGGCCCCGACGACGGCCTGTTCCTGTTGCAGTCGCGGCCCATCACCACCGCCTCGGAGATCGAGGCCCGCGACCCGCGCATCCGCCGGCTGACCCGCGCCAACGTGGGCGAGGTCATGCCCGACGCCGTCACGCCCCTCACGTGGACGAGCGTCGTGGCCTTCCTCGAGCACGGGTTCCAGGCCGTCACCGCGATGGCGGGTCTGCGGCCGCGGGACGAGCCCCCCTTCCTCGTGCTGCACCGGCAGCACGTGTACCTGAACCTGTCGTTGTGCACGGAGGTGGCGGGGCGGCTGCCCGGGATCACCGCGGCCGACGCCGAGCGGCTGGTCCTCGGCGAGGGGGCGCACGGCGGGCGCGTGCACCTGCGCGCGTCGGGCCTCCCCGCCCTGGCCGGCGTCGGCCTGCGCCTGTTGGGCCTGGCGCGCCGGCTACCCGGCGAGGTGGAGGCCTGCGCCGACCTCGTCCGCCGCCTCGGGTCGTCCCGCAGCGCGAGCGGCAGCCCGGGCGATCTGGCGCGCGCCATCGACGCGTTCATGGAGGCGGGACGGCGCGTGGCCACCGCGCACATCGCGACCTCGGGCGCATCGGCCGTCCGCCTGGTCCTCCTGGGGCGGCTGCTCCCGCCCTCAGGGGGGAGAGGCTCCTCCGCGCGGGTGAACCGGCTGCTCGCGGGCCTCGACGGATTGGACAGCGCCGAGCCCGCCACGGCCCTCGAGACGCTGGCGGCGGAGGCGGCGCGACGACCCGATTGGGAAGCCTGGATCCGGCGGGCTCCCGACCAGGCGGCGGCGCAGCTTCGTGGTGGCGACGCGCCGGAAGATCTGGCGGAGCGGCTCCGGGAGTTCCTCGAGCGGTTCGGGCATCGGGCCGTGTCGGAAGGCGAGCTGCGGGAGCCGGCGTGGGAGGACGACCCCGAGCCGGTCCTGCGGGCATTGCAGGGGATGCTGGACAACCCTGGACCGGCCGGGTTCGGCAGGAGAGCGGCCGGAGAGACCAGACGGATCGAGGAAGAGGCCTTGATGGGCCAGACCGGCCTTGCGCGCCGCGCGCTGGTCGGGTACGCGCTCGCGGGTGCGCGGCTGGGCGTACGCACGCGCGAGAGGACCAAGTCCATGGCCATCGCCCTGGTGCACCAGGGCCGCCGGCTGGTCCACCGTGCCGCGGCAGTCCTCGTCGAATCCGGCCGGCTGGGCGGGCCGGACGACGTCTACTTCCTCACGCTGCCGGAGCTCGTCTCCGCCCTCGAAGGCGGCGCGGTCCCGCGGGCGGCCCTCGAGCGGCGCCGCCGTGTGTACGAGCGGGAGCGCGGACAGGATGTCCCGCGCGACGTCGACCTCGCGGCCACCCCGGCGGCGGCCGCCCCTGTCGCGGGCGCGCGCGACGGCATCCTGACGGGCATCGGAGTCAGCGGGGGCGTGGGCACCGGAGCGGCCCGCGTCCTGCGCGGCGCCGACGGGGCTCGGATCGAGCGTGGCGAGGTGCTGGTGGCGCCCGTCCTGGACGCGGCCTACGGCCCGCTGCTCGCCCTGGCCGCCGGCGCCGTGGCCGAAGTCGGCGGGCTCCTCTCGCACGGCTCGGTGGTGGCGCGCGAGCTGGGCGTGCCCTGCGTGGTCGACGTGGCGGGGGCCACGCGCCGGATCGCGACGGGCGACCGCGTGGCGGTGGATGGAGACTCGGGACGGGTCACGCTCCTGGCGGACCGCGCCGCGGCCATCACCACTGCGCCCGGGTACGTCGAGCGCGACGCGGAGGACGAGGCCCGTGCCCACGCGCTCGAGGCCCATCCCCTCGCCCGCGAGAGCATCTACTTCAACGTCCAGGACCCTGCCTCGGGCGTGGTGATCGTGTCGTCGGTGGCGCGGCGGCCTCGAGGCGTGGGCGAGGCCCTCCTGGCCCTGGGCTTGCCCGACGGCCGCGTCCTCTTCGGCCTCGACCGCGGGGCGGCGGGGACGGCGCGCGGCCTGGCCGTCGGCGGCCTGGAGGCCGCGTGGCACCCGGTCGCGCTGCGCGGGTCCCTCCGCCTTTCGACCCACGAGGCAGCCGCGTTCCCGCCGCCACCGGTGCCGCTCCTGCTGGCGCCGCGCACCGCCACCGTCGCGGTCGACCTGGCCCTCGTGCCGAGCACGCCCGCCGTCGATCTGTGCGCCGGCCTGCCCGACGACGTGCTCCTGAGCCTCCGGCCGCTGGGCGCGCATCACGTCGAGCAGTCGGGGACGTGGCGGGGCACGGTGACCGTGGACGGCCAGATCTTCCCCATCTCGGGCGGCGGCAGCCGCGACCATTCCTGGGGACTGCGGGACTGGGATGCCGCGGACCACTGGCGGCTCTTCACGGTGCGTCTGGGCGACGACCTGGCCCTCCATGCCCTCACGGTGAGCGTGCGCGGACGGCTCGTGGAAGGCGGGTTCGTGTGGCGGGACGGGCGCGTGGAGAGGATCACCCGGGTCCGCTGCGCGGCGGATCGGCACGGCGATGCATTGCGGTCCTTCGCGCTCGAGGTCGCCACGGCCGGCGGCGTGCCGCTGCGCCTGCGCGGGACGGTGTGGCGGGCGGTGACCGTGCCGGTGCAGGTGGAGCGGAGGCCGTGGCGCCACCTGGCTGGACGGCCCTACCGGCTGCTCCTCCAGGAGAACTTCACGCGCTACGAGGCCGACGGACGCACGGGCCACGGCATGGCGGAGATCACGCGGCGCCCTTCTTGAGCCCCTTGCCGGTCTGGATCCACGAGATGGTGGTGGCTCCCTCCGCGTTCGCCCTGTCGTTCCTCCACGCGCGGCGGGCGGTGGGCGCGTGGCGTGCCGCGGGCGAGCTGCTGGCGCTCGCTGCGTACGGCTACGCCCTCGAGGCCGTGGCCATCCAACTGTTCGGGTCCCACACCTACGGCACGGGCTGGCACGTGGCGCCGGGCGGCGTGCCGGTGGCGGTGGCGCTCGTCTGGTCCGCCCTCATCTCCTCGTCCATGGCCCTCGCTGCCCGCAGCGGGTGGCAGGGCGCCGGCGCGCGCGCCGTGGCCGCCGCCCTCATCGCCACGACGCTCGACGTGCTGATGGAGCCGGTGGCGGTGCGCTCCGGCCTCTGGCGCTGGACGCCGGCCGGCCCGTGGCTTGGCGTCCCCATCGGCAACTTCGTCGGCTGGGCGGTCATCGTCGCGGGCTACACGTTGGGCGCCGAGAGGCTCGCCGGCGAGGGCCCGCCGGCGCGAGAGGCGGCCATCCGTCTGCTGGTCGCCGCGGGATCGATCCTGGCCCTGGTCGCCGTCGGCCTGGCCTGGCGGATCGTCGGCCTCGAACGGCTGTTCACGGGCGCGCGCGGCTGGGTGGCCTGGGCAGCGCTGCTGCTGGGCGCCGCCGCCGTGCCCCGCGCGCGGGCCGCCGACGCACCGGGCGACGGCCTGGCGGCGCGCCTGGGCCGGGCGCCCGGCCGGCTGCCTTCGGCCGTCTTCCTCGGCGTGGCGGCCGTCTTCGCCGTCGACGCCGCGTTGCTCAGGGACGCGCGCCTGGGGCTCATCGCCGTGGCATCGCTCCTGGCCCTGGCGCGGTTCAGCGGAAGAGCTTCTTCAGGCTCTTGAGGGCGGAGTCCCGCGGCGAGAGGGCCTCGAGCTCCTCGCGTGCCGCGCGGTGGCGCGGGTTCAGGCGCACCGCGGTCTGCATCTCGCCCAGGGCGCGGGCGCGCTGCCGCATCACCTTGTAGTACAGGCCGAACTGGTAGTGGATGTCCGCGTTGTCGGGCTCGAGCCGCAGCGCCTCGAGGAACTCGCGCTCCGCCTTTTTCGCGGTGCTGGGGAAGCTGGCCATGGCGATGGCCAGGCGGACGTGGTAGCCGGCGACCTGCGGGGCCAGGTCCACGATCCGCGCGTACAGCTTGATCGCGTTGGCGTAGTCCGAGACCGTCATGCGCACGTCCGCCTCCAGGAGGAGGTGCTCGAGCTGCGCGCTGCTCTGGAAGCCGCCGCCGGAGGGCGCCACGGCGGGCCTGGGGGCGGCCGGAGAGGGTGCCGGCGCGGGTGACTCCAACGCGGCGGGCGGTGGGGCCGCGGCCACGGGCGGCGGCGGTGGAGCGGCCGCCTTGGGCGGTGATGGGGGCGCGGCTTCGTGCGGGGGCGGCGGCGGGGCAGGC
>Ga0075425_100010070_pt1 | contig 10073 bp, 11 predicted proteins | sample SoiMethybrSBSTD4_FD_75300 | JGI IMG/M metagenome (GOLD analysis project Ga0075425, IMG submission 75300) | Bulk soil microbial communities from a Populus tree surrounding site in Tennessee, USA - Soil MetaG P. TD hybrid SBSTD4 | ecosystem: Environmental > Terrestrial > Soil > Tree plantation...
TGGCAGAGAAAGCTGCCGCCGCGATGGCGGCGAAGAGAAGTGGCGCGGGTTTCACAGGCGGACCTCAATCGATCAGTTGACGGAATGCAGCAAGGCAAGCGCGGCGATCGCCCACGCCGTAGCTACGGCGGGCGGGAACCGCCGCGCGAGCCCGCAAATATCAGGTGCGCGGAAAGACGGCATCGACCGAGCGACCATTCTTGAGGTCACACTTGCCCTGTCCGCCGCCGGCCATGCCCTCGCTTGGCACGTTGAGATGGAACCGGCAGGTCATCGGCTCGCCATCGGCGGAACGCAGCTTCGCGAGCACGCGGCCTGAGTACTGCGTCGCGGAGCCGAAGTCCGGCATCTCCGCCCCGGCGAACGGTTCGTTCCAGCCGTAGTTCCAGCCGCGGTCCCAGCCGTTCCACAACGGGTCGAGGTCCGCGGTCTGCGTCTGGCGCGTGAGCTCGAGGTAATCGCCGGAAAAGATCTTGCCGTCGGCCAGCGTCGCCGTCATCTGCCCGCTCGTGCCGCTGCCGTCGTCGCTTTTCCAGGAAAAGTTGACGGCCTCGTTTCCCGAGCCGACGAAGCCGGTGCCGCTGCCCATGCTGGTGCAGGCGCCGAGCGCAATGCCGGCGCCGAGCAGCAGCGTGCCGAGCGCGGCGCGCCTCACGGGAAGAGCTTCGAGCACTGCGAAGGATCGCGCAGGGTGGCGTAGTAGGCGTGGCGCACCGCGGGCGAGTCGTCGCTGCCGTATTTCGCGAAGGCACGCAGGCCGCAGGGGTGCTGGTACCAGGCGACGCCGTCGCCGAACCAGAGGTCCGAGTCCTCTCCGGCGTGCGCAGAAACCACCATCGTCGCGAGCGCTGCGGCAAACAATATTCTCTTCATGATCGAGCTCCTTGCTCGTGGGTTGAAAGCCTGATCATGTGCTGCCGCTCTTGCGAAGGGATTTCATGCCTCTTACAGCTGCAACTCGACGCCGGCGAAACGCTGGCCGTTGCGGGCTTCGGCGCTCATGGCGTGCTCAGGAACGGGTAGATGGCCGAGAAATCTTCGTGCGCATGGCCGTCGCGCGCGGCGAGCTGGTAGGTTTCCTTCGCCGCGCTCGTCAACGGCAGCGCCACCGCCGTTTCCTGCGCGCTGAGCGCTGCGAGGTGCAGATCCTTCTGCATCCACTCGAGCGGAAACTCGGGTGCGTAATCGCCCTGCTCGATCTTTTGGCGCTTGGTCGCGAGGTATGGCGCCACGAGCGGCGTGCCCATCAGGAACTCGAACAGCCTGTCGCGCGAGATGCCGAGCGCCTCGCCCAGCACCAAGCCTTCGGCAAAGGCCGCCATCGAGGAGGCGAGGAGCAGGTTATTCACCATCTTGAGAGCCGCGCCCATGCCGTGTCCGCCGACGTGCACGATGCGGCTTCCCATCGCACGCAGCAAAGGACCGCTTGCCTCCACGTCCGCGGCGTCGCCGCCGACGAAGAACACGAGCTCGCCTTGCGCGGCGGGCGCGCGCGAGCCGGCGACGGGCGCATCGAGGAAGCGCACCTTCCTCGCCTGCGCCGCTGACGCCATCTCGCGCGAGAACGAAGGGTTCACCGTGCTGCAGTCGATCCATAGCGCGCCGGGCCGCAGCCGACCCAGGAACCCGTCCCGGCCGAGCGAAGCTTCGTGCACCGCGGCCGGATGGGCGAGCATCGTGAAGACGATCTCGACCTCTTCGGCGAGCGCCGCCGGCGTGTCGGCCAGAAGCGCTCCCGCGCTCACGAGCGACGCGGCTTTGTCGCGGCTACGGTTGTAGACCACGAGCGGGTAGCCGCTCTTCTGCAGGTTGGCCGCCATGCGGCTGCCCATGGCGCCGAGTCCGGCGAATCCGATTTTCATCACGGCAGCATCGGCCGCGCCAGTTGCCCGGCTTTTTCAGCGTGATTACACGTGTAACCGCCGCGAAATGCCGCGATAACCGCGCACGGCGAAGCTCGCCACATCTGACAGGAGAAGCGAAATGAAGCTCGAGGTGAACGGGGAAGTGCGCAGCTTCGACGTCCAGCCCGACACGCCGCTCTTATGGGTGTTGCGCGACGTGCTGCACATGACCGGCACGAAATTCGGCTGCGGCATGGCGCTGTGCGGCGCCTGCACGGTGCACGTCGACGGCCAGCCGGTCCGCTCCTGCATCACGCAAGTCTCGACGGTCGCGGGGAAGAAGATCACCACCATCGAGGCGGCCGGCTCCGACGAGATCGGCAAGCGCGTGCAGGCCGCATGGCTCGAGCTCGGCGTGCCGCAATGCGGCTACTGCCAGTCGGGGCAGATCATGTCGGCGGTCGCGCTGCTCAAGCAGAACCCCAGGCCGCAGGACGCGGACATCGACCAGGCGATGAGCGGCAACATCTGCCGCTGCGGCACCTACCCGCGCATCCGCGCCGCGATCAAACGGGCTGCGGAGGGTTCGCGATGAATGAATTCGAGGTGATCAAAGTCAGCCGCCGCGCCTTCCTCGGCTTGATGGGCGCAGCCGGCCTCGTGCTGGCCGTCGGCTGCGCGCGGCGGCCGAGCGCAGCGGCTGAACCGAAGTACGGCGCGGATTCCATGCCGCATGGCTGGGTCGACAACCCGCTCGCGTTCGTCGCCATCGCGCCGGACGGGACCGTGACCATCGTCTGCCACCGCGGGGAGATGGGGCAAGGCGTGCGCACCAGCCTGCCGATGGTGCTCGCCGACGAGCTCGAGGCCGACTGGCAGCGCGTGCGCGTGCGCCAGGCGCCCGGCGACGAGGAGCGCTACGGCAACCAGGACACCGACGGTTCGCGCAGCATGCGGCATTTCTTCGCGCCGATGCGCCGCTGCGGCGCCGCCGCGCGCGGGATGCTCGAGCAGGCCGCCGCGGCGAGCTGGGGCGTTCCAATCGGCGAGGTCGAGGCGATCAACCACGAAGTGCTGCACCGTCCGACCCGCCGCCGCATCGGCTATGGCGAGCTTGCCGAAGCCGCTTCGCATCTGCCGGTGCCGGCGCGCGACACGCTGCGCCTGAAGGTGCCCGCGCAGTTCCGCTATATCGGCAAAGGCGAGGTAAAGCTGGTGGACGGCCCCGACATCGTGAGCGGCCGCGCGCAGTACGGCATCGATGCGCATCTCGATGGCATGCTGTACGCCGTCATCGCGCGGCCGCCGGTGTACGGCGGCACGGTGTCCGCATATGACGCGAGCGCGGCGCTCAAGGTGCCGGGCGTGCTGCGCGTGCTCGAGATCCCGGGCACGCCGCCGCCTTCGGAGTTCCAGCCGCTCGGCGGCATCGCCGTCATCGCGCAGAACACCTGGGCGGCTATTCAGGGCCGCCAGGCGCTGAAGATCACGTGGCAGGACGGCCCCAATCGCAGCTACGACTCGGCGGCCTACAAGGCGGCGCTCGAGCAGGCCGCGCGCGCGCCGGGCGAAGTGGTGCGCGACCAGGGCGATGTCGCCGCAGCGATGGCAAGAGCCGCGCGCCGCGTCGAGGCGGAGTACTACATCCCGCACATGGCGCAGGCACCGATGGAGCCGCTCTGCGCAACCGCGCGCATCGTCGATGGGCGCTGCGAGGTCTGGACGGCGACGCAGGCGCCGCAGGTGACGCGCGAGCGCGTGGCGAAGCGCCTCGGCCTGCCGGTCGGCAGCGTGACCGTCAACGTCACGCTGCTCGGCGGCGGCTTCGGGCGCAGGTCGAAGCCCGATTACGTCGTCGAGGCGGCGCTGCTCTCGCAGGCGATGAAAGGCGCGCCGGTCAAGGTGACCTGGACGCGCGACGACGACGTGCAGCACAGCTACTACCACACCGTGTCGGTCGAGCGCCTGGAGGCCGGGCTCGATGCCGCCGGCAAGCCCGTCGCGTGGCTGCATCGCAGCGCGGCGCCGAGCATCCGCTCCATTTTCGGCGCGGACCCGGGACACGAAGCGCCGTTCGAGCGCGGCATGGGCCTCGCCAACGTACCGTTCGTGATTCCGAACCTGCGTGTCGAGAACCCCGAGGCACGGGCGTACACCCGCATCGGCTGGTACCGCTCGGTGTCGAACATCCCGCACGCCTTCGCAATCCAGTCGTTCGTCGCCGAGCTCGCCGCGGCGGCAGGGCGCGACCCGAAGGACTATCTCCTCGAGCTGATCGGCCCGCCGCGGCTCATCGATCCGCGCACGCTCGCCGACAGCTGGAATTACACGGAGTCGCCCATCGTCTATCCCTTCGACACGGGCCGGCTACGGCGGGTCATCGAGACCGCCGCCAAGGAGGCCGCCTGGGGCAGGAAACTCCCCACCGGCCAGGGCCTCGGCATCGCCGCGCACTACAGCTTCGTCACCTACACCGCCGCGGTGGTGCAAGTCTCGGTCAGCGCGAAGGGCGAGATCGCCATCCCGCGCATCGACATCGCGGTCGACTGCGGGCCCCAGGTCAATCCGGAGCGCGTGCGCTCGCAGATCGAGGGCGCGTGCGTGATGGGCGCTGGCAATGCGCTCCTCTCCGAGATCAGCTTCAAGGACGGGCGGGTCGAGCAGAGCAACTTCCACGACTACCAGGTGGCACGCATGAACGTCGCGCCGCGCGACATCCGCGTGCATCTCGTCGCCTCGGACTTCGACGTGCCGCTCGGCGGCGTCGGCGAGCCCGGCGTGCCGCCGATCGCGCCGGCGCTGTGCAACGCCATCTTCGCCGCCACCGGCAAGCGCATCCGGCGGCTGCCGATTCGCGATCAGCTCGCCGCCGAGGTCAGCGCCGCGCGCTAGCGCGCGCGGCACTATGGCGCCATGACCTGGACCGCCGCCGCCTCCGCCGCAGTGCTGGCCGCGTTTCTCGCCTCGCTGGTCGAAGCGGTCGAGGCGCTGACCATCGTGCTGTCGGTGGCGACCGTGCGCGGCTGGAAACCGGCGGCGCTCGGCGCGCTCGCCGGCGTGGTCACGCTCGCGCTCATCGTGCTCCTGCTCGGCCCGTTTCTCGACCGGGTTCCATTGCATGCCCTGCAGCTCGCGATCGGCGTGCTGCTGCTCCTTTTCGGCATGCGCTGGCTGCGCAAGGCGATCCTGCGCGCCGCCGGCGTGATCCCGCTGCATGACGAGGCGGCGGTGTTCGCCGCCGAGACCGCCGCGTTGCGCGCGCACACCCAGCGCCTGGACTGGCTGGCGGGCCTCGCGAGCTACAAGGCGATGCTTCTCGAGGGACTCGAGGTGGTGTTCGTGGTGATCGCGGTCGGCGCGGGACGCGGGCTGCTCGTGCCCGCGAGCGTCGGCGCGCTTGCCGCTTGCGCGCTGGTCGTCCTCGTCGGGCTCATCGTGCATCGCCCGCTCGCGCGCGTGCCGGAAAATACGCTCAAGTTCACCGTCGGAGTGATGCTCTCGGCCTTCGGCCTCTTCTGGACCGGAGAGGGACTCGGCGTCGCCTGGCCCGGCGAGGACCTCGCCATCGTCGGCTTCGCCGCGCTCCTCATCCTCGTCGCGGCGCTCGCGATCGTGGTCCTGCGGCGCACGGCGCAGGCGTCGGCATGAGGCTCCTCGCCGGCTTACTGAAGGAGCTCGTGGGGCTCTTCGTCGACGACGGCATGCTGGCGCTCGCGATCGTCGGCGTCATCGCGCTGGCGACGCTTGTCGAGCGCTTCGTTCTCGACGGCACGGCGGGCATCGTGCTCGTCGTCGGCGTGCTGCTCGCGCTCTTCGCCAACCTCATGGCCGTCTCGCGCTGAACGGCGGAAATTTTCGAATCGTCAGACGAGAGCATCGCAGCTGGGCGAGCATTTCCTGATAGTGTACGGCCCGCCACAATCTTCCGGTGGGCAAGCGCGCTCGCCGGCCTCAACATGGCCGTACGTACGCGAGTCTCGTCCCCCTTCGTTACGCGCTCGACCATGATGCGGTGGCCAGCCGTCGCCGAAGTCGTACGTGTACGTGAAGGCGGATAGGCCCTTGTGCGCGTTGTCGAGCCGCACGGTTCTTTCGTCGATGATCGCTTCGCCCGGATCGTCCATTTCGTCCGGAACTGCACACGTCGTTTCGCCGATGTGAAAGGAATGCAGGTGCGCGTCGGTCCAGCCCATCGCGGCCTGGTTGCGTGATGCAGCTTGATGAGTGTGACGCCGTCGATCCACCGGCGCCGCCCGATCGGCGGCCTGATGTCTTCGAGCTCAATGCGAAGGCTCAAGTGTTAGCGCCTTCGGCCGCGTGTGCAAACGGCCGGTAATTTTCCGTATTTTTTCCGTACGAGCCGGGCGCTTCTTTTTATGTCTTTGATTCTGTGGCGTCCCCACGGGGAAACGTTCTTGACGCGCCCCTTGGGAAACTGGTTTGGGAGTGGAGGGTAGCGGCCTAGACTGCATCGCCTCCGGAATGTCCGCTATCGGCCAATAGCGGACATCCAGAACGGCTCAGTCCTGCACCATGCGCCACGTTTCAGGCAGATGAACCCAACCGTATTTCTTCGAATGGGTGACTGAAAGCTTGGGCTCCCATGGCAAGTCTTCTCCGAAGCAACCGGCCGCAATGCCGACAAGCTCCGGCAGCGCAGAACTATACCAATAGAGGGTCGTGCCACACTTGGAACAGAAATGGCGCTCTTGGTCATGCCCTCGCGCGCTACGAAATGCGTAGACCTTCGTTTCCCCGGCAGTGGCTATTACCTCATCCTTCTTGAAGTACGACGACATGCCGAAGGCACTTCCGGTTCTGCGCTTACAGTTGACGCAATGGCAGACACCGTAAATGCTCGGCTCTCCAGCCACCGTGATGGTTGCCGCGCCACAGGCGCATTGAGCAGTGCGATGCATGGCGGCTAGCAATTCCGATTCATGTCTGCTTTGGGTCGAAAGCGGACATTATGGAATGGGGTTCATGCTTCCACGGGGAAACCGCACCTTTCGCGGGTTGAAATAGCATTTGGCGATAACGGTGCGCGGACGGCAGTTCCTCGGCCTCAACTGCCGTGGCTCCAGGCCACTCTGATGGCCGGTATGGATTGGTCACAGTGGCCGTAGGTCAGGAAATCACACCGAACGGCTGCTTGATGATGTCGGTCGGCGGGACCCGACCCATACCGACTGTCCCTAGTGCTCTGAGAGCGGTCGGGTAAGGCGTTTCCCATTGGATTATCATGAATGTCGAAAAGGCGTGACTGCAGTACCTCAACCGCGAGCCTATCTTTGCTGATCCAAACAAGAATCTGCGAAGGGGTAGGGGCAATTCATTGCCCATTGAGACCGGGAACATCCGTTACATTCCCTTCCGTAAGGTATCTCGAGTCGATTCAAGTCTAGGAGCAAGTCATGACACGATTCGAAAAACGCTCAAGCTCGTTGTTTTCCCATGGCGTAGCGTCGCTGGCGTTTGTCGCAATGCTCTTATCGGCGCCGGGCTGGGCGGATCGCTCCCAGCCTACGCCGGGCGTTCCACCCAGGGCAGAGCAGAAAGGCTTTCACAACGGTGTTGTCGCCGTGTCGAACCCCGTGGCCGCGGAGGTCGGTGCGAGAGTTCTTGGAAAAGGCGGCAATGCGGTGGACGCGGCCGCAGCCATCCAGTTTGCCCTCAATGTGGTCGAGCCCGAGAGCTCCGGGATCGGCGGGGGCGGCTTCATGATGATTCACCTGGCCAAGACCAACGAGACGTTCTACATCGATTCGCGCGAGAAAGCGCCGGCAGCCGCGACGCCGGATATGTTCGGGACGCTAAGTTTCGCAGATGCTTCGACGAGCGGCATCTCGGTCGGTGTTCCGGGAACGCTGCTTGGGGTGGCGACGGCGCTCAAGAACTGGGGCACGACCTCGCTGGGCGAGGCCATCGGGCCCGCGGTCGAGCTGGCCGAGAATGGATTCAAGGTCGGACCGCTGCTGGCGGCCGATGTTGTCGACACGACAGACCGCGGCTTCACGATGACCAATCTTCAGCCGGAGACCGCCGCAATATTCCGTCCAGGTGGAATCCCGCTCAAAGAGGGTGACCTGCTGGTACAGCCCGATCTGGCGAGGACCTTGAAGCTGATCGCCAAACACGGGCCGGACGTTTTCTATCGAGGCGAGATCGGGCAGGCCGTCGTCGCCGCTGCCCAGTCGCGCTCCCGAGCGGGAGCCGCCGGATTGGGCAAGATCACGTTGGCGGACTTGGCCGTCTATGCTGTGAAGATTCGACAGCCGATCGTCGGGCACTACAGGGGCTTCACCATTGCGTCGATGCCACCGCCTTCCTCGGGTGGTCTCACCGTCATCCAGATGCTCGAGATGCTCGAGCGCTTCCCCATCGGCGACAAGGCTCAAGGGTTCGGCTTCGGAGAGAAGAACACCCTGCACGTAATGATCGAAGCGATGCGGTTGGCTTTTGCCGACCGGGCCTTCTGGGAAGGGGACGAGGACTTCGTTCACGTTCCGAAAAAGGGCCTGCTCGACCCGACTTACCTGGCCAGCCGAAGCGCGATGATCGATCTCAACACCGTCCTGCCGCCGACGACCCCAGGCAACCCTCTGCCATTCGACACGGCAGCGCTGCCGCCCCAGAAGGTCAAGCTTGCGGCGGTGGCACCGCAGCGCGAGGGCACGCACACGACGCACTTCGTGGTCGTGGACAAACACGACAACATCGTGAGCTACACGACCACGGTCGAATCGCTCTTCGGTTCAGGCATCACCGTACCCGGCTACGGCTTCATCCTGAACAATGAGCTCACCGACTTCAATTTCCCACCCACGCTCGATCCTGCAACCGGAGACCCTGGCGCAAACGACGTGGCCCCGTTCAAGCGTCCGCGCAGCAGCATGGCGCCCACGCTACTCCTGAAAGACGACAAGCCGTTCGCCGTACTGGGGGCCGCCGGGGGCGCCACCATCATCAACTCGTTGCTGCAGATCACGTTCAACATTGTGGATCATGGCATGACGATCCAGCAGGCGATCAATGCACCGAGGATCTCCTCCCGGCACCGGGGCTCCGTCTCTTGTGAGAAGGGGCCGTTTTTCCCCTTGCCGTTTACACCGACACCGCCGTTTTCCACGGCGGTGATAGATGCGCTGCGAGCCATGGGTCACGATATTCCGCCCTGTGATGCCAACATCGCAACGGGCGCATCCTCCTCGTTCCAGGCGGCGATCATCGACCTCCGGACTGGGGAGCAGTTCGGTGCGGCGGACCCGCGGCGCGAGGGGACGGTCATGGGGGTGCAGCATGGGCATCAGAAGGGCGAGAACGACGATGAATAGCAGGACCCGATTGGCCAACCAAAGACGCGACGCAGGCAAGGCCGCACCCCGTCCTGTCGCCCTGTACTATTCGCCGCGGCTGTCTCACTCCACGTTGTCGCATACCGGCTACGCTGGTCTCTAGTCACGAAGCCCATGCTCGAAACGGCCGGTTATATTGGTGTGGCGTCCCCACGGGGATTCGAACCCCGGTTACCGCCGTGAAAGGGCGATGTCCTAGGCCTCTAGACGATGGGGACTGCGGGTCGGGCTGGTGGAGGTAACCGGGATCGAACCGGTGACCTCTTGCATGCCATGCAAGCGCTCTCCCAGCTGAGCTATACCCCCAACCAAGGGGCGAAATTATAGCAAGCGGAAGTTACGCGGCCCTACGAAGTGCACGGGCCGATGCGACGGGCGCTGACGTGCGAGCGCGACTTGAACTGCATGCCCTGCGCGTCGCCGTCGAGATCGAGATCGCCGTCGAGGGTCTGCGCGCCGTAACGCATCTTGCCCGAGCCGTGCACCGGAATGCGGCCCGCGCATTGCACGTCGAAGGTGAACTCGCTGCCGGTGTCGCGCTGGTTTGAGAACTGGCATTCGCCGCGCGCCCCCGCGTCGCCCAGCACTTTGGCGGGATTCGCCGCCTGCTCGGCGCTGATGCAGCGCGTCTGGACGATGGGCCCGGGCTTGGGCTGGAACGCGCCCAGGCCCTCGGCGTGCACGTCGACCGTGAATTCCCAGTTGCCGGGTTCGATGTTGTCCGCCGCAGCGAGCGCTGGCGCGAGCAGGGCGGCGAAAAGCAATTTCCGCATGTTCAATCCTCGTCGAGATGCTTGGTAAGGCGGTGGAGCACGGTCTCGCGCCCGAGGAGCTCGAGCACGGCGTCGATCGACGGCGTCTGCGTGCGCCCGGT
>Ga0075425_100010071_pt1 | contig 10073 bp, 8 predicted proteins | sample SoiMethybrSBSTD4_FD_75300 | JGI IMG/M metagenome (GOLD analysis project Ga0075425, IMG submission 75300) | Bulk soil microbial communities from a Populus tree surrounding site in Tennessee, USA - Soil MetaG P. TD hybrid SBSTD4 | ecosystem: Environmental > Terrestrial > Soil > Tree plantation...
GCCGAACTGCTCCTTGTAGGCCTTGCGCAGCCGCGCGGCCTCCTCCTTGCGCGTGGCCCCGTACAGGCCTGCCAGCACCTGGTAGGCGTTCTCCAGCTCGGGGTCGAGCGCGATCGCCTTCTCGAGGTGCTGGATGGCCGCCGGCGCCTTCTGATCGTGCTTGTCGAGCAGACCGAGCAGGTAGTGCGCCCACGCGTCGTCGCCGTAGCGCTTGACCGCCCTGTCGCACAGCGCGCGCGCAGCCGGATACTTCTTGCGGCGTACCTCGAGATCGCACAGCGAGGCGTCGATGCCGGCGGCGTCGCCGTACTCCTTGCGCAACTGCGCCGCGCGCGCCTCCGCCGCGTCGAACTTGCGCGCGTAGACCAGCTTGAGCAGCTCGCGGATGGCCGCGACGTAGGCCGCCTCGCGCTCGGGCGCCACCACCCCCGGCGCGATCCCGTAGCGGGCCCGGAGCGCGCGCGCCCAGCCGGTGACCTCGGCGTCTCCCTTGCCGGCCTCCTCGGCGCGGGTCACCGCCCCGAGCTCCTTCCACACCCCGGCCAGCTCCTTCCTCACGCCGGGCGCCATCACCGCCAGCTTCCTGTGCGCCTGCTCCGCCGCGGCGGTCGCCTTCGCCAGATCCTTCGTCGCGATCGCGGCCTGCGCGAGCCGCAGGTTCGGCTCCGGGTCATCCGGCGCCAGCTGCATGGCGCGCTCGCAGCGGGTCGCCACCAGCGCGCGGTCCTTTTCGGCCGCCACCGCCACCCGACAGGACAGGAGCTGCACCGACGGCTCGTCCGGATAGAAGTCGATGAGCGGCTCGAGCTCCTCCCAGGCGTCCGCCGGCCGGGCGGCCCCGATCAGCCGCTCCGCCGCGCGGAACTTCTCGCGGTCCTCCGCGCGCACCCTGCCGCCGAGCGTCATGCCGGCGCCCCCCTCCGACGCCGACTTCACCCGGCCCTCGAGCTCGGTGACGATCCGGTCCCGCTCGTCCTCGTTCCAGCCGCTCCACGGGTGCTTGTGGATGTACTCGAGCACGGCGCGCCACTCGCGGTCCGGCTCCTTGTCGACGCCGAGCCGGGCGCGCGCCGCCACCGCCATGAGCCGCGCGTTCGGCACCTCGAAGGAGGACTGCGCCACGTTGTAGCCGGGCGCCATGATCCGGTCGTCGCCGGTCACGTGCATCGCCCCGAGCGTGTGGCCGAGCTCGTGCAACAGGAGCACCAGCTCCTTGTGCTTCTTGCGCCGCTCGTAGAGCGCGCGCCGGTCGGCGCGAGACATGCTCGACAGCGCCGCGTCGAGCGCCGCCACCTCCCCGCGGTCGTCGAGCCCGCGCAGGACGGCATGCTTGCCGAGCACCTCGGCCTCGCCCAGCTGGTGGACGTCGGCCGCCACGTGGCCCTGCGCGTCGACGAACCCGAGCACCCAGTCGACGTCGTCGCCGGCGTCGAGCGCCTCGAGCTCCGCCAGCATGGCCTTGAGGTCGCTGCCCGCCTCGCGCTGCCAGCTCCTGAACTGGACGTCGCCCAGGCTGACCCCGACGGTCGGCTCGAGGACTCGGAACGCTCCGGTCAGGAGGAGCCTGATCTGCTGCTCGTGCGCCGGGTTCTGGCTGGTGTAACCGGCGTCGACGTAGACCCGGATCCGCGCCTTCAGCGTCGCCCCGTCGGCGACCGGGGTCGGCACCAGGCGTGCTGGCTCGATCTCGGCCGGCCGCTCGGCGCCGTGCCCGCCGCCCGCCGACGCACAACCGGCGATCGCGGCGGCGAAGCAGGCCAGGATCCTCATCAGTACGGTTGTAGCACCGGGTACGACTTGTCGACGTCGGAGGTCGGCTGGTAGTCCTTCTGCTGCCAGTACACGTCGGTCTGGTACTGGTTCGAGTCCATCAGCGCGAAGCTCACGAACAGCGTGGCCAGGAGGATGGCGCTCACGAACACGACCGAGTGGAACAGCTTGTCGTACTTGAGGTGCATGAAGAACAGGCAGACCAGCGTCGCCTTGATGACTGCGATCACCATCGCGATCAGGAGGTTCAGCTCGGAGGCGCCGAAGTCGACCCTGCTCGCGGTCACGGTGACGATGGTGAGGACCATCAGGGTCCCCCAGGTGCCGAGGAGCACCCGCTTGGAGGCGACGTGCCCCATGTCGCTGTGCGTGTGGTCGTCGTAACCGGATTCGTGGGTCGGATCGGACACAGGGAACCTCAGGCGATGAGGTAGAGGAGCGGGAAGAGGAAGATCCAGATGAGGTCGACCAGGTGCCAGTACAGCGCCGCGAAGTCGATCGGCCCGTAGTACTTCGGCCCGAAGTGGCCCTTCGCGGCGCGCCAGAGCAGCCAGATGAAGACGAACACCCCGGCCAGCACGTGGAGGCCGTGCAGCCCGGTCATCAGGAAGTAGATGGTGAAGAACATGCCCGTGTTGGGCGGCGGCCGCGCGCTCGACTCGGTGTCGATCTTGGCGCCGGCGGCCTTCTGCGCCTCGATCGCCGGGAGGACACCCACGCCGGCCTGCGCGCTGGCGGGCTCCTCCTTGCTGGCGGACGGGTCGCCCGGTACCACCGGCGCGGTGCCCGGCGGCGGCCCTTTCGATCCCTCGATCGGCTGCGCCTTCACCCCGCCCACCGTGTTGAGCGGCTCCTTCGCGGTCGGCTGGCCCTTGGCGTCCTTGCCGGGATTTCCGTCCGGCTGCTCGATCTCGGTCCCGTCGGGCGCCTCGTGCGGCGCGAACCGTTTGCCGAAAAGCGTGTGGTGGTGGATCTTGGCCGCGTACTCGACGTACTTGATGCCGAGGAAGCCGAACGCGCACAGGAGCGTGACGGCCAGGCAGAAGATGAGCGCCCTCCGCTGATTCAGCTGGGCGGCGCGCACCGCCCACGCCGCGCTCAGGCTCGACAGGATGAGGACGCCGGTGTTGATCGCGCCCAGCCTGACGTCGAGGTACCTGTGGGCGTACTCGAAGATCTCCGGGTGATTGTGCCGGTAGATGATGTAGGCGACGAACAGAGCCGAGAAGAACAGCACCTCCTGGCCGAGGAACAGCCAGATGCCGAGCTTGCCCGACTCGAACTGGTGGGCGCCGTCGTCGAAGTGGTGCTGGATGAACGGCGACTCGGCGTGCCCGTGTCCGGCGTGCGCGCCTTCGTCGTGTGCGGCGCTGCTCATGGCTCGTAGGCCTCGTCCTCTGGCTTCGCATCAGCCCGGCGCAGCCAGCCGCCCTCCTTCTCGTCGTAGTAGAGGTCCGAGTAGTCGTAGATCGGATAGAGGACCGGCTGCTCGTGGGCGTAGAAGTTGTAGAGCGGCGGCGGCGATGGCGCCTGCCACTCGAGCGTGGTGCCGCCCCACGGGTTGCGCGGCGCCCGCCTGCCGCGGAACAGGGAGTAGATGAGGTTGCCGAACGACACCACCAGCGTGATGCCCATCAGGAAGGCGCCGATGGTCGACACCTGGTGGAACCGCGTGAACTCGGGGTCGTAGTCGAAGTAGCGGCGCGCCATGCCGCGCGCCCCCATCACGAACTGCGGCAGGAAGGTGGTGTTGAAGCCGATGAACACCAGCACCGCGCAGACCTGGCCGACCCGCTCGTTGAACATGCGGCCGAACATCTTGGGCCACCAGTAGTGGAGCGCGCCGAGGAAGGCGATCAGCGCCGACCCCATCATGACGTAGTGGAAGTGGGCCACCACGAAGTAGCTGTCGTGCAGGTGGACGTCGACGTTGAGCGCGCCGAGGAAGATGCCGGTCAGCCCACCGATCGTGAACAGGAGGATGAAGGACAGCGCGTACAGCATCGGGGTCTTCAGCGTGATGTCGGCCTTGTACAGCGTGGCCACCCAGTTGAAGACCTTGATGGCGGACGGGATGGCGACCGTGAAGGTCAGCGCCGAGAACACCATCGAGGCGAGCTTGGACTGCCCGCTCACGAACATGTGGTGGCCCCAGACCAGGAAGGACAGCGCGGCCAGCCCGACGCTCGAGTAGGCGATGAAGCGGTAGCCGAAGATGTGCTTGTGCGAGAACGTGGTGATGAGGTCCGACATCACCGCCATCGCCGGCAGGATCATGATGTAGACCGCCGGGTGCGAGTAGAACCAGAAGAAGTGCTGGAACAGGACCGGGTCGCCGCCCAGCGCCGGGTCGAAGATGCCGATGCGGCCGATCCGCTCGACCAGGAGCAGGAGCAAGGTGATCCCGAGGACCGGGGTTGCCAGCACCTGGAGCAGCGCGGTCGAGTAGATGCCCCACAGGTTGAGCGGCATCTGGAACCAGCCCATGCCCTTGGGCTTGAACTTGTGGATGGTGACGATGAAGTTCAGCCCGGTGAAGATGGAGCTGAAGCCGAGCACGAACGCCCCGGCCACCGCCGGAACCACCGCGGTCCCGGTGGTCGTGCTGTACGGGGTGTAGAACGTCCAGCCGGTGTCCGCTGCGTTGACGATGAGCGACAGCAGCATCAGCGCCGCGCCCGTGCACCACAGGTAGAAGGAGAACAGGTTCAGGCGTGGGAACGCGACGTCCGGCGCTCCCAGCACGATCGGCAGCGAGAAGTTGCCGAGCGCGGCGGGTAGTCCCGGGATGATGACCAGGAACACCATGATCGCGCCGTGCAGCGTGAACAGCTGGTTGTACTGGGCCTCGTTGACGATCTGGCTGCCCGGAAAGAACAGCTCGGTGCGGACCAGGAGCGCGAACACCCCGCCCAGCAGGAAGGACGTCGTGATGCCGATGAGGTACATGACGCCGATCCGCTTGTGATCGAGCGTCACGATCCAGTTCCTGAAGCCGCGCTTGACGGTCAGGTAGCTCGGCTCCGGCGGAGCGCCGGAGGAATCGATCGTGGTTGCTGCGGTGGCCATGGTTCCTCTACTTCAGGCACTTGATGTACGTGATGAGCCCGTCGATCTGCTCGTCCTTGAGCTGGCCCTTGAAGGTCGGCATGACCGGGTTGAAGCCGGCGCGCACCTTGGCGGTGGGATCGAGGATCGACTCGCGGATGTAGTTCTCGTCCACCTTGACCGCACCCGCGCTGGTCTGGTGGGTCTCGCCGAAGATTCCCTTCCAGCTCGGTCCGGTCTTGGTGGTGCCGTCGGTGGAGTGGCACTGGTTGCAGCCGCGCGCGGCGTACAGGTACTCGCCGAGCTCGACCGGCGGCATGTCGAGCAGCGCCTGCTCCGCCTCTTCCATGTAGCGCTTGAAGCCGCCCGGCGGGTGCACCACCACCAGAGATTTCATGAACGAGTGCCGGTCGCCGCAGTACTCGGCGCAGTACTGGCGGTAGACGCCGGGCGTCTTGGCCTCGAACCAGATCTTCGTGTAGCGGTTCGGGATGACGTCCTGCTTGACGCGGAACGAAGGGACCCAGAAGCTGTGCAGGACGTCCTTCGAGCGCATGACCAGCCGCACCGGCTCGCCGACCGGCACGTGCAGGTTCTCGTCCACCCACCCGTTCGGGTACTTGTAGGACCACTTCCACTTCTCGGCCACCACCGTGATCTCGTACGCGTGCTTGGGCGGCGTGTTGAGATCGACGAAGCCCTTCCAGCCGAGGAGGAAGATGATGACGCAGACGATCGACGGGATGATCGTCCAGGTGATCTCCAGCGCGTCGTTGTGGGCGTCCGACTCGGGCGCCTGGTGCCCCTCCCGGTGGCGGTACTTCCAGGCGAAGTAGACGACCGCGATGGTGATGCCGACGAAGCAGAAGATCGAGATCGCGAGGATGGCGAGGAACAGGCCGTCGACGTGCTCGGCCATGTCGGAGTTGGCGACCGGCATCCAGTAGGTGCCGGCGCCGATGTCGGTGCGCGGCCCGACCGGCGGCAGCGTCTTCTTCGGCTTGTTGGCCGGGCGCGGGGCGTTCTTGTCGCACGGGTTGCCCGCCGCCTCCGGCTTCTTGTCACCGGCCGCCGCCTTCTCGGCCGGCTGCGACTGCTCCGCGGCAGGCTTGTCCGCTCCGGCCGCCGGCGGCGTCGCCGGCTGACCGAGAACCACGAACGTGAGTAGGTACTGGAGCATCTAGGACCTCATTGTTCGGCCCCTCTTGGACCCCTTGCGGCGCGTCCGCGCGACGCCGAAAACCACCAGCACGGCGCCGACGAACGCGATGCCGCCGATCTGCATGACCTTCATCGCGACCGCCGCGTTCCCCCTCGGCGCGTCGTAGTGGAAGCAGGCCATCAGGAACCTCTCGGTCGCCTCGGTGAGCTGCCCCTTGCGCGCCGCCATCAGCGTGACCGCGAGCGGCGCCACCGGATACTCGACCCCGTAGATGTAGCTCGACACCGCGCCGTCCGGGCTGAGCACCGTGACGGCCGCCGGATGGAAGTACTGTCCGGTCTGCGGGTCCATCCGGTAGCTGTATCCGACCGCGGCGGCCAGCGCGCGGATGTTCTTCTCGGGACCGGTCAAGAAGCGCCAGCCCTCGTCGCCCGTCGATCGCTTGTAGCGACCGAGGTAGCGCATCTTGGTCTCCATCGCGCGCTTGTGACCCTCCATCGGGTTGAGCCCGATGGTGATGATCCGGAACTCGACGCCGGCCGACCAGCTGAGCTCGTTCAGCGACTTGACCAGGCCGCCGAGCTGCACGCTGCACAGCATCGGACAGCTCGAGTAGTTGAACGTCAGGAGCACCGGCTTGCCGTCGCCGAACAGCGCGCCGAGCTGGATGGGCGCCCCGGTCTCGTCGGTGAACACCAGGTCGAGCGGGATCTTCGCGCCCATCTTCTCGTCGAGCTTCACCCCCTGGAGCTCGGGCGGGGCTGCCTCGGCGATCTCGCCCGGATTGGTGCCCGGAGCTTCCGCCGTCGCCTTGTCGTCGTCGGCGCGCGCACCGGTCCCGCCCGCGGCGAGCGCGATGGCGAGAGCAGTGGTGAGCGCGCAGAGCTTCATGGATTCGGCGACGGGCTCGGCGGGGCGGGGGTCGTCGGCGCGGTCGGCGCGCCGGTGGTCCCGGTGGCCGGCGCCTCCGCCGGATTGCCGGCAGGCGCGGGGCCGGCCGGGGTCGTCGGAGCGGCGCCGGCCGGAGGCGGCGCGGCGCCACCCGGAGCCGGCGCGGCGCCACCCGGAGCGGCCGGCGGCTGGACGTTGTCGGGCGGACGGCCGGACACTGCCGGGACGGTCGGCTGATCGTGGGCACCGATGGCCGGCACCAGCGACGACGCGCCCGCCTTGCCGTCACGCAGGACCAGCTTCATCGCGTCGTCGATCGGAATCGTCACGATGCCCTTCTTGGGATCGACGTACTTGCCCTCCTGCAGGTAGGCCCGCTGCTCCGCCTTGAGGTCGCGCACCTCGCGGCCCTTGCCGGTCGCGCTGCGCTGGGCCTCCAGCTTGCCGTTGGTGCTGTAGTAGTAGGCCTGCAGCGCCACCACGCTGACCCAGAGCAGCACGGCGGCCACCATGCCGATCAGCACCACGCCGAACGTGTTGACCCGGTCCTGTGCCTTCCTCGGTAGATCGCTCATGGTTGGCCTACTGGTTGATGAAGTGGAGCGACGTCCTGAGCTTCGGGTCGCGCACCGGAATCAACCGCGCGCTGCCCGCCACGCTCAGGGCGCCGAACAGGAACAGCCCGCCGACCCCGGCCACGCACAGGAAGTCGATCGGGTGGATGACGATCTTCTCGGGGCTGAAGGCCGGCATGACGATCCAGTAGAGGTCGAACAGGTGAACGCCGAGCATGTACATGCACCACAGCGCGAGGAGCGGCGGATTGCGCTTCACATGGCGCGACATCATGCCGACGAACGGGACGCAGAAGTGCAGCACGATGACCGCGATCGAGATCCACTTCCACTCGGTGAACATGCGCGGCCGGAAGAACGTCGTCTCCTCCGGAATGTTGGCCACCCAGATCAGCATGAACTGCGAGAAGCAGATGTAGGCCCAGAACAGGGTGAACGCGTTCGCCATCTTGCCGTCGTCGTGATAGTGCTCGACGGTGATCGACTTCGTGACGCGGCCGGACTTCTGCAGCGCGAACGACATGATCGCCAGCAGGCAGTACACGCTGATCGCGCAGCCGGCGAAGAAGTAGACGCCCCAGATGGTGCTGAACCAGTGCGGCGTGAGTGACATGAGCAAATCGAAGCCGGCCCACGCGGTGCTGAGCGCGTAGAGGATCATCGCCGGCCCGGCCACCTTCTTCATGCGCGCAGACAGCGCCGGATCGCCGCTGGTGTCCTGCTCCACCGAGCGCTTGAGGAAGTAACGCGACAGCACCATCCAGACGGTGAAGTAGATGAGCATGCGGATGGCGAAGAACGGCGCGTTCAGGTAGCCCGCCTTGGCCTCGAGCACGTGGTCGCCGCGCACCGCGTCCGGGTCGGACCACACGTACAGGCTCTTGTTGCCCACCCACAGCGGGATGATGATCCCGAGCGACAGCACGAACAGCATCGGGAAGGCCGCGGTCAGGATCTCCGCCAGCCGCCGCTGCACCACCAGCGCCGTCGAGCTGGTCAGGTGCAGCATCACCACGAAGAAGAGGCCGCCCAGCGCGAAGCTGAGGAAGTAGGTGAAGGCCAGGAGGTACGAGTGCATGAACCGGCGCATGTCGTCGCCGAGCATCAGCCCCCACACGACGGCGGCGCCGAGGCAGAGGACGCCGAGGGTCATGCCCATGCCCTTGAGCCGGGTTGCCAGCGGCCCCAGGTAGAGCTTCTCGTTGGCCGGAGCGTTATCCATGGTTGTCGGCGTGGTCATGGCTTCACGTCACTTGAGGGTCGGGCGCTTGTCGGCCGGCACGTCGTCGATGGACGCGTTGCGCGAGCGCTGGATGGCGCGCAGGTAGAAGATGATCGCCCAGCGGTCCTTCTCCGGGATCTGCGGGCCGTAGGCCGGCATGGTGCGGATGCCGTTGGTGATGGTGTTGAAGATCTGCCCGTGCGGCTGCCTGACGAAGCCGGCGTCGGTGAGCTTGCTCGGCTGTACCCAGCCGGTGGCGGCGGCGTTCACCGCCATCGCCCGCTGGTGCACCATGCCGTTGCCCTCCGCCGCCTCGCCGTGGCAGGGCGTGCAGTAGATGGTGAAGCGCTCGCGGCCGCGCTCGAGCGTGTCCTCGTTCAGCTCGACCTGCGGCGGGAAGCGGGTCGACCACTGCCCGTTGTCGAGGCCGCGGTAGAACAGGTCATCGTCCTTGAGCTCGCCGCGCGCGATGGTGCCGGCCACCGGCTTCCGGATCTCGCGATCATCCGAGAACACCGGCGAGGTGGACTGCGCCCGCCGCTTCACCTGGAAGTCCATGTCCGGAATGATGTGGAAGTGCGGCTCGGCGCTGTGCGAGTTGCGCCACTTGGCGAGGAACGCGAACGGCACCAGCGCCAGCACCGACGTCAGGAGGATGAACCCCATGATCGGGCGCGGCACCGCGCGCATCTCCGGGCTGGTGACGTAGCGGATCTCCTCCACGCCGGTGGCGCCGGTGTCGCGCAGGAGCTTCTGGGTGGCGGCGCGGTCGAACTTCTTGTCGGCCGCCTCCACCGAGATGAAGTAGCCGTTGGTGCTGTGCCTGAGGAAGCGGTCGCTCTTGAACAGCGGGTGCCAGGCCTGTGGCAGCTTGTTGAGGCCCCACATCCCGAAGAACGCCGTGAAGCCGGCCAGGAGCACCGTGCACTCGAAGGCTATCGGGATCTGCTGCGGCAGGCTGAAGAACGGCTTGCCTGACGACACCCACTGCCACGCCCACGCGTTCATCCACCACTGCATCAGGACGGCGAGGGCGGTGCCGGTGATGCCGCCGCCGAAGATGAGGATCGGCAGGATGGTCGGCCGGATGCCCATCGCCGCGTCGATGCCGTGGATGGGGAACGGGCTGTGCGAGTCCCACTTCTTGAAACCGGCGTCGCGCACCACCTCGGCGGCGCGCACCAGCGCGCCCGGGCTGTCGTACTCGGCGACGTACCCGTAGAACACCTCTTCCGGGGCGTCGGTTGTCTTGGTGTCTGCCATCGGTCAGGCCTGGTGGTGGTGAGCGTGGCCGGCGTGCGCGTGATCCGAGGCGAACTTCACCTCGAACATGGCGACCGCCGGGAGGAAGCGGATGAACAGCAGGAACAGGGTGAAGAACAGCCCGAAGCTGCCGATCAGCGTC
>Ga0075425_100010074_pt1 | contig 10072 bp, 13 predicted proteins | sample SoiMethybrSBSTD4_FD_75300 | JGI IMG/M metagenome (GOLD analysis project Ga0075425, IMG submission 75300) | Bulk soil microbial communities from a Populus tree surrounding site in Tennessee, USA - Soil MetaG P. TD hybrid SBSTD4 | ecosystem: Environmental > Terrestrial > Soil > Tree plantation...
CGGCTGTGGCGCGAGCGGCGGCCCGTGAGGCTCACCGCGGAAGAGCAGGTGCTGTACGCCGCGGCGTTCCGCACGCTGACGCCCCGCGAGTTCCAGCGGCTCCTGGCGGCGGGCCGCTGGCAGGAGGCGCCGGCCAAGGAAGTCCTGATCCAGGAGGGCGCGCGCCCCGGACGGATTCTCGTGCTGGCGGCCGGGCGGGCGGCAGTAAAAGTACACGGCCACGAGGTCGCGACGCTCCGCGCGGGGCAGTTCGCCGGCGAGATGAGCTTCCTGACCGGCGCGCAGACCACTGCCGCCGTCGAGGTGGTCGAGCGGGCCCGCTTCGTGTCGTGGGCGACGGCCGACCTGGAGCGCTTCCTGACCAGGCATCCCGAGCTGCGCGCGGCGCTCCAGCTCGTCCTCGGCCGGGACCTGGCCGCGAAGCTCGCGGGCGGCACGGACCGGCCATGATGCGGCTCGCCGGCCTCGCGAGTCGAATCTATGCCCGGCTCGATGGTCTCGAGTGGCTCGTCCGACTGGTGATCCGCGTCGCGGTCGGGCTGGAGTTCTTCGGCTCGGGACTGGGCAAGCTCGGCAGGCTGGGCGGGTTCATCCAGTACTTCCGCTCGCTGGGCATCCCGGCGCCCGAGATCCAGGCGCCGTTCGTGGCGAGCGCCGAGCTGGTCTGCGGCGCGCTGATCGCCGCCGGCCTCGCGACCCGGCCGGCGGCGCTCATGCTCTGCGGCGTCATGACGGTGGCGATCGTGACCGCGGCCGTGCCCGAGAAGCACCTCAGCGCGAGCTGGCACGGGCTGCTCGACTTCCTCTACCTGCCGGAGGTCTTGCTGCTCCTGCTGCTCGCCTGGCTGGTGTTCGCGGGGCCCGGCCGCGCGAGCCTGGACGCCAGGCTCCGTGCCCGCCGCTGACGGAGCGGCGCCGCGAGAGCTATCCGTTGTACCCGCGCGAGCGCAGGCAGCCGGCGTAGGCCTCGCGATAGGCGGTGTCGTGCTTGCGGTTGTCGTTGACGCCGTACAGCGCACCGGCGCCGGCGCCGACCACGCCGCCGATCGCGGCGCCCTTGCCCGCGCCCTTGCCGCCATCGGCGATGGCGCCGCCGGCCGCACCGACCGCGGCGCCGAGAAGCGCGCCGATCGCGCCGTCCTTTACCACCTCGGTCGTCTTGTCATGGGGACCGGTCGCCACCGCCGCGTGATCGTTGCAGGCCTTGACCACCGAGGCCGTCGGCACGCGGGGCGCCGGCGTGATCACGGAGGCCGACGTGGCCGGCCGCGTCTCCTTGTGCGACAGCTGAACGGCCTGGGCCACGGGCGGGCGCTCCTCGGACTTCGATCGATTCGCCACGACGACCCCGGTGACGAGCGCCGTTGCGGCGACGAGGACCATCCCGATCGCGGTCAGCTTCCACGAATTGCTACCCATCATGTCTCCCTTTCACTGGACCAGCTCGAACGTTCACTCGAGCAGCTCGAAAGCGCGGCCGGCGGGTGCAGTGTGCGTGCCACACCCGGACGGTCGCGGATTCCGCGGCGTCCGCGCGTTTTGAAGGATTGCGCCGGCGCGCAGGCGTCGGCGACCTGACGCCTCGCGTCAGCAGCGGGACACGCGTTTTACGAGGCTTCTTCCGCGCGGCCGACCACCGGCATCCGGCGGCCGCAGTGCGAGCAGGCTCCGATTTGCGCTCGGCAGCTCCCCGACTGCTGGAGCCGACGGATGACCATGCTGATCTGCCCGCCGGGGATGTCGAGGACGCGAGTCAGGCAGTCGACGCAGAAATAGCCGCCGTGAGTCCTGAGGAAGCTTTCGATCACGCGGCCGGGCGGATCCATACGCGGACGGCCTGCATCGCGTCCCGGACGGCCTCTTCGCGTCCACTGACACGGAACCGGGCACCCTGGAGCAGCGAGGTCACATCGAGCGCACAGCCGTGCACGGCACACCATTCGGCGATCGTCTGCTGGACGAAGGAGAGCGCGCGACCCCGATACGTGAACTCGTAACTCGTGAGCACTGCCGAGGCTCCTTGGCGATGGGAAGAATTTTTCCGATTGCGCAGCGTTGAATGATCAGGAGGAGCAAGCAGGATGCCGAGGCTGATCTTCGCGAATTCGACGTGGCGGCGGGACGCCAGCGTCGCAAACGGAGACAGCGATGACGGTCCGACCGTCAGCGCGCTATCAGGACTCCATCCGTGCGGCGAGCACCGTCGCGTTGTCCTGCCCACCCCGGTCATTGGCCAGCGCCAGCAGCGTCTGGCAGAGGGCGTTCAGGTCCGACTGCGCGGAGGCCAGCCGCGCCAGCTCTTCGTCGTCGACGACGGACCACAGGCCGTCCGTGCACAGGATCACCGTATCGCCGTGCCGCAGCTCGGCGTGCGTCACGTCCACGGTGACGGCCGCCTGGGTGCCGAGCGCCCGCAGCAGCGCGTTGCGCCGCGAGTCGCCGGCCTCGGTGTCGTCAGGGCGGCCGGCGTCGATGAGGTACTGAAGCCACGTGTGGTCCTTGGTCAGTCGCCGGGCGTGGCCGTGGCGGACGACGTACGCCCGGCTGTCACCGACGTGGGCGACGTACAGTCCGTCACCCGCCAGGGCGACCGCCGTCGCCGTGGTCCCCATGCCGCGTAGCGGCGCATCGGCTTCCCCCCGCGCGCGGATGCGGGTGTTGGCGGTGACGAAGGCGTCGGCGAGGGTCTTGCGCCACTGCGCGCCCGTGCGGAGGCGATGCTCGCGCACGGCATCCTCCACCTGCGAGCAGATGATGTTGGCCGCCATCGCGCTCGCCACCTCGCCACCGGCGGCGCCGCCCATCCCGTCCGCGACGAGGAGGAGCGGGCGCGAGGAGGTCACGGCGCCGACGCGGTCGCTGCCCCGCACCGTGGCGGCCGGTCGCGCCAGGTCCGCCAGCAGGAAGTAGTCCTCGTTGTTGTCGCGGACCCGGCCGACGTCGCTGGCGCCGACGGCGTGCACCAGGCGCGTGCGCAAGAAATGGTCGGCGCCCCGGCGCCACAGCGTCGCCAGCATGGCGCCGAGCTGTCCGACTCCCGAGGTGGTCGTGGTGAGGGTGCTCACGTCAGAAATCGTTGCTCCGGCGCAGCTCGGCGATGAGCGCGCGCACGCCGGGCGGCGCATCCTGCCCGCACACGGCGAAGGCGGGGTCGAAGGCGGCGAGCCGCCGCAGCTCGACCTGCACGAGGCCGCGCTCCTGCGTGGCGAAGTAGGCGAAGGCCAGGTAGCACCGGGTCTCGGCGAGGTAGGTCACGCGCGTCTCGACGTCCGCGATGTCTTCCAGCTCGATCAGCGCCTGCCGCAGACGGCGCAGGGCCTCGCGGAACTGCGCCGCCGCGTAGGCTTCCTTGGCGCGCGCGACGAGCTGCGTGGCGCGGGTGGCCGGCTCGCGCCCGGCGGCTTCGCCGAGGCCCTTCGCCATGCGCCGCGCTTCGTCGGCGAGCTCGGTCATCCCCATCGCCACGTAGGCCTGCTCGAGCGACTCGTAGACGGTGACGGTTTCGGTCAGGCGAAGGTCGCGCTTGCGAATGCGCGCCATGTCCCAGAGCGCGCGATTCAGGAGGGGCAGCGCGAGGCGGTGATTGCCGGCCGCCAGCTCGTCGAGCGCGCGATCGAGGTTCGCGCGCAGCGCCGGGTCGGCGCCCGCCACCCGGTAGCGCACGGGGTGCGTGACCCGGGCCGCCAGGCCGCGCTTGGTATCCGCCGACTTCTGCTCGACCACGGCGCAACCCGCCGCCGCCGACAGCAGGCTCGCGGCGAGGCCGAGGACGGTCAGCCGGTGGAGGCCGGACCTAGTCGGCATGGCTGAGGAACCGTCCCGTGCGGAAGTCGTAGCTGACGCGCAGCGGATTCTCGGCCGTGTGCTGCGCGCCCACGTCGACGACGTGGTCGGGGCTGCGCCGCTGCAGCCACCGGAAGTGCACGCGATGCTGGCCGGCGCCGACCCGCACGCACGCCTGCGGCGTGTCACCCTTGTCGCGCCCATCGACGTACACGGTCGCGAACGGCACGGCGTTGACGCTGAGGCAGGCGGGGGTCCCGCCCTCTTTCTCGGGGGCCGCGGCGCGCCGGGGCAGCTCCATGGAGGCGCGCACTTCCACCGGCGCCACCGGCGTCGGCCCCTGCGAGGCAGGATCGCCGAAGCGGGAGGGCAGGTACAGCACGGCCCCGACGATCAGCGCGATCAGCGCCGCGACAATCGCGGCCCTGCGGCGACGGGCGTGGTGGAGCACCGGCGCCGTGTCGCTGAGCGCGCCCGCCTGGGCCAGCGCCTCGGCCAGCGACGTCGCGTCGGGATAGCGATCCTCCGGCGCCTTGCTCATCGCGCGGCGGACCACGGCGTCGAGCGCGGGCGACACGGCGAAGTTCTTCTCGCGCGGCGGCACGGGATCGAGATGCACGACGTCGTCGAGGACGCGGGCGAGGTCGTTGCCGGGAAACGGCGTGGCGCCCGTCAGCGCTTCGTAGAGGACCACGCCGACCGAGAACAGGTCGCTCCGCGCGTCGGTGGCGCCGCCCCGGGCCTGCTCGGGCGACATGTAGGCGGGCGTCCCGATCATCATGCCGGAGTCGTTCGCCGGCTTGTCCACGATGCGCGCCACCCCGAAGTCCGTCAGCTTCGCGTGCCAGTGCGCGTCGACCATGATGTTGCTGCTCTTGACGTCGCGATGGACGACGCCCTGACCGTGCGCATAGGCGAGGGCCCGGCACACCTGCAGCGCCACGTGGACGGCCCGGTCCGGAGACAGCGGCCCGCTCTCCAGCAGCTCGGTGAGCGTGCGCCCCGTGAAGTACTCCATGACGACGTACGGCGTGCCCGCGAAGCGCCCGACGTCGTGGACGGTGACGATGCCGGGATGGCTGAGGCGCGCCGCCGCCATCGCCTCGCGCGAGAGGCGCCCGGCGATCGCCTCGACCTCGGGGCCGGAGCCGCGAGCGTCGTGCCGCTGGAGCGTCTTGATGGCCACCTCGCGGTCCAGCTCCCGATCGCGGGCTTTGTAGACGATGCCCATGGCGCCTTGCCCGAGGACGCCGAGCAACTCGTAGCGTTCGGGAGCGACCGGACGCGCGCTGAGCTTGAGCTGGGCGTCGGCGGTGGACGGCGTCATGGGGCGATCGGTCTCGCTCCGCGCGAGTAGCAGCTCAACCGATCTCGTCGAAGAACGTCAGGCGCAGCCCGCGGATTTCGATCACGTCCCCGCCCTTGAGCGGCGCTTGCGTCAGCGTCTCACCGTTCACCCGCATGCGATGCCACCCGGAGAGATTGCGCACCTCGTAGCCCGTGCGATTGCGCAGGACGAGCACGTGGTGCTTCGGTCCAGCCGGCACGCGCAGGTCGCACAGGTCCGACTGGCCGACGAGCACGGCGCTCCGCTCCAGACGCTCGAGATAGAAGGTGTCCTGCTTGCCGCGCCCTTCCCACTTGAGGTGCGCGCGGCGCTTCATGGCCACCGCCTGCTGCAGCCGCTCCATGTCCTTCACGTCCATGTGGAACGTCTCGCTCGGCCGCGGCAGGTCGGACCGGATCTCCAGCGGGCGCTCCTGCAGGGGCTCGCGCAGCGGGCGCTCGAAGAAGAGCGAGAACTTGCCGAACGAGATCTCGTCACCACGCGAGAGCGGGCGCGGCGCCGTCAGGCGCTGGCCGTTGAGGAAGGTGCCGTTGGCGGAATTCAGGTCTTCCACCACCCACTCGCCGGTGGGGGTCATCTGGATCCGCGCCTGCCGGCGGGACACCGAGACGTTGTCGATGACGATGTCCATGTCGTCGCCGCGGCCGATGGTCACGCCGAGGGTTCTCACCTCGTAGGCCTTGACCGGCGTCCGTTCGGTCACCAGCGTCAGCGTCGGCATCGTCCGTCCCTTCGCCTCTGGCGGTGTCTTCGCTCACGGCCCGGCGGTCCCGGGACCGTCCCGGGGCGGCGCACCGTGCAAGCGATGGTCCAGATGGGCGCTTCGCCGGGAGGGCCGTGGGCGGCGGCGCGAGGAGTCGAGCGAATCGCCAGCGGTCAAAGTGACGGGCGTTCCGGCACCGGCATGTCACTTCGTCGCGCTGTCACGTCGGCCGGTCCGCGGGACGCGTGCGGCCGCCTTGGCCTTCGGTTTGCTGGGCCACGCGGCATGCGTGTCACCGGCTCGCTGAAGGGCGTCGGCACGGGCGAGCGCGGCCTGGCGATGCCCGTCGCGATGGTCTCGCTCGTGATCCTCAGCGCCTTCGTCATCACGTTCGCGATCCTCGGCAAGAGCGACCCCACGATCGCCGCCAACCAGATGCAGACCGCGCAGGCGCTGCGGCTGGCCGACTCCGGGCTGCAGCTCGCGCTGTGGGGCCTGACGAACTCCACCGACCCCTCCGGCCTCGGCGTCAACCTCGCGGCGCTCCCGCACGACGGCACGGCGGCCAGCGGCAACTACAGCGGAGCGAAGTTCGTGACCGTGGGCGCCACCGGCGGATTCACCGTGCGCGTGACCTGGGAGCCCTCGAACGCCCGGTACGAGCGCAGCGTGACGGCCGTGGGCTGGACGCCGTCGAAGGACGCGGGCTTCACGAACTCGCACCGCAAGATCCAGGCGGTCGTGCAGATGGGGGTCATCCCGCCACTCGATCCGCCCTGCGTGCTGTGCGTGGCCGGCGCGGCGCTGGTCAACGGCAGCGCCGCCTCCTTCAACACCTCGATCGGCGGCTGTCCGGGCACCACTCCGCCGCGGCACGCGGTGCAGACCGTCCAGCCGCTGCAGTACAACGCGCACCCGAGCTTCCTGGGCTTCGGCACCAGCGGGTCGGGCGCCATCACCCAGACGAACGACACGAGCCAGTTCAAGTACACACCCGAGGTGCTGGCGAAGATCAAGCTGATCGCGCAGGCCAACGGCACGTACTACCAGGGCACCGTCACCAGCCTGCCGGCCAGCGGGATCGTCTACGTCGACACGATGGACGGCACGCCGTTTTCCGGCAGCACGCCGCCCGGCCGCGACGGCAGCCTCAATCTGTCGGGCAGCGGAACGTTCAACGGCATCGTCGTCGTCAACGGCTCCGTGAACATCACGGGAACCCGGATCATCAACGGCCTGATGTACGGACTGAACGACCTCACCGTCAGCGGCAACGTGGTCGTCAACGGCGCCATGGTCTCCGAGAATCGCCGTGACACCTCGTCGACCAACGTCGACACGGACGTCGCCGGCAACGTCACGCTCAACTACGACTGCAACAACCTCCGCGCCGTCGGGCTGATGTCGACCCGCTGGGTCGTCAAGGACGGCGCCTACCTCGAGAGCGCGGGGTACTAGCCCCCCGCCCGGCCGTACCGGAACTCCTCGAACTCCGTCACGCTGTCGGCCTTGGACCATACGCCCACCCGGCCGGCGGCCTTCAGCGTCTCGTCGCGCACGGTGAAGGCGGCGGCCCCGGCGTCGAAGCGCACGGCGAACTCGCCGCCGCTGAACTCGACGCGCAGCGTGTGCCACGCTTTCGGCGCCACGGTCGCCGACACCCCATAGGCGCGGGCGCCGGCGCCGACGGGCTTCAAGTCGGTCCGCCGGCCGTTGACCATCTTGTAGGCGACCACGTTGTTCTCCAGCGCATTGGCGCGCGCGATGTAGTAGTTCTTCGCGTCCTGCCAGCGCCACACGACGCCACCCGCCTGGTCGGCACGGCCTTCCAGCGGGCGGAAGCGCACCTCCACGAAGCCGTCCGCGAGCGCGGGCCCGCTCACCGCCCAGCCGAAGTCGGCGCCACCGCGATACACGACCTGACGCTCCGAGACTTCCCAGCGCGCGGTGCCCCGCCCGGTGGAACCCGATTCCCATGCCTCGCTCATCGTGGCCTCCCCACCATCCAGCGCCAGGCTCATCAGCACGAGCCCGACGATCACGGCCTTCATATGTCCTCTCTTCACCCGCGATCGACGTAGACCGCGGCGCGGTGCGTGCCGGGCAACAACGCGTACACGAGATTGCGGGCGCCGTCGAACGCCAGCGTGTGCGCGTCCTTCTCGGTGACGACGCTCTCCACGCGCCGCAGCGAGCGCGTGTCGAACACCTCGATGAGGCCGGGGTCGCCGATGGCCACGTACAGCCTCTCCAGCGTCGGATTGAAGAAGATCACGTCGGGCCCCCCCGCGAGGGGGGCGTCCCGCCGGATCGTGCCCGTGTCGGCGTCGATCTCCAGCAGGCGGCCGGCGTCGCTCGCGCAGAACAGCCGCCGGGCGGCGCCGTCCAGGTCCAGGCCGTGGGGGCCGGCGCTGGGGACCGCCACCACTCGGGTCACCGCCGGCCGCGCGGCGTCGACCACGACGATCACCGCCGGGTCGAGGACGTTGACGTGAAAGACGTCGGCGGCGGGATCGTAGACGGTCCAGCGCGTCCGGCCCGGCACCGGGATGTCCGCGAGCAGCACGCGGGCGTCGAGGTCCACGAGCGAGACCGTGAACGACCCCGGCGTTTCCGGCCGGCCGACGTTGGCCGCCAGCAGCCGGCGGCGCGTCGGGTCGTACGCGAGGCCGTTGGGACGAACCCCGACGCCGATCGTGGCGCCCTTGACCGACGCCGCCACGTCGAAGACGCTCACGGTATTCGCGCCGCGGTTGGAGGTGAAGACCAGATCGTGCTCGTCGCTGACGAGGGCGCCGGCCACGGCCGGCAGCCCGGTCACGGACTCCACGAAGCGGCCGGCGGCCCCGTCGATGACGTCGACGGCGTCGTTGGCCGTGTGCGCCACGAACACGCGGCCGCTACGCCGGTGCACGGCCGCGTGATCGAACCCGCCGCTGCCGGCGTGCGGCGGCAGGTCGATGTCGCCGATGTGGTGAAGCATGGCGGCCGCCTATCGGGCCGCGGCGCGGCAGTACGCGTAGAGCGCGTCGTACGCCGGAAACTGCTTGGCCATGTTGTCGTGGTCGTCCTTGGCGATCGCCTGGAACCCCGTGGCCAGCGCGTACAGGCCGGCCGACTCCGGCGTGAGCTGGCGGGCGTCCGTGTCCGCGCCGCGCACGATGCGCGCCAGCGTCTGCAGGGCCGGATCGGCGAGCCGGTACTTGTCGATGAAGGCGTCGAACGAGCAGTGATCGCCGTGGTGCCCCAGCTCGACGTTCGGCACGTCGTAGGGCGTGGCGCCCTCGCGCTGGGCGGCGCTCAGCACCTGGTCGGCGGGCACGAACAGGAACGTCGCCTCCCGATCGATGAAGCGGCTGATGAGCCACGGGCAGGCGATGCGGTCGACCCGGGCCCTCTCGCGCGTGATCCATTTCATGGCATCCTCCTCCTCTGTCTGGCCGCCGGCTCGTGGCCCCGCGGGTGAGGCCGGGTCGGCCGGTGGCAGGACGAAAAGTAACAGTTGATACATTCAAAGTCAAACGTTACACTCCGGATCGTGACGGGCGACCGTTCTGGGCCCGCCCAGGAGGAGGACGTGCCCATGGCTGCCCGCGTGGTCTTCGTGTGTCTCCACGGCTCCGCCAAGAGCGTCATCGCCGCCGAGCAGCTGAGCCGGCTCGCCGCCGCGCGCGGCCTCGCCGTCGGGAGCGCTGCCGCCGGCCTCGAGCCCGACGACGCCATCCCGCCCCGCGTCGTCCACGGGCTGCAGAAAGAGGGCATCGACGTCCGCGATCGCCGGCCGCGCCGGCCGACCGCGGCGGACGTCGAGACCGCCACGACCGTGGTCACGTTCGGCTGCGACCTCGAGCGACTCGCGCCGCTGGCGCGCCGTATCGAGCGCTGGGACGACGTGCCGGCGGTCAGCGAGGACTTCGACAAGGCCCGCGACGTCATCGTCGCCCACGTGACGGCGCTGCTGGACGAGATCGCGACCGGGGCATGAGCCCGGCGACGGCGGCGACGCCGGCGACGCCGCCCGCGCGCGCGACGCTGGGGGCGCTCGTCCGCTACTTCCTCTACCTCGGGACGCTCGGGTTCGGCGGCCCCGTGGCGCTCGTCGGCTTCATGCACCGCGACCTCGTCGAGCGACGGCGCTGGATCCACGAGGACGAATACCGCCTGGGCGTCGCCCTCGCGCAGATCATGCCGGGCCCGCTGGCCGCGCAGCTCGCGATCGCCCTCGGCTATTTCCAGCG
>Ga0075425_100010075_pt1 | contig 10071 bp, 5 predicted proteins | sample SoiMethybrSBSTD4_FD_75300 | JGI IMG/M metagenome (GOLD analysis project Ga0075425, IMG submission 75300) | Bulk soil microbial communities from a Populus tree surrounding site in Tennessee, USA - Soil MetaG P. TD hybrid SBSTD4 | ecosystem: Environmental > Terrestrial > Soil > Tree plantation...
GCCGGCGTCCGCGTGGTCCGCTCGCAGTCGGCGTTCGGCTTCTCGATGATTTACGTGGTCTTCGAGGACAACGTCGATCAGTACTTCGCGCGTAGCCGTGTCCTCGAACGCCTCAGTCTGCTTGGCAGCCAGATGCCCGAAGGGGCGCTGCCCGTCCTCGGCCCGGATGCGACGGGCGTCGGTCATGTGTTCTGGTACACGGTCGAAAGCGAGGGGCATTCGCTTCGCGACCTGCGCACGCTGCAGGACTGGTTCATCCGCTACCAGCTGAACGCTGTTCCAGGTGTCGCTGAAGTCGCGTCGGTCGGCGGGCACGTCCAGCAATACCAGATCGACATCGATCCCGCCCGGCTGCGCAACTACAACCTGTCGCTCGGCGACGTCGTCGAGGCCGTGCGCAACAGCAACGAGAACGTCGGCGGCAACGTGCTCGAATCGAACGGCACGTGGTCGATCGTGCGCGGCGTCGGGCTCGTCCAGTCCGTCGCCGACCTCGAGAACATCGTTGTAGCGGCGCCTGGCGGCGTACCGATATATGTCCGTCAGCTCGGGACCGTCCACATCGGCGACGCATTTCGCGTGGCATCGCTCGTGAAGGGCAGCAACGAAGCTGTCGGCGGCGTGGTCGTCATGCGCGCCGGCGCCAACGCGCAACAGGTGATCGACGGGGTCAAGGAGCGGATTAATCAAATCGCGCCAGGCCTGCCGCCGGGGGTGAAGATTGTTCCCTTCTACGATCGCTCGACGCTGATCTCCCAGTCGGTGGACACCCTCCGTCGCGCCCTGATTGAAGAGGTCGCGCTGGTGACGCTGGCTCACATCCTCTTCCTGATGCACTTCCGCTCGATCCTGATCGTGACCCTGCCGCTGCCGCTGGCGGTGCTGATGTCGTTCCTCGCGATGTATTACGCGGGTATCTCGTCGAACATCATGAGCCTGGCGGGTATCGCGATTGCGATTGGCGTGCTGGTGGATGCAGGTATCGTCGTCACGGAAAACGCCTTCAGATACGTCGAGCAGCGCGGCATCGACACGCGCGATCGGGCGGCGGTGCGGGCGGCGGTGCTCGACTCGGCCCGGCTTGTCGGACGCCCGGTGTTCTTCTCGATGGCCATCATCGTCCTGGCGTTCATCCCGGTATTCGCGTTGACGGGACAGGAAGGGAAACTGTTTCACCCACTGGCGTTTACCAAGACGTTCGCTGTCCTTGCGGCCACCTTTATCGCCATCACGCTCGTTCCGGTGCTCTGCACGCTGCTCCTCAAGGGCAAGCTTCACGATGAAGGGGCGAACCCCGTGATGCGCGCGCTGCGCGCGCTGTATCGGCCGACGCTGGAGTCGGCGCTGACTCACCGCGCCGTCACCCTCCTGGCGGCGACCGCGGTGCTCGCGGGTGCGGTGGTTGCCGGGACGCAGATCGGCAGCGAGTTCATGCCGCCGCTCAACGAAGGCGACCTGCTGTTCATGCCGGTGACCGACCCGAGCATCTCGCTCGAGCAGAACACGGACATTGCGAAGCGGCAGAACGCGGCGCTGATGCGCGTACCCGAGGTGGCGTACGCGGTGGCGAAAGTCGGCCGCGCGGACACTTCCACCGACCCGTCGCCGCTCAACATGACGGAGACGATCGTTCACCTGAAGCCGAGTGACCAATGGCGTCCAGGCATGACCCTCGATCGGATCCGCAGCGAGGCCGGTGCGGCGGCCGAACTGCCCGGCGTCACCAATATCTGGACGATGCCGATCATCAACCGGATCGACATGCTGTCCACCGGCATCCGGTCCGAAGTCGGCGTGAAGATCTACGGAGCCGACCTGCCTATGCTCGAGGAGACGGCCCGGCACGTCGCCGACGTTCTTCGCACCGTGCCAGGCGCGGCAAACGTCTATCCCGAGCCGCTCACGAGCTCGCAGTATCTCAACGTGCGTGTCGATCGCGAACGCGCAGCGCGATATGGGTTGACGGTCGCGGCGGTGCAAGACGTGATTCGCACAGCGATCGGCGAGCGCAACCTGACGCTGACGCTGGAAGGCCGCCAGCGGTTCCCCGTGCGGGTGCGCTATGCAAGCGAGTATCGCAACGATCCACAGGCGCTCGGGAGCGTGCTCGTCGCCACGCCCACCGGACAGCAACTGCCGCTGTCGCAGGTGGCCGACATCGAGCAGACGCGCGGGCCGGCGATGATCTCGTCCGAGAACGGTCTGCTGCTCGCGACCGTGCTCATGAACGTACAGGGCCGAGACCTCGGCGGCTTCGTCAACGACGCGAAAGCGGCAGTCGCGGCACGCGTCACGCTGCCGCCCGGTTACTTCATCGGCTGGAGCGGGAGGTACGAGAACCAGGTCAGCGCGCGTAAGCGGCTGCAGGTCGTGATTCCGATCGCCATCATCGTCATCTTCTTCCTGCTGTACGTCACCTACCATTCGGCGCTCGAAGCCGCGCACGTGCTGCTGACGGTCCCCTTCGCATTGACCGGCGGCGTCTATCTGCTCTGGCTCCTTGGTTATAACTTCTCGGTCGCCGTCTGGGTCGGGTTCATCGCGCTCTTCGGCACCGCCGTCCAAACAGGCGTGGTGATGGTCATCTATCTCCAGGAAGCGCTGGACAAGAAGATCGCTGCGACGCCGGCCGGCCTCACGCAAAAGGATCTGCACGACGCCATCGTCGAGGGCGCGCTGCTCCGCCTGCGGCCGAAGATCATGACGGTGTCCACAGTCGTCGCCGGCCTGCTGCCGATCATGTGGAGCAACCGCGTCGGTTCCGACGTGATGAAGCCGCTCGCGACGCCGGTGCTCGGCGGGATGATGTCGTCACTGATCTACGTCCTCGTCGTGACGCCGGTGATCTTCTACTGGATTCAGGAGTATCGGCTGCGTCCCGAGCGATCGGAGATCTCTCCCGTCTTCGCGATCCCGCGCTGGGTGCCTGCCGCGATCGTCGTCGTGGTCGCAGTGGGCGCAGGCGCGTGGTGGATGCGCGACCGGATATCCGCCACGCCGCGGATCGAGGCGCCAACCGGCGCGGTTCTCCAGACGGTCAGGGCCGGCGATCTCGCCATCACGCTGTCGAATCCGACCGGTGCGTTGCGTACGGGCGATAACCAGTTTCGCATCGAGTTCCGCTCGGCCCGGAGCAATCAGTTGGTGGATGTCGGCGATGTGCGGCTGAACGCCAACATGATGATGCCTGGCATGGCGATGGCGGGCACGACATCGGTGGAAAAGGGAGAGCGGCCGGGCGTGTACCAGGCCGCCGGCACCTTCGCGATGTCGGGAGCGTGGGACATGACGCTCGAGTGGAGCGGACCCGCGGGCCGCGGAACGGCGGCATTCAAAGGAAGCGTCCAGTGAAAACAAACAGTCTCTGTGTCTCCGTGTCTCTGTGGCTGGTCATCAGCGTAGGCTTTGCGGCGAACGCGTTCGCCCAGGACGCAACAATCGAGCAGCTCGTGGCAACGGCGCTCGAGCGATCCCCCGAGCTTCGCGCGGCGCGGACCGAGATTGCCGCCGCCGGCGGGCAGGTCACCCAGGCGGGACTCCGGCCGAATCCAACGCTTTCCGCGAGCCGCATGCTGATGACCGGCGAGCAGCACCAGACGCTCGTCGAGATTGAATGGCCGCTCGATCTTTATCGCAGGAGCGCGCGGATAGGGGTTGCGCAGGACGCGGTCAGGGTCGCGACACTCTCTATCGACGATCGCGAACGGCTCCTCGCCGCATCGGTCCGGCAACAGGCCGGCCGCCTGCTTGCGGCGCGGCGCAACGTCGACGTCATGACCGAAGGTCTGGCTGCCGCCCGCCGCACGCGCGAGCTGCTCGACGCGCGCGTCACCGAGGGTGAAATTCCGAAGATTGACGCGAACATCGCCGCGGTAGAGGCCGGCCGAATCGAAGCCGACCTTGCATTGGCACAAGCGGACGTGGACGCCGCCGCCATCGAGCTCAAAGCGCTCGTCGGGTTGCCGGCCAATGCGCAGCTGCCGCTGCGTGAATCGCTCGAGAATGTTGCGCGCAGCGCGGATGCCGCGCCGCCTGCCTCGATCGGAGCGCGCGCTGACATTCAGGCGGCTGCGGCGCGCCTTGCGCTGGCCGACGCCAGGATCGAACAGGCGCGCCGCGAAGGAAAACTGGACGTATCGCTCGTCGGCAATTACGGCCGAGAGGGTTACGGCTTCGAGCAACGCGGCTTCGACTCCGCCGGCCGCCTGGTGCCGGTGCAGGGCAACTTCCACAGCTTCGAGGTAGGCGCCAATCTGATGCTTCCGCTCCGGAACCGAAATCAGGGTGCCGTGGCCTCCGCCGAGGCCGAGCGAAGCGGCGAACAGCAATTGCTCGCCGCGCGGCAGCTTTCCGCACAGGCGGAAATCGACGCCGCCGTCGTCCGCGACAGAGAAGCGCAGCGAGCGGTGGAGATGTACGCAACCAGCCTGCGCGATCTCGCGCGGCAGAACGTCGACGTGCAGCTCGAGGCCTACGATCTGGGCCGGACGCCGCTGACCGAACTGCTGACCGAACAGCGCCGTTACCTCGATGTCGAGGCCGGCTATACCGCCGTCCTGTCGCGCGCGTATGACGCACGGGTCGCGCTTCGCCGCGCCCGCGGGGAGATTCGGTGAAGGTTCTGCCCGCCGCCGTCCTCGTCATGGCAATCGCAGGCGCCGCGGGCTGCTCGCGCGGCGGCGGCGCCGCCGACAGGGATCAGGGATCAGGGATCGGGGATCAGAAGAACGCGGAGCACTCTCCGATCTCCGATCCCCGATCCCCGATCCCCGGTCCCCGATCCCGGGAGATCACTCTCACACCCGACATGATCCAGCGCGCCGGCATCAAGACCGTCGCCGCAACGAAGGCGACAGCGGCCACGCGCCTTCACCTTCCCGGCGTTGTGCAGCCGAACGCGTACAAGAGCGTGGACGTCACCTCGCTCGTCTCAGGTCGTATAACGCAGGTGCGCGCCGAACTCGGACAGCGCGTGATGCAGAACGAGATCCTCGCGACCATCTATAGTCCCGAGCTGGCGGATGCGCAGACGACGTTCATCTCGGCGAAGGCAAACCGCGACGCGCACGGGCTGAAGCTGACGCGGACGCAGCGGCTCTACGCGATTGGCGCGGCCAGCCGCGAGGAGTTGGAACAGATGACGGCGGAGGCATCCGGGATGGACCGCGCGCTGGAGACGGCGCGGGCGCGCCTCGTGCTGCTCGGCATCCCCGAAGAACGCGCGCAGCGGCTCGCCACGCCTGCCGACGTCGTCACGGCGTTCGAGGTCAAGGCGCCGTTGGCGGGGATCATCACCAAGCGCAACGCGAACGTCGGCCTCAACGTCGATCAATCCACCCCGCTCTTCACCGTCACCGACCTTGCCAGTGTCTGGGTGGTTGCCGATCTTTACGAGCGTGACTTCGCCGGCGTCGGCGTCGGGAGTCCGGTCACGATCACCACGATGGCGTATCCGGGGCTGGAGCTGCGGGGGCGTGTCCAGTACATCGATCCGCAGGTGCAGGCCGATACGCGGACGGCCAAGCTTCGCGCCGAGGTTCCCAACAGCGGCAGCCGCCTGCGATTCGGCATGTTCGTGGACGTCAGCATCGGTGCGCGGTCGCCACGCCCGGTTGTGATGGTGCCCAAGGAGGCGGTGCAGACCGTCGGCACGCAAACCGTGGTGTATGTCTCCACCGGGCCCGGCCGTTTCGTGCAGCGCGAAGTCACGCTCGGCGACACGATGGGCAACGACGTCGCCATCTCGAGCGGCCTCGAGGCGGGCGATGCCGTCGTCGCCGAAGGGGCCTTTTTTCTCAGGGCGGAACACGAACGATTGCCGTAGGATCAACCATGCCTTTCAGCCTCAACGTCAACGGAAAGCCGGTTACGGTGGATGTGCCGGGCGATATGCCGCTGCTCTGGGTCCTCCGCGACGTCCTCGACCTGCGGGGCACGAAGTTCGGCTGCGGCCTCGGCCAGTGCGGCGCCTGCACCGTGCACCTGCGCGGCAACGCGGTCCGGTCGTGCCAGACGACGGTCGCGGCTGCCGCCGGCGGCGCGATCACCACCATCGAGGGGCTCGCGCCGGACGCTTCGCATCCGCTGCAACGGGCCTGGGAAGAGCTCGACGTGCCGCAGTGCGGCTATTGCCAGGCGGGGCAGATCATGTCCGCGGCCGCACTCCTGCGGCGCAATCCGCGCCCGACCGACGCCGACATCGATCTCGCAATGAGCGGCAATCTGTGTCGCTGCGCAACCTACACGCGCATCCGCGAAGCCATCCATCGCGCGGCGGGCAACAACGCCACGGCGACCACGGCGGAGGCGATCCGATGAAACGCCGGGACTTCCTCCGCGCCACCGCCCTCGCCGGCGGCGGCATGATGATCGCGATCTATCTGGATCCCGCCGACGTGCTCGGTCAGGAAGGGAGCCGCGCGCCGGCGGGCGGCGCCAACTACAACCCTTGGGCATTCCTCAAGATCGGCCCGGACGGCAAGGTGACGATTCTCGGCAAGAACCCAGAAGGTGGTCAGGGCGCGAAGATTCACCTCCCGATGATCATCGCCGACGAACTCGACGTCGACTGGAAGGACGTGACGATCGAGAACGCCCCGCTCGATGAGCAGAGCTTCGGCATCCAGCGTACCGGCGGCAGCACGGCCACGCCAATCAACTTCGACCCGCTGCGGCAGTGCGGCGCCGCCGCGCGCCAGATGCTGATCGCGGCGGCTGCGCAGACCTGGGGCGTGCAGGCGTCGGACTGCACGACCGCATCGGGCCGCGTGCGCCATGCGGCGTCGAACCGGACGCTCGGCTACGGTGAGCTTGCCTCGAGGGCCGCGGCGCTGCCGACGCCGGATCTGAAGACGGTGAAGCTCAAGGATCCGAAGGACTACAAGGTGATCGGATCGCCGGCAAAGAACCAGGATGTCCCGAAGATCGTGCGCGGCGAGCCGCTCTACGCGATCGACACCAAGCTTCCCGGCATGCTCTACGCCGCGTACGAGAAGTGCCCCGTGCCCGGCGGCAAGGTGGCCACGGCGAACATCGACGAGATCAAACGGCTCCCTGGCATCCGCAACGCGTTCGTCGTTCCAGGCGGCCCGGATCTCACCTACACCTACCCCGCCTGCTGCATCGGCGTCAGCCTGCACGGCGGCGTGGCGATCGTCGCCGACACCTGGTGGCACGCGCAGCAGGCGCGCGCGAAGCTGAAAGTGACGTGGAACGAAGGGCCGACGGCATCCAACAGCACGGAAGGCTTCAACCGGCGTGCGCAGGAGCTGTCGCAGCAGCCGCCGCACATCAAGCTCTATAACGACGGCGACGTCGACGGCGCGTTGAAGGGCGCCGCGAAGACGGTGGAAGCGGCGTACTACTATCCGTTCCTCGCGCACGCGCCGCTCGAGCCGCAGAACTGCACGGCGCATTACAAGGACGGCAAGCTCGAAGTATGGGTCGGTTCACAGACGCCGCGCGAAGGCCGGCAGGTGATCGCGCAGTCGCTCGGCATGCCCGAGAACGACATCACCGTCCATTTCGTCCGCATGGGCGGCGGCTTCGGGCGCCGCATCCTCAACGACTACATGGCGGAAGCCGCGTGGATCGCGCGCGAGATGAACGGGACGCCGGTCAAGCTCCTGTGGTCACGGCAGGACGACCTGACGCACGACTTCTATCGGCCCGCCGGCTATCACTTCTTCAAGGCCGGCCTCGACGCATCCGGAAAGATCGTCGCCTGGAACCAGCATTACGTCGCCTTCGGCGAGGGGGAGAAGTTCGCGCCGAACACCGCCATCGGCGGCGCGTCGTTCCCCGCCGGGTTCATCCCCAACTTCTCGTTCAACGCGTCGCTCATCCCGATGGGCATCCCCACCGGCCCGCTGCGCGCGCCGGGGACGAACGGGACGACGTTCGTCTATCAGGGATTCATCGACGAACTGGCCGTGGCGTCAGGCAAAGACCCAGTCGAGTTCCGCCTCGCGCTGCTCGACACGCCGAGGAAGCTGCTGCCGAATGCGCGCGATGCGTTCAACGCCGAGCGTGCGAAGGGCGTACTGAAGCTCGCGGCCGAAAAGTCAGGCTGGGGCAAGCGCCAGCTACCGAAGGGCACCGGCATGGGCGTCGCGTTCCTCTATGCGCATCTCGGCTACTTCGCCGAGATCGCGGAGGTGTCGGTGGACCTCCAGAACCGCGTGAAGGTGAACAAGGTGTGGGTCGCCGCCGACATCGGCAGCGAGGTGATCAACCCGCTGAACGCCCAGCATCAGGTGCAGGGCTCGGTCATCGACGGCATGGGCGCGGTCATGGCGCAGGAGACGACCTTCGTCAACGGCCGCGCGCAGCAGGCGACGTTCAACGAGCATCGGCTCGTGCGGATGAACCAGACGCCGAAGGACATCGAGGTCCACTTCCTGAAGACCAGCAACCCGCCCACGGGCCTCGGCGAACCGGCGCTGCCGCCGATCATCCCGGCAATCACGAACGCCATCTACGCAGCTACTGGAAACCGGATTCGCACGATTCCGATCGGAAAGCAGGGGTTCAGCTGGGCCTGAAATGACGAACCACGGAGACACGAAGGCACGGAGATTAGTTTTCTCCGCATTCTTCGTGCTTCCGTGCTTCGTGTTACTTGCAACCGCACCCGGCATGGCGCAGCAGGTCGCGCCAATGGAAATTTCGGGCGGATACCTTGCGCTCACGGCCGGATCCGACGGTTATCCCAAGGGCTACTTTGTTGACGTCGCCGCGAACGTCACCTCACGGTTCGGCTTCGTCTTCGGCGCCGATGGCGGCTACAGAAACGAATCGCTCGAGTACCTGGTTCCCGGCGGCAGAAGGGCACAAGGTGAGGGTACCGTCATCCCCGAAAGGTTGCCTGTGACCCTCAAGACGACGACACAAGGCGTGCTCGCAGGTGGACGGTTCACGTGGCCAGATCCCCGCGTTCGGTACTTCGTTCAGGCGTCCGCCGGGGCCGCGCATCTCTCTTCGCACGCGGACATCAGCTCCTCGAGCGAATCAGCCGCGTCGCTGCGCGATGTGTTCCAGAGTTCAAGGTGGAGAACGGCGGTTCAGGCTGGCGTCGGCGCCGATGTTGCCATCAGCTCGCGCAACGCCGTTCGCATACGTTTCGACTATCGCCGCGTCGTGCGGGTTCCGAGAGGTTTCATCGAAAGCGAAGATCGCGGCCGCGGACCGAACCAGTTGATGTTTGCCGTCGGATTCGCGCGGATGCTCGGCAATTAGCAACCCTCCTGCGCAGCCGCTAACCACCAACTGCCAACCGCCAACTACCAGCTGCTGTTCCATGCGCGATTTGAACGTGGCTGCCGCCGGAGGTATAGTCGCCGCGCGCTCGCACCTGACGCGCCGCGTCGAGGAGGAATACATGGCATCGAGAGCTTCTCTATTCATAGTCACTTGCCTGGTTTGTTGCGCAGCGTTGCTGGCCCAAGCGCAGGGACGTGAAGGACGGCAAGGGGGCCGTGGCGGAGGACGTGGCGGGCAGGAAGCCGCGCAGCCGCCCGCGACCGACAAGGTGACGCCGGAGATTCCCGGCGTGGTGAAGGCCGGCACGAAGATCGAAATCGTTGCGTCCGGCCTGCGCGGCTCGGACGCCGGCGTCGGGCTGCCCGACGGCAGCTTCATCGCGACGGGTAACGGCGGCGTCATCAAGTTCGATCCGAACGGGAAAATGACGACGCTCGTCGAGGACTCCGAGCAGGCGGCCGGCCTCGCCATGGACTCGAAGGGGCGTCTCATCGGTGCGCAGTACACGAAGAAGGTCAGCGTGCTGTGGCCCAAAGGCAGCGAAGAGACGCTGACGTCCAGCTTCGACGGCAAACCCTACATCCGGCCCAATGATCTCGTCGTCGACAAGAAGGGCGGCGTCTACTTCACGGATTGCTATCAGATCGGCGCAGCGCGATCGCCGGATGATTTGCCGCAGGCGGTCTACTACATCACGCCCAACAAGAAGACCATCAGGGTCGCCGACGACGTCCGCCGGCCGAACGGCATCGTGCTCAGCCCGGACGAGAAGACGCTCTATGTCAACGACTGGGACGCCGCGTATCTGGT
>Ga0075425_100010078_pt1 | contig 10070 bp, 5 predicted proteins | sample SoiMethybrSBSTD4_FD_75300 | JGI IMG/M metagenome (GOLD analysis project Ga0075425, IMG submission 75300) | Bulk soil microbial communities from a Populus tree surrounding site in Tennessee, USA - Soil MetaG P. TD hybrid SBSTD4 | ecosystem: Environmental > Terrestrial > Soil > Tree plantation...
TCCGGGTCCTGATCACGGCCGCCATCGCCGGCGCCTTCGCGGCCGCCCTCTCCGCCGCCCTCTGGCTCCCCGCGCTGGAGCTCACCCGCGGCAGCGCGCGATGGACCATGGAGAGCGCGCAGCGCGCGGTATGGTCCGTCGATTTCCTGGGCCTGGCCGAGGTCTTCTCTCCCGTCCCGCTGACCGACCTGCCCATCGACGCCGGCCTCCGTAGCCGGCTCTACGACGGCGGCGTCCCCCTGATGCACGCGCTCTACCTGGGCGGCCCGGCGCTGGCCCTGGTGGCGGCCGCCTTCGCCGGCGCCGCGTCGCGCGCGCGGGCCGCCGCGGCGGCGGGCCTGGCCGCCGCCGTGATCTTCGCCCTCGGGCGCCACACGCCGCTCTACGAGATCGCGGTGGCCCTCGTGCCGCCGCTCCGCGTCCTGCGCTTCCCCTCGAAGGCGATGGTGTTGGTGGCCTTCGCGTGGGCGCTGCTGGCGGGGATCGGCTTCGACCGGTGGCGGAGCGCGGACGCCGTGGCGGGCAAGCGGTGGCTGGCGGCGGTGGCCGCCCCGATGGTGGCGCTGGCCGCGGGCGCCGCCGCGATCGCGGCCCTGCTGTGGCGGCGTCCGGCGGTCTTCCAACGGGTTCTCGCTCCCCAGCCGACCTCGTCGCAGGCGGGAAGCCTGGCATCGGCCTCGCTCGCCCTCGCGGTCATGGCCGGCCTGGCCACGGTGGTGGCCGTGGCGGCGATCGCCCGCTGGCGGCGGCCCCGCGTCGCGCCGGCGCTGGCGGGAGCGGTGGCGGCCGTGTCGGTGCTCGACCTGGTGGTGGCGGGCCTGGCCGTGAACCCGACCGTGCCCGTCGAGTTCTTCCGCTTCCGGCCGCCGATCCTCGACGCGGTCCGGCAGACCGACCTCTCCCGGTTGTTTGTCTACCGCTATCCGCTCCTGGGCGTTCTCCCGGAATCCGGCCCCGGGGCCGACGACCCCTACCGCATCGCGCGGTATCCGCCGAGGATGTCCCTCGACGCGGGGCGCGCGCTCGCGGCGCGGCTGTACCTGATGCCGCCGGTCGGCGGGTGCTGGGACCTCTTCGGGAGCTACGAGCCCGACCTCATCGGCCTCTACCCGGCGCACGTGGCCGAGCTGGTCCGCTGGATGGAGCAGTCGGAAGGCACGCGCGACTACTCCCGCTTCCTGCGCCTCGGCGCGGTGAGGCACGTGTCTTCCCTGCGGCGCCACGGCGGCTTCGAGGACCTCGACGTGTTGGGCGTCTACCCGAACCTGCTGGCGCGTCCGATCCTCCTGTTCGAGGTCCCGGGGACACTGCCGCGCTCCTACGTGGTGGGGACCGCGCGGGCGGCCGACGGCGAGGCCGCGCGGCGGGTCCTGCTCGACCCCGGCTTCGACATCCGGCGGGAGGTGGTGCTTCCCGACGCATCGTTCGCGGCCGGGCCGGGTTTCACCGGGACGAGCCGCATCGTGGACATGCGGCCGGATCGCGTGCGCGTGGAGGTCGAGCTGAGCGAGCCCGGGCTGCTGGTCCTGGTGGATACCTACGATCCCGGCTGGAAGGCGACCGTGGACGGGCGGCCGGAGCCTCTCCTGCGCGCGAACGTGGCGTTCCGCGGCGTGCGCGTGCCGGCGGGGCGGCACGTGGTGGAGCAGGTCTATCGGCCCGCGAGCGTCGTGTACGGGCTCTGGATCTCGGCGGCGTCGGCGCTGGCCGGTCTGGCCGTAGCGTTGGCCGGCCATCGGCGCGGAGCGGCGCCCCACCGATAGATGCCGAGCGAGGAGCGCCTGCGTGCGCTGTGGCCCTCGCTGTGGCCCTTCCTGGCGCACGTCCCCGTCGTGTTGTGGTTGTTCGCGGGCCCGCTGTTCGGGGGGCGGGTCCTGTTTTTCCGCGACATCACCGCGGGATACGTGCCCGACTACACGTTCGCCGAGCAGGCGTTGCGCCAGGGGATCTGGCCTCTGTGGAACCCCACCGCCGACGCCGGCGCCCCCTTCCTCCTGGCGTACCCCGTGGACCTGCTGCTGCTGCTGGTCACGGGCGCGAAGGGCGCGCTCCGGCTGGGTCCCCCGCTCCACGTGCTGCTGGCGATGTGCGGCGCCACGCTTCTCGCGCGCGCCCTCGGCGCGGCGCGGGCCGCGGCCTGGGCGGCCGGCCTCTTCTATGGCCTCTCCGGCTTCCTGCTCTCGGCCGTGAACCTCATGGAGCTGTTCGAGGCCGCGGCCTGGGCGCCGTGGGTGCTCACCGCCTGCGTGACGCTGGCGGCGGATCCCTCGCCCTGGCGATCCGCGCTCCTGGCGCTCGCGGCCGCGGCGGAGGTGGCGACGCTGTCGGGCGAGGTGGTGGTCCAGACCGCGCTGGCGGCGCTGGTCCTGGTGGGCGCTCGCCGGCTCATCACGCGGCGGGTGGCGGTGGCCTTCGCCATCGCGGGCGTCCTCGCGCTGGCCCTGGCCAGTCCGGCGCTCTTCGGGGCCCGCGCGCTCATCGAGGGGACGAAGCGGGCCGCGGGGTTCGCGCCGCGCGAGGCCCTGGCCTGGTCGGCCAGCCCGATGGTCCTGCTGGACGCGGTCCTGCCGCGGTTCTTCGGGGACGTCCACACCTTCTCCGACCTCGGCTACTGGGGCCAGCCGTTCTTCCCCGAGGGCTTTCCCTATCTCCTGAGCCTGTACCTGGGCCCGTGCGTGCTGCTGCTGGCGGCGCTCGCGGGCCGTCACGGCCGGGCCATGAGGCTCTGGGCCCTGGTCGCCGTCGGCGTGCTGGTCAGCCTCGGAAGCCATGGGCCGGCGGCGTGGCTGATCGGTCCGCTGTTCCGGCATTTCCGGACGCCGGTGAAATTCTTCTTCCTGGCCCACCTCGGCCTGTGCCTGCTGGGCGGGCTCGGCCTGGACCGCCAGCTCCGCGGCGGAGCGCGGCCGCGCGCCTGGATCTTCGTGGTGCCCGCCGCCCTGCTCGCTTCGGGCGCCGCGCTGCTCGTCCAGCCCGACCTTCCCGCGCGCGCGTTGGGCGGCCTCGTCCCCACCCTGCTCGACCCGCGCTCCCGGTTCGTCGTGGCCCACGCCTGGCCGGGCGCGCTGCTGCTCACGGGATCCCTGGCGCTGGCGGCGTGCCTGGCCTGCCTGCGCCCCGACCGGCTTGCGCCGCTGGCCGCGGTGGCGGCCGGGCTCGATCTGCTCGTCGTGAACGGCGGCCTCAATCCTTCGGCCCCGGCGGCGTTCTACGACCTGCGGCCGGAGGTGAAGGCGATGGTACAGAGCGCGGCCGCGGAGGGCCCGTACCGGTGGTTCTCCTACGGTGTCGTGACCTCACCGCTGCACTGGTCGCCGCAGGTGGCGCAGCTCAACTCGGACGTGTGGCTCTATTACCTGGACCGCCAATCGCTCTGGGCGCGCACGAAGTTCCTGGACGGCCTGGACGGGGCCTACGACGAGGACCGCTACGGATGGGCGCCGGCCGGGGCGACCTTGACCGGCGTGGAGCGGTCGCCCTCGCTCTACCGCGCGCACCACGGCCGCCTCCGCCGGGCCGGCGTGCGCTTTGTGCTGTCCTTCCAACCGCTGCCCGAGGACCTGGTGCAGCCGCGGGCGCAGGCGGAGCTCCCCGAGGTCGCGGAGCCGCTGCGCCTGTACGAGGTGCGGGACGTCCTGCCCCGCCTCTTCTGGGTACCGCGCTGCGAGGTCGTCCCCTCCTCGGAGGTATGGCCGCGGCTCGAGTCCTCCGCCTTCGACCCGGGAACGGTGCTCCTCCGCGATCCGCTGCCGGAAAACGTCCGCTGCGGCGCGCCCGCCGGCGCATCCGGGTCGGTGTCGATGGACCGTCCCGACCCCCACACCGTCCGCCTGACGGCGCGGGGAGACCCCGGCTTCATCGTGGTGCTGGAGGGCCATCATCGCGCCTGGCGCGCCGACGGTCCGGAGGGCGAGGTCCCGCTGCTCGTGGCGAACGAGCGGTACTGGGCGCTGCCCACGCCGGGAGGCGACCGCACCTACGTCGTGCGCTACCGGCCGGGGTGGGTGCGCCCGTCGGTCCTGTCCTCGGCGGCGGCCCTGGCCGTGAGCATCGTCCTCCTGGCGGTCGGGCGGCGCCGCGCCTGACCGCGGATTCCGTTGACTTTGCGGGGGGCCGCCGTTACCATGCCGCGTACACGAGGGCCCTCATCGATTTGGCCATCGTCGCGATGATCCCCGCGCGGTTCGGGTCCACTCGCCTCCCGGGGAAGCCTCTCTCGGACATCCACGGAAAGCCGATGATCCAGCACGTGCACGAGCGCGTCCGGCGCGCCCGGCGGCCGGACCGGGTGCTGGTATGCACCGACGACGACCGCATCGCCGCGGTCGTGCGCGGATTCGGCGGCGAGGTGGTCATGACGTCGCGCGACCACGCCACGGGCACCGACCGTCTGGCCGAGGCGGCGCGGGGCACGGACGCCGAGATCGTCGTCAACGTCCAGGGAGACGAGCCGCTCGTGGACCCCGACGGCATCGACGCCGCGGTGGACGGCCTGGAGCGGGACCCGGGCCTCGACATGGCCACCCTGTCCCTGCCCTTGCGGGACGTGGAGGAGATGCTCTCACCCTCGGTGGTGAAGGTGGTCTGCGACGCGAAGGGAGACGCGCTCTACTTCTCGCGCAGCCCGCTGCCGCTGGTGCGCCAGGGCGCGTCCAGCGACCTCCGGGCTGCGGCCGCCGCGGCGGTGGCGCGCGGCCTGGCCCGCAAGCACGTCGGCCTCTACGTCTACCGGCGCGAGTCGCTGCTGCGCTTCGCCGCTCTGGCCCCCACTCCGCTGGAGATGGCGGAAGGGCTGGAGCAGCTCCGCGCGCTGGAGAACGGGATGCGGATCCGGGTGGTGGAGCGGGAAGGGGCCGCGGGCCCGGCGGTGGACACCGCGGAGGACCTGGAGCGCGTGCGCGCGCTGATCGCCGCGGGAGCGGCACACTGAAGGAAGGAGCGCTCGAGCACTTGCCCAAGTACATCTTCGTGACCGGCGGCGTGGTCTCGTCCCTCGGGAAGGGGCTGGCCTCGGCCTCCATCGGATGCCTGCTGGAGGGACACGGCTACAAGGTCGCCATGATGAAGTGCGACCCCTACATCAACGTGGACCCCGGCACCATGAGCCCCTACCAGCACGGCGAGGTCTACGTCACCGACGACGGCGCGGAGACCGACCTGGACCTGGGGCATTACGAGCGCTTCACCCACTGCACCACCTCGCGCGAGTCCAACGTCACCACCGGCAAGATCTACGGGTCGGTGATCTCCAAGGAGCGCCGCGGCGACTACCTGGGGCGCACGGTGCAGGTGATCCCCCACATCACCGACGAGATCAAGTCCGCCATCCGCGCCGTGGGGCGCGAGGCCGTGGACGTGGTCATCGTGGAGATCGGCGGGACGGTGGGCGACATCGAGAGCCTGCCCTTCCTGGAGGCCGTGCGCCAGTTCCGGCAGGACGTGGGCCGCGGCAACGCGATCTTCGTCCACCTGGCGCTCGTGCCCTACATCGCCACCGCCCATGAGCTGAAGACCAAGCCCATGCAGCACAGCGTGCGCGAGCTGCGGGCCATCGGCATCCAGCCCGACGTGCTGCTCTGCCGCACCGACCGCTTCCTCTCCCCCGACATCAAGTCCAAGCTGGCCCTCTACTGCGACGTGCCCGAGGAGGCGGTGATCACCGCCAAGGACGTGGACTCGATCTACGAGGTCCCGCTGGTCCTCTCCGGCGAGGGCCTGGACGCCATCGTGCTCAAGGTCCTGGGCCTGGAGAGCCGCGGGCGGGACATGTCGGCCTGGGAGCGGCTGGTCGAGAAGATCAAGAACCCGCGGGGCGAGGTGGTCATCGGGATCGTGGGCAAGTACGTCTCCTTCGAGGACTCCTACAAGAGCCTGAACGAGGCGCTCACCCACGGCGGCTTCGGGAACGACGTCCGCGTGGTGCGCCGTTGGGTGGAGGCCGAGGACCTGGAGTACGGCAACGCCGACGTCAAGCTGCGGGGCGTGGACGGCATCCTGGTCCCGGGCGGCTTCGGGACCCGCGGCACCGGGGGCATGGTGGCCGCCGCGGAGTACGCGCGGCGCACGGGCACGCCGTACTTCGGGATCTGCTACGGCTTCCAGTGGGCGGTGACCGAGTACGTACGAAACGTCTGCGGGCTGAAGAGCGCCCACTCCACCGAGGTGGAGCCGGACGCCGAGCACAAGGTGATCTACAAGCTGCAGGACCTGCTGGGCGTGGAGGACATGGGCGGGACCATGCGGCTGGGGTCGTACGTCTGCCAGCTCCTGCCCGGCTCGCGGGCGGCGGCCATCTACGGCGCCACCGAGGTCCGCGAGCGCCACCGCCACCGCTACGAGTTCAACCGGCACTACGAGAGCTGCCTGACCCAGGGGGGCATGGTGATCTCCGGCAAGACGCCGGACGGGAAGTTCGTCGAGATCGCGGAGATCACGGAACACCCGTGGTACGTGGCCGTCCAGTTCCACCCGGAGTTCCAGAGCAAGCCCCTCGTCCCGCATCCGCTCTTCGCCGACTTCGTGCGCGCCAGCCTGGAGAACCGCAGGGCGAGGGCGGGCGAGGACGCGGTGGCCCGGGTCGGCGTCACGCTCTCGTGAGGGCCGGGGCGGCCCTCACGCCCGACGGGCTGTGGCGCGCGCTCACCCGGCGCGGCGGCCCTCCCTTCCTGATCGCCGGTCCGTGCGTGATCGAGAGCCCGCGCCATCCCGCGCAGGTGGCGGCCCGGCTGCGGGCCATCACGGGCGGCCTGGGCATGGCGTTCGTCTTCAAGGCCAGCTACGACAAGGCGAACCGCTCGAGCCTGGGCTCCTTCCGCGGCCCGGGCCTGGAGCGCGGCCTGGAGATCCTGGCCGCCGTCCGCGAGACGCTGCGCGTGCCGATCCTCACGGACGTGCACGAGGTCGCGCAGGTGGAGCGCGCGGCGCAGGTGGCGGACGTGCTGCAGATCCCCGCCTTCCTCTGCCGCCAGACCGACCTCGTGGTCGCGGCCGCGCGCACCGGGCGCATCGTGAACGTCAAGAAGGGACAGTTCATGGCGCCGTGGGACATGAAGGGGGTCCTCGACAAGGCCGCCTCCACCGGGAACCCGCGGATCATGGTGACGGAGCGCGGGGCCTCGTTCGGGTACAACAACCTGGTGGTGGACATGCGGTCGTTCCCCGTGCTGCGCTCCTTCGGGTTCCCGGTCGTCTTCGACGTCACGCACAGCGTGCAGCGCCCCGGCGGCCTGGGCGACCGCTCGGGCGGAGACGCCCACTTCATCGACACGCTGGCCCCCGCGGGAGTGGCCGCGGGCGTGGACGGGTTGTTCATGGAGGTCCACGAGAACCCCGCCCGCGCGCTCTCCGACGGTCCCAACGCGTACCGGCTGGGACGGTTGGAGAAGCTCCTGAAGCGGCTGCTGGCCGTGGACCGGGCGGTGAGCGGTCGCGGATAGCGCGCCGGGCGGCTTCCGCCCCGTGCTGCTGGCCTGGCTGCTCATGGCCACGCTGACCAGCGTCCCCCACCTCCGGGCGCACCTGGCCCCGCCCCCCGGGCTGGCCTTCACCGGGTTCTTCTTCTGGCGGCCGGACATGTACAACTACCTGACCTACGTCCAGCAGGCGGAAGACGGCGCGGTCCTCTTCGAGAACAAGCTCGAGATCCACGACTCGCGGCGCCTGCTGCTCAACCCGGAGTGGTGGACGGTGGGCCGGCTCTCCGCGCTGCTCGGCCGCCGGCCGAATCTCGCCTACCAGCTCTTCGGCCTGGCCGGCGCGCTGGCTTTGTTGGCGGGGGCCGATCGCTGGCTGCGGCTTTCCGGCCTGCCCGATACGCACCGGCTCCCCGCCCTCGTCCTCGTCTCGCTCGGCGGCGGGCTCGGAGGGCTCCGCTACGCGATGCTGGGACCGCCGGCGTGGCGCTCGCTGGACCTGACGACCGGACTCTTTCCCTTCCTCGAGATGCTCGCCAACCCGCACTTCATGGCGGGGACCACGCTCCTGGCCTGGGGGCTCCTGGCCTTCTTCAGCGCGCGCACCTGGCGGGGCCTGCTGGTCGGCATCGCCCTGGGGACGCTGCTCGGCCTCGTCCGGCCGTACGACGTCGTCCTCCTGGTGGCCATACGCGCGCTGGCCGTGGTGGTCACGGAGCCGCCGTCGCGCTGGCTGCGCCTCCTGCTCCCGCTGGCCGGGCTGGCGCCGGTGGCGGTCTATCTCTTCTGGGTGTTCTATCGGAGCGGCGCCTTCGCGACGTTCTTCGCCGGCTACCCGACCCCGCCCTTCGTGGACTTCGTCGTGGCGCTCGGTCCGGCCGCGCTCCTCGGCGCGGCCGCCTGGCGGGCGAGGCCGGTGGAGGCCGAGGCCCGCCGGGCCGCGGCGCACCTGGCGGCGTGGGCGGTGGCGGGGATCGTGCTCCTGACCGTGCGCCCCGTGCCCTTCTACATCCAGTTCCTGGTGGGGATCGGCTTGCCGTTCCTGGCCCTGGGCGCCCTGGGGCTGGCGCGCCTCCGCGCCTGGGTCACCCTGGCCGCGGCGGCCGCCATGGCCAGCACCGCGTTCATCGCCCTGCGGATCGTGCTCAGCGACCAGCCGCTCTGGTTCGTCCGGGCGGAGCGGATGGGCGCGGCGCTGGCCCTGCGCTCGAGCTGCCGCCGCGGCGACCTGGTGCTGGCCCCGCCGGACGTCGGCCTCTTCGCCATCGGCTTGAGCGCGTGCAAGGCCTACGTCTCCGACCGCTACGACCCGGAGCCGCGCGACCGCGAGGTCCAGCAGTTCTACGGCGGGGCCGAGCCGGCGTGGCGGTCGGCGCTCCTGGACCGCGAGTGCGTCACGCACGTCGTCCTGCCGGACGCGGGCGGGGTGCCGGGCCGCTGGCTGGGCGAGGCGACGCCGTTCCGCCAGGTGGCGCGCGTGGGCCGCGCGCCCTTCCTCCTGGGCGTCTACAGACGCGAGGGCCGGGCGGGTTGTCCGGCGCGCTGACGGGCGCGGGCCGGCGGCCGGTCATCCTGGCCTGGCTGTTCGTGTGCGCGCTCGTCTCGCTGCCCTACGTCCGCGCGGCCACCCGGCCTCCGGCCGGCCGCGTCTTCGTGGGCTTCTTCTACTACGTCGACGACGCGTACAACTACCTCTCGTTCGTCCAGCAGGCGGAGGACGGGGCGTTCCTGCTGCGGAACAAGGACATCTCACCGCCGCGCCCGGCCCGGCTCGTCAACCTCGAGTGGTGGCTGGTGGGACGCGTCTCCGCCGCCGTGGGACGCCGGCCCGCGCTGGCCTATCGGGTCTTCGGCCTGGGCGCGGCGCTGCTGCTCCTCGCCGGCGTGGACCGCTGGCTGACCGCGGCGGGATTGCCTTTGGCGCACCGCCTGCCCGCTCTGCTGCTCGTCGCCCTGGGCGGCGGCCTTGGCGGCGCGCTCCTGACCCTGGGCCTGCGACCGCTGGCGCGCAGCCCGGACCTCTACGCGGGGCTCTTCCCGTTCGTGGAGTTGTTCGCCAACCCGCACTTCGTGGCCGGGACCGGGCTCCTGCTCTGGACGCTGTGGGCGTATCACCGGGCGCGTACCTGGGGCGGCCATCTGCGCGCCGCGCTGCTGGGCACCGCGCTGGGCCTCGTCCGGCCGTACGACCTGGCCCTCGTCGCGTTCGTCCACGCCTTCGTGGTCCTGTGCACGGAGACCCCGCGGGCCTGGCTGCCCCGTCTCGTGACGCTCGCCGGCTTGCTGCCGGTGGTGCTCTACGACGCGTGGCTCTTCTTCGCGAGCGCGGACTTCGCCGTCTTCTCGAGCCGCGTGTTCCAGTTCCCGCCGCGCAGCGACTTCGTCTGGGCCCTGGGCCCGGCGGCGTTGCTGGCCGCATCCTGGTGGGGCCGGCGAGGGACGGGCGAGCAACGGACGGCCGCGCTGTACCTCGTGGGCTGGGCGGCGGCCGGGGCGTTGATCCTGGCCTTCCGCCCGCTGTCGTTCTCGCTCCAGTTCCTGGCGGGCATCGGCCTCCCGCTCCTGGCGCTGGGCGCCCTGGGGCTGGCCCGCCTTCCCCCTGCCGCGACCCTGGCCGTCGCGGCCGCATTGTCGGTGAACGCCGTCGTCTCACTGCGC
>Ga0075425_100010079_pt1 | contig 10070 bp, 12 predicted proteins | sample SoiMethybrSBSTD4_FD_75300 | JGI IMG/M metagenome (GOLD analysis project Ga0075425, IMG submission 75300) | Bulk soil microbial communities from a Populus tree surrounding site in Tennessee, USA - Soil MetaG P. TD hybrid SBSTD4 | ecosystem: Environmental > Terrestrial > Soil > Tree plantation...
CGAATGCGCGTTCCAAGTCCCCCGCCCGCGTGCAAATGCGAGATCTTGAGGCTCCGCTGCCCGCCGGAGCCCGCGGCAGAGCGGCCTTAGCCGAAACCTCGAGTCCCAGCCAAGCTGGCTGTGTCGTTGCCTACCGCAATAGCAGCCGGACGCGAGCACCCGCCGAAAGCTGCAGTCCGCCTTAACCGAGAAGCCATCTATTCGCGCGAAGACGAGATCTACTTGTTGGTCTCGTCCGGCCGCCTTGCGCTGAGTCCTCGGGATCGACGGTGTCGGGCAGGCATCGCATGTCGATTTTCCAGACCGAGCCGTCGCCCGCATCCGTGGTCGTTATCGTCACCGTCGCGCCCCCCCTGCAATCGTCTGCTGGAACCGCTGGGTCGAACCTGCTCCGTGATTCAGATCCGCGACGAACCTCTGCGTGTCAGCGACCCGTTTCGCGATTCTCGCTTCACAACGCGACTCGGTCTCGAACGCTTCGCTCGGCGACAGCGGCAACCCCGCGCTGATCCAGCCGCGTTCCTCGTACCACAACACCCAGGCGCATTCAGCGGACGACGTGCCGATCGCCGCGAGCAGAAGCACCGCCGTAAGCGGCCAGGTCGTGCGAGTGATTCGTGTCATCCCGATCCCTTTCGCTCAGAGTGTGGTGTCGTCATGCCGCGACCGGTAGCCGGCCCGTCTTTGGCACGCAGGCTACCGGCCGATTCCCGGCGCTTCACCGCGCAGCCGCTGCCGCCTTCACCATCGTCTTGACGTTGTAGTCGATGAAGCTGATGTAGTCCTTCGTCTCCGGCATCCCGCCCGACATCGCCGGCAGCTCGACCAGTTTCGCGCCGGTCTGCTGCGCCAGTGTTTGCGCGAGGCGAGCTGGGTAGTGCATTTCACGAACAACGAAGTCCACGTTGTTCTGGCGCATCGCCTCACGCAGCTCGGCAATGTGCCCGGGAGTCGGGTCGATGCCAGCACGAATCTCGATCGTGCCGAAGTTGACCATGCCGAAGCGTTCGGTGAAGTAGATGAAGTCGGGATGGTAACTGACGAGCTTCTTCCCTTTCAGCGGTGCTGCTTCTTGCACCCAGCGGGCGATGGCCTCATCCAGTTTCGCGTTGTACGTGGCCGCATTGGCGCGGAAGGTCCCCGCGTATTCTGGGTAGAGACGCGATAACCCCTCAGTGATCGCGCGCACCATACTCTTGCCGAGGACCGGATCGAGGTTGATGTGCGGGTTCCCCATCGGGTGCTGATCGCCGAGGCTTCGATCGAGCCGTGTGGGGGCTTCGAGCGGACTGATATACGTCGAGCACTCGATGTAGCCCGCCGCATCGCGGCGAATCCGAGGGTTCCGGCTCGCGTCGATCAAAGCCGGCAAAAACGCGTGCTCGGCCTCGAGCCCCAGAGAGATCACGGCGTCAGCTCGGCTGAGAAGCACAGCGTAGCTTGGTTTCATCGGTACTGCGTGAATGTCCTCGACGCCGGTCGCGATGCTGGTAACCTCGACAAGGTCGCCTCCTACCTGTCGCGTCATATCAGCGATGTCGGGAATCGTGGCGACCACGCGTATTTTCTTCGCTGCGTCTGCATGAAGCGGAAGCAACGCGACAACGGCGAGCACAACAGGAAACCAGCGCCTCATAACGCCCCCTCGTAGGTAAAGGTGGATGTATGCAACGACACCGCGGCGGACAGCCGGGTGTCGCGGCAGAGCGCGGACGGGGCGTACGCGGTCTAAATCAGGAGGGCGCTATGACGGAGAAAGAGGGGCGGGGAGTGCGCGGTGACGCGGTCCACCGCTGCATACACCACCGCTGCACCGACCGGAACCCTACCCTCAACCACGAGGACCGGGACAATGGCGGCGACGACCTGAAGCTCGACCGATGGTCCAACGTGACCCTGAGACAGCGTCGCATCGCAAGAGCCGTGTTGGTGTGATTCAGCGCCATCAGACTCGTCATGATGGCTGTGATTCGCCTCGACCGCAGCTGGATCTGAATGAGGAAGCGCACAGATGTGACCGACGAAGACGAGAACCGCAACGGCTACGAGCAGGTGCGAGACGATGCGGCCGCGCACAACCACTTGGCGTAGCATCGGCGTGACGCTACACAGCTTGTCGGGGACTGTCAAATTTGACAATCCCAGCGACAGTGTCCGCCAGAAGAGGCTCGTCCCTCTGCCTGGTGATTGGAGCCGCCGCTTCCAGTCATTGCATTGTGCTTCTCGAAAACTGCGGTATTCGAATGCGCGTTCGAGTGCGAGACGGCGACATTGCCGCTAGGGACCAGGTATCTCAACCTATCGACTTCTAGTCTCGCTTACTCACGTCGCTGTCCGAACGGGGCCAGCACCTCCTTCATCACCTCTTGGGCCGCCACGGCGTCCGCTTGGCCTGCGACGAGCGCGCCATGCAACGGGGCCGGCTTCGTGGGGCGGTGCACCTGCCACACGACGCGTCCGCTCTGGTCCACCAGCATCGCGTCGAGTGAGACGAGGATCTCATCGGTTCTCATGGTCGGATACGGGAATTCCCAGCGGCGCACCCGTATGACGAGTGCGTTGGCGTCCAGCTTGACCGACCGGACCATCTCGGCCGCCATCTCTGGACTTGACGGCAGCCGGCCTCGAGTCGCACTCGCCACCAAGGCGGGATCGACCACGTCGTAGCCGTAATGAGCGAGCCGCTGAGAGGCCTCGGCCGCGAGCAGATCGCTGAGGCTCTGCGAAGAAGGGTCGTAGCCCCCGGTGCCCGGTCGCACACCACCCAGGGCGCCGCCAGTGGCGCTGATTGGCGGCAGCACGGCGATGCGGCGGACGGCCGTTAGTGGGGGAGAAATTTGTGGCGCACACCCCGCGGAGCCGAGGATGGCCGCCGTGATGACCAATGCCATTAACCCAGGCGGGCGAAGTAGCACTGTCATGACGCGTTTCCAGATGGCGTGGGTCCTGGACGCCATTCGTAGCCTCCACTGCTGCCAACGCCGGCGCGGAGGGTTCGTTCCACGCCGACTCGTCGTCGGCTTAATCAATCGTCGCCGACACGGCCATTTTCTAGCGAGGACGACCTATCTCCGCTGGCGATGACAAGACGCGCGTCGCCCGCCCGAATGCCCGCGCGCTCGAAGAAGCCGGCGTGCGTTTCTAAGGCGTACCGGAAGGCTCCCATCGGCTGATACAAAGCTGTCGGGCTCGGCGTCATCCGCTGAATTGAGAAGATCCTCCCGTCCGCCTTCGCAAACGCAATGTCGAGTGGCGCGGCGACATTTTGCATGTGGAATGCCGTCATGATCTCGAAGCCAAAGTCGAAGAGGATCTTCGTATGTTCGATTTCCTCACGCGTCGCGCACTGGAATCCGGCAGCTCGGCGCTGATCATCATCGGCAACTTTCACGGGGAACTGTAGTTTCTGCTCGCCGATGGCAATGGTAACCGCGCCGGGTGGCATTCTCGCGAACGCCGTTCGCCACAGCAGACAGTCCTGGGCACTGACCTGGGTGGTCGCCACGATCGCAATGACGGCTAGCGCGCTCGCCAAAAACCGCAAGACCGGCCGGCACGGCGCCACCAAAGCGCGACGCCTTTCCGTCATCGCGGCAGCATCCGCGTGATGAGGAAGATGAGCCCCATGCCTGCGGCGGTGGCGAGACCTACCAGCGGGGAATGGTGCGTACGAGCCTCAGGCAAGAGGTCAGACGCACCGATATAGAGGAGGAAACCGGAAAAGAACGCAAGCACCCACGGCAGCGCGCCTGGTGGAAATGCGATAACGAGCGTGCTGGCCGCGCCGACCACCGGCGCCGCCATATCGATGAGCAGCCACGCCACGGACCGTCGCAACGGGTTGCCATGTGCGAGCACGACGGTGACCGTGTTCAGCCCGTCGCTGAAGTCGTGAGCGATGATGGCGACCGCGATCAGAAAGCCGATCTTCGGATTTGCCTGAAAGCTGATGCCGATCGCCACGCCATCGAGAAAGCTGTGGACACAGAGCCCGGCGGCGCCAAGGAGCCCGAGTTCCGTCTGATGCGAAGTGTCGACGTGCTCGTGCTCACGCGATGCGTGGAGAGCCGTCATCCGCTCGAGCGCGAAGAATGCAAGGAAGCCCGCGCCGGCTCCCAGCATAACGGACGGAGTCCGCGGCTCTAGCGAGAACACTTCGGGTAACACGTCGAAAAACACGACGCCCAGCACCGCGCCCGCGCTGAAGCCGAGCAGCATGTGCCGCCGGTCGCGAAAGCGCACGGCGGCGAGGCCGCCCAGACCGGTCGAGATCAGCGCGGCACAGGCGAGAAGGACGGCCATCCTTATATACTGACCTGGAGTATATTACTCCGCATGGCGCACACAATCCGAGACAAGAAGAAGCTGATCGACCGCGTTCGTCGCATCCGAGGACAGGTCGATGGCATCGAGAAGGCGCTTGTCGAAGAGCACGACTGCACGAAAATCCTTCAGACCATCGCGGCGTGCCGGGGCGCGATCAACGGACTGATGGCTGAGGTCATGGAGGGCCATGTCCGTTTTCACGTCGTCAATCCCGACCACCGCCCCGGATCGGGCCAAGCGAAAGCTGCACAAGAGCTCATCGATGTGATCAAGAGTTACCTGCGATGAGCGTCGCCGGAGCACCACCACAGCTCATCGAGCACGATCGGGTGACAGCTCACGGGGCTGATCACATTACGCCCGAGGTCACCGATCTCGTGAGGATCAGCCTCGTCGCGCTCGCGGTCGTCGTCTCGTGGCTGCACCCATGGCACGCGTTCGCCGGCATCGACGTCATTGCACTGGTCGCGACGCTCGCCGGTGGCTATCCCATCCTTCGCGAAGCAGTGGAAGCGCTGCTCCAGCGGCGCATGACGATGGAACTTTCCATGACGATCGCGCTCGTAGCCGCTCTCGTGATCGGCGAGTCGTTCACGGCCCTCGTCATCGTGCTCTTCGTTCTGATCGCCGAAGTCTTGGAACACCTGACCGTCGGTCGCGGTCGGGGGGCGATCAGGGATCTGCTCGATTTCCTGCCCCGGCAGGTGACGGTCCGCCGCGGCGACACAATGAAGGACGTGTCGGCGGCTGCCGTTGGCGTCAACGACGTGGTGATCGTCAAGCCCGGTAGCCGCATCCCTGTCGACGGCGCGGTGATCGCCGGCCACTCCTTCGTCGATCAGGCGACGATCACCGGCGAGTCGATGCCCGTCGAGAAGATGCCTGGGACCTCCGTCTACGCCGGGACCATCAACCAATCGGGCGTCCTCGAGGTGCGAACACGGGCGCTCGGCCGGGAGACTGCGTTCGGAAAGATCATTGAAGCCGTGGAGCGGGTCGATGCGGCGCGCGCCCCGATTCAGAAGCTTGCGGATCGTCTTGCCGGCTACCTCGTCTACTTTGCCCTCGGCGCGGCCGCACTCACCTTTCTCGTGACCCGCGACGCCCGCTCGACGATCTCGGTCGTGATCGTCGCGGGCGCGTGTGGGATCGCCGCCGGCACGCCTCTGGCGATCCTGGGCGCCATCGGCCAGGCCGCCCGCAGAGGCGCGATTATCAAGGGCGGACGGTATCTCGAGGTTCTCGCAAAGGTCGACACGGTCGTCTTCGACAAGACGGGGACGCTCACGTTCGGCACGCCGGAGGTTACGCAGATCGTTCCCGCCGCCGGCGTTCGCGTCGAGGAGGTACTCGAAACTGCGGCCGCGGCGGAGGCTCCCTCCGAGCATCCAGTCAGCAAGGCCATCCTGGCGGCGACCGCCGCGCGCGGTCTTCATTCCGCACCTCCCGAGACCTTCCACTACACGCCGGGACTCGGCATCACGTGCACCGTTGGTGGCGACGAAATCGTCGTCGGAAACGCGGGACTGATGCGACAGCGAGGGATTGCGACCGGCAACCTTTCGCCTGATGCGCCAGGCGCGTCGCGTGTTCTCGTGGCGCGGGCCGGTCGCCTCCTCGGTGCCATCGATGTGAAGGACGTTGTGCGTCGCGAGGCGCGCGCCGCCGTGTCCGCGGTCGAAGCGTTGGGCCTGCGAACCCTCCTTGTCACCGGCGATAGCGAGGCCATAGCCAAAGCGGTTGCCCACCAGATCGGTGTCCACGCTGTCTATGCCGAGCTTCTCCCGAACGACAAGGTTGAGCGCGTCAAGGCGCTCTTGGCCGATGGCCGGACCGTCGCGATGGTCGGCGACGGTATCAACGACGCACCCGCGCTCATGCAGGCCAGCGTCGGCGTGGCGATGGGCTCCGGGACGGATGTCGCGCGTGAGAGCTCGGACGTGATGCTCATCGGTAATGACCTCATGACGCTCGTGAACACGCTGATGCTGGCACGCCGCTGCTATCGCATCATCATGGTCAACTTCGTGGGCACGATCGCGGTCGATGGCGTCGGTGTCCTCTTGGCTGCTGTTGGTCTGCTCAATCCGCTGCTCGCCGCGTTCATTCACGTCTCCTCCGAGCTCGCGTTCATCCTGAACTCGGCGCGGCTGCTGCGATATCCGCGAAGCGTGTTGCGAGAGGTCGACGGCAGGTCGGTAAGTCGGTAACGCCGTGTTCATTCCGCCAGCGCCCTGAGCAACGCGCAGACGTTATAGTCGCTGAATGAAAGGATTCTTCTGTCGGCTTCCGAAGACGCAATGTCGAGCGGTGCGAACATTTGCCTGTCGCCGCGATCGTCGTGACTGACTGCGCGAATATGAGTTTCGCCGGCGGCGGCGAGCACCTCGACGGCCAGACATGACCGCCAGCGCAACGATGATTGCAAAGCCCACGAGAAATAGCATCGTCGCAATGACGATTCCTGAGCTCTCTCCAGACGCGCCGTCATGAGCAGAAGCGGTCGCCGGCACACTCGTCGCGGCCTGTATGCTGATTGCAACGATCGCCCATCGCGGCGTCAGCGGCGTGGCAGGGCTAACGGGACTGCGCCTCCACGCGCATCGCATCGATGACATAGGACGCGCTCGCTACATCATTGCGCACGGCTTGCGTACGCAGTCGACCAGTGACCGACACTGTCTGGAACATCTCTCGGACCTTGAACGGCCTGTCCTTCGTGCGGACGAGCACGATCTGATTCGAGGGCGGCGGCGGGACGTGGATACATGCCCCGAAGAAGGGAACGAGAAGGAATTCGGAAACGGCCCTTCCGTCGCCTTCGAGGGTTACGAGGAATCCCGCGATTTTCACGACCCTGTTGTTGAGCGCTTCGACCACCGGCGCGTTCTCCCAGACCTTCCGAAGCCCTTCGGCCAGGCGCTCAGCGCGTGGATCGTTGTCCTGCAGCGTCGCCACCTCGTCGTAGTACTTCTTGAGCAGTCGGTCGGGATTGAAGTCAGACGGCATCAAGTCCTTCCACTCGACGGCCTGGACGCTGGGGGCGTTGGATTCCGCGGCCTGAGGAGGCGAGATCGCCGGAAGGCTTAGCGCAAACATCCCCACGAGCAGGAACGCCATCATTCGATTCATTGCGCGGACTCCGTTGTGGTGTGAGCTAGACATGGACCGTCATCCCGTCGATGAGCGAATAGCGATACGCGAGGATCGCCGGCCATAACCCAGCGACGAAGCTGGCGAGCAGGACAAGAGCAAGTAGAAGCCACTCATACACGCTGGGCGCGCCAATTTCGATGAACAGACCAAGGTGCGTTTGAATGAAGGACTGCGCGATGAAGAGACCGAGATAAAGCAGCGCCACGCCAACGGCAAGACCACCGGCGCCGAGTGCTATCGCTTCGCCAACAATGAGAGCGAGCACATGCCTCGGTCGGGCCCCGACGGAGCGCAACACCGCCATCTCCCGTCGGCGCTCGTTGAGGCCTGTCAGCAGCGCAGTGACCATGCCGCACAAGCCGACCAGCGCGACGAGCGCGGAGACGCCGAGGAGGGCCTTCTCCCCCACTCCGATGGCATCCCACAACTCCTGCAGAACGACACCCGGAAGCACGGCGAGTAGCGGCTCTTTGCGGTAGTCGTTGATGAAGCGTTGGACGTGGAAGACAGCGTTACGAGAGTCGAGCCCGACGAGAAACGCCGTGATGCTCCGTGGTGTCAGGTTTTGCCGGCGCGCCTCGTCGGCTGACACCCCCGCCCCGGGCGCGCGTACACCGCTCTGCCAGTCGACATGGATCGCCTCGAGGCCGGCCAGACTTACGTGCACCGTCCGGTCCACCGGCGTGCCGGTCTTGCTCAGAATGCCGACGACGCGAAACGGCTTGTCGGTATGCCGCGACGACTCGGCGTCAACCGCGCCGTGAGCGACCACAAGCGAGTCATGAAGGCGAAGATTGAACTCGCGGGCAACGTCGACGCCGAGCACAGCATCGTAGACATCGTCAAATGCAGTCCCTGCAGCGAACTCGAGTGCGCGATCGCGCGCGTAGCGGTAGTGCCGGAAATAGTCGCCGCTGGTCCCGAGCACGGTGAAACCGCGGAACGAATCGCCAAGCGATAGAGGAATCGTCCAGCGCACCCGCGGATAGCGAGCAATGTCCTGATAGGTCGTCCACGAGACGTTGTTGGTGGCATAACCGATGCGAAACACCGCGTGGAGCAATAGCGCCGTCGCTCCGGTGCGAGCCCCGACCACCAGATCCGTACCAGAAATCGTATTCGCGAAGCCGGCGCGCGCCTGCGTGCGCAAGCGCTCGACACCGAGCAGGAGCATCACGCTCAGGCTAATCGACAGGACCATGAGGCAGGCGGTCAATCGGCGGTTCAACAGGCTCTTGAGGGCGAGGCCGAAGATTGGCATCTCAGGTCTCCGCCGTGACTGGTTGCCAAGTGACGTCATCGAGGGCGAGCGAGCGATCGAACAGGCCCTCGAGGCTGCGATCGTGGCTGACGAAGAGCAACGTCGCCCCTTCGCTCTCGCACTCGCGAAACAACAACTGTAGGAACGCCTCACGACGATCCGCATCGAGGGCTGATGTCGGTTCGTCGGCCAGGACGATCTCAGGCCGCCCGATGAGCGCGCGCGCGGCGGCCACGCGCTGCTGTTGGCCAACACTCAACCGCGTGACCGCCCGCGACGAACCCGCCTCGGCCGAGAGGTCGAGGTGCTCGAGCAAGCGCCGAGCCTCGCGCTCGGCCCCGCCCCGTGCTTGCGCCTGATCACGGCGGCGACTGGAAAATCGGCAGGGCAGTGTGACGTTCTCGACCACCGACAGATATGGCACGAGATTGAACATCTGAAAGATGATGCCGAAGTGATCCGCGCGAAACGTGTCCCGAGCCGCGCCTCTCAGCTGCGGTATCTCGGTGCCGAGCACACGGACAGAGCCGCGCTGCGGGAGGACAACGCCCGCCAGCAAACTCAGCAGCGTGCTCTTGCCGCTGCCACTTGGCCCGTGCACAAAGATCCGTTCGGTGGCGGCAATCTCAAGGCGATCGATGCGGAGGAGCGGCCGGTCCGCCGACCAGCCGAATTCGAGCTCACGAATCTCGATCACCGCTGGCGTCACGACGCGATCTTGAGGCGCGCGGCGCCCGGGTTGAGCAGCGCGGTCTTCTGCCCCTGGGCGGTGACGACCTGGACTTTCAGCTCTTTCAATCTGGGGAACGCCTTGAACAGGCCGCCAGCGTCGACGTGCGTGAGCGCGGCAGGCTTCGCGCAGTCCCATCGCCACTCGGCCTCGATTTCGGAGTGCGTCTCGACGCTGCCTGGCGCCGGCAACTTCATTTCGACGCGTGCCGGTTGCGCTTGGCACTTGGCAACCGGCGGCGTTGCTAACAATTGGATCGGTTGCTTGAGCTGCCGCTCAGCGCGTGCGACGGTCTTCTTCTCAGTCTCGTTCTGTGGCGCGTGCTCGAAGCCAAGGAGATTGTCGGCGGGCCCTTCGAAGGCGATCTGAAGGGCGGATCCCTCGAGGCTGACGTACAAAGTCGCGGCGCCATGCTGATGCGCCGGGGTTTGTGCTGCTGCCATCGTGTGCGCGATGGCAGGCGCGCTCACGAGCACCGCGGCGAGAATGACAGCGGGTCTCACAGCTGGCCTCCCCCTGGGCACCCAGCCCTCCGGCACGGGTGCGTCGAACTGAGATGGTCCTAGCGCCGCGCGAGCGCGGCCTTGAAGCGATGGA
>Ga0075425_100010080_pt1 | contig 10070 bp, 9 predicted proteins | sample SoiMethybrSBSTD4_FD_75300 | JGI IMG/M metagenome (GOLD analysis project Ga0075425, IMG submission 75300) | Bulk soil microbial communities from a Populus tree surrounding site in Tennessee, USA - Soil MetaG P. TD hybrid SBSTD4 | ecosystem: Environmental > Terrestrial > Soil > Tree plantation...
ACAAAGGTGCCGTACTGAGATCGTGGTCGCGGCGGCCAGAACCGTTTTCGCCTCTTACTTTGCCTTGTAGCTGACGCGCCAAACCACTTTTCCGGCATCGTCGGCGATGAGCAAACTGCCATCCTTGGCGATCGCGAGACCGGCTGGTCGACCCCAGACGCGCGCCGGCATACCCGGTTGGCCAGCGCCGTTCCAGAAGCCGGTCACGAAATTCTCGTAGGATCCGGTCGGCCGGCCATTTTTGAACGGCACGCGCACGACCTTGTAGCCGGTAGGCGCGGCGGAATTCCAAGAGCCATGCAGTGCGACAAAGGCATCACCTTTATAGGCGGCGGGAAACTGCGCTCCTTCGTAAAAGACCAGACCCAGCGGTGCAGAATGCGCGTGAAAGAGCATATCTGGCATCAATGCCCTGGCCTGCAGATCGACACGCTTGTTGCCGAGCTCGGGATCGGGATGCTGACCGAGATAGGAATAAGGCCAGCCATAGAATCCGCCCGGTACGACATGGGTGAGATAATCGGGGACAAGTTCGTCGCCAAGGCCGTCGCGTTCGTTGACGGTGACGAAGAGATCGTCCGTACCCGGATAGAATTGCAGGCCGACAGCATTGCGCAATCCCGATGCGAACGTCTTCAGCGATCCATCCGGCTGGACGGTTTGCACCGTGGCACGCGTCGGCCCGTCTTCACCGACATTGCTCTCGCTTCCGATGCCGATAAAAAGCGTCCCTTTGGAATCGACCGCGAGATCGCGCGTCACGTGCCCGCCGGGACTGAGATCGCTGGCCGTGGTGACGCGTTCGCGCTTGGCGGCCCGCGTCGCGCCCTCGCTATACGGCAGTTTCCAGACCGCCTTGAGGTCGCCGACGAAGAGAGCGCCCTTGGTGAAGACAAGACCGTGCGGGGTCGAAAATCCGTCGGCGAAATCGTGCGCTTCGACCTTGCCGTCTTTGTCATGCAGTAGGGTGATCCGTCCCTGGCGCGGCTCGGCCAGGAATACATCGCCATCCGGCGCCACCGCCATCCAGCGCGGATCGCTCAACCCCGTCGCATAGAGCGAAACGGAGAATCCGGCTGGAACCTCGGGCAGCGTGCCGGTGGGTCGCGGCACACGCGCGGAAGAATTGTCCACCCCCGGTGTGGCGTAAGGCTTGGGCAAGTCTTTGACGGAGATGTGGAAGATCTGCCCTGGGTGATCGACGGCGGAAGCCGCATGACTGCTAAGCACCAACAACGCGGCGATGGCCGTGAGGAAACCCGCTCGCTGCATGGAAGACCTTTTGTGTGCCTGAAAGAACCGTCGCGCATTGCCGCCGCGCACGTCAACGCCCGGTGAATTTCGGCGTGCGCTTTTCGATCCATGCCTTGATCGCCTCGCGATAGTCCTCCGACGTCGTGGCAAGCGCGTATTGATCGAGGTCCATGAACGTCGTCGCGTGATGTAGTGCGTTCGCGGCCGCATTCACGCTTTGCTTAGACATGCGTACCGCATTCGGCGGCAATTTGCTGATCTTGTCGGCCCAGCGCCTGGCTGCGGCGAGTGCCTCGCCATCGGCCGCGACCTCGTCGGCCAGACCCCAGGTGAGAGCCTCCGCGGCCTCGACACGTTCGCCGAAGATCACGAACTGTTTGGTGCGCGAGGGACCGATCAGCGATACGAGACGCGGCACAGCGTGCCAGCTCATGTTCATGCCGAGTGGAATTTCGGGAAGTCGCATATGCGAACCTTTGGCCATGATGCGAAAATCGCAAGCCGCCGCCAGCCCGCCGCCGCCGCCGATGCAGTATTTCTCGATGGCACAGATCGTGACCTGCTCGACCTTTTCCCAGGCATCGCACAGGTCTGGTCCGATCCGTGTCATATGACGCCGTTCGAGAAGGCCTGGCGCGCGCCGTCGGTCCAGCGCTGGGTCTTTGAGGTCCGCGCCGGCAGTGAAGGCGCCGTTGCTGGTGAGGATGACGGCCTGGGTTTCAAGGTCGTCGGCGAAACTCTTCGCCGCATCTGTCATCTCGAGGATGAGTTGGCGGGAAAGAGCGTTTCGGCCGTCGCCTCGGTCCATCGTCACCGTTGCCACCGCGCCAACGCGCGTGATGGTAACGAATTCGCCGATTTTGACTTCGCTCATGCAGCACCAGATTAAAACACAAGAAGTCGAAGCGTACGCCGCGGCTGGAGCCGTGCAAGTGCCGTCCAGTCACGGTAAAACGTGTGCTGCCATGCGCATCTGAGACCTTGCCGCCGGCATCAACAACTCAACGACGGAGTCCATCATGGTCGCGATCATCTGTGCGTTGCTGAGCGCCGCAGCCTTCTACCTCTCGATCGGCATGGGCGAGGTCTGGTGGCTGGCCTGGCTCGCGCCCATCCCAGTTCTGTGGTTGGCATTCGGCGACAGCAAGGGTTGGCAGGTTCTGGTCGCGTCCTGGGCAGCCTATGCCTTAGGCGCCACCAACATTCTTGTCCCTTATGGCGGCATACTGCCTCTCCCGGTGATCGTACTTTCCCTGAGTGTACCATCCTTCTTCTTCGCACTATCGGTACTCGGCGCGCGCTTCGTCGCGCGCAATTTAGCGCCCATGGCGGGAATTCTCGCCTTCGCTGCGCTTTGGACCACGTTCGATTTTCTGGTCTCGTTCAATAGCGGCGGCGGCGCGGTGGCGACACCGGCCACAGCCGAAGTGGGTATGCCGCTGTTGATCCAGAGCGCTTCGCTGGTCGGCGTGTGGGGAATCACGTTTCTGCTCGGATTCGTATCCGCTGGTCTGGCGCTCGGCCTAAGTACGCGCTCCGCAGTTCCGGCCATATTGGCCGCTTCGGTTTTCGTGGCGAACGCCCTCTACGGCACTGCACGCATGTCCGAAGCGCCAATTTCAGGGAAGCGGGTCGCGCTCATCGACACCGACACGATGCAGCGCGCCGTCTTTTCCGATTCTGAGAGCGATACCGCCCAGACCGTGGAAGCCTATGCCAACGCAATCACATCACTTAAGGACAAGAGCGTCGAACTGGTCGTTCTGCCTGAGAAGCTCGCAATCGCCGAGAGCGAATGGCAACCACGGTTGAAGGCAAAGCTGGCCGGCGCGGCGCGCGCGGCGCATGTCACGCTTGTCGCCGGTTTCGATGCGCGCGACGGCGCTCGCTCCTACAATGTTTCATGGGCGTTCATGCCCGATGGCGCCGGGCCAACGATCTACACCAAACGACGCCTCGTTCCCGGACTCGAGAACCGCTACACGATCGGAACAGGGCCGCGCATGCTGAGCGACGGAACCGGCCTCGAGATCTGCAAAGACATGGACTATCAGGCGATGATCCGACGCGACATGGTGGCCACCAAGCCTCTCTTTCTCGCTGTACCCGCCTGGGATTTCGGCGGCGACCGCTGGAACCATGCCCGCGACGCCATCTTGCGCAGCGTCGAGAACGGCGTGCCGATGGCGCGTGCCGCGCGCGATGGATTGCTGACGCTGAACGATCGCTATGGCCGTGTCGTCGCGATGACACCGACAGGCGGCGACTTCGTCACGCTCATCGGCACCTTGCCGCTTGCCGGCGCCGGCGGCGATACGCTCTACGATCGTATCGGCGACGCCTTCGGGTGGCTCTGTCTTGTCGTGGCATTGGGACTCGTCGGCGCCGCAGCACTGGCACGGCGACGCAGCGACTAAACCAAAGTGGCGGCCGAAGCCGCCCCTCTTCGAAGTATTTTCCGCGATAATTATTCTGCGGCCAGCAACGAGCCGGGCAGGGTCATCTTGCCGCCGTTCAACTTGACCAAATATTTGATGCCTTCTTCGGCAATCTCGTCCCCGACCATGCGGTCGCCTTCGGCATGCAGTTCGGCCATGTCGATATAGGCGGCATAGATGCCCCGCGTGCGGTCGGTGATGATCCCCGCCTTGAGCAGCGTTTTGATGAGCACGCGGAAGATATTGGTCGCGTCCTGCATGTCTTCGCGGATCGCTGCGTCGGTGATCGCCTCCATGAAGGCTTGCTGGCACCAGGCGGGGTCAAGCCCGACAGCTTCGTATATCCAGCCCTTCTGGTCGGGCGAACCCAGATTGTAAAGCAGGATTTGAAAGACTTGCGCGGCCCAGTCTTCGATCATGTCGTGTTCGGACTGTGCCAGGAAAGGGATAGTACGATCGGCCCAGATTTTTCCGAACTTGTGATGGAATGCCTCATCGGTCATCACGAGTTGGCAGAGATGGCGCAGCAGCGGATCGCGTGCCTCCTTATAGAGTGACGCGAAGGCGCCCATCGCCAGGCCCTCGATCAGCATCTGCATGCCGACGAGTTTCTTCCACACGAGCGGCGACGATACGAGTTCATTGAGGAGATCGCCGAGCGCCGGTCCGACCTGGGCGGGTTTGCCCCAGCGGGCATGCACATATTTCGAGAAGCCGGTCACATGACGCGCCTCTTCGCGCGTCTGGTTGGCGGCGTATTCCTGGGCGCCGGGATCGCGCAGGATGTGGCAGAGCGAGGCCGAGAGCGACAAAGCACCCTGCTCGCCATGCAGAATCGACGACATGCTCCACAGCGTGTCGAGATTGGCGAGCTTGATCTTCTGACCCTCGTCGAGCTTGTCGCCGATCGCAGTCTTGAGGTCGCCGTTCAGGCGCGGATCGACGATGTATTCTTTTTCGGTGTCGAAGGGCGCGCTGAAGTCGATGTACTTCTTGTCGAGCGGATCCCAGAAATGGTCGTGGGTTGCGCTGATGATCTTGTCGAATGCAGTGGAGCGCTCGCCGTAGCGCGCCGGATTGAGCATTGCCGGAAAATCGGACGGATCGACCGCATTGTAGGCCCGATCCTTGGTGATGTTGTCCATTTGAGCGACTCCTTGCCCGCGCGCGTTTCGTCGGCGGCGCGCACCATAGCGCGGTTGTGCGACAGAACAAAGTAAAAATGACGGTACCGTCAATGAATCAAGAATGCAAAATTATACAATAATGTCATAGAGATGACGCCTCACGGCGGGTGGCGCACAATTCCCTCAACATTCGCTGCTAGCGGGTGTCGGCCAATACATTGGCAAGCGATGCAGCAAGCGTGCGCATTTCGTCGTCGGGAATGTCGAGCACACCATGTTCCAGCATCAGCGCGTGAAACTGCTGGCGCTCCAGCGGCAGATTCGGCGGAAGTGGCGCGACATGCCAATGCAAATGGCGGTTCGCCAGTTGACTGCCAAGAGACAAAACATAGACCCGCTCGGTTGCGACGACGCGTTTCAATGCGCGTGCCACGCGCTGCACGAGCGATTGGAGCTTCAGATGGTCGCGACGCGTCAGATCATCGGCCAGATCTTCCTTGTGCGCTTTCGGGCTCACCAGCGTGTAGCCCCGCAACGTCGGATACTTGTTCAGGAAGACGATTGCGTTCTCATCTTCGTAGACGACATGATGTGCAAAATCCGGATTGCCCCGCACCAGTTCGCATATGAAACACGGCTGCGATTTCGTCTTGGCAACGTAGCCCGCTACGTCAAAACTGACCCGTTCAGCCATCTTGCGAAGAGCCCTCGGCCAATCCGTAGTGTGCCGCCGGCGCATCGGTCAAAGCCGACCAAAGCTGATCGCCCCAGGAAAAGTGCCACCATTCGTCGGGATGCCCGGCGAAACCGGCATCGCTCATGATCCCGTGCAGCAGCCGCCGATTGCAGCATGCTTCCGCGTCGGAATAAGACAACGCGGTCGCATCCAGCCTTTCGAAGTGGTCGCGATGCGCAAGCTCCGTCACATCGTCGAAGATCGATCCCATCCAGAGTTGATCGCTCCCCATCCAGCGGATGGTAAGATCGAGTGCGGCTCCCGTCGCATGCGGCGCCGGCGAGGACGCATCAACGCTCGGTGCCGCCCAGTACCGCTCCACTTCCTCGGTCAAGGCCGCGCCGGACAATCCGGGATTGCGCCGCCCGAGTTCGGCGGGCATCCAGACGTCGTGGAAATAGGTCTGCACCGCGGCCGGACGCCAGGCGTCGAAGACATAAAGCTCGAGTTCGGCCAAACCCAGGATCGCATTGATGCCGACAAGCTTGTCGCCGACGCTGCGCCGGACCAAGAGGTCGGGAATTGCTCCCGCGATACGGCGCCAATAGGGTGGGTTTCGCGGCGTGTAATAGTAGTTCTCGCCTGCAATACCGAGGTCGCGAAGATCGACCAATTCTTCCAGGTAATGAGTGTTGGCGTGATCGATGTTGCGGGAGCGAAAATCGATTTTGCGGGCGCGCGCATGCGCCTGATCGGCGATCGGGCGGCACCGCAACGCGTCCAATGCGCCGAAGAGTGACATATCCAATTCCGTGAGCCGCGCTAAAGTATAGGTCATGAGTCTCGATCCGGCAGAACATTTTCCGGCCGACTATCGCGTCGGCCGGCACAACTTCATCGCGGCCTGCGAACAAGCGGGCATCGACGTCATCACCCGCGTTCACCCGAAGGCGAGTGGGCGCGACGGCAAGCCCCTCTTCCTCGACACCGCGATCATCGGTCCACGCACCGCCAAGCAGGCGCTGCTTATGATTTCGGCCACGCATGGCGTTGAGGGTTATTTTGGCTCCGGCGTTCAAACGGGTCTGATGCGCCAGGGGCTGGCAAAGCGCGCGCCACGCGGCAGCAAGATCGTTCTGCTGCATGCGCTCAATCCCTACGGCTTCTCGTGGGGCAGACGTGTGAATGAGGACAATGCAGACGTCAATCGCAACTTTGTCGACTTCCGTCAGCCACCGGAAAACAAACCCTATGAGGCGCTCGCTGCAGAAATCGCGCCGCGCGACATCTCACCGGGCGCGCTGAAAGCGGCCAATGGGAAACTGACCGCGTTTCTCAAGCAGCATGGCGCCTTCGCGCTGCAGGAAGCGATCTCGCGCGGCCAATACAAATTCTCCGACGGACTTTATTTCGGCGGTGCGAAGGAGAGTTGGTCGGCAAAGATGCTGAAGGCTGTGATCGCCGAAGATCTGTCGCATGTCGAAAGGTTGATCGTTGTGGATTTTCATACCGGCCTCGGAGCATACGGCGCGGGCGAAATGATCACCGAAGATTTGCCGGGCTCACCGGCGTATCTGCGCGCACGCCGCATGTGGGGCGAGCGCGTGGCGTCAAGCGAAGCGGGCGAGTCGGTCTCGGCACCATTGACGGGAACGATCGACAAGGCATTTCCGCGGTTGCTGCCGAAGACCGAACTGACATTCGCGGCGCTCGAAGTCGGCACGCGCACGACGCGCGAGGTGTTCAATGCCTTGCGCAAGGACAATTGGCTGCATTGCTTTGCCGAGGGGCGGCACAATCACAAGGACGGCGAAGCCATCCGGCGCGAATTGCGCGACGCGTTCTACCCCGACGAAGCGGACTGGAAGCGGATGGTGTGGACGCATGCCAATGACGTGATACGCGCAGCGCTCGAGGCGCTTTGACGGGTCCGGTTTGCCGGTCGCCCATAGCCTGCGTTATACCAACGCCGACGCACCCGTAGCTCAGCTGGATAGAGTGTCGCCCTCCGAAGGCGAAGGTCACAAGTTCGAATCTTGTCGGGTGCGCCAATCCGTCGAAGCGACTTGCTCGCGAGGGCCGATTCAGACTGATCGGGTTAATCCAACAGGCGCATCGATCCTCTATGACAACAGCCATGCCTTTCGACCGTGTAGCAGCGGGTCACTGGACCACGATCGCCGGAACGGAGTGGAGCAACCCCGGCGGCGAACTTTGGGGCGGGTATGCGATCGGTGCCTGCGTGCGCGTGCTTGAACACGAGCCCGAGGCGCGCGGCGAAGTGCTTTCACTCAATCTGACCTATGTCGCCGCGCTTACCTCGGGTGAGATCGATGTGCACACAAAGCAGCTCAGACAGGGTGGGTCGATCGGCGTTTGGGAAATTCTGCTCCGCTCGAAAGATACGACGCAGGTCGCAGTGCACGGCGTCGTTACGCTGGCACGCCGCCCAAACACCAAACCATTTTCTTTCGCCCAAATGCCGAACGCGCCCGACCCCGACACGCTTCCTGCGCTCGAGATGCCCGGTGTCATGGATCGCTACGGCGCGCAGGCATTCGAACGCCGCATCGTCGATGGCTTTCCGCCCGTACCTGGCGGGAGTGCGCGATCTCTGGCCTGGGTACGTCCGCGGTCCGGTCGGATCGACAAAGCCTTGCTCGCGATGGTCACCGACAATTCACCACCGCGTGTGATGTACGCCTTTGGCCAAAATGTGTGGAGCACGACACTTTCCCTGACCACATATCTGCACGCGACCGAGCAAGATCTCACCCAGATCGGCGACGACTTCATACTGATCGAATGCGACGGTCAGGTCGGCAACGATGGTGCATCGGACGAGCGTTCCAACTATTGGAGCCGCGACGGCCGGCTGCTCGCCACCAGCACGCAACTCGCTTGGTATCGCGACACCCTGCGCTAAATCAGGCGTCTTGAAACTGCTGTCAGCGGCGATTGCGCGACGGTGAATGAGTGGCGGCAATCGCGGCGGCGGCCGCGAGTTTATGCCGGGCCTGCCAGGGTGGGCCGACCGCACGACCCATCGTGTTGAGGAAGGCGTTGATGTCCTTCTCGCCGAGCATAGTTGCAGCGTCGCGAAATACCCGCTCGCGGTCGTACCAATGGACGGACCAGCCGTGTGCCTCGGCAGCAGCCGCCAACGCCTCGCGATACATGACGGAGTCGGCGACGTTTGCCGCGCGCGTATCGACGATCCGCTCTTCCGTTGTCGCTGGAAGCTTCGGGCATACGCGGATTGCGATGCCTGTGACCGGCATCGCCAAGGTCGCGCCGAGCTTTTCGAGATTCTCGCGCGCACCGCTGGCGGCAGCAGCGCGCACGCGTTCGACCAGCGCCACCGCATCGGGGAGCGAAATCGGCCGCGCCCACGAACTGTTCGCGTAACGGCCGACCGCCCACGAGCCTTCATGATGATAAGGGTGCGTCGGCAATCCGTGGGTGAGATCGATGCGGCGACGATCCAAAAGCTCGCCCCCCGGCGCGATTGTTACGAGTTCTGCCGAATTGCCGTGCTCAGCTACGCCGACGATAGCGCCTGGCCGTGTTCGCTTTTTCGCCACGTCAGCCTCGTTCGAGATCGCCCGCTCTCGTTCGCATAGCATATCTCTGACGCTACGGCGTTTGCCCGCGAACGCCGGCACCCACCGGCAAGACTGACAAGGCGTCAGACGTGAACCGGCGGTGAACGGCTGTGCCATCTCCGGTTCAGCGTTCAGGATGCAATCTTGCGCTTACTGGTTTGGCAAATCCGGTTGGAACTTTGCCCCGCCAGAATCGTTGCGTAAGGGAGTCGGCAGGTTTTCCGTCCGGTTCGAGCGCCAGCGATATTCTCGAGTTCGATTTAAAAAATGGAGGTCACCATGCGCCATAGACTTCGCACCACGCTGTTAGCGACGGCAATTGCCCTCGCCGGAGTAACGCCGCTGCTCTCTCCAGACGCGGCACAGGCGCAAAGCTATAGGGGCTATTCCCATCGCAATTATCGCGATTTTCATCGGATTCTCGCGCGCTATGGCGACTGGGTCTACAGCGACCGCTGGGGCACAGTCTGGATTCCCGATGTGTCGGATAATTTTCGTCCGTACCGCACGGCGGGGTACTGGGTGAATACCAGACAATATGGCTGGTTCTGGCGTTCGAGTTATCCCTGGGGCGACATTACCTTTCACTATGGTCGCTGGGTTAATGACCCATATGACGGTTGGCTGTGGATTCCAGGTTATGTCTGGAGTCCTGGCTGGGTCGTCTGGCGCGGCAACAATCGCTACATCGGTTGGATGCCGATGCCGCCGGATCGCGACTTCCTGCGCGGCAATGAAACTTCATTCAGCTTTTCCGTCGGAGGCGGCGGCATCTCGCTCCGGTTCGGGCAAGGCAGCGACTTCTACGGTTACGGAAGCTGGTACGGCCGCGACTATGACCGCGATCGTTTCGCATCGAACTGGACCTTCGTCGGGGCCGGCAGCCTCGGCGATCGTGATTATGGACGCACCGTCGTCAATCAGACCAACGTCGTGAATGTCATCCAGAACACGACGAACATCACCAACT
>Ga0075425_100010082_pt1 | contig 10068 bp, 9 predicted proteins | sample SoiMethybrSBSTD4_FD_75300 | JGI IMG/M metagenome (GOLD analysis project Ga0075425, IMG submission 75300) | Bulk soil microbial communities from a Populus tree surrounding site in Tennessee, USA - Soil MetaG P. TD hybrid SBSTD4 | ecosystem: Environmental > Terrestrial > Soil > Tree plantation...
CCTGGAAGTTTTAACCATACCAGCGACGGAGGAAAAACGCAAAAGACGCCGGCTGATCCGTCGTGTAGCATTCGGCCATCCGGCGACGGAAATGAACCTCGACGCGCGAGACGAGAAGTCCGGGAAGACCATCCTGCCTCCGGGACAGACGGAGTAGGCCGTGCGGATGCGGTCGATGCTCGGCCGGATCAGGCGGTTCGCATTGCGCCGGAGCTGGGAAGACCATTCCGTCGAGGAATGGAACCGGCAATACGCCTCGTCGAGCTGGAAATATCTCTCGAGTCTGGAGCAGGCGCCGCGCTACGCGGTCATCGAGGGGTGGCGACGCCGTCTGAAGCCATCGGGCAGCGTGCTCGACCTGGGCTGCGGCGAGGGCGTGCTCTTCGAGCAGATCCCCGCCGCCGCAGGAGTGAATTACACCGGGGTCGATCTGGCGCAGGTGGCGATCGACGCCGCAGCACACAAGATCCGCGATGCGTCACTCGAGCGATTCGTCTGCGCCGATCTGACCACGTTCGTTCCGCCGCAGGGGTCGGCGTTCGACGTGATCATCTTCAACGAGGTTCTTTATTACCTCGCGGACCCTATCACTGTGGTCCGCCGCTACCGCAGCGTCCTGGCGTCTGGCGGGCTCGTCATCGTCTCCATCTTCCACACGAACCTGCGAACGTGGAAGGCGATCGACGGGTCGCTGGCGAGCGAGCGCCTACAAACGACCTTCGTTCGCGATTTCTCGTCAGGCAAAGCGTGGTATCTCGGCCTGTATCAGGACACCCGATGACGCCGAGGCCCTGAGCGCTACCCCATCGAGTGCATCGAGGCGAGGAACTCTTTGTTCGTCTTGGTGAGCTTGAGCTTGTCCAGGAGCAGCTCCATGCCCTCCACGGGATTGAGCTGTGACAGCGCCTTGCGGAGCAGCCACACCTTCTGAAGCTCGTCCTTCTCGAGCAGCAGCTCTTCCTTGCGGGTCCCCGACTGCTCGATGTTGATCGTGGGGAAGATCCGCTTGTCCATGAGCCGGCGGTCGAGGTGTACCTCCATGTTGCCGGTGCCCTTGAACTCCTCGAAGATCACGTCGTCCATCCGGCTGCCCGTGTCGACGATCGCCGTGGCCATGATCGTCAGCGAGCCGCCCTCCTCGATGTTGCGCGCGGCGGCGAAGAAGCGCCGCGGCCGCTGGAGCGCGTTGGCATCGAGACCGCCGGACAGCACCTTGCCCGACGACGGAATGATCGCGTTGTGGGCGCGCGCAAAGCGCGTGAGCGAGTCCAGCAGGATTACCACGTCGCGCTTGTGCTCGACCAGCCGCTTGGCCTTCTCGATGACCATGTCGGCCACCTGGATGTGCCGCTGCGGCGGCTCGTCGAAGGTCGAGGAGATTACCTCGCCCTTGACCGTCCGCTGCATGTCGGTCACCTCTTCGGGCCGCTCGTCGATGAGCAAGACGATGAGATAGACCTCGGGATGGTTGGCCGCGATGGCGTGGGCCAGCGACTGCAGCAGCATCGTCTTGCCGGTGCGCGGCGCGGCCACGATCATGCCGCGCTGGCCCTTGCCGATGGGCGTCAGCAGATCCATCACCCGCGTCGTCAGGTTCTCGGGGTCGTGCTCCAGACGCAGCCGCTCCATCGGGTAGAGCGGCGTGAGATTGTCGAAGAAGATCTTGTCCCGGGCCTGCTCGGGCGTCTCGAAGTTGATGGCTTCGACCTTGAGCAGCGCGAAGTAGCGCTCGGAGTCCTTCGGCGGACGCACCTGTCCGGAGATCGTGTCGCCCGTGCGGAGATCGAAGCGCCGAATCTGCGACGGCGAGACGTAGATGTCGTCCGGGCCGGGTAGATAGTTGTAGTCCGGCGCGCGCAGGAAGCCGAAGCCGTCAGGCAGGACCTCCAGCACGCCCTCGGCGTAGATGAGGCCGTCCTTCTCGGCCTGGGCTTGCAGGATCTTGAAGATCAGCTCCTGCTTGCGCAGTCCGCCCGTGGCCTGGACGTTCATCTCGCGGGCGATGCCGCTCAGATCCGAGATCGTCTTCTCCTTCAGCTCGGAGAGGTTCATCCCGGTTCCCTGAGGGGCGGTTTCGGTGGTGGCGCTGTTGGCTTGACTTTGACCTCGATCACGGCGGGCAGTCATGACACGGCTCCGGGGGGCGGCGCTGTTTGCCGCATGGGGTTCACGGTCGTTAAAGACTCGGCTACGTAGATTTTCCGCGAGGGCTGGAACCGACTACGCAACGTATCCTCCCATTCGGGGCCGCACTTGTCAACGTATTTGTTCACATGCGGACCTCGATGATCGCCCGTCGCTTGATCTCCTGGATCCACGTCTGCATCCGGGCGTCATACTTCTCGCGGAACAGGATCTCGCGGACCTGCTGGCGCACGCGCTGGAGGGTCTCGCCATCCAGCGATTCCTGAGACTCGAGCCGGAAGATGTGATAGCCGAGCTGCGACCGATAGGGGACGGACACCTCGCGCGGGCGCAGGCGCAGGATTTGCGCCTCGATGTCCTGGGACAGCTCGGCCCGGTGCAGGCTGCCGAGATCGCCGCCGTCCTTGGCGCTGGCGTCGCGGGAGTGCTGCCGTGCCAGCTCCGCGAAGTCGGCGCCCTGCATGATCTGCGTCCGGAGGAGGTCGGCGCGGATGCGGGCCGCCTCCCAGCCGGCGTCGGTGTCGGTCTCCGGGACGATGAGGATGTGGCGGGCGTTGTAGGTCAGGCCCGTCTCCAGCTTGGACCGGTTCTCCTCGATGTAGCGCGCGATCTCGGGGTCAGTGACCGACACCCGCAGCGTGACCTTGCGGCGGACGACCTTGGACACGCGTAGCGTGTCGCGTAGCCGCTTCTTGACCGCGTCCATGGTGAGACCCTGGGACCGGACGAGCGCGTCGAACTCCTCCATCGTCTTGGCACCGAAGCGCTTCATCCGCTCGGTGACCTCCTCGTTGAGCTCGACGTCGTCCACCACGACCTTGTCGCGGTCGGCTTCCTGCAGTTGCAGCCGGCTGTCGATCAGCCTGTTGAGGAATTGCTTGCCGAGCTCCTCGTCGGTCACCGCCGCCTGCTGCTTGTTCTCGTGCCGGAACATCGCGATGCTCTCCTGCAGCTCGGCCAGCGTGATGGCGTCGTTGTTCACGACGGCGACGATCCGGTCGGCGACGGTCTCGCCCTCCGGCGCCGCCGGCTTGGTCACCGGCTCGCCGATGACGGGCGCGGGCAGGATCTCGGAGCCGGGCGCCACGACCCGCCGCGCCGGCGGCGCGGCGACCACACCGTCCTTCTTCTTGCCGACCAGGGGCACCCAGCCGGGCATGGTCGGCATCGCGCATCCGGCCACGAGCAGGACGAGCAGGGCAAGGGGCGCCACCGCGGCGGCCCGTCTCATGCGCGAGGCAACTCCATCAGCAGCTGAAGCACGGCGTCCCGTACGACCGGAAACGGTCCACGATCGATGGCGGCCTCGAGCGTGAACTCGCGCTTGAGCCGCAGGCGGCCGCGGCTCTTCTGGATGGCCACGACGAGTCGCTGCGGATCGAGCCGCGTGGCCGCCGAGAACGTGATCAGCGCGGTGCCCTCCCCCACCTCGAGCCGCTCGATGCCGAGGTCGCGCGCGGCGACGCGGATGCGGACGGTGTCGAGGAGCTGCTCGGCCGGCGTGGGCAGCGGCCCGAAGCGGTCCACCAGCTCGGCGCGGAGGTCGGCGACGACGTCGTCGGTGGTGGCGCCGGCCAGGCGCTTGTACAGGGCCAGCCGCTGGTTGACCTCGGGGACGTAATCGTCGGGCAAGAAGCCTTCCGCATTCACGCTCACGACGGGCTCGACCACGGCTGCCGTCGAATCGCCCTGCAATTCTCGCACGGCCTCGGCGAGAAGCTTCGAATAAAGATCGAAGCCGACGGCCGCGATGTGCCCGTGCTGCTCGGCCCCCAGGAGGTTGCCGGAGCCGCGGATCTCCAGGTCTCGCAGGGCGAGCTTGAACCCCGAGCCGAGCTCGGTGAGCTCCTGGAGCACCCGCAGCCGCCGTTGCGCCTGCTCGTCCACGCGGCCGTCGGCCGGCACCAGCAGGTAGGCGTACGCTTGCTGCCGCTCGCGCCCCACGCGCCCGCGGAGCTGGTAGAGCTGCGCCAGCCCGAAGCGATCGGCGCGGTTGATGACGATGGTGTTCGAGGCGGGAATGTCGAGCCCGGACTCCACGATCGCCGTGGAGAGCAGGATGTCGGCCTGCCCGCTCACGAACTTCACCATCGTCGCTTCCAGCTCGCGCTCGCGCATCTGCCCATGCCCCATCACGATGCGCGCGTCGGGCGCCAGCTCCTGGAGGAACCGCGCCATGGACGGCAGCGACTGCACGCGATTGTGGACGAAGAACACCTGGCCCCCGCGCTCGAGCTCGCGCTCGATCGCCTCCTTGATCACGGCCCGGCTGAACCGTCGCACGTGCGTCTCCACGGGCAGCCGCTCGAGCGGCGCGGTCTCGATGACCGACATGTCGCGCACCCCGGAGAGCGACATGTACAGCGTGCGCGGGATCGGCGTGGCCGTCATGGCGAGGACGTCCACCGACGCGCGCAACGCCTTGATCCGCTCCTTATGGGCGACCCCGAACCGGTGCTCCTCGTCCACGACGAGCAGGCCGAGGTTCTTGAAGGCGACGTCCTTGGACAGGAGCCGGTGCGTGCCGACGACGACGTCGACGGCGCCGGCGCGGAGTCCCTCGATGACGGCCTTCTGCTCGGCCGGCGAGCGGAAGCGCGAGAGCAGCTCGACGCGCGCCGGGAACGGGGCGAAGCGGTCCGTGAAGGTCGTCCAGTGCTGCTGGGCGAGCACGGTGGTGGGGACGAGCACGGCCACCTGGCCGCCGTCGGCCACGACCTTGAAGGCGGCACGTAGCGCCACCTCCGTCTTGCCGTAGCCGACGTCGCCGGCGACCAGCCGGTCCATGGGGCGCTCGGATTCGAGATCGCGCTTGACGTCCTCGATGGCCTTGAGCTGATCGGCCGTCTCCTCGAAGCGAAACGACGCCTCGAACTCCCGCTGCCACGGCGTGTCCGACGAGAAGGCCGTCCCCGACGCGACCAAACGCCGCGCATAGAGCTTCAGGAGCTCCTCGGCCATCTCGCGGAGCGCGGCGCGTACGGACTCCTTCACGCGCTGCCAGGAGGCGCCGCCCAGCCGGTCGAGACGCGCCGCGCCGCTGTCGCCACCGAGATACTTGGAGATGAGGTCGAGGCGATCGACGGGCAAGTAGAGCTGGTTGTTCTCGGCGTATTCCAGGAGCAGGAAATCGCCGTCGCGATCGCCGATGTTCATCGTGCGCAGGCCGAGATAGCGGCCGATGCCGTGGTCCTCGTGCACGACGAGGTCGCCCACGGCGAGGTCGGTGAAGGCGGTGATGGCGGCGCCGCGCTCGTACTTCGGCCGTCGCAGCGTGCGCCGGCGGGCGCCGAAGATCTCGCTCTCCGTGAGGAGGATCAAGCCCAGGGCCGGGATGAAGACACCGCTCGAGCACTCGCCGGCGACGATGCCGAGCGGCTCCGGCCCCTCGAGGCCCTCGCTCATCAACGCTTCGACGGCGTGCTCGCGCAGGATCTGCTGCAGGTGCTCGGCCTGGCGCCGGTCGGGCGCGACGAGCCGCACGCGGAAGCCTTCGCGCCGCCACTCGACGAGCGCTTCGGTCAGCTGTACGAAGCGCCCTGCGAACTGCTCGACTCCACGCGTGTCCAGGGTGAACTCGCGCGCCTCGGATCCGGCGGACGTGGCCGGCGCCCCTGCGCCGCTCATCGTCTCGAGCTCGATCCGCTGGCGGTCGCCGAGCCGATCGCGCAGCGGACGGCGCGCCGGCGCCTCCTCGCCGCCGTCGTCCAGGAGCCCCGGCGCGTCGAGGATGACGGGGGCGGCAGCGGGCAAGTAGTCGAGGAGGGACGCTACGTCGCTCGAGTCATCCGCGTCACCGCCGTCACGGCCGGAGCCGCTGTCCAGCGGCAGAACCAGCAGGTCGTCGAGCGGCTGCTGCGAGCGCTGCGTGGTGGGATCGAAGAGCCGGATCGACTCGATGTCGTCGCCGAAGAACTCGAGCCGCGCGGGCGCGGCGTGGCTCGGCGAGAAGACGTCGACGATGCCGCCTCGCGCGCTCCACTGCCCGACCTCGACCACGGTGTCGACGCGCTCGTATCCGCTCCGCTCGAAGGCCTCGACGAGGAGCTCACGGTCGAGGCTGTCGCCGGCGGCGAGGCGGAGCGTATCCGCCGTGAACCGCTGCGGACCGTGGAGCCCCACGTCGAGGGCGGCGGGTGTGGCCACGACGACCAACGGCTCACCGGCGAGCAGCCGGCGGCAGATGACCGCGCGCTCGGCGTCGGCTTCCCGCTGGCGGCCGCCGCGCCAGAGCCGCGGCTCCTGCTCCGGAAACTCCGCGACCGCCGCCCCGAAGAACCGGAGATCCTGTGCCCACCGATGCGCGTCGGCCAGCGCGCCGACGATGACGAGCGCCGCCCGTGGATGCCCCTGGAGCAGCTCGGCGACGGCCATGGCGCGCGCCGCGGGGACGAGGCCGGCGATGCGCAGACAGGGATGTCCCTCGGCGAAGACTTTCGCCACCTGGTCGAAGGCCACCCACTCTTTCAACATCGCCGAACGTCTAACGCTACCACGGGGTGAATGACACTGTTCGCGCGCCGGCTTCGCCGGCGCAATCCTGCACCGGTGGCGAAGCCCCCTCCGAGGACTTAGCGTGCACCCTTGGCGAGGTAGAACGAGAGCGTCTCGAGCTCGATGGAGAGGTCGACGTGCTTGAGCCGCGCGTCGCGCGGCGCGCGCAGGCGCGAGGGGGCGAAGTTCAGGATCGCCTTGATCCCGGCCTCGACTAGCTGGTCGGTGACGGCCTGCGCGGCCTCGGGCGGCACGGCAACGATTGCGATCTGGATGCCGCGCGCCTTCACCTCGTGGCCGAGCTCCCGGCTCGCCAGCACGCGGACTCCGCCGACCTCGCGGCCGATCTTGGCCGGGTCGTCGTCGAAGATCGCGGCGATCCGGAACCCCTGACGAGCGAACCCCTTGTAGTGGAGCAGCGCCGAGCCGAGGTTGCCGAAGCCGACGAGCGCGACCGCCCATTCACGGTCGAGGCCAAGGATCTTCTGCAGCTCGGCCTTGAGGCCGGCCACGTAGTAGCCGATGCCGCGGACGCCGAACTCGCCGAAGTACGCGAGATCCTTGCGGACCTGCGCGGAGTTCAGGTTGAAGCGCTCGGCCATCTCCTGCGAGGACACGGTCTTGACGCCGTCCTCCTCGAGCTGCTGCAGGCACCGCGTGTAGACGGAGAGACGCCGGATCGTCATCTCCGGGATCTTCGGCGGGCGATAGCTCTGGCGCCGGGGCATGAATCAAACCGACGCGGGCGCCGCGCGCGCGGCGCCCGTCCTTCCCTCGACCACTACTTGATCGGCTGAACGAAGAGCAGAATCATCGCGACCACGAGCACGTAGATCGCGAGCGATTCGATCAGCGCGAGACCGATGATCATGGCCGTCTGGATCCGCGCCGCCGCGCCCGGCTGACGGGCCATCGCGTCGACGGCGGAGGCCACCGCGCGGCCTTGGCCGAGGCCGCACAGGCCGGCGGCGAGCGCCATGCCCAGGCCGGCCGCGATCACCGCGAAGGGTCCCACCCAGCCACCGCTCGTCGCCGCGTCGGCGGCATGGGCGAGCACAGGCACTCCCAGCGTTGCGAGAACTGTCAGCATCAGTGTCCGTCGCACGAACGTCCTCCTCTTGCGCGTGGTCTGTCGACGCGTTCGCCTCTAGTGGTGCTGCGCTTCGTGGCCGTGCTCGGCTTCCTCGATGGCGCCCGAGATGTAGAGCATGGTCAGCATGATGAAGATGAAGGCCTGGAGCAGGGCGACCAGGAGCTTCAGCGGATAGAGGAAGCCCACGGTGAACGCCACCATGATGACGCCGCCGAGCCCGCCGATCACGGCCCCCGCCGTGCTGCCGGAGATCGCCCAGCCGATGAGCCCGTGCAGCCCCATCAGGAAGAAGATGATGGCGAGCAGGATGTGGCCGCCCGTCATGTTGCCGAAAAGCCGCAGCGACAGCGACAGGGGCCGCGCCAGGTGGCTGATGATCTCGATCACGAACATCAGCGGCTTAAGCGGCAGCGGCACGGGGCCCATGAAATGTTTGAGGTACGTGAGAGCCCCCTGCTTGCGGATCCCGATCCAGTGATAGGTCAGGAACACGATCAGCGCGCAGGCCGCGGTGGTGTTGAGATTCGCCGTCGGCGTCGCGAAGCCCGGGACCACCGACATCAAGTTTCCGACGAGGATGAACAGCCCCAGGGTGGCGATGAGCGGCAGGTAGCGGCGACCCTCGGGGCCCATCACGTCGTCGATGAGCCCCACGATCTGCTCGAGCACGGCCTCCATCAGGTTCTGGGCGCCCCGCGGCACGAGCGCCATGTTGCGCGAGGCGGCCAGCGCCAGCGCCCCCAGCACGATCATGACGAGCCACGTGTAGGTCACGTGGTCCGGAATCCCGGGCAAATGGAAGATCGGCGGATGCTCGATGACGCCCATTAGTGATCGGGGGGAGCGACCGCCGCTCCTCCCCGATACCCCCCACCGGCGGAGACCGGGTCAGCGGCAGCGTGGCGGAGGCCGCGGAAGATCAGCGCGCAGGGCAGGACGGTGAGGCCGAGCACGACCGCGACGGGATGGGCGTAGCCGCCGGCGCACAGCGCGGAGAACGCGACGAAGAGGAGCGTGAGACGGATTCCGGCGGCGAAGACCCAGCCCGAGACCTGCGGCGCTCCGGCGGCGCCGGCCGCGACGGCCGCGCGCGAGAGCCACCAGAAGTTGCCCACCGTGAGGCCGCCCGCGGCCAGAACGCCGATCGCGGCCGACGGGCCGCCGAGCCACGCCGCGGGGACCGCGACGGCGATCAGGACGATCGCCGTCTCCAGCGTCACGCGCGCGCGGAATTCAGTCATGCTCCGACTTGTTCATTCGCCGCTCGGCGGTCTTCGCCGACCGAAACAGGTTCACGAAACCGGCCACGATGCCGAGGAGCAGGCCGGCCAGCATCAGCCAGGGACTCGTACCGAGCCACCGATCGGCCCAGTACCCGGCGCCCAGCCCGATCACGGTGCAGAGCACCATCGTCATACCGATCGAGGTCAGCTCGCCGAGCGATTTCCATTGCGGATCACCGCCGGGCGCCATGTGAAGAAGAACACTAGCACACACATATCGGACCGACAAGCGGCCGTAAGTGATTGAATTCCCATTCGGAAGTGCGACATCGATGCCGTTGCCTAGGAACAACCGCGACGTCGCGCTAACCGAACATTCCGCCCATCCTCGCGCCGGCGATGCGGTTGATGGCGATCACGCTGATGCTCGCGACCACGATCAAGATGACGCCCAGCGCGGCGGCCTCGCTGGCGCTGCCGGCGATGTAGAAGGAGAAGATCCCGACCGTGATCGTCTCCCAGCCCCCGAGCGAGAGGAACAGGACGGCGGAGGCTTCCTGCAGCGACGTCATGAACGAGAACAGCGAGCCCACCAGGACGCCGCGCCAGATCAACGGCAGCGTGATGTCGCGGAACGAGCGCATGCCGGTCGCGCCCACGCTGGCCGCCGCTTCCTCCATCGAGCGGTGGACGAGCAGCAGCGACGCATACGCGCCGCGCACCGTGTAGGGCAGGCGCCGGATGGCCAGCACGATCGGGATGACGATCCAGAAGCTCGTGAGCCCGCGGTCGAGTCCCGGCAGATCGAAGTGGAAGGCGCGGATGTAGGCGATGCCGATCGCCGTCCCCGGGATGGCGAGGATCAGCGTGTTCAGCGCGTCGAGCGTGTCGCGCCCGGGCACGCGCGTGCGCGCGATCAGCCACGCGATGGGCACACCGACGACGATGCACAGCGCGACGGCCAGCCCCGAATAGACGAAGCTGTTGAGGATGTACTTCGGCGTCTCCACGATCACGCGCTCGAAGTAGTGCAGCGTGTAGTGGACGGGAAACGGGGTGAGTGACCAGCCGCGGCCGACCGAGGCGAGCAGCACGCCGAGATAGGGAATGAAC
>Ga0075425_100010083_pt1 | contig 10067 bp, 7 predicted proteins | sample SoiMethybrSBSTD4_FD_75300 | JGI IMG/M metagenome (GOLD analysis project Ga0075425, IMG submission 75300) | Bulk soil microbial communities from a Populus tree surrounding site in Tennessee, USA - Soil MetaG P. TD hybrid SBSTD4 | ecosystem: Environmental > Terrestrial > Soil > Tree plantation...
GGCACTGCCGCTCGATCCGCGCGTCCGTTGCATTCACATGGGTGACATTCGCGAACTCGGCGACATCGTCGCCGGAGCGTTCGCGCTCCCGGATCAGGCCGGCCACGGCGAGTACCTGCCACTGGTCGGAGATTTCATGAGCTTCAATGAAATCGTCGGCACCTTGAATCGACAGGGGCACAAGTTCTCCTTCCATCAGGTCCCGAGAGACGGTTTCGCTGGCGAAGTGGCAAACACCTTCGCTTACTTCGAAGCGCATACCTATCTGGGCTCGGATTCGTCGGATCGAATTGCGCTCGCAAACAGAATCGCCGGCAGGCAACCGACCACGTTTGCTGCGTGGGCACGAATGAATGTTCCGGTGCAGGGACTCTAGAGTCCATGTGGTGTGGTGCGAGTCGCTCCCCGATCGAGCGAGTTGGCTGCCGTTGGCTCTGGAGGCGCTGTTTTGGCGCGCCACAGGGGACAATCGTGGGGACAGTCTGCACGAGGTGTCCACGACGCCCTGAAATCGATCGATCCATACGGTCGCCTGAGCGATGCGATCTCGGATGAGCTCTGGACCACGAAATCAGGCGAGCTGCAGGAGGAACTGAGGCGAGTCCGAGCCGAGATGGAGCGTCACGAGGGCGCGAGTGAGGCCTATGAGGCTGCCGGACTCCAGATTCTAGAACTCGCGCAAAGTGCCTATTCGTCGTACGTTACGAAAAATCCGCACGAACAGGCGCGTTTGATCAAAACGCTAGTATCGAACTCCACGTTCGATCGCGGAAGTCTTTCTCCCACCTACGTTAAGCCGTTCGACGTGTTTGCGAAGGGGAGCGAAACTGGAGATTGGCTCGCCGCACTGGACGATTTCCGCAACTGGCTGATCCGAGAAGCCGCGTAAATGGCCTGTTTTTCGTAGGTTCGCCAAGGTTTCGTGAGGTGAGTTTCGAAGAGCGACGCGGCCTTTGCCGGCTGCGCCTCTCCTGCCTCTGCCCTACCCTCCCGCCGCGTTCCCACGACAATTGAGGCGCTCGATCAGCTGTTCCGTGGTCTCTTCAGACTCGACGGTTCCCGAATCTTCCGGATGTGGCCAGCCCCGACCAGGATCGAGGGAGTATCGTTGGCCAACAGCGCGCCGTGGCCGGCGGGGTCTCCTCGAGTCCTGACTTCAGCTGACGATCAGGGCAGACACGTCGCGGAGCGTCGCCGTGTCCCGCCAGGACACGGTTCAGGACACGTGGGCGTAGACTGGTCATTCTCAGCGTCTACGAAGGCGCTGCGCACGGGAAACCCGGTGCAGAACGAACTCACACTTCGTCAAATCGTCGACGGCATTTCCGCTCCCCTCGCGGTAATGACCCCCGATGGCGCGCTTGAAATCGTCAACCGGCCGATTCTTGAGTACTTCGGCAAGACGGCCGAAGAGCTGAAGGAGTGGACCAGCACAGACGCAGTTCATCCGGAGGATCTTCCGCGCGTGCTGGCAGCCTGGCGGCAATCAATCGAGAGCGGCCAGCCGTTCACCGATGAACATCGGCAACGCCGCTCGGATGGCGAGTACCGGTGGTTCCAAGTACAAGGGCTCCCGGTTCGGGACGCGGCGGGCCGCATCGTGCGTTGGTGCGTCCTGCAAACGGATATCGATGAGCGAAAGCGCGCGGAACAAGCGCTCCGTGAGAGTGAACGTGAGCTCCGTCAGCTCGTCGACAGCGTTCCCGGGATGATTGCGGTCGGCGATGCAATGGGGAAGCTTCATTACGCCAACAAGCGCCTTCTCGACTTTCTCGGGATGACGACCGACGAGCTCGCCGCTTCCTTTGTGGCGCCCATTCATCCGGACGAACGCGAGACGATGCAGAACGAGTGGCTGCGGTCATCAGCGATCGGGCAGGCTGTGGAGGTTGTTCAGCGCTTGCGGCGCTTCGACGGCGTCTATCGCTGGGTCCACGTTCGCGTGGATCCCCTTCGGGACGAAGGCGGCCGAATTATCCGGTGGTACGGTTTGCACACGGACATCCATGATCAGCGGATGGCGGAAGAGAGGGTTCGGCAGAGCGAAAGAGAGCTTCGCCAGATTCTTGACCTCACACCTCAACACATCACTGAGTTCGGGCCCGACGGCCGTCGTCTTTACAGCAACCGCGCCGCACTCGACTACCACGGGCTCACCCTTGAGGAGTGGCAAAGCGCTGAATCGCAGACCTTGCTTCATCCAGAAGATGCCGAGCGTGTGACGCGCGAACAGCCAGGCCACTTTCAACGTGGATCGGCATTTGAGACTGAAATGCGGTTGAGGAACCGAGACGCGCAGTGTCGCTGGTTTCTAGTCCGCTTTAGGCCCATGTTGGATCAGCAGGGTCACGTTACGCGTTGGTATGCGGCCGCCACCGATATCGATGATCGCAAGCAGGCGGAGCAGCGACTCCATGACGAGAACGTAGCGTTACGCGAAGAAATCGATTCGGCGTCCATGTTCGAGGAAATTGTCGGAACGTCGGCGTCCTTGCAAACAGTGCTTTCGCGTGTATCGAAGGTCGCTCCTTCCGACTCCAGCGTTCTGATTACCGGCGAGACCGGCACGGGCAAGGAACTGGTCGCCCGCGCCATTCACCGGCGTTCCCGGCGCTCGTCACGCGCATTCGTGAGCGTGAATTGCGGAGCCATCCCGCGCGACTTGATCGCATCAGAACTGTTCGGCCATGAGAAAGGCGCGTTCACCGGCGCCACGCAGCGACGTCTCGGGCGCTTTGAGCTGGCCGAAGGCGGTACGATTTTCCTCGACGAAGTCGGGGAACTCCCCGCCGAGACCCAGATCGCGCTCCTGCGTGTTCTGCAGGAACACGAGTTCGAGCGCCTCGGCGGCGGTGGATCCATTCGCACGAACGTACGGGTGATTGCCGCGACCAACCGCGATCTCGAAGCCGCCGTGGCGGCGGGCACGTTCCGCAGCGATCTGTTTTACCGGCTCAACGTCTTTCCCATCGAAGTGCCGTCGCTGCGTCAACGACAGGAAGACATTCCTCTCCTGGTCGAGTACTTCATTGATCGGTACGCCAGGAAGGCCCGCAAGAGCTTTCAGACACTGCACAAGCAGAGTCTTGACTTGCTCCAGTCGTACTCGTGGCCTGGCAATATTCGTGAACTGCAGAACGTGATCGAGCGATCGGTCATCGTCTGTGAAACCGGAACATTCGCCGTCGACGAGAGTTGGCTTTCTCGGCGACCCGTTCCTACTGAACCGAGCAGCCGGCCTGACGTGCTGAAGAGACCCCCCGCGCAGGAGAAAGCCATTATCGAGGCTGCCCTTCGCGAAAGCGGTGGACGCGTATACGGTCCCTCAGGGGCAGCCTCCAAGCTGGGGATCGCGAGGTCTACCCTCGAATCAAAGATCAAGCTCCTGAAGATCAATAAGAATCGCTTCAGACCCGCCTAGCGCTCTTCCGAACGCCATCTCTCCCGCAACTCCTCATCGGGACTTTGCACGAGATTCGCCAATTGACGAAAACCGGCCAAATGCCGAATTCGCCAATCCGTATGTTGTCAATAGGTTGCAGTCGGACCCTGACTTGCACTCGGAGAGATCGCGATGTTGAGGATTCGACGATCAGCGAACAACCGGGTGGTCTTTGCGCTCAGCGGTCGGATGGCGGAAGACGATTTGGCCGAGTTGCAGGCGCTCATCGCGGGTGAAGCGAGTGGTGGCCACGTCGTCCTGGACTTGAAGGATCTGACGCTGGTTTGTGGGGAGGCCATCAACTTTCTCGTACGGTGCGAATCGGAAGGCATCACGCTCGAGCATTGCCCGGCATACGTCCGCGAGTGGATGACCAGACAACGCGGGTGACGCTTACATCTGCGAGCGACCGACCGCAGTCGATCTCGCTGGGAGGTTCGTCCCATGAGTGCAGTTCTCGCGATGGATTCTAGAGACGCGGATCCGCGACCACGTGGCGACCGCCCGGACGGTCGGATCCGCGACGCGATGGCGATCACCGAGCGCCAAACCGGTGTCTCTCCGGTGATCGGACAGTCTCCGCCGTGGCGGCACGTACTGCGGCAGGCCGCTCAGGTCGCCGCGACCGATACGACAGTGTTCTTGCAGGGCGAATCGGGCACGGGGAAGGAGGTGGTCGCCCGCTTCATTCATCGGGCCTCGCCGCGGAGGAACGGGCCGTTCGTCGCCATCAATTGCGCCGCCCTTCCAGAGCAGTTGCTCGAATCCGAGTTGTTTGGGTACGAGCGTGGCGCGTTCACGGGCGCGCATCTTTCGAAGGCCGGACACATCGAGGTCGCCTCGAGCGGGGTCTTGTTTCTCGATGAAGTGAGCGAAATGAGCCTGACGGCCCAGGCCAAGCTGCTGCGGGTCCTGCAGGAGCGCGAATTTCAACGGTTGGGCGGCACGCGGGTGGTGAAGGCCAACGTTCGGGTGATTGCCGCAAGCAATCGTGATCTGCAGAGTGCGGTCACGGAGGGCCGCTTTCGCGAGGATCTCTTTTATCGACTCCGCGTGTTCGACATCTACATTCCGCCACTCCGCGAGCGCCGCGGCGACATCCCTCTTCTGACCGACGCCTTCTTGCAGACCTTCAGCAGATCGACCGGCTGTTCGTCCGCGGGCTTGACGCCAGACGCGCAAGACTTGCTGTTGCATTACGAGTGGCCCGGCAACGTCCGCGAACTCCACAACGCGCTCGAGCGGGCAGCCATCGTGTGCGAGGGTGGGCCTATCACGGCCGAACATCTCTCTCTTCGCGGCCCTGGTATCGCCGCACCCCCGCGCAGGGCAAACCTCCCTGACGTCGAACGGCGCGCCATCGAGCAGGCTCTTCACGAGACAGCCTGGAACAAATCGAGGGCTGCACGCAGGCTGGGTATCACACGGACACAGTTGTACGGTCGGTTGCGCAAGTACGGACTCGAAGCGGCCCGTACACCATGAAGAGACCGTGTGCACCTTAACTCGAGACGCTGTGTGCTGCCATGCTACGAGCCGAGCCCTCGTTTACGTACTCGCAGAACCGTCGTGAACCTGCTGCCGATCTATCCGGAGGAAACATGACCTCGCTGGCAACTCTTCAAGGGCGCCTGTGCCCCATCGCCGGTCTCGTCGCGCTCTTCGTTGCCACGCCCTCAATGCAAACGCGTGGTGCGCCCGAACGGTATACCGCGCTGGCTGTGAACATGGGAAGCCCCGTGCGCTGGACCAGTCTCAGCGTCGAGATGGTTGTCAATCGCTGGTCGAGCGATTCTGAGTGCAGCCGACTTCTCTCGATCTTGTTGGAGAAAGGACCGGACAAGTTGCTCGATGCGCTCCGCAATTTGCCACGTGTCGGATACATCAGAACGCCAGACAGTGTCGGCTACGATCTTCGCTTTGCACAAAAGACCCAAGGTGAGGACGGCGGTGAGCGGGTGGTCCTTTCAACCGATCGTTACATCAGCTTTTGGGAGGCGGTGAACCGGCCACGCACAATCGACTATCCCTTTACCGTGATCGAACTTCGGCTTGGTCCAAATCGCGAAGGCGAGGGCAAAATGACGCTCTTCACGAGGATCGTTCCGGACAAGATGAAGAACACGATTGTGCTCGAGGACTACGGCACGCAACCGGTGCTGCTGCAAGCCGTCAAGAAGAGCGCGCCGCACTGATCACCCTTTGTCTCGGCGTGGTTGTGAGCTTGGTGAGTACGTCGTGAGCGGGAGCAAGGGTTCAGGAGCGGGCGATCCCGACGAGTCGCCGTCCCAGATCACTTTAAGGTCTGGCGCCGATCGATCGCGACGGCCTGCAGCACGATGATGGTCTCATCATCCGTAGGCTCAACGCCGCCGCGAAAGTCACGCAGCGCTGACGTCAGCGCCATGCCGAATCCTTCGGCGGAGCTAGACTCAACCTCTCGCGCGATGTCCATCAGCCCGTCTCGACCGAGCTGCTCCCCAGCCGGATTGGTCGCCTCGGAGACGCCGTCCGTATACAGCACCACCAGGTCGTCGACTTCTGGCTTGACCAGAGTCCGGTCGTAGTTCATGTCGGCAAGTAGCCCAAGCGGGACATCAGCTGGTCGCACTCGCTCACTGGCGCGCTGCGCTCCAAGCCAGTGCCATTCGTCATGCGCCGCTCGGTGCCACAATGGTGGCGGATGTCCCGCATTCGTGACCACGAGAACGCCCCTGCGGCCGTGCCACCCGACCGCTACCATTGTCGCGTAGTGCACGTCGTCGAATTCCTGTCGAACGGCTTGGTTGAGATCCCGCATAAGTTCGACCTGTTCCACTGCGCGAAGGTATCGCTGCATGAGTTCTTGAAGCTTCTCACCCAGCGCCTTCACGGCCAGTCCATGCCCGCTCACATCGGCAAGCGCGATACGAGAGACGATGCAACTGGGGCAGACCGAAACGAAATGGACATCGCCGCCAGCGTCGCCGATCCCGGCCGGTACGGAATGCACCCATACAACCAAACCAGGCAACGCAAACAGACTGGCTGTTCTCTCGTTACTGGCCGAGATTTCTGCACATTCAAGACGTCTTGGCGTTAACGGCATGCGATTCCAACACGGGCAGAGATTCCTGATAGCGCAGAACCTCCGCATACGCCTCTCGACTGTTTGCGTCAGCTTGAACGAGCAGGACGGCGTGAGCAGTTTTATGCGGCATGGTTTGTTCTGGCGATAGACACAATCCGGTGAAGGCAACGTCGACGCCAAGGTTGTTGTTTGTAGTGAGTGCTCAGTAGCTAGCCGGCGGGCGCTGGAGCATTTCACGGTCGCACCTGTGCGCACGGAGACACGCCTGCAATAGCGAGCATGCGCCTTGAACACGCACAATGCGTGCTTCCGCACAGCCATTCACACCTCGGCGGCAGGATGTTCGCCGGATTTCGTGACAGTCAACGTCGACCGCGATTTTGAGATGCGTCGATACAACAGGATGACGCGGACGGTTGATCGACGCGCGCGGGAATCCGCTCGCAAGTTGGCGAGCGAAGCCAACCGCAATTCACGGAAGGTACGTTCGGTGATCGCAGCGGGCCGTAGGTGACGAATGGCGGGTATGCCGCCATCGCCATCGCCCGACACCAACGTGACAATTCCGGATCTGCAGGCAAACTCGATCCGCGCTCAGTCGCCAATCACCACGCGTGACGTCACGGTTCGTCCAGCGAGTGCGGGACGTGGGCGTCGAACACACAATACTGTCCGCTAACACCCACCGACACAATTGACTCGGCGCGTTCCGATTTGGCGGCCCCACGGCGGAAGGTCCGTCCCGGCGTGGGAGATCCCAGTGTCATTCACTCGCCGTCACTCACATGGCGCTGGCCTTGCCTCACGAGAACCGCAGTGTGAAACCGATGGAACCAAGTTGGCGCACGCGACCGGCATCACCAAATGATTGCGCTCGTGCACCCGTTGATCGCGCGGTTCGTGAGATCGGCGGCCGTCGGCGCTTGGATGAACCAGGAGCTCGCGTGCCTCAAGGCGGAGCGTTGAGGACGAACTGTGGCTAGCCTTCCTCTCGATCGTCGGGCGCGGGTGACAACGGGCGGGAAAGGCGTGGCGTGGAGCCTGGTCATCTGCTTGCCGGTCGTGGTCGCCGCGGTACGGCTGTGGGCAGCGGGTCAGGCCGCCCAACCCACAGGGCCGCAGGTCCAGCGACCGGCCGTGTCACAAGAGGGCATCTTGCTGCCTCAACCACCTCTCACGGATGTTCCCAAGAAGCCATCTCCCGAATCGTCGCAGGCGGCCACGGTCGCACCGCCCGAGAAGAACGGCTCAGCAGACGCCGCGACCTATGTCGGTGCGGAAGCGTGTGCGCAGTGCCATTACGACAAGTTCACGAGCTATCAGAACAGCGCGCACGCGATCGGGGGTGATCCGCGAACGCCGGCGGGTCGATTCGGGTGTGAGAGCTGCCATGGGCCGGCCTCCAAGCACGTGGTGGGCGGCGGCGGCCGTGGCGTCGGTGGACTCATGACGTTCGCAGCCAGCGTGCCGGTCGCGGAGAAAAATGCTCCTTGCGTCACATGTCATACGCGGGGCGCGGTGTCGCTCTGGCACGGCAGCACGCACGAGTCGCGCAACCTCGCGTGCGTCACGTGTCACTCACCCCATGGCGGCAATCCCAAGCTGCTCGTTCAGAAGACCCAGCAGCAATTGTGCACGGCGTGTCACCAACAGATCCGGTCGGCGCTGATGAAGCCGTCCCACCATCCGTTGCGGGAAGAGAAGATGCAGTGCACGAGCTGCCACAACCCGCACGGCACTCAGACGGCGAAGCTCATCGCAGCCAACTCAGTCAACGACAAATGCGTCGAGTGCCACGCGGAGAAGCGGGGACCCTTTTTGTTCGAGCACCCACCAGTCCGTGAGAGTTGCTTGAATTGCCACGACCCGCACGGGTCCTCGCACGAGCCGCTGCTCCTGGCTAAGAAGCCGCTGCTGTGCCAGCGCTGTCACTCGAGTTTGGCGCACCCTGGAGGCCTGTATGCCATTCCGCGTTCAGGACCGGGCGCGAACCAGCCTGTCTCTCAAAGTCAACCGCAGATCGCATACCGAGGCTGCACCAACTGCCACGTGAACATTCACGGCAGCAACAGTCCTTCGGGAAAGTTCTGGCACAGGTGAGTGGAGGCGACCGATGAATCAACTCGCACTCGCCAGACCCGCCGCTGGAGCGATGCTGGTCGCTCTCGTGCTCATGCCTCGGGTTCTGCCGGCCCAGACCGCGACGTCGCCTCAAGCGCCCGCAGAGCCGCGCCCGGCGCAGGACGCTTCACAGCCGAACACCCTCTTTCCCCAATGGCGCTTGCAGGCCATACATCCGATCGATCCACGCGTAGCGCCGAATGCGGGACTCCGCCTGCGACCACTGTTCCCAATCTTCTCGCCCGTAGCTCCAGACTTTCTCGGGGCCACCGGCCCATCGACGCCGTGGTCTCTCCGCGCGTCGATGGCGATCTTCGGCGCAGAGGACGAGCGCGCATCCTCGAAATTCCAGGAATTTCGCGATCTGCGAGAAGGCGTGACGGCGGGTCTCGAGGCTCGGTATCGCGAGGGCGACTATCTCTTCAACGTGGTCGGGCGCCACCTTGGACGCCGCGACCAGGATCTCGCCATCGACGGCGGCAGAGGCGGGCGGTACTACTTCAATATCCTGTACGACGAGACGCCGCACACCTACGCGTTTGGCGTGCCGTCGCTCTATGGCGGCATCGGAACCGGCCGGCTTACGATTGCCGATCCGATTCAGGCGGATCTCCAGAGCATCGGTGATCCGATCGCGCTGGCTGCACGCACGCAGACATACGTCAACAGTGCGCAGCACGTCGACCTCTCGCTGCGCCGGCAGAAGGCCGGTGGCGACTTCACCCTGGTCCAGACGTACCCGTTCATCCTCAAGGCGTCCCTTACCAACGAATCACGCGACGGTGTCCGCCCATGGAGCGGCTCCTTCGGCTTCGGCAACATCCAGGACATTCCCTGGCCTGTTGCGTACGACACGCGAGAGCTGCGAATCAGCGCCGAACGTGCAAGGCCGGAGAGCCGCGTCAGCGTCAACGCCGGATACCGACTGTCGCTATTCGACAACCACATTGAGTCACTGACATTCGACAATCCCTACCGCATTGTCGACAGCAGCGGCGTGGCGGCCGTTGTCATGAGTAGCGGTGGCGGACCCGCGACCGGACGCATCGCGCTGTATCCAAGCAACGGGTACCAGGAAGGGTCCGTTTCGACCGTGGTCAACAACCTCCCGACTCGTGGCGTACTGTCGGCGTTCGTTTCGGCGGGATTCATGCGCCAGAACGAACCGCTGATTCCCTTCTCGACCAACAGCGAGGCGTTCCTCACCGCGGCGGATGGCCGACTCTTCAGGGCAACCGATCCGTCGGGGCTTCCGAGGCCGACGGCGCAGACATCAATCAACACGCAGACCGCGCAGGTACGCTGGACCAGCCAGCCCGCGAAGAAGCTGCGGCTCGCGGGTCAGTATCGCCTCTTCGCGCTGCAGAACAACGCCGGGCCCTTCGTCTTTCCAGAGTTCGTCCGTGAAGATGCCGACCCGCGGCCGACCGAGGG